>Ga0157379_10003544_pt1 | contig 13224 bp, 8 predicted proteins | sample S25metaG_FD_121802 | JGI IMG/M metagenome (GOLD analysis project Ga0157379, IMG submission 121802) | Switchgrass rhizosphere microbial communities from Kellogg Biological Station, Michigan, USA - S2-5 metaG | ecosystem: Host-associated > Plants > Roots > Rhizosphere > Soil | place: USA: Michigan... | reverse complement strand
GTCAACCAGGCCTTCATCAAAGACTACAAGGCAAAGACTGGAGAGAATATCTCGATCGAGCAGTCGCATGGCGGCTCAGGCAAGCAGGCCCGAGCCGTGATTGACGGCCTCCAGGCCGACGTCGTGACGCTCGCTCTCCAGGGAGATATCGATCAAATCGCCAAGGCTGGAAAGATCAAAGCCGACTGGCAGAAGCGCCTCCCGGACAATTCAGCTCCTTACACCTCGACCATCGTTTTCCTTGTCCGAAAGGGCAACCCCAAGAACATCAAGGACTGGGATGATCTCATCAAGGACGGGGTCCAGGTCATCACGCCGAATCCCAAGACCTCGGGCGGAGCCCGCTGGAACTACCTCGCAGCGTGGGCTTATGCGGACAACAAGTTCGGTCATAGCGAAGATCAGAATAAGGAGTTCATCAAGAAGCTCTACACCAACGTGCCTGTACTCGACACCGGCGCACGCGGCTCGACCACGACCTTCGCCCAGCGGGGTATTGGCGATGTGCTTCTCGCTTGGGAGAACGAGGCCTTCCTCGCCCTCGACGAGCTTGGCGCCGACAAGTTCGAGATCGTCGTCCCGTCGCTCTCGATCAAGGCCGAACCGCCAGTCGCCGTGGTCGACGAGGTGGTGGATGCCAAGGGCACGCGGAAGGCGGCTGAGGCCTATCTGAACTTCCTCTATACGCCGGAAGCGCAGAAGATCATCGCCCACAACTACTATCGTCCCGCCGATCCCAAATCTGCTGATCCGAAAGACCTCGCGCGCTTCCCCGAGGTGAAGCTCGTGTCGATCGACGACCCGCTATTCGGCGGCTGGGCTAAAGCGCAGCCGAAGCATTTCGACGAGGGCGGCATCTTCAATCAGGTCTATCAGCCGAAATCGACGAACTGAGTCGACGCCAATGGCCGGCGCCCGCGGCCTAGCGTTGAAGCGACCGAGCGCCATCCCAGGTTTCGGGTTGGCGCTCGGTTTCACTTTGACGTATCTCAGCCTGATCGTTCTCATCCCGCTCGCCGGTCTGGTGCTGAAGTCGGCGACGCTCGGTTTTAGCGGCTTCTGGGATGTCGTGACCGGTCCCCGGACGCTTGCCGCGCTAGAGTTGAGCTTCTTTACGTCCTTGGCGGCGGCGACCGTCAATGCTGTCTTTGGCGTCATCATCGCCTGGGTTCTGATCCGCTATCGGTTTCCCGGCAGGCGGCTGCTCGACGCCTTCGTGGACCTTCCCTTCGCCCTGCCGACCGCCGTTGCTGGCATCGCTCTCACGGCGATCTACGCGCCCAATGGCTGGATCGGTAGCCTGCTTGACCCGTTTGGCATCAAAGTCGCGTACACCCGCTTTGGCATTGCCATTGCGCTTATCTTCATAGGTCTGCCCTTCGTCGTACGCACTGTGCAGCCGGTTCTGGAGGAGTTCGATCGCGAGCTCGAGGAGGCATCGGCGACGCTAGGCGCCAATCGCAGGCAGACCGTATTCCGCGTGATGCTTCCAAGCTTGATGCCTGCCATCCTTACCGGCTTTGCCCTCGCGCTTGCCCGCGCTGTGGGCGAATACGGATCGGTGATCTTCATCGCCGGCAACATGCCCTTCTATTCCGAGATCGCCCCTCTCCTCATAATCATCAGGCTCGAAGAGTTCGGCTACGCGCAGGCCGCCGCGATTGGCACGGCGATGCTTTTGATCTCGTTCGGTCTCCTCCTCTTCGTGCACTTGGTGCAAGCCTGGCAGCGCCGGAGGTTCGGCAATGGCTGATGTCGCCGTGAGCCCGAGCGTTGTGCTATCACTGCGAGGGCCGAGCGTCACCACGGAGAAGCCTGCGGTCCGTGTCACGCTGATCGTGATCTCCGTGATCTTCCTCGGCGTTTTTCTGCTGTTGCCGCTTGCCGCTGTGTTCGTCGAGGCGTTCAGGGCGGGAGTTGGCGCTTATTTCGCCGCCATCACCGAGCCCGACGCCCTTTCCGCAATCAAGCTCACGCTGCTGGTTGCAGCGATCGCGGTGCCATCCAACGTCATCTTCGGTTTGGCGGCATCATGGGCGATCGCGAAATTCGAATTTCGCGGCAAGAGCGTGCTGAACTCGCTGATCGACCTGCCCTTCTCGGTCTCGCCGGTTATTTCTGGCCTCATCTACGTGCTCCTCTTTGGAGCGCAAGGCTATTTCGGCCCGTTCCTCAGGAGCGAAGGCATCCAAATTATTTTCGCCCTTCCGGGCATCGTGCTTGCCACAATCTTCGTCACCTTTCCTTTCGTCGCCCGCGAGCTCGTGCCGCTGATGCAGGAGCAAGGAACCCAGGACGAGGAGGCCGCATTGTCGCTCGGGGCAAGCGGCTGGAAGACCTTTTTCAAGGTGACGTTGCCCAATATCCGCTGGGCGTTGCTCTACGGCGTGGTGCTGTGCAATGCCCGAGCGATGGGCGAATTTGGCGCTGTCTCGGTTGTCTCGGGCCACATCAGAGGCAAGACCAACACCATGCCGCTGCACGTCGAGATTCTCTACAACGAGTACAATTTCGCTGCGGCGTTCGCCGTCGCCTCGTTGCTGGCGCTGCTCGCCCTCGTGACCCTCGTGATCAAGATCACGCTCGAGTGGCGCTACGCCGACCAAATTGTCGCCTCCCGCCGCCACTAGCGAGAAAACCATGGACGCTCGGGTCACAAATGAGGTGAATTATCCAGCCGCGGGGTTGGATCGCGGAATAGGGGCGGCGCCACGGGACAAGATCGTGGACGTATCGGTCGAAAACGTCGTCAGGCTTTTCGGCGCAACGGCGGCGCTGCATGGGGTTTCGCTCGATATCACCGCGGGCGAGCTGGTGGCGCTGCTCGGGCCGTCGGGCTCGGGCAAGACCACTCTGCTTCGCATTCTCGCCGGACTCGACGTACCAACCGCTGGTCGAGTGCTGTTCGACGGGGAGGACGCGCTGAAGCTCACGGTGCAGGAGCGCAATGTCGGCCTCGTGTTCCAGAACTACGCTCTGTTCCGCCACATGACGGTACTCGAGAATATCGGCTTCGGCCTGCGCGTGCGGCCCCATGAGCGGCGGCCGAGCCGGAAGGAGATCAAGCGCCGCGCGCTCGAGCTGCTCGACTTCGTCCAGCTCTCTGGTCTCGAGAAGCGTTACCCGTCGCAACTGTCGGGAGGTCAACGTCAACGCGTGGCTTTTGCCCGGGCACTTGCCATCGAGCCACGCCTGCTTCTCCTCGATGAGCCGTTCGGCGCGCTCGATGCCAAGGTGCGCCGTGACCTTCGCCGTTGGCTGCGCGAGATCCACGACAAGACCGGACACACCACGGTGTTCGTCACGCACGACCAGGAGGAGGCGCTCGAGCTCGCCGACCGGGTGGTGGTGATGAGCGAAGGCAAGATCGAGCAGATCGGCACGCCGGATCAGATTTACGATGATCCGAATTCGCCGTTCGTGTTTTCCTTCATCGGGGAATCGAGCGTGCTTCCGGTTAATATCGAGCAGGGCAAGATCTGGCTCGACGGGCACGCTCTCGATCTTCCGGCGGACGACGTGCCGTCCGGTGAGGCGCGACTCTATTTCCGTCCGCATGATGTTGTAGTCAGCGATGAGCTCGCGGGCGCCATCCCCGGTGAGATTCTGGCGTTCAGGCGTCACGGCGGAACGCGGCGCGTCGATCTTGAGGTGAGCGGGCGTGATCGTATCGAGATCGAGCTACCAGCCGATTTCAGTCACGGGCTGTCGGGATGGCTCGGGATACGCCCGCGTCGCTACCGCCTCTTCCCGGCCAGCGAAGCGTCTGCGAGTTAACGGGCATTCTTGGACCAGACGCTCGGTTTATGCCGGGCCTCCGCGTCCGGGGGTTCATTTCAGGCTTAGGCCCTACATTCGGCCATGCCCTTGAGCGCGCTTTCCGCGGCGGACTTCGTCTTGAAGCCCTCGGTGCCGAGCATGATCAGGTCTTGCCGTCTGGCTTCTTCGAGACGATCGAGCATTTGTGGGTCGAGTTGTTCTGCGCCACGTAATACTCGGCGGCGAAGGCTGGCGTTGCGAAGCCGGCGACCAGCAGTCCGGCAACCACATATTTCTTCATCACGGTTCTCCTGGCGGGTTAACCCTGGTTGGCGCCATCCAACCCCTTCCAATCCGGCGCGGTTTTGACTCTGCTCCGCGCAAGAGTGTCGCGGCTTCGTCCCGTGCGCCGCATTTCGCTTGTGCAAAGACTGCGTGCAGCCCTTAGCGGTCTTGCGGCAACGTCTTGATCGGGCTTGAAAGTTGCTGAGCGGCGGCACCAGGTTAATTTTTGTTAAACCCAGCGCGCGTTTCGACCGCGTCAACGAGACGCGGTCGCAAAAAGCGACGGACGCCTAGCGAGGAGGCCAGGCGTCCGCTTGGAAATCCGAGTCTAGCTCTTGCACTCCGTCAGGCTCTGAATGGCCTGCTCAGCTTCCGCTTCGGCATTGTACGCGCCGCTGCCGACCATCTTCTGAGTCGTGCCGTCGGGCCGCGTATCCATCACGTGGCATTCTCTCGTCGAGGTATCGAGCGCCACATAGAACTGGCCAGCAGCCAGTGCCGGAGCGGCAAGCGCAAAGACGAAAGCAGCCGTCAAAAGAGACTTCTTCATGGGTGGTCTCCCTAATGGTTGACCGCCACTCCCTGATCCGGAGCGGCGCCTTGCAATCGGGCTTAGGCTTGGCGAGACCGTGCTCTTACTTGAGCAAAAGATTGAAATTTTCGGGGAGTGTCTCGGGCTTGAGCTGCTCGAATGTGCATTGCCGCGGCGCCTTGTCGGGGCGGAAGCGGACAAGCTTGGTGCCGTGACGGAAGCGATTGCCGGTCACGTGATCGTAACGCACTTCGACTACGAGCTTTGGCTTGACTGGCTCCCATTCGCCCGAGCGCTCGGTGCTCCACCGGCTCGGCCCTCCCGGTGCCTTGCCGGTGAAACCTGGGAGGCCGGCGAGTGCTTCAAGCTTCTTGGTCAGTGCCGGGCGCTCTGCGCTTGAGATGGTTGACGTGAAGCCGACGTGGTCGAGCTTGCCGTCGTCGTTGTAAAGGCCGAGCAAGAGAGATCCGACCTCACGGCTTCCGCTGGCGTAGCGAAAGCCGCCAACCACACAATCGGCGGTGCGTAGACGCTTCACTTTCAGCATGGCGCGCTCGCCAGGGAGGTATGGACCGTCGGCGCGTTTGGCGACAACGCCGTCAAGTGAGCCCTGGCGCTCATCAAGCCATCGCCCCGCCTTGTCGCGATCGATTGTATAAGGCGAAAGCTTCAATCCATCGGCGTTACCGTCGGCGTCGTAGAAAGCTTCAAGCGCCGCACGGCGTTTGGTGAGCGGCATCTCGATCAGACTCTTGCCTTTGGTATCGAGCAACATGTCGAATAGGATGAGCGCGGCCGGCGTTTCGATCGCGAGCTTCTTGATGCGGCTTTCGGCGGGATGAATGCGCATCTGCAGCGCATCGAAGGAAAGCGTGTCGCCGATGGGAATGGCGAGTTCACCGTCGACCACGAATCTCGTCGGGCGAAGGCGCTTGAGCATCGCCACGACCTCGGGGAAGTACCGCGCGAGCGGCTTGCCCGACTTCGCCCTGAGATCGACCTCTCCGCTGGCACGGAAGGCGAGGCAACGGAAACCATCCCATTTCGGCTCGAACTGCCAGCCGAGATCCGTCGGCAGCTCGGTGACGAGCTTCGCCTCCATCGGCTCTATGTTGAGCGGCACGGCGAGAGACTTGAGTGAGGACGAAGCCATCCCGCTATTCCAGACGCACAACGACGCTGTCAGCGGCGCCGGTCGCATCGGTCACGGTCAGCCGTACGAAGCCAGGTCCGTCCGGCTCGAAGAACAATGTCCTCGCCGACTTCTTGGCGGGAATCGGCATCCCATTCATCAGCACGTTGAGAGGCGGGGTGCCGCCGGCGATCTTGACGGCAATAGGATCGGGGGGAGCGCCTTTCGCGGCTGACAATTCGAGGCTCGCACCGTCAGGCGGGAATACGATGTGCACCTTGGGCGCCATGGCTTCGCCCGCCGCCTCGTGCGATGCGAAGCGCTGTAGCGGGGGTGGAAGCTTGGTGGTGTTAGCGATCAGCACGCCCTTGGGCGCTGACGGCAGCGGCTCTAGCGGCTCGGACAATCTCGCAAAGGCATCGAACAGAATGGGCGCGGCGGTAACGCGTCCGGCAAGACCGGGAACCGGCGCGCCGTCGGGGCGCCCGGCCCATACCCCGATGGTGCGCTTGCCATCGAAACCGACGGCCCAGGCGTCACGATAGCCGTAGCTCGTGCCGGTCTTGAAGGCGATGCGCCCGCCTGCTGCATTTTCAGGCGGCGGCGTGCCAATCAGTACGCTTCCCACATACCAGGCCGCCACCGGCTCGATCAGACGCTTGGTTGGAAGGGGCGGCGCGCTGAGGCGCTCTACCAGAGGCGCAACGGTTCCCTGCCGCGCAAGCCCGGCATAAAGCATCGTCAAATCCATGAGCCGCACGCCCACACCGCCGAGGCCGAGTGCAAGGCCAGGCGTTGTTTCGAGCTTGGGCAGGACAAGGCTAGCGCCGGCCTCTGACAGCCGGGCGATCAGGCGGCTCGGGCCGACCTCATTGAGGACAGCCACCGCCGGTACGTTGAGCGACTGCTGCAACGCACGCCGCACGGTGACCGTGCCCTGGAAGGTCATGTCGAAATTCTCAGGGTGATAGCCGCCGTAACGGACCGGCCTGTCCTCGATCAACGTCTCGGGATGGATCAGCCCGTCCTCGAAGCCGAGTCCATAGATGAACGGCTTGAGCGCGGAGCCCGGCGAGCGCACTGCTTCGGTCAAATCCACCTGGCCCGCACGCTGCTCGTCGAAATAGTTGGGGGAGGCGACTCGCGCCAAAACCTCGCCGGTTGCATTGTCGACCACCACGATCGCCACCGACATGGCGGGCCCGAGTGCGATGGCGCGATCGTGCGCAAGGCTCTCTAATGTTCTCTGCAAGCAAGCATCGATAGTCAGTTGCAGCACACGGTCGTTCGGCGAATTTGCTGCCGCTTGATCCGCAGCATGCGGCGCGAGCAGCGGCATGGGTTTGCGCGCATCTGGCACCGGCTCGTCTTTGGCGCGCTCGATTTCGGCAGCGCTGAACAATCCGTGGCTAGCGATGCGGTCGAGCACACGATCGCGCGCGCGCTTCGCTGCTTCAGAGAAGCGGTCGGGGCGGCGCAACTCCGGCGATTGTGGCAGCGCGACGAGGAGGGCCGCCTCGCCGAGCGTCAACCGGCGCGGCTCCTTGCCGAAATAGGCGAGCGAAGCCGCCCTGATCCCTTCGAGATTGCCGCCATAAGGTGCGAGCGTGACGTAAAGGCTCAGGATCTCGTCTTTGCTCAGCGCCTGTTCGAGCTGAACCGCCCTGACCGCCTGCCTGATCTTGGCGTCGAGCGAACGCTCAGTTCGGGGCTCGAGCAAACGAGCAACCTGCATGGTGATGGTCGAGCCGCCTGAAACGATCCGGCCATGGGTGGCGAGCTGGAGCGCCGCGCGCGCCATCGCTAACGGATCGATGCCTCTGTGCCGATAGAAGCGCTTGTCCTCGTAGGCGAGCAGGGCGTCGAGATAACGCGGATCGACTTGGCTCTTCGTCGCAGGCAGCCGCCAGCGGCCTTCGCTGGTCAAATAAGCGCGGAGCAGCTTGCCATTGCGATCCAGCACGAGCGTCGAGACTTCGAGATCGCGCCCGAGCGGCGGAGGACCGAAAGCCTGGAACAGTCCTGTCAGGCCACCTGCGATCATCGCCGCGATCCACACCAGCCCAATAGCGGCGTAGGTAGCACGTCGTCTCCAACCTGGCGCAGCAGTCGCTTTGTCGGAGAAGTCGGTCTCTAGTGTGGCTGTACTCATTTTGCTGGTGCGACCGTGATTTCCCCTGTGTCAGTGCGCCCGAAGCGGTCGGGCTGATACATGTCCTCCACCACCGCTTGCGGCAGCACATATTGCCCAGGCGAGACGGCGCGCACGACATAGGCGACCGTATAGGTGGTCGGGTCTCCGCTTCTCCGCTCGAAGGCCGCTGTGAAGCGGTCGTCGCGAAACTCGGTATAGACCGGCGAGCCGGCGTTCTCGATCCACCTGAGCGTGCCAGTATCACCCGAGGATACGAGATGCGGATTGTCGATCTCGAACCCGGCCGGCACATAGTCGGTCAGCGCCACGCGGGCAAATCGCGGCTGCGGCTCGGTCACCGTAAGGACAACGACGAAACGGTCGTTCTGCTTCGCCTTGGTCGGATCGGCATCGGCGCCATCGAGCGTGTGGAAGCTGCGCTCGATCTGGAAGCCATGCTCTGAAGCTGGCTCCGGCGAGGTCGGCGCGCCGCTCACCGAGACGACGGCATCAAGCGAAGCGTCGCTGGTGTTGGTCACTGTCAGTGGATTGGTCTCGAGCTGCTCCTCAGTCAGCGTGCGGTAGAGGGGGCCTTGCTGCCCGCCCCCATTCACGTCGAGGCTGACGTTCTGCTTGCCGAGCGCGCGGGCCGCAAGCACAAGCCATGCATTCTCCTGCGTCGAGGTGTAGGTGACGCGATTGCGCGCAGAACCGATGCCCTGCGTGCCGCTGACGAGGACCACCTTCGGCGCATCGCCTTCAGCGGCAAGTGTCACGAGGGCCGCGGCATCGCGCAAAGGTGAGCCGTAATCGGCGCGGCCGCTGTCGGCCTTCGGATCCTGGGGCAGGGCGCCCAACGCCGCATTGAACGCTTTTTCCGACCTGACCCTGTCGCCCAGCATGGCGAGGGCCGCGGCGATCTGCGCCTTGGCCGCTGTGGTCGAAAGGTCGTTGAGCTTGACGTCGGCGATGTAGCGGACGTCGCCGACCGGCGCCATTCCGTTGCGGGCGAGGACGTAGAGCGCATAAGCAAGCGGAGCCCCTCCGTCGGTCGAGACGTCGGGCGCCGTGCTCACATAGTTGCGCAACCGGTCGAGCGCGAGCTTGAACTGATCGTCCGAGACCGAGAAGCCGCGGGCCCGCGCTCTTGTCAGAAAGTCCGTCACATAGGCATCGAGCCACGCGTCCTCGCCACCCGGCGCCCACAGACCGAAGGCGCCTTCCGAGCCTTGCCGCGACAGCACCGTCTCGATGGCCTTGGCAATCCGCTCGTCGACACTGGTATCGACCGCAAGCTGAGCGTCGAGCGAGAGCTCGTTGACGTAGAGCAGCGGCAGCGCGCGGCTCACGATCTGCTCGGTGCAGCCGAGCGGGTAGCGATCGAGAGCCGCGAGCAGCGTCGCGACGTCGAGCGCGGCAGAGGGTGTTACCGACAGCGAGACCTTGCCGGTTCCCGGCACGAGGTCCGCGAACACGTCACCAGACAGGCTGAGGCTCTGGCCTGGTCCAAGCGGCTTCACCGTGCGGCGCGCGAGCACTTGCGTCGACGGCTTGACCATAAGCTCATATTGGCGCGCGAGCGTGAAGCCTTCGGGCCCGGTCACGGCGAGCCCGATGGTGCCAGTGCCGAACCCAACCGCCGAGACTGGCACGGTGACGGAGCCACGCTTCTTCGCCTCGAGGTTCAAAGTCTGGTCGCCGTTCTCGATACTCAGCGGATTATCGGTAGTGACCGTGACTTTGTAGCTGCCGGTCGCGCCTTCCACATTGTCGAGGTCGAGCCTCAAGGTGGACTCATCGCCAAGCAGCAGGAAGCGCGGCAGGCTGGCGGTGACCACCACGGGATCGCGCACCACCACGTCGCCGGAGCTGTGACCTACTTTGTCCTTGCTCCACGCGACCGTCATTACGCGCACGGTGCCGGTGAAGGCAGGAATGGAGAAGTTGACCTCGGCGGTGCCGTCGGCACCCGCGCTCACGATGCCGGAATAAAGCGCAAGCGGCGGCTGGGTCGGCGGACTTCCCTGCAGCTCGCCCCCGCCACCATCGCCGCCTGTGTGGATGGCGCCCTTGGTGCCCTGCATGCCGTCGATCAACTGGCCGTACAGGTCACGGACCTCGGCGGAGAGCTTGCGCTGGCCGAGATAATACTCCTCGGGGTCGGGCACTTTGTAATTGGTGAGGTTGAGGATGCCGACATCGACGGCAGAGACCACAATACGCGCATCCTCGTTTGGCGAGAGGCCGGACAGCTTGACCGGCACTCGGAGCGTCGTCTCAGGCCTGATCAGAGCCGGCAGGTCCATGGCGACGCCGATGGTGTGCGCCTGCCTGTCGACGCTGAACCACTGGACGCCGATGGCGCGGCCGGGCATGCGCTTGGCGGTCTCGTCGAGTGGGCGGCGCAATGTGGCAAGCACATAAGCGCCGGTGCCCCAGTCGTCGCCGACGGTGAGCGGAAGTTTGACCACACCTGGCTGCACGTCGGATGTCGAGGTCGTGATCAGCCGGTCGCCGATCACCGCGAGCGTCACTTTGCCTGCACTCCGCGCAGTGACCGCGACGGTCATGGTGTCGCCCGGCTTATATTCCGGCTTGTCGAGCGCGATCTCGAGCAGGTCGGGCGTATCGGCAGAGGCTTCGGCGTACCAGCCAGAATCGAAGCCGACCGCCGTCTCAGGCCCGGTCGGATCTGGGCTCGCTACTTCCAGCCGATAACGGCCCCATGTCACCGGGACCGAGATCTTGCCCGGTGTGTCGGAGGCGATGTCGATCGTTCCGTCCGCAACGCGCCGCGTCACCTTGATCGGCTCGTAGTTCCAATAGCCGTTCGAGCGATACCACTGATATTTCGACTCGATGCTGAGCAGTTGCCATTTGAGCCCTTTTGCGTCGACCTGCTTGCCGTCAGGCGCGACCATGACGACGTCGAAATTCGCTGTGTCATTGTCGTTGAGCGAGCGGCCGGAGAAAACCGGCTTCACGCCGATCATGTCGGCCTTGGGAGTGACGGGCAGCGTGAGCTTGCGCTCGATCGCTCTGCCACCCGGCTCGGCCAGACGCACGACGATGTTTGCCTCTAGCGGCTTGGTCGAGGCCGGCACCTTGTCGAGATTGACGGTGAATGTCGCCTTGCCTTCGGCGTCGGTCTGCGGCAGGTCGGCAAGCGGGATGCTCTCGGTGCCGACGTCGTCCTGATCCGCTTCGTCCGTTGCGTTCAGGCCGAACAGGTAACCGGCATAGCCGGGCCTCTCATCGGCCTTGGCGATGTTCACCTCGCCTTCAAGATCGAGTCCCGATGCCGGCGCGCCGTAGAGGAAGCGTCCTTCGATGGTGACCTCCGCGGGGAAGGACGGCGAGATGCTGGTCGCCTTGGTGGTGAGGTCTGCCTCCAGCCGATCCGGCACATAGTCTTCGACGAGGAAAGTCGTCTCGCCGATCGAGGTGCCCTTAGGATCGGAATAGACGGCGACGCGCCACGTACCCGTTGGCGCCGAGGAGATGATCGGCACGTCGAGCGAGCGGCCTCCAATGCCTTGATCCGGAATGACTCTCCGCCGGTATTCGACACCGTCAGGGCGCTCGATCACGAGCGTCAGATCGACGTCTGGAACGGCAATGCCGGCAGCGTCACGGAGCAGCGTGGTCACATGCACGGTCTCTCCCGTGCGATAGACGCCGCGCTCGGTGAAGGTGAACGCGTCGAATTTTTGCGGCACGTCGCGCCCAGCGACGCCGCGGTCGGTCAAGTCAAAGGCCTGGCTGGTCAGATTGAGGAAGGCATAATCGCCGGTAGCGACAGATGCCACAAGCATGGCAGGCGCAAGCCCACCTTCGCCGCGGGAAAGTCCAGGCTCGAAGGCGGCGGCGCCGTTAGCGTCGGTCTTCTTGACTGCGAGCACCTCGTTGTTGCGCGCAAGCAGCCTGATCTCGACATCGCCGACCGGAGCCGTCGACGCGAGCGAGTTGACGAAGGCATGGATGCCGTCAGTCCCTGAATAGGCGGTGAGCCCGAGGTCTGAAACAATGAACCACTGGGTGGTGCGCTCTCCGTACTCGTCGCTTCCGGCGTTGCCGGGCTGAGCCGCGAGCAGGTAGACGCCGGGCTGCATCTGCGGCACGGCTTCCATGATCGGGAAGGCAGTAGTGATCTCCTGGTTGAGCTCCTTCTCCACCTTGAGCTCGCCGGTCCACACCTTCTCGCCCTTCTGGTCGGCGATGTCATCGAGGCTGTAGCTGTAGAGATTGCGCTCGAAGTCGTAGCCGAGCACGTTGTCGAGCAGGTTGCGGTCGCCGATGCGATAGATCGTGACCTTGACCTTGTCGGTGTTGACGGTGATGAGCGGGATACCCTGCTGGCCCGTCTTCGGCAGCACATAGGCTTTGCCGGCAAGACGCACCGACGGGCTGCGGTCGCGCACATAGATATTGAACGCGGCGTCCTTCAGCAGGTCCTCACCGACGGTGGAAGGAAGCCCGGCGCGGAGTGTGATGGCGTAGGTCTCGCCGTGCTGCAGTCCCTCGACACAGAGCTGCTGGTCTTCGACCGACAGCGCGGGCTTGTCCTCGCCTGAGACCGCAACATAGGGCGAGAAGTCGGTGCGCTTCGGCAGACTCTCGCTGAACTGGAAGCAGGCGCGCGGAGAGGATGCATCCGAATCAACGCTGAAATTTGAAACGCGGAATCCATATTTTTCGCGGAGGGAGTCGTATGCGGTCTTGAGCTCGGGCGTCTCGTGCAGGGTGAGCGCAGTCTTTAGCGCGTTGAGCGCCTGCCGCCATTGCTCGCGCTTGCCGAACGCGTTGGCGAGCGTGACGAGACTCGCCGACTCTTCTTCCGGCGTGGTCGATCGTTGGTAAGCAATGTAGGCGCCAGTCGTCGCGCGCTCGTAGCGCGTCGAACCATCGTCCTCGTCGCTTGGAGGAATGAGCAGCCAGACGTCGGCGAGCCTGCGCCAGGCTTTCGAGTCGTTCGGTGCAACGCTCACGATTTGGGTGTAAGTATCGGCCGCGCCTTCGAGATCCTGGTCTCGTATGAGCGCGTCGGCCTCTTGCTTCAGCTTGATGACCGGCTTCTCGACCGTGCCGGCTTCGTCCTTGAGGTCGGCCTCAAGGGTGACGGCAGCGTCGTCGAGTGCCTCGTCTTGGAATGTCTTGTCGGCTGCGGGGGAAGGGGTGGAGACGAAGACGAACAGCGCGGCGATGAGGCCGGCGCGGAACCATGCACGCATTTGTTTCCTCCGGGGAACCCGCTCGGCAAACGGGTAACGTCCCTATCGTAATCGAGCCTTATGACAGAAACCAGAGCCCGCGGTTGGCGTCAGTCGGGGAGAGCGCCGAGGGACGGCCAGCCATAGAGTTGAGCGGCCCGGCGGATGAGGG
>Ga0157379_10003541_pt1 | contig 13228 bp, 13 predicted proteins | sample S25metaG_FD_121802 | JGI IMG/M metagenome (GOLD analysis project Ga0157379, IMG submission 121802) | Switchgrass rhizosphere microbial communities from Kellogg Biological Station, Michigan, USA - S2-5 metaG | ecosystem: Host-associated > Plants > Roots > Rhizosphere > Soil | place: USA... | reverse complement strand
CGCCAACCAGGCCAACAACCAGGTCATCACCTTCGAATTCCACTACTGCCGCTTCGAACCGTCGAAGTTCACCTAGCCCCTCCTGGCTCGGAGGCGCGCCAAGGGCCGCTCTGGGCTAGCCTTGGAGGCGCTGCGGCGCCCGCCCAGGTAGCTCAGTTGGTAGAGCACTTCCATGGTAAGGAAGGGGTCACGAGTTCGAGTCTCGTCCTGGGCTTCGCGGGTGGCCTTGCCCAGGTCGACCATGCGTCCCTCCCCACACTTCTTGGATGCTAGCGGTGGCACTCGATATAAGCGCATAACCGCTTTGCAGTCGTCGAGGAGGTTCCCTTGGAATTCCTAGCCGAAGACCGGCACATTCTCGAGCAGCTCTTGCCGGGTCTGGATGCCCGAATCGCAACGATTCCCTTGACTGAGATGGAGGCGAGGGACAGTCGTGTCATCGAGCTGTTTCGCGAAGCCGGAGGCGCGGGCCTGGTCGTTCCCCGGGACTTCAAGGGTCGTGGCGCCTCACCGTCGGCGGCGATCCGGGTCCAGCGTGCTATCGGCTCGCGCTCGCCGTCCCTGGCGGTTGCGACGACGATGCACCACTTCTCGACCGCGAGCTTGATCGAACTCCAGCGGATGGAGAGCGGCTTCGAGTGGGTGCTGCTGCAGGCAATCGCCGAGCAGGGTCGGCTACTGGCTTCCGGTTTCGCGGAGGGTGCTCATGGTCAAGGGGTCTTTTCGCCGACGATGCGGGCCAGGCGGGACGACGGAAAGTTTCTCATCAGCGGCACGAAGAAGCCGTGCAGCTTGTCGCGGTCGATGGACGTGCTGACGGCGTCCGTGGCGGTCGCCGGACAAGCGTCCGAGGTGGAGCCGGAGTTCGCCATCGCTCTCGTGCCCGCAGGCGCACCAGGCCTGGAAGTATCCGACTTCTGGGGCTCCTCCGTGCTGGCCGGCGCCCAGAGCGAGGCGGTGACTCTCAACGAAGTCCCGGTCGACCCCAACCTGGTGGTCGGAATAGACAACGTCGACGCGGTTCAGACCGCGAGCTTCCTGTGGTTCGAGCTCTTGATCACCGCCTCCTACATCGGCATGGCGAGCTCATTGGTCGAGCGGGTGATCGCGGCGGAGCGTGGAGATTGCGCGCAGCGCATTGCAATGGTGGCCGATCTCGAGTCGGCGATGGCCGGTCTTATCGCGGTCGCCCAGCGGATGGAGCAGGGAGAGCGCCGCGAGTCGCTTCTGGTCCAGGCATTGCTTCACCGCTACGCCGCCCAGGACGCGATTGGCCGCTCGGTGACCTCGGCCGTTGAGCAGCTCGGTGGCATGGCGTTCATTGGTGGGGAGGACATCTCCTACTTCGCATCGGCCTCGCGCGCGCTCGCCTTCCACCCCCCGCAACGCCAGGGCGCCGGCTCCCGGGCGATTCTCGCCACGCTTGCAGGCGCGCCACTGAAGATCGACTGAGCTTCTTTATGTGACTGTGGGGTTTTCGCACTGCGAAAGCGTCACTGACTTATTTTCATGAGTTCGGGTCGGCGGAGGGGGGGCTTTCTTTGAGCAAGCGCAAGAGCAGTCGCGAATCTCCGTGGGAGATTCGCGCGATCCTGGCGAGCCGCCTGCGCACCCGCCTGCCGGAGATCGAAAAGGCGATTTTCTCCCGAGTCCGGAGTCTGACCGACCGGAGCGAGAATGACGACCACTCGTATCTCGCGGGACTGCGGGAGGCGGTTTCGGCGGCGCTCGTCTACGGCATCGAAGGGGTGGAGAAAGGACTGGATCGGCCGACCGGGCCGCCACCAGCGACCATCACCCAGGCGCGCCGTGCGGCGCGCGAGGGCATTAGCCTCGACATCGTGTTGCGCCGCTACGCGGCCGGCGGCAAGATGCTGGAGGACTTCGTCTTGGCCGAGTCCGCTGACGTGTCCAGAGCGGCCCTGCGTGAAATCCTCGCCGATCTCGGCCCGGAGACCGACGCCTTGATGGCGAGGATCGCCGCTGAATACAAAGATGAGATCGACCGCGCGGATCGCTCCTTCGCGCAGCGAGAAGCGGTCCGGATAGCTGGGCTGGTGCACAGCGACAGCCCGGTTGCGCCGCTTGATTTCGACTTCGACTTCGACCTCTGGCACGTTGGTGTGATCTTTCGCGGCGGCAGCGCCGAGCGCACCGCCCGTCAGCTGGCGTACCGCTTCGGGTATCGCCTGCTCTGCGCGGTGCGGGACGAGGAGACCGTCTGGGCATGGCTCAGCAGTCCCAGCGAATCGGCTGCCAGGAACGTAGACAGGCTCTTGGGGGAGCACATGCCTGGCGAGCTAGCGGTGGCGCTTGGCGAGCCTCGCTTAGGGATGGACGGATGGCGACTGACGCATCGCGAAGCGCGAGTGGCACTTCGGGTCATGCTGCGCCGGCCCCAGCGGTTGACCCGGGTCCGAGACGTAATTCTGCTCGCTGGCATCCTCGACAACGAGACACTGATGGGCGCGCTGCTCGATGCCTATCTGGGGCCGCTGGAAAACGATGGCAATCTCAACCAAGACCTGCTGGACACTCTGCGCGCATACTTTTCGGCCGGCGGTAATGCCGCCGCCTCGGCGGCCTTACTCGGCGTTACACGTCACACCGTGCAGCGACGAATCAAGACGATCGAGCAGAGCCTCGGCCAGCCGATTCATGCCTGTTACTCGGAGCTGGTCGTGGCACTGCAGGTGGCCGATCTGATCGGCATGAATTAACGACTCAGGCGCGAAAACAAAATAAATATGCCTAAAGTCAGTATTTCTAGAGCAATAAGTGCAAAATTCAGTAGAGAGTGGACCACATTGGTTTGCCCACTCACTTCGCCGCCGTGATTTGCTGCTAGTTACGGGAAGGGGGAGCGTGCAAACTGCGGCCAACATTGAGTCTCGACCCCGGCCATTGGGCCGAAGGCGAATCGCGAATCACGTTGCCTGGGCGCCGAGCCAGGATTTGGATCCCAACGAATGGGCGTCCGCGGGGCGGCGAATCGGCACCGTCGGCCGTTGTGTGCAGTGGCTGCTCGGTGATTGGATCGTCTACGGCAACGAGAAGTTCGGCGAGCGTTACTCGCGTGCTTCGAGGATCACCGGCTATGACCCACAGACACTGATGAACATGGTCTACGTCGCTTCGCGATTCCCAATCTCCCGACGTCGGGAGGACCTTTCCTGGAGTCACCATGAGGCCCTTGCCGCGCTCGAACCCGAGGAGCAGGACGGCTGGCTCGATCAGGCCACCGCGCATCGCTGGTCGGTTTCCGACCTGCGAGCCATGCTGCGCATTTCGCGCAGGCGTGAACTCTCAGAGCAAGTCGGGGATGAGGAGTCGAAAGTCGAGAAATCCACTCTAGCTCCGATCTTGAAGTGTCCACGATGTGGCGAGGAGATCGCGATCAATCAGTGACCGCGTAGCGGTGCCGGCGCAATGCGGCATTGACCTGCCGCTCTGAGATCGAACCGTAGACGGTTGGAATCAACACCTTCCCGTCCGCGATGAGGATGTCCATGTCGTCCAGTGAAACGACTTCGACGCCGTCAGTGATTTGCCAGCCTGCCTGCGCGATATTCCCCTTCTCCCAGGGAGGTGACTGAGGCGAGAGCCCGAGGATCTCGACGGGAACGGCGCGCACGCAGATCCAAGATGTGAGCGTTTCCGGCCTGAGTCGTACGGCGGGTGCAGTCTTCGTGACGAGGGGAGCCGCCAGTGGCCTCCTGTAGTAGCGCCATGCTTCCCGAGTGATGATTCCGCGCCGGCGGAGGGGGGATCGGGCGGTAACGCGCCATGTGTGCCAGGTTGTGAGGAGGCAGCGACCCGTCCACGATGGCTGTAGGAGCGATGGACGCGGCTCGTAGGCACGCGGAAAGCGCAGCTCCCGCACGGCAGATCGCCGGTCGCCGAGGTCGAAAAGCGTTTCAAGCCGCTTCAGCATCCCGTTGAAATAGCCATCCAGTCGGGCCGAGCGAATGCGACGCCGCGCATCGTCCCAGTCGACCCCACCAACGGTCACGGCGAGGTACAGGTCGTTGAGGTCCTTGAGCGTTGTGAAGCAGTCGCCGGCGGCATTGGCGACCATCATGGGAATGTTTTCCTCCGCAGGAACCGCACCATCACCGGCAGGCGCCGAGACCTCAAGCCGGGCACAGTTTCGTACAGAGTAGTAGCCGAAGTGAATGTCGATCCACAGGTCCTTATCGAGTCGGCCGAGGCGAATCTGTCCATATGTAACGTCGTCGTCACGCTTGAACCAGGGCAGCTCGCCGGGAGCGAAGTCGAAGCCCCTGGCCAGCAGTGCGACCGCGCAACTCCAGGCTTCTTTCACCGTCGCCACGTAGACGTCGAAGTCACCGATGTGCCGGCGCCGCGGTTCGTCATACAGTCGCTGACTGGCGAGGCCCTTGATCAGACTCATTTCGGCGCTCGCCTCTCGACCGACTGCCTTCAGCAGTTCCAGTACCTCATCGGTTTCGCCGTGCCGCCGTGCCATCGTGGCGGTGGTTGGCTGCAATCTCTGCGAGAGCGATCGCATCTCGCCACAGTCATCAAGGCGTTCAGCGACTACAGTGCAGACCTTGTGGTCCTCGTAGAGGGCGGTGAGTGTGTCGGTCGCGTACTGATTTAGCGTCGGTAGCAGTTCGTGCATTCCGACCCGGGGCGCCAGCACACCGAGTTGTAGGAGTCGATTGAGATCGCGACGGATGGAGATCCGCGTCCTCGTTACTCCTGAAATTGATTTCTTTTCTTGCACGAAGATCCCTAATGGCCACGATAGCCAGGGGATTTCGATTTCCGCAAAGCGTTGAGCAATCGATCGAGGTCATCGTCTGTTGTCCAGCCACCAACCGAGGCTCGAACCAGCGCGCGGTCGGCCATCGGCTTGACGATTACTGAGTGGGCCTCGAGGTTCTTATAACTCCGCTCCGGATCCCTGTCGCTCCAGGCAACCAGTGTGGATTCGTTGCGCTCGGTGACGCGCATGCCAGATTCGCGCAGTCTCGCGGCGAGCATCGCGGCACCTTTCATCGCCCGCCGTTGCAGCTGCTCCAATCCCATCGTTTCAAGGAACTCAAGAGCGGCGAGCGAGAGCGCCATCGTCACCCTGCTGGACTCCCCCGAATCTCGGCATAGATAGACGGTGGGCAGCTGCTCGAGAAGTTCGGGATGGATGAAGAGCATCGCCGTACCCTCTGCTCCGCAGAGCCACTTCTGGCCTGGGGCGGCGTACGCAGCGCAACCTAGCGCCGCGACGTTCACCGGCACCGCCCCTGCGGCTTGGGCGCCGTCGAGGATCACCGGGACATCCAGTTCCGCCAGGGTTTCTGGTGCTTTCTCGCCGGAATCCCATGCCACGTGCGAACAGGCAACAAGTGTTGTGCCCGCCCGCACCGCGTTGGCCACCTCGCTCAGAGGCACCGCCCTGACCCGTGCACCACGTGCGGCGGCGAGGCGGAGGGGTTCCTCGAGGGCGGGATGCTCGCTGGTCGAGGTCACTATCTCCGCGCCCCGCCCGAGCCGCAGGCCGTTGAGCACGCGAGCAAGTGCCTCGCGAGTCGACGAGGCCAGGATGAGATGAGACGGATCGCAGCCGATGACGCGCGCCCAGCCGATGCGAAGGCGCTCGCAAAGTTCGGATCGCAGCCGAACATGGGCTCCCGAGCGACCATCGCGAAGTTCCATTTCGAGAGCGAGCCTCGCTGCTTCGAATGCGGATATCGGCACTGGCCCGACTGAGCCTGCGTTGAGATAAGCGGTGCGCTGAACCAGAGGGAGAGCGGCGCGCAGTGAGGCGATGTCCATGCTCCCAGACTTATCTCAGAGTAAGTGATTGAGCAACGCTGAAGAGTGTTTTGTGGCACGTCGCTGAACCGGTAGAAGTTGCGGGATGCGAGGAGGGGGACCTCAAACGCAATCGAAATGCGAGCTAGAGGTCCGCGCCGAATGTACGCCCGAGTCGCTCACGTTGCCGTCTTGGACTGCGTTGAGTGAGTGTGTTGGACATCCGTTCGGAGGTCCTGACTGGATGTCCATATGGTGGTCACACTTCGGCAACGGCTCGGAGCCCTGTGTCCTCCGAATACGGGATGGACAGTCAGATTTGGCGATCGTGCCGCTGCGCAAATCGAGCAGCGATGCGAGGACGCTCGAATTCATCGGCGGCGTCGACCTCACCGACTACCTTGGCCCGGTCTGCGACCCGGCCGATGAGGGGGATGTGGGTGCCGCCGTTGGGGCGTGGCTCGTGGGGGAGGCCAGTGGCTGTTCGGCGATTGACTTTCGCTCTCTGCCCCCGGGTTCCCCCTTCGCCATCTCGCTCGAAAGGACACTGAGGGAGAGTGGATGCGAGGTGATCGTTGAGGCGGACGGCGTCGTCGCGAGGCTTGCGCTTGCCCCCTCCTGGGGTCAGCAGCTTGATCTGCTTACGCCAAAGCAGCGACATGAGGTGAGGCGCAAGCAAAGACGCTTCGAGCGGTTCACCGGCGTGAAGCCGTCGATACGTCGCAGCGATAAGTCCTCGCTGGCGGCGGACGTGGACTCTTTCATCACACTGCACCGACGGTCGCGCGGCCGAAAGGCTCGGTTCTTTGCTCACTCGGTGTCCGAGTTCTTCCATGACATTGCCTTTCGCTTTGCGCAGCGGGGCGAGCTTGCACTCGAGTTTCTCGAGGTTGGCGACCAGGCGCTCGCGGTCACGTTCAGCTTCGAACGAGGCGGTCAGAAGTTTCTGTACAACATGGCCTATGACCCGGCAGCCGCTGAGCTGTCCCCGGGGATTGTCCTGTTGTCGGAGCTGATCCGCCAGGAGATCGACGCCGGATCGCGAATGTTCGATCTGCTTCGCGGCGACGAGGACTACAAGCGTCGCCTCGGGGCGCAGATGCGCTCCCTGATCCGGATTCGGGCGGTGGTACCCCCCGATAGGTAGGTCTAGAGCTCGAGCCGGCGGAATGCCTCTCCTCGGCTGTATCCAGCGGGCTTGCCGACCTCGGCGGTGGCCTTTCCAAGTCGCTCCAAGAAGCGAAGTCGACCCTCCTCATCGCCGTCCTCAAAGCCCATCGACGTCGGATACTGCGAGCGATGACACAACAGCGCCTCCGCCTGCTGTTCATATGCCTCCGCTGTGTCTTCCACGTGGTTTGGCTCCTCGGCGCGGAACAGCCAGAGGTCGTCCGGGCGCCACTCCGCCAGCTCCCGTTTGACCCGAGGCTCTCGCGCCCGCACCGCGGCGACTACCACGGCGCGACCGACCTCAAGATGGTCGGGGTGGAGCATGTAATGCTTCCAGGGGTCGTGGGTGATCAGCCGCTGGGGGCGGGTTCGGCGAATCTCGAAGACCAAGCGCTCGACCAGTTTTTCTTCGGCGTGCGCGCCGCCGTCCGGGATGCCGTAAAAAAGGATCTCGGAAAGCCCGAGGATACGACCCGCTTCACGTTGCTCTCTTTCCCGGGTTTGGATCAAGTCGTCGTCACTGATTGAGGTGTCGTGTGAGCCAAGCCGACCGTCTGTGACCACTACGAGAGATACCTTTGCTCCCGCTTTCACCCACTTGCCGACGGTCCCGCCACAGGCGAACTCACAATCGTCGGGGTGTGCGACGACGACGAGCGTGGATGTCGGCGGCCCATTGCTCACGGTCCCGGCGATTTTAAATTTCAGCGGCCACAGTGCATAGATCAGCACTGATCGCTTGGAACACGTTGAGAAGCTGGGACGCCGTCCGGTCCCAGGTGAATCGCTGCACCGACCTCGACGCAGCGTCGCGGAGGGTGGGCGCGAAATGTGGATCGAGCGCATCGGCGAGGCGGCGACCGAGGCGCCCGTCGTCGTTCTGATCGACGATGAAGCCGGTCACACCGTTCTGTATGACATCGGCAGCACCTCCCACCGCCGTGGTGACGACCGGCAGGCCGGATGCCTGGGCCTCCAGGAGCACCAGGCCAAAGCTCTCGCGCCGCGAGGTGAACAAGAGGGCGTCGGCGGCTGCATAGTAGTGATGAAGGTCTGGGTGGGCGACGGCGCCGCTGAACACAACCTTTTCCGCGACGCCGAGCTCGATCGCGCGGCGGCGGGCGCGACGCAGTTCGAGGAAACCGTGATCTCCGTCCGGCGCGCCGACAACCACAAAACGGGCGTCTGCCATGTGCCCGCTGACCAGTTGGGCGAACGCCTCAATCGCCAGAGGCAGGCGCTTGCCCTTGGCGATGCGACCCACCCAGAGCACGACCGGTGCGCTCCCCAGTCCCAGTCTCCTTCGTTGCTTTTCCCGGTTGCCGGACTGAAAGCGGTCGAGGTCAACGCCTGGCAACACCGTGATTGGAGGTCGGCGGGTCTCGTAACGGGCACTGATCTGCTGCGCGTCGAGGCTGCTGTTTGCGCATATCGCATGCGCGAGCTCGGCCGCTGTCCCCTCCAGCTCATAGCGCCGCCCAGTGCTCCGGCCGCCAAGATCGGGATCTTCTTCTGGCACGAGGCTGTGGTACGTGTGGACCCACGGGGTGTTCGTCGCTCGGGCAAGGGCGGCGGCGGTCGGGATGGCCGTCCAGTAGTGAGAGGTTACGACGTCGTATTCGCCGCCCCTGATCCCATCGGTGAGGTCGTAGATCTCGACCAGGTGACTGCCACGGGCCCGCAGGGCCTCGATCAAATTGTGGAGGTACACATGCTGCCCACCCACCGTGGGGCTGGCGTGCGACAGAGGCGCTGCATTGGGGCTGATCAGCGCGAGTCGCACGAGCCGATCGAAAGCAGTCTGGTCGCGGTCGCCTTCCAGGCCACGATGACGTGGGCTCCCGGTCGTAGTCGCATTGCCCTGGCCGACCGCGCGGTGATTTCGGCGCTGAGAGGCTGAGGGACCGAGACGGCAACCCGGACGCGGTTGCCAACCGGCGTCACGGAGTCGACTTGACCCGAGAGTCGATTCAGCATGGAGTCGTCGCGCTCGGCGCCGGGCGGTTGCAGCGATATCTCCCAGGGGAAGACGCTGATTGCGACCGGTCCGGTGGCCGCGTCGACGCTGCGCAGCTCGCCGCCGCCGCGCAGTCGCACCACGGTTAGCCCATCCGCTGTCTTCGTCGCCTCGCCGCGAAGAACGACGGCGCCGGCGAATTCGGCGACGAAACCAGAGGCGGGCCGTGCCGAGATCTCGGCTGCGGCGCCGCTCTGCACGATCCGGCCACGGTCAATCACGGCGATTTGGTCGGCTAGCAGCGCGGCCTCGTCGAAGACATGTGTGACCAGCAGGATCGGAATGCGCAGCTCGGCGAGGATGCTGTGGAGCTCGCGCAGCGCATCGCGCCGGCTCGTCGGGTCCAGCGCAGAGAGCGGCTCGTCGAGGAGGAGCACGCGCGGCTCGGCCGCCAAGGCCCGCGCCAAGGCGACCCGTTGGCGCTCGCCGCCGGAAAGGCTCGCCGGGTATGCGTTGGCAAGCGCCGCCACTCCGAAGCGCTCGAGCAGGCTGAGCGCGCGCTGGCGCCGCTCGCGGCGGGCCCCGCGCATCCCATAGGCGACATTGCGCCAGGCGCTGAGACGGGGGAAGAGCGCGTAGTCCTGGAAGACGAAAGCGCAGCGCCGCTTCTCCGCCGCCAGCTCTATCCCGGTACCGGTATCGAGCCACGTTTCCCCACCCAGGGCGACTCGTCCACATCGCGGTCGTAGGAGGCCCGCGACAATCCGCAGCACGCTCGTCTTACCGGTTCCCGAGGGTCCGGCGAGGGCGAGCCGATCGCCGGCGCCGATCTTCAGGTCAAGGTCGAGCGCGAACTCGCGAAGCGGCATCTCGACGGCAACCGCCAGCCCGTTCATTCGGGCGCCACTTCGATCGCGCGATCACCGTCGATCAGCTTGACCCCGATCAGTAGCGCCGCCGAAGCGAGGATCAGGATGGCGGAGAGAGCGAGCGCCGAGGAGAACCCATTTGCTCGACTGAATTCCGAGAAGATCGCCAGTGGTGCGGTCTGGGTAACTCCTTGAAGGGAGCCGGCAAAGAGCAGCGTTGCCCCGAACTCACCGAGCGCCCGTCCCCAGGCCAGCGCCAACCCGGCGGCCAAGCCGGGACGCGCCGTTGGCGTTGCCACCGTCGCGAAACTGCGGAAGGGGCCGGCACCGAGCGTTCGCGCCGCCTCCAGCAGGCGCGGATCGAGCGCCACGAAAGCGGCGATCGCCTGGCGCAGGAAAAACGGGGAGGAGACGAAGACGAGGGCGACGACTACTCCCGCGGTCTGGAAGACGAGCTCCAGCCCCGTCTTTTCAACGGCGTCGCCAAGGATGCCCCGAGGCCCGAAGGCAGCGAGCAGGGCGATTCCGGCGACTGCCGGAGGCATCACCAGAGGTAGCTCGATCGCGGTGAGGACGAGGGCGCGACCGCGGAAGCGGCGCAACGCCAATAGGTAGGCCGCTGGGGTGCCAATCGTGACGACGATCACCATCGCGATCAGGGTAGTGCGCAGGCTCAGCCAGAGCGCTTCGCCGGTGCTCTGCTCGGCGAGCGCGTCGACCATCTGGCTCGGGCTGACGGCGGCGAAGATTGCGATGACGGGGAGGAGCAGGAAGGCGACCGCGACCACGGTGGCGCCAGCGGCGAGGAGACTGAATCCCGAACGCGGTCTCACCGAGGCGGCAGGAAGCCGGCGCGGCCCAGATCCTCGGCGCCGGCGCCGTGCAGCATCCCCCTAAGGTAGCGCTCCGCGAGGTCCTGGTCGCCACTGGCATTGATCACCACCGCCGCATAGGCGACCTCTGGCTGCAGACCGTCGGGGACCGCGATGGCGCGAACCTGACCCTTGACCGTCTCGGCGTCGGTGACATAGACAAATCCGGCGTTAACGGCGCCGCTGATTACCTTGGCGAGGACGGAACTCACCTCGGGTTCTTCGCTGCGGACGTTGGCGAGGATCGTCTTGCGCTCACCCTCCGGCACCCTCGTCAGTACTTCCCGGGTATAGGCGCCGATCGGGACGCTGGGATCCCCGATCGCGATCGTCGTGCCCGGTTTGGCCAGATCGGCGAGCGACTTCACTTCGCTGCCGAGCGACGCGACGATGAGTAGGCGGTTGCGGGCGAAAACTACGGGCTTGCCGGTGAGGCCCTCGCGATGCAATTCCGCCGGGTAGTCGGTGTTGGCGGAGACAAAGACATCGGCGGGGGCGCCTTGCGTGATCTGCGCCGCCAATTCATCAGAGCCGGCGAAGGACGCGCGCACCTCCGCACCGTCGAACGACTTTCCGTATTCGGTTAGCGCTTCCGTCAGCGAGGAGGCGCCGAACACAGTCAGGGTCGGTTCACCGTTCTCACTCCCACTGCCGCAGCCGGCCAGGACGACCAGCGTCGACAGAACCAGACCCACTATTGCCCACACTGTTTTCATCCCGCCCCCACCGTGAACCGAGCATTACACCCGCGTTGTCGAAAGCGGTAATCGCCCGTCACAGTGATGCTCGATGAAGCCTGAATCCGCACTCGAAGACGGCCATGGTCGTCGCATCTCTGACCTGCGGGTCTCGGTCACCGATCGCTGCAACTTCCGCTGTCAGTACTGCATGCCGATCGGGGGCCTGCCGTGGCTCGAGCGCAAGGAGATCCTTAACTTTGAAGAGATCGAGCGGCTGGTTCGTTTGTTCGTTGGACTCGGGATCGAGGATGTTCGCCTCACCGGTGGTGAGCCTCTCGTCCGCCGTGACTTTCCCTCGCTCGTGAGGATGCTGGCTGGGATCGATGGAATTCGCGATCTTTCGCTGACCACGAACGGCTACCTGCTCGAGCGAGATGCCGAGGCGCTGGCGATGGCCGGCATCGACCGTGTCAACGTTTCGGTCGATTCCCTTCAGCGCGATCGTTTCTTTCGCCTCGTCCGCCGTGACGCGTTGCCCCAGGTGCTGCGTGGCCTGGAGGCGATCAGTGCGCATCCCAGCGTACGACCAATCAAGGTCAACGCGGTGGCGATGCGTGGCTTCACCGAGGCAGAGATTGAGCGGTTCTGTGACTTCGCCCGCTCCGCTGGGATTCAGGTTCGCTTTATCGAGTTCATGCCGCTTGACGCCGATCGTGCCTGGAGGCCGAACTCCGTCCTCTCCGGCAGGGAGCTGCGCTGGATGATCGAAGCTCTCCACCCGTTGGAGGAGCTGCCGCGCGAGCGATCCGCCACCAGCCGTGTGTTTCGGTTCGCCGACGGCCATGGCGAGGTCGGCTTTGTGAGCCCTGTGACCGAGCCTTTTTGCGCTGATTGCAACCGGCTGCGCCTGACCGCTGATGGCATGCTGCGGACCTGTCTCTTCTCGATCGAGGAGCTCGATCTCGCTGGGCCGCTGCGCGACGGCGCCGATGATGCCGCGCTGGCCGAGATCGTGCGACGGGCGGTATGGGGCAAGGAGCTCAAGCACCGGATCAACGAGCCGGGCTTCCGCCGGCCGCTTCGAACAATGAGCGCGATCGGAGGCTGAGGTGATTGAGGTCGAGCGTGCGCGCGCCGCTGTGCTCGAGCGTGTCTCACCGCTGGCGAAGGAGGACGTGCCATTGCGCAACGCCCTGGGTCGAGTGCTGGGGGAGGAGGTTCGAAGCGCCGAATCGGTGCCCGGCTTCGCTAATTCCGCAATGGATGGCTTTGCTGTGCGCGCTGACGACACCCGAGGCGCGGTGCCGGATGCGGCCGTGCCATTGCGGATCGTCGGGGCATCGAGGGCGGGGCACCCGACGAGAGCGACCGTGGGCGTTCGCGAGGCAGTTCGGATCTCGACCGGGGCGATGGTCCCGGCCGGCGCCGACGCGGTCGTCCCGGTCGAGGACGCGCGGATCGAGGACGACCGGCTCTTTGTCAGGAAAAGGGCTGAGGCGGGTCTACACCTGCGCGCGGCCGGCTCGGACATCGGCGCGGACGAGGTGGTGCTGTTGCCGCAAGCGCAGATCGGACCGGCGGAGCTGGGCGTTCTCGCGTCGGTCGGCCGAGCTGCGGCACGCTGTCGACGGCGCCCGCGGACGCATGTCGTCGTCAGCGGCGATGAGCTGCTTGGGCCAGGCGAGCCGATGCGGCCGGGTGGGGTTCGTGACAGCAACGGCTATGCAATTCCCGCTCTTGCCGAGCAGGCCGGCGCGGAGATCGCCAACGTCCGATTGGCGGCCGACGATCCAAAGACGATGCGGGCGGAGATCGCGCGCGCCCTCGATGCCGACGTGGTGGTGCTCTGTGGTGGCGTCTCGGTTGGTGAGCATGACCATGTCAGGAGTGCGCTGGCAGCCT
>Ga0157379_10003538_pt1 | contig 13229 bp, 15 predicted proteins | sample S25metaG_FD_121802 | JGI IMG/M metagenome (GOLD analysis project Ga0157379, IMG submission 121802) | Switchgrass rhizosphere microbial communities from Kellogg Biological Station, Michigan, USA - S2-5 metaG | ecosystem: Host-associated > Plants > Roots > Rhizosphere > Soil | place: USA... | reverse complement strand
GAGGTCACGGTCGCGGGCTGGCCCGCCGAGTCCACGCAGCCGGGCACCGAGATCCTGGAGGTCCTGCGGCGCATGGGGGCGACCGTGACCCCCACCGACCGGGGGATGCGGGTCGCGGGCAGCGCGCTGCACGGCGTGGACGTCGACCTGCACGAGGCCTCCGAGCTCACCCCCACGGTCGCCGCCCTCGCCGCGCTCGCGGACTCCCCCAGCGTGATCCGCGGCGTCGCGCACATCCGCGGGCACGAGACGGACCGCCTCGCCGCGCTGCACACCGAGCTCGCGGCGCGAGGCTCACGGGTCGAGGAGACCGAGGACGGCCTGCGCATCAGCCCCGGCGAGCTCACGGGCGGGCCCTGGCGCGCCTACGCCGACCACCGGATGGCGACGGCGGGCGCGATCGTCGGGCTGCGGGTACCGGGGGTGACCGTGGACGACATCGCGTGCACCGCCAAGACCATCCCCGACTTCGCAGGGCGCTGGGCGGCGCTGGTGTCCTGACGTGCCCCGCGAGTACGACGAGTCCGATGTCCGGGTCCGCCCGGGCCGCGGCTCCCGCCCGCGCACCAAGCGCCGCCCGGACCACGCGGACGCCGTCGAGGCGATGGTCACCGCGGTGGACCGCGGCCGCTGGACCTGCGCGCCCGACGGGGACGCCGAGCGCCCGCCGGTCACCGCGATGCGGGCCCGCGAGCTGGGGCGCACGCCGATCGTCGTCGGGGACCGGGTGGGGGTCGTCGGGGACCTGTCCGGGGCGCCGGACACGCTGGCGCGGATCGTGCGGGTCGAGGAGCGACGGACCGTGCTGCGGCGCACCGCGGACGACACGGACCCCTTCGAGCGGGTCGTGGTCGCGAACGCGGACCGGCTGGTGATCGTCACGGCGCTGGCCGATCCGGAGCCGCGCGCGGGGTTCGTGGACCGCTGCGTGGTCGCGGCCTACGCGGGTGGCCTGCAGCCGGTGCTGTGCCTGACCAAGTCCGACCTGGCCGATCCGGCGCCGTTCGCCGCGCTGTACGCGGAGCTGGAGTTCCCCGTCGTCGTGACGCGGCGGGGCGAGTTCCCCACCGTCCTCGCCGAGCTTCTCGACGGGCGGGTGTCGGCCCTGGTCGGGCACTCCGGCGTCGGGAAGTCGACGCTGGTCAACGCGCTTGTCCCGGACGCCGCGCAACGCACCGGCCGGGTCTCGGGCGTCGGTAAGGGCCGGCACACCACGACCGCAGCCCTCGCCCTGCCGCTCGCCGACGGGTGGGTCGTGGACACGCCGGGCGTGCGGAGCTTCGGGCTCGCGCACGTCACACCGGACGCGGTCATCGCCGCGTTCGACGACCTGGCCGCCGCCGTCGAGGACTGTCCGCGCGGCTGCGGGCACCTCGGTCCGCCCGCCGATCCGGAGTGCGCGCTCGACGCGCTGGTCGCCCACGGCGCGTTGCGCCCCGGGCGACTCGGCGCGCTACGCCGCGTGCTCGTCGCACTGCGCGCCGCACCCCCCGGCACGGCCCCCACCGAACGCTAGGTTCGGTCCTCGCTCGGGGGGATGTGGAGGGGTCCGTGCGGAAGAGGGGTCCCGCGGTGCTGGTCCTGGTGGCCTGTGCCGTGGTCGCGGTGCTGGCGTCCGTGGTGTCCTGCGCCCGGGGGAACTCGGACGAGACGGCGTCGGCGGGCCTGCCGAAGTACTACGCCGCCGCGGACCTGCTCACCGCCGTCAGGACCCGGCAGAGCACCGACCGCACCGCCACCCTGCGTCTCGCCGGGAGGATGGACGCCGGCACCGAGGTCGCCGGGGACGGGGCGCTGCGCGTGGAGCAGGGCGGCGGGATGTCCGCGCAGTTCACCCAGACCGTCACCACGGCCGGGCGCAGCGAGACCGTCCCCGTGGTGGTGCTGCGCGGCGGGCAGGTCTACCGGCAGACGGCGGGGGCCTGGCAGCGGATCGACCAGGCCCCGACCGGCACCCCGGACAAGCAGTGGGCCACGGTCGCCGCGAACCTCGCCGACACCGCGGACCCCACCGCGAACCTGGCCCGCTACAGCGAGGCCGCGCTGGTCGCGGACGCCGTGGACGACACCGTCGACGGCGTGCCCGCCGTCCGGTACCTGGTGGTCGTGGACCTGGCCCGGGCCGTCGAGCAGCAGCGGGACCCCGTCGTGCGTGCGGCGCTGCAGGCCCAGCAGCAGAGCGGGCTGACCCGGATCTCGTCCACCCTGTGGATCGACGCCGCCGACCGCCCGCTGCGCAGCGCGGCTCGCCAGTCCCTGCCGGGGCTCGGCACGCTCACCCTCACCGCGGACTATCGGGACTGGGGCGGCCCGGTCACCATCGCCCAGCCCGGAGCGACCGCATAGGCTCCCCGGCGTGCCCGATGATCCCCGCAGCATCGGTGGTTTCACGCTGACCCGCCTGCTCGGCGAGGGCGGTATGGGGCGGGTGTACCTCGGTCGTGGCCGGGCGGGCACCGCGGCGGTGAAGGTCGTGCGCTCCGACCTCGCGGGCGACCCGGAGTTCCGGGCCCGTTTCGGCCACGAGATCGAGGCCGCCTCCCGGGTCCGCAGCCCGTACACCGCGGCCCTGCTCGGCGCGGACGCGGCCGCGGACCCGCCCTGGATGGCCACCGAGTACGTCCCGGCGCCCAGCCTGCGGGAGGCGGTCGGGCTGCACGGGCCGATGCCCGTCGAGCAGGTCCGGCTGCTCGGGATCGGCCTGGCGGACGCACTCGCCGCCATCCACGCCGCCGGGATCGTGCACCGCGACCTCAAGCCCGCGAACGTGCTGCTCGGCGTGGACGGGCCCAAGGTGATCGACTTCGGCATCGCCCGGGCCGCGGACTCGACCGTCCTGACCCGCACCGGCGCCGTCGTCGGGTCACCCGGGTACATCGCGCCCGAGCAGATCACGCACGCGCGCTCGCAGCCGGCGGGGGACGTCTTCGCGCTCGGCGGGGTGCTCGCCTACGCCGCGACCGGGCGTCCGCCCTTCGGGTCCGGGGACGTGAACGCGCTGCTCTACCGCACCGTGCACGGGGAGCCGGACCTCACCGGGATCCCCGAACCGCTCGCCGCGCTGGTCCGCTCCTGCCTGGACCGCGACCCCGCCCGACGGCCGTCGACCGCCGCCGTCCGCGCCGCGCTCTCCGGGGGCCCCGAGGACCGCCCCACCGGCGGCTGGCTGCCCGCCGCGCTCGCCCCGTCGGAGGGCAGGCCGGTGCGGCGGCGGCCCCGCTGGCGGATGCCCGTCGCGGTGGGGGCGGTCGTCGCGGTGCTGGCGGCGGCCGGGATCGTCGGGACGGTGCTGCTGCGCGGCCAGAGCGAGCCGCCGGTGGCTCCCACGGTGGAACCCACTCCGGCCGCCACCGCCCTCCCGCCGACGACGCCCGCGGCGCCTCCGACCACCGAGGACGTCCAGGTCGCCACCGAGGCGACCGGCTTCTCCAGCCCCAGCGGCAACATCGCCTGCTACCTCGGGCCGCAGTCGGTGCGCTGCGACATCGCGCAGGCCGGCTGGGACCCGAGCACCGTCCCGAACCGTCCCCCGGGCTGCCAGGGCGTGTGGGGGGACGCGATCGAGCTCACCGGGACCGACCGCCCGGACTTCGTGTGCCATGGAGACACCGTGTTCGGCACCGGCCCGATCCTCGACTACGGCCGCTCGCTGCGCGTCGGGGACGTGACGTGCACGAGCCGCCAGACGGGCGTCGAGTGCCGGATGGGCGCGAGCGGCCACGGGTTCTCGATGTCCCGCACGGCGTATCAGTGGTTCTAGGATCTCCTGCATGGGGGAGATCCGGATCGGGACCGCGGAGCGGGAGTCGGCGGCCAAGGCGCTGAACGCCCATCTCGAGGCGGGCAGGCTCGGGGTCGAGGAGTACGCGGACCGCTCCGCCGTCGCGGCGAACGCGGTCACCGCCTCGGACCTCACCGCGCTGTTCACCGACCTGCCCGCGCCCCACCCGGAGCTGCCCGGCGCCGTCCCCGCCGTGCCGGTCGCGCCCGCGGCCGCGCCGGCCCCCGCCCAGCAGCCCCAGGCGCCGGCCCGGTTCGCAGGCGCCGGGGCGCGGATCGCCGCGGCCAGCCCGATCGTCGCCCTGGTGCTGTTCTTCATGCTCAACGCGGCGCACGTCCCGATGGCGTGGCTCGCGTTCCTGCTGATCCCGCTGGTGGGGGCCCTGGGCTTCTCCCGCGAGCGGCAGGAGGAGCGGGACCGCGACCGCCTCGAGCGAGACCAGCGCCGGCTCGAGCGGCGCCGCGACCGGGAGTAGAAGCCGCTAGTCCATGTCCGCCGGGCGGGTGGGCCAGCGCTCCATGATGTCCGGGTAGTTCGCCCCGACGGTGTCGGGATAGGCGGGCGAACGCTTCTCCAGGAAGGACGCCACACCCTCGCGGACGTCCGCGCTCTGCCCCAGGTGGTAGAGGGCCCGCGAGTCGAGCCGGTGGGCCGCCCACGGCGTGTCCTCGCCGAGCATCGACCACAGCATCTGCTTGCCCAACGCCACCGACACCGCGGAGGTGTTGTCCGCGATCTCCCTCGCCAGCGAGTACGCGTACGGCAGCAGCTCCTCCGGCGGCAGCACCTTCGACACCAGCCGCCCGGCGAGTGCCTCCCGGGCGTCGAACACCCGGCCCGTGGTCACCCACTCCATGGCCTGCGAGATTCCGACGATCCGGGGCAGGAACCAGCTCGACGCGGCCTCGGGCACCAGCCCGCGCCGGGCGAACACGAACCCGAACCGCGCCGTCTCGGAGCAGATCCGGATGTCCATCGGCAGCGTCATGGTCGCCCCGATGCCGACCGCGGGCCCGTTGACCGCCGCGATGACCGGCTTGCGGCAGGCCGCCGTCGCGAGCGAGGCCACACCCCCGCCGTCGCGGAGGACCCCGCCGATCGTCCCGACGTGCGCCCGCTCCGCGGCCCGCCCGGGGTCTTGCGCGTCGAACGTCTTCCCGCCCGTCCCGAGGTCCGCGCCCGCGCAGAACCCCCGCCCCCGGCCCGTCACGACCACGGCGCGCACGGCGTCGTCCGCGTCCGCCTCGGCGTAGACCCGGACCAGCTCGTCCATCATCGTGGTGGTGAAGGCGTTGAGCTTGTCCGGCCGGTCCAGCGTGATCGTCGCGACGCGGTCGGCGACCTCGTACGCGATCTCGGTGTAGGTCTGCCGGGGGACGGCGGCCGCCGGAGGAGGCGGCGTGGGGGAGCTCTGCCTGGTCACTTGAAGGCCCACTCCCCCGTGAACTCCGGCTCCCGCTTCGCCAGGAAGGCCTCGAAGGCGGCGGCCGCGTCCGTGCCGCCGAAGTTGACGGACTGGGCGCGCGCCTCGGCCTCCAGGCTGTCCCGCAGGGTGGCGTCCAGGCCGTCGTTGAGCAGCCGCTTCGTCTGGGCCAACGCGACCGCGGGCCCGATGGCGAGCTGCCCGGCCAGCTCGGCGGCCCGCGCGTCCGCCTCCCCCGGCTCGACGAGGAACGTGACCAGCCCGAGGTCGGACGCCTCCTGCGCCGAGATCAGCTCGGCGAGCAGCGTCAGCCGCTTGGCCTGCTGCAGCCCCACGAGCCTCGGCAGCAGCCAGGACCCGCCGAAGTCGACCGAGAGGCCGCGCTTGGCGAAGATCTGCGCGAACCGTGCGTCCCGCTCCGCCACCACGAGGTCGCAACCCAGCGCGAGGTTCCACCCCGCCCCGACGGCCACCCCCGCCACGGACGCGATCGTCGGCATCGGCAGGTCGTGCAGGGCCTGCGCCGCCTCGTTGATCATCTCCATCCGGCGGAGCGGGTGGTGACCGGTGAGGTCGTCCGCGACGTCCGCGCCCGCGCAGAAGTCGCCGCCCGCACCCGCCAGGACCACGGCCCGGATCTCGGAATCCCGGGCGACCGACCGGAACACCTCGGCGAGGCGCCGGAAGGCGGCGAGGTCGAGCGCGTTCTTCCGGCCCGGACGGTCGAGGGTCACGGTGAGGACCCCCGCGCGCAGGTCGGTGCGGATCGACTCCTCGTCCGCCTCGGGTGTGCCGGTCATGCAACGTCCCTTCGTCGGGCCCCGATCGATCAATCGTTAAGTTAACACCGCCGTAAGACGGTCAGAAGGCAGCGCCGGGCACTATCCTGCACCCGTGAGCACCGCAGTCAGTCCCGCCGGAGGCGGCCCGATCCCGCGCGGCGGGGGCCGTGAGGCGATCGCCGCCGCGGCCCGGGAGGTCTTCCAGGAGCGCGGCTACCACGGTGCGTCCATCCGGGACATCGCCCGGCGCGCGGGCCTGTCGCTGTCCGCGCTGTACTACTGGCACCCCAGCAAGCAGGACCTGCTCGCGGCGCTGGTCCAGGACAACACCGAGGACTACTTCCACCGCTGCGACGAGGCGCTCGCCGCGGCGGGGGACGATCCGGCCGAGCGGCTCCGGGCGCTGGTCAAGGCGACCGTCGAGTACCGGGTGCAGCGGCAGACGGAGAGCAACATCTCCAACCGGGAGTGGCGCAACCTCGAGCCCGAGCACGCCGAGCGGCTCAACGCGCTGCGGGTCAAGGCCACCACGATCTGGTCGGACATCGTCGACGCGGGGGTCGAGCGCGGGGTGTTCCACTGCGAGCACCCGGTGGACGCCCGCCGCGCGGCCCAGGCGGCGTGCAACGCGATCGCCGAGTGGTACTCCCCCGAGGGCCCGCTGGGCACCGACGAGCTGGTGGACCACTACACCCGGATCGTGCTGCGCATCGTCGACCACCGATAGCGGGGGTCGCCACCCGCGGCCGGTCGGCGACGTCCCTGGACCTGCCTAGAGATCGCCCAGATCGACGAGGAAGGAGACCTCCTCCGGGGAGTACCAGGCCAGCTCGTGGTCCTCCGCCCCCCCCACCAGGAACTCCGCGTCCAGGTCGCCGAGGTCGGCCTTGTCCACCGCCCCCGCCGCCTCCCGGACCGCGTACTCGGCCTCCTCGCTGTCCACGTGCACGGCGGCGATTGCGGACATCGGGACCGAGCCCTTGATCCGGACCGCTCCGTCGTCGAGGTCCGGGCGCAGGGTGACGTCCTCCAGGTCCGCGGCGACCACCACGCGCCGGGCGGACACGTCCTCGCCCAGGCCGAGCTCCACCGCCAGCAGCCGCAGCGACGCGCGCGCCGCCTCGGACATCGCGGCGTACTCCAGCTCCTCGTCGTCCCCGGACACGTACGCCTCGCGCAGCCGCGGGGTCAGCGCGAACGCCGTGCCCCCGATCGGCTCGAACTTCCCCGACTTGACCAGCCTGCGCAGCATCGGCCAGGTACCCGGGAGGTAGATCCTCACCGTTTCCTCCTCACCCGCTCGCGGCGACCAGTTCGTCCAGGGCCTCGTCGACCATGCCCGCCAGCACCTCGACGTCCGGCATCCCGTCCCGGTCGCCGTTGAACCCGTAGTACACCCCGCCGTCGTAGCTGGTCAGGCCGATCGCCAGGGCCTGCCCCTTCGCCAGCGGGACCACGGGGAACATCTCCAGCATGCGCGCCCCGGCGGCGTAGAGGGGGAACTGTGGGCCGGGGACGTTCGTCACGACGAGATTGAAGATCCGTTTGGCGATCCCGCTCGCGGCCCGCGCCCCGAGCGCGTGCAGGGTCGGCGGCGCGAACCCCCCGATCCGCACCAGGGTGTCGGCGCCGACGTTCTGCCCGGTCGAGGTGTGCTCCCGCATCGCGTGCGTGACGTGGTGCAGCCGCACGACGGGGCTGGGCTCGCCGACCGGCAGGTCCACCAGGAACGAGGAGACCCGGTTGCCCAGCGTGCCCGCCGAGCTGGGCACGTCCGCGTCCCCGCGCACGGACATCGGGACCATCGCCCGGACCGTGGAGTGCGAGGTCACGGGCTCGCCGCGGGAGAGCAGCCAGCTGCGCAGCGCACCCGCCACGACGGCGAGCACGACGTCGTTCACCGCGCACCCGTGCGCCCTGCGGACCCGCCGGTAGTCCTCCAGGTCCGTCCGCGCGACGGCGAACCGGCGCTGGGTCGAGACCTCCACGTTCAGCGGCGTGCCGGGCGCGGGCCGCGACGCCGCCCGCACCATCGTGACGGCCTTCTTCGCGATCCCGGCCATCCAGCCCGCGGTCGCCATGGCGTCCACGGCCGCCGACCGGACGTTGTCCGCGATCACCCCCGGGCGCGACACGGCCTCGCCGATCGCCTCGGCGACCAGCCGGACGTCGCTCGGTTCGGGGCGCGGCATCCAGACCTCGTCGACGCCGGGCCGCGTGTCCGCCGAGACGTCCAGGATCACCTGGGACAGGTCGATCGCCGAGATCCCGTCCACCATGGCCTGATGGGTCTTCGTGACGACCACGACCCGCTCGCCCTCCAGCCCCTCGACCAGGTACATCTCCCACAGCGGGCGGGTGTGGTCCAGTGGGCGGGACATCAGCCGCGCGACCAGCTCGCACAGCTGCTCGTCCGTACCCGGGCGGGGCAGTGCGGAGCGCCGGACGTGGTAGGCCACGTCGAAGTCCGGGTCGTCCACCCAGACCGGGCGCGCGAGGTTGCCGGGGACGTGGCGGACCTTCTGCCGGTAGCGCGGGACCAGCGCGAGCCGCTGCTCGACGAGCTGCGCGAGCGTGTCGTAGTCCAGCCCGTCCGCGCCGCGTTTGAAGACCGCGACCCCGCCCACGTGCATCGGGGTGGTCGCCTGCTCCAGGTAGAGGAAGGACGCGTCGAGCGCGGAGAGCCGGGGCGGCATGGGCCGATCCTAGGCCGTGCCCTGCGGGCCCCGGCCCAGTGCGCCGCCGCTCGGGACGGCCGGGGTCGTTCGGCCGCCTCCTAGGCTCCGGGGGTGACCGTTTCGCCGAAGGACGCTTTCATCACCGTGTACGGCCGCAAGCCGGTCCTCGAGGCGTTATTGGACGACGCGCTGGCCGTGGACAAGGTGCTCATCGCCGACGGCAGCCGCGGGGACTCGGTCCGGGAGATCGAGCAGGCGGCCCGACGGCGGGGGGTCGCGGTCTCCCGGGTCAGCGCCCACCGGGTGAAGGTGCTGGCGGGCAACGGGCGGCACGACCAGGGGGTGCTGGCGGACGTCGTCGCGCCGCGGATGGCGCCGGTGTCGGTGTTCCTGTCCGACCTGGGCTCCCGACGGCCCGCGTCGGTGCTCGTGCTGGACCGGGTCACGAACCCGTCGAACGTGGGGATGATCCTGCGCACCGCGACGGGCGCGGGCCTGGACGGCGTGCTGCTCCCCCGCCGCGGCGTCCCCGCGATCGACCCGCTGGTGATCAAGGCCTCGGCGGGGGTGGCGTTCTCCGCGCCCGTCCTGCGTTCCGGCACGGCCGTCGAGGGCCTGTCCGCGCTGAAGGACGCGGGCTTCGGGATCTTCGGGCTCGACGCGGGCGGTGACTCCCTGCTGGAGGCACGGCTCCCCGAGCGGGTGGCCCTGGTCCTGGGCAACGAGACGGACGGCCTGTCCCCCGAGGTGCGCCCCCTGCTCGACGAGATCCTCGCGATCCCGCTGTTCGGGGGCGTGGAGTCGCTCAACGTCGCCTCGGCCGCCGCGGTGGCCGCGTACGAGCTGCATCGCCGCCGCCCCTGAGCCCCGGCACGTTTCGTGCTCCCAGCGTGGTGAGATCACGATCTCCGTGCGCTGAGCGTTCCCGGACCACGCTCAGCGCACGAAACGTGCGCCCTGACCGGTCGCCCGGGGGGCTACCGTGCCGGGATGGTCGAGCGTCGGTTGCCCCGCCCGAGCGAGCTGCTCCCCCTGCTGAAGCCCGCGCCCTTCGTCCGGGACGCGACCGAGCGCAGGCTGCGCCGCGCCGCCTCGATCGCCGACCTCCGCGACATCGCCCGCCGCCGCACCCCGCGCGCGGTCTTCGACTACACCGACGGCGCCGCGGACGGCGAGCTCTCGCTGAACCGGGCCCGCGCGGCCTGGAACCGGATCGAGTTCACGCCGAGCGTGCTGCGGGACGTCAGCCGCGTCGACCTCGGCCGGGACATGCTCGGCGTCCGCTCCGCGCTGCCGTTCGCCTTCGCGCCCACCGGGTTCACCCGCATGATGGGCACCGAGGGCGAGCCCGCGGTCGCGTCCGTCGCCGCCGCCGCCGGGATCCCCTACACGCTCTCGACGATGGGCACCACGACCATCGAGGACGTCCCCACCGCGGCGCGGCGCTGGTTCCAGCTCTACCTCTGGCGGGACCGCTCGTTCGCGAAGGACCTGGTCGAGCGCGCCGCCGCGGCGGGCTACGACACGCTGATGCTGACCGTCGACACCCCGGTCGGGGGCCACCGCCGTCGGGACGTCCACAACGGACTCACCATCCCGCCCGCCCTGACCCTGCGCACCTTCGTCGACGGCGCGCTGCACCCGCACTGGTGGTTCGACCTGCTGACCACCTCGCCGCTGACCTTCGCCACGCTGCAGACCACCGAGGGCACGGTGGCCGACCTGATCAACCGGGTGTTCGATCCCGCCCTGACCATGGACGACGTCGAGTGGCTGCGCGGCGCCTGGCCCGGCAAGCTGATGATCAAGGGGATCCAGAACGTCGAGGACGCCCGCCGGGTGGTCGCGGCCGGGGCGGACGCCGTGCTCCTGTCCAACCACGGCGGCCGCCAGCTGGACCGCGCGCCGGTGCCCGTCGAGCTCGTGTCGCCCACGGTGGACGCGCTCGGCGACCGCGCCGAGGTCTACGTCGACACCGGGATCATGCATGGCGCGGACGTCGTCGCGGCCGTCGCGCTGGGAGCCCGCGGTGCGCTCGTGGGCCGGGCCTACCTGTACGGGCTGATGGCAGGCGGACGAGCCGGGGTCGCCAAGGCGGTGGAGATCCTGACCGGTGAGATCACCCGGACCCTGCAGCTCATCGGCGTGACGGCCGTCGACGACCTCCGGCGCGAGCACGCCCGGCTACGCTCGATCGGGTGACCTCGGGGTGGCGCGCGGCGGCGCGGGGGTCCACGCTGCGTCCATGGGATTCCTCGACAAGGCCAAGGACCTGCTCGGCCAGCACGACGACAAGGTCGACCAGGGACTCGACAAGGCCGGTGACCTGGCCAAGCAGCGGTTCGCGGGGCACGACGACCAGATCGACAAGGCCGTCGATTTCGCGCAGGAGAAGACCGGCGAGGGCGACACGACCGCCGCGCCGCCCGCGGGTGAGGCCCCGCCGCCCCCTCCGGAGGGCGAGCAGCCGCCGCCCCCGCAGCCGTAGCCCCCTCGGCATCGCTCCCACCCGGGAGCGGTGCCGCTCACCCGCCCTTCACCATCCGAACAGGATCGCCAGCTCGCGCAGCGTAGAGTCCGGGTCGGTGTGCCGCACGCCGACCGCGCCCGCGGCGACCGCGCCGCGCACGTTCACCGGCACGTCGTCGACCACCACGCAGTCCGACGGGGGCACGCCGAGCACCTCCGCGGTGCGGCGGAAGACCTCCGGGTCGGGCTTGCGCACGCCGAGCCGCGGGCCGAGGACGACGGCGTCGAAGAGGCCGGAGAGGTCGTCCGGCACGGCGTGGGCGTCGCTCAGCAGCGCCACCCGCAGTCCCGACGCCCGCGCGCGTCGCGGCAGGTCCGCCATGTCCGGACCGTCGGTGAGCACGCCGCCGTAGTCCAGGATCAGCCCGCGCACGCGGGCCAGGCTAACGCGCCGCACCGCTGGGCCGGGTTCACGCGGCCTACGGCCGGGCCTGACGTCGACGCGGCGCTCAGGTGGCCCGGCCGACCGCGCCGAGCAGCGCCGACAGGTACCGCCGCACGACGTCCTGGTCGGTCTGCGGCAGCACCTCGCGGACCCGGTCGGCGAGCACCGCCGCGGCCGCCCCGCACCGCGCCGCCCCCGTCGCGGTCGCCTCGACGCGGACGAGCCGCCGGTCCCGCCCATCCCGCACCCGCCGCGCGAGCCCGGCCCGCTCGAGCTCGTCGAGCACGGCGGTGAGCGTGGGCGGGGTGACGCCGAGCCGGGCGGCGAGGTCCCGCTGTGACGGCGACGGCGGGCTCGCCGTGAGTGCGCCGAGCACGTCGAGCGCGGCGGCGGACACCCCGTGCTCGGCCGCAACGGTGCGGCGGTACCGGGCCAAGGCGGCACCGGCCCGGGTCAGGAGGCGGTCGAGGGGTTCGGGCACGGCGGCAGGGTAGATCGGTCGGCGCGAGACCGTGTGGGAACGAAGGAGTTCGTTCACACCCGCGACCGGCCGCCGGCCCGGACGCTCGGCCCATGTCGCTCACCACCCCGCGGTTCTGCCTGGTCACGGTCGAACCCGAGACCGCCGACCCCGCCCCGTCGCGCCATCGACCGACGCGACCCTCCGCACCCCGCCCGCCGGGCGCGGCGCGACCCCCCGCCTCGACCAGGCACCTCGACGAGGCCGCGGGATCCCGGCAAACGCGTCCCGCCGACGACATCCGTGACGACCTCGAGCCCGCGCGGACGCCGCCCGGCCGCGGCCGACCCCGGACCGCCTCGCTCCGCAGCGGCCCGCGGACCCACGTCCGGGACCGCCGGACCCCACTGATCCCGGGGTCCGTGCGGCACGGTGCCCGGGAGGCGGCCGCCCGGCGGCGGGCGGAGCTGGTGGTCCGCATCGCCGTCGAGGTGTTCGACGGCCATCGGCCGCTCGCCCAGCTCGCGCCCTACGCCAGCCCCGGTGTGCTCCGCTACGTGGGCTCCGGCGTCCCCCGCCGCGGTACGGAGCGCACCGCGGGCGCGACCGTGCAGTCGGTGCACTGCCACCCCGTGAGCCGGACCGCCGCGGAGGTGGCGGCCGTGTGCCGCTTCGGCACCCGCCCGCGCGCCCTCGCCGCCCGCCTCGACCTCACCCCCACCGGCGACTGGCGCTGCACCGCGTTCCGCATCCTCTGACGTCCCCGGCGCCGCGCCGAAGCGCCCGGACCCGACCGGTCAGCGCTGCTTGCGGGTGGCGCGCTCCTGGCGGCGGCGCTCGGCGCGGTTGCCCTGACCCCCGCCCTGCTGGCCGGGCTGGCCGCCCTGACCGCCGGGGCGCTGGGGCTGGCGGGCGCCGCGGCCCTGCGGGTTGCGGGTGACGACCTCGCCGCCGTCGTCGCTCGGGCCGCTGTACTGCAGGCCCTGGGTCTGCGGGCCGGCGCGGAAGGCGGCCGGGAGCACCGACGTCGGGGTGTCGTCCGGAACGCCGTTGGGCGCCTGCACGGCCGGTACCCGCGGGAGGCGGGCGGTCGCCGGGTCCGCCGCGGACCCCGCCTGCGAGACGGCCGCGGCCGCCCCCTGCTGGAGCGCCGCGGGGGTGGGCTGGGCGGCCGCACCGTTCGCGGCGGCG
>Ga0157379_10003536_pt1 | contig 13233 bp, 6 predicted proteins | sample S25metaG_FD_121802 | JGI IMG/M metagenome (GOLD analysis project Ga0157379, IMG submission 121802) | Switchgrass rhizosphere microbial communities from Kellogg Biological Station, Michigan, USA - S2-5 metaG | ecosystem: Host-associated > Plants > Roots > Rhizosphere > Soil | place: USA: Michigan... | reverse complement strand
CGGGCATCATTGTAAAGAATATAGAATACACACCCCAGAACGATGTCATAGCTTTGTTCATCGTCCAAGATACCATCCTCAACCCAATCGGCAGCTCGAAATATCACATTATGTGGGAATTCTAATTCCTTCCCTGAAGTGCTTTCTGGGATAGGTAATGGGCCAAACATATGTTCCAGTGCCTGAGGGAAGTGGTTATATCTAAAGTTCCCTGCTTGTCCCATGTCAACGCCATCAATTTGAGAGGATTGGGTATTTGGTGCCTGCTGAGACCATACGGTGCGTCTTCTCTTCCACGCGGATCGAATGAGCTCAGGATCAATATCAACGCCAACAACTTTGTGGGCACTGTGTTGCTGGGCTACTCTGTTATGTTACTAGAACATACAGAGCATCAAGAAGAATCAGACCTATTTCACAGGTAACCCATCCTTCGTTGCAACCAACATCAAGGACGACAGCCTCGCGGAAGAACTGTGGAGGAAGTAACAACAGTCGAGGATCGGAGACAAATGGCCTTTTCGTATAGTACCTGCATAGGAAATATGGATTAACACACAAATAAATATACATAACACTTTTAAGTATTATAGCACCCTTTGTAATTACCATAGATCGCAGGGGACTGCATATGAGCAAAAGAAGGAAGTGGAACAGGAAGTCGTGTGTCACGCGTGACCAACCAAACTTCGATCGGAGCCAATGAGATAAACCTAGCCGGAAAACAGTACCATTAAAATGAGAAGGGATGTGTCGAGAAGTTACATCTCATGTACAATATGGTTACAAATGGGTATTACTACAAGTGTATGTTACTTTGGATCCCATTGTTCATCATATATTTTGTCAAAAGAAATGCAGACTCTCCAGGCGCCATATCCTTGCCCCTACTGAAAGGGAACGACTGCCGCAAATCGGATGTTCCATGATCCTTTCGTGACTTGGGAGAGACGCAACAGCCTCAAGTCTTCCAGGGTAACACGACCATCGTCTGCTGGTGTACGCTTAATGCGCCAGTTCTCAATTTCAGAAGCAGGAAGACCGTAGGTATCTTCACTCTCTTTTGCATTCTAAGATTTTTTATAAGTTAGAGAAAGTATAAAGAAGAAGTATTCAGCATTACCTGGAAGAATTGTCGGAGACCATGCTTGACCTGGTTGGGGAAATCCTTACGCTGGAATTTATTGAGCGAACGATGGATGGACATCTTGTAGGAATATTTCTGGTAACCAGGCCACTGAAGCAAGGGTGGTCAGTCAAATACCCATCACATTCGGGGAAGCACTCACGAGAAAGTGAATTGTGAAGCCTTTCGTCTTGGAATTAGGGAGTACCGTTTCGTCTGGGTTAACTAACCAGGACATCTTGGACTCATCATTTTCCTCCATTCCTCGGGAACTGTAATGTCCAATGTGGATACCAAGAAGTTCTTGTTCTGTTTCTACGTCCCTTGAGTAGAAGTTAATGATCGCAGGATCCACAACTTGTAGTTTTGGAATATCTGGCATCCAGGTTCCGAGAGGAACGTCACGCAGCTGCATCCCTTCGGGACACAATGGCTCGTAACGTATCCTACGTCCTAGTGGTGTTAATCGCGGGTCTTCTGGCAGCGAGTTCCCGGAGCGGTTGTTAAAGCCATTGGATATCCTTGAGGTGGTTGGTGGTAAAAGGAGTATGTTGAAAGACTGGGAATGATAGTCTTCATGGTCATTTTGTCTTCCCGGTGCAAGACGACTCCCGTCTCTGTTTATGGGAAGCAGCATTCGCTGATGGTTTGCTCTTCGGGTTTTGACAGGAGGATCAGGCTCAGGCCTTCTGGATCCTCGTGAGACGTAACGTCTAGTAGGTGATGACTGGAGGGCCAATACTGTTTCGGCGGAAGAACCCAAAGGTCGAGAAGAATAACGCCTGTACCCATGCGCATATAGCGCACGAAAGGTCGGAGAATTATGGGAGCCATACGAATGCTGATATTCTGGTCCATATGGTAATAAAAGTTGGGAGGTTGCGTGAGGACTGGATGCGGCTGACAGAGAATATGATGTTTCCTTAGTTGGGAGTTCCTTCACTGGATCTGCAGCAGGTTCGCTGAGAGGGCGCCGAAGCAAGTAGAGTTGTGAACCAGGTATCGGGTGTGCCTGAGGTGCGTCGAGGTGGTTCCCAATTTGCCGGGTCAGAACATCGTGGGAAAGTAGGCCGTCCCCACCTTGTTGAGGGCCGAGGAATAATCCAACCTCATTATCGTAGATTACATCTGAATATGGGGGGTAATATGAAGGCGAATGACCCCTCTGTGCAAGGTCGTAATCTTCCAGGTAAATGGGTGAGTGTGAATGGCGTGTTGGGAATGTGAAGTCCCCAGTCATAGCATCAGGGGACCCTACGGGAAAGTTATAAGGAGACGGTGGACTAGACAGAGATCGGTTTGAGGAACCGAGACCGGAGTATGGACTGCGATTTGGTGTTCCTGACGGGGAAAGGTGTAGTCTCGTCTCTGGGGTAAGGGGCAAAGCGCTGGGATCCACGTACGGAGAATTCTGGGACAGCAGAGGAAACTCAAAAGTACTCTCGTAACCGTGAGTAAAGAAAGATCGTTCCCCTTCTTCATTAAGATGTGAGATACGGGAGATCCGAAGAGCACCTATCGTGGGCACAGGCGAACCTTCGTCTGGCCGAGAAGAGTAGACCTGGATCTCATAGAATGAGCAAACGTTCAGACGGAGAACTCGCAGATTACACACCTTCAATTCTCCCTCTTCACTATCTCCACTATTCTCCAGCCCGTAGTCCGCGTGCGGCGTGTCAAACGTGTCGCGAATTGGCATCATATGGACTTGGAGTGGTGTACAAACTCGATGGCGTGGAGGTGGATAAAAACCTTGCGGTAGGCTGTGACGATATTTACCACATTATCCCACAGGCGAGAGAAAGTAGTGGGGGTGATAGAGTCCTGATGAACGTGATCCTGGTTTTATGGTTCGAAGCTGGTATAAGAATACAATCATCACTGCCATCCGAAGAAGGACACAGGGTCCATACGTAGCTCTGATACTTCCAACTCTTCCCTTTCCTGGAAGTGGAGGAACGGACAATAAGCATTCCTGTAGATGTGTAAAAGGGAAGTTGGATACCGGTTAGCCAGGCCTTGTTGTTTGTTGACGCGAGTTTGATGTGACCAAAAAGAGGCCTTCCTGGGGAGGACTCTGAGGAGGAGATACACCCGTCGTCAATATTTGGCGTTTTCTACCCAAGTAACCCTAAAAACAACAGAACCTAGACTTACTAGTACTAAATTGTGAAAGATACCGGGAGAAGATAATATTTAGAGTGGCTATCGCACCACTTTGCCATTATTTGGTTCTGTGTATCCACCAGCCTGGCTGATCACTGGCCTTGTATTAGTAGACTGTTTTCAACTCTATCCTAATCTATATTCGTAGTTTTGCCCCCCTTGTGATTGTCTGGTTGTATAACCAACTTGTATGCCATGAAATGAAGGAAGAAAGGATATCCGACCCCTCGTACTTAAAGGTGAGTAATAATCGGGATGGCCTCCACTTAGTCGGTGGACACGGGTGGGACCTGGGACTGTGGGTAAATTCCAAAGCGATCTAATTTCGCTATTTATAATCGGAACCACTTTTCCGAATTCATCCTCTTTGGACAAAACGCTGTAACTCTGAGCCCTGTGGCACATTGATTTTGATACGATTTATTCACACTTCTAATGATGGTATATATACGGGGTCATAGCAAACAGCTGTGGAAGTTAACCCGCAACAACTTTTGCACCATCAGCCCTGAGGAACTGGAAGTCAACTCCCATCTCAGCTCCAAGGACACTTCTTTTGTATAAGCCACTATACCCCCGCTCCGGCTTGAAATTCTTATTACCCGCCCCTTTCCAAGCAGATAGCCTTTTCTCCACCTCCTTGGAGTCCACATGAAGGTGCAAGGATCTCGTTTCCACGTCAATGGAAATAAGGTCACCCTCTTGAACAACAGCCAGAGGACCTCCCACAGCCGCCTCAGGTGCAACGTGCAGGATGACCGTGCCAGCTGCGGTGCCAGACATCCTTCCGTCTGATATACGAACTATGTCCTTAACACCCTGTCGCGCCAACTTCTTTGGAATGGGTATCAGTCCGGCTTCCGGCATTCCGGGTCCCCCTATTGGGCCAATGTTCTGAAGAATTAGGACACTGTCAACTGTAACTTCTAGTTCATCAGAATCTATTCGCTTGGCAAGGTCAGCTGCAGACGAGAAAACGACAGCAGGGCCTGTGTGCGAAAGAAGTCTCTTCGTCGCTGCTGACTGTTTTATGACAGCACCCTTCGGTGCCAAATTCCCATAGAGCACTGCGAGTGGTGACGAAGGAAACAAGGGATCTGATAACGGTCGGATAATGACCTGCCTATGCGATGGAGGCAAGGCATCGAGTTCTTCGCCTAGCGTTTTACCGGTCACAGTGAGTGCATCAAGGTGTAGGAGATCTAGTAAGTGGCGCAGAAGTACAGGCACACCACCGGCATGGTGAAAGCTAATATATTCTTGGTGAATGAGGCATAATAATAGTTTATGTATGACGCACTCTTCCATATAATTATCCCCAGATGGTTTGAGATCAACGAGCAAAGGGGTTCTCCGACCAATTCTCTCAATGTCATCAAGCGTTAAGTCGATGTCGGGAACCCTTCCAGCGATCGCGAGGAGATGTACGATCGCATTTGTCGAGCCCCCCAAAGCTTGAAGAACACTAAATCATTCGGTAGGCTAATGTCTTGAAAGTATTTAAACATATAACGCACGTTATTGCATTCTCGAAGTTCTTGCGTCTCAAAATATCGGAAGGGGTTATCTTCTTCTGACTGAGAGAGACGGCTAACTTCCCCGATTGTTCTGCTACCCTTAAGCGGGCGGAGGAAACAGCGGGAGGTGTTGCAGATCCTAAGGGGATCATACCTAGTGCTTCCAAAATACAAGCCATAGTAGATGCTGTCCCCATAACTCCACATGTCTATCCACGATAATAAATCATACCGTTTCATATTGACACATAATAGCACTTACCCCTGCGCCGGGAACCAGCTCGCTGTTTATTTGTCCGATCTCTTCGATGTCAATTTCGCCTGCCCGATATCTCGCCCAATAGCTGCGACAATCAGTGCATGCTCCAACCCTTATTCCGTTATGAGACCCTGTGAGCATAGGTCCGACTACAAGCTGCATATAAGCCAATAATTGTCATCAATGCAATCAAGTGACTTCAGATTGGAGGGTACTCGCCAAAATAGCTGGTACCTGTGCAGAAATTGCGCCCATAAGTTCTGCAGGGACAGTTTTATCACAGCCTCCAACGACTAAAACATATGAAAGTTAGGTTCGGACCATAAAGGGAGAAGTAGAAAGAGCTCACGAATGACCGCATCCATTGGCTGTGCCTTAATCATTTCTTCTGCATCCATACTCATTAGGCTTCAATGATTCTTATCAGACTGATCCTTAGACAAATACTCCGAACCTGAGACTTACTTCCGCAAGAACATTGACGTCGGATATGCGAATGATTCATGCAGGGAAATGATAGGGAATGTCATGGGCTGAGGATCCATTATCATTAAGGCAGCCCTTGGAAATCCGTTTATTGTCTAAATCTCTCACCAACGCTCCACTTAACAGGACTCCTCTTTTGACTGCCTCAATTAACGCTGCCGAATTTCCATGGCATGGGTTATAATCGGATGATGTGCTGTTGTTTCAAAGGCAATTTGCAGCTCGTCAGATCAATATAAATGTAAAACTCACTCCATAATTCCAATAATTGGTCTATCTAAAGTATCATCAGTATCTGAAGGCAAAGGTTGGTATTGTTTCTGTATAAGTACCAATATAAGCCTACTGAGAATACTCACAACCGGCTCCTTTGATAAAGGCTTTGCGTAGGAATAAAGCAAACTCTTGATCCCCATAACTGGTCAATCGAGAGCGCAACCCAGAGGCTGTCTCAGTGTTGTCAGACATCTGCGTGGAAGTCGAGACAGTCTCACACAACAGTCTGCGACGAGGCGTGTAAGTGCTCACGTCATTGTGGCCGATACGGTCACGAGCCAGCCTTTCGGGAGCGCAAAGATATTACATAATATACACCGACCATAATTAGAGGAGCTTGTACCGGAATCCAGTCAAAATTCTGCACGAACACGAAATCCAGCGAGGTTAAAGCAGCAAACTCAAAATCTGCTATAAAATAATCGGGATTGTACATAAATCCGTCAGTCCAACAGTAATTCAGAGTCCCTATGGTGTCCAAACCAATTTCAGCCTTATGGTTAATGGTATATTTGCACCCGTTTATAATTTAAACCTCGATAGTGGGTCCTAGAACAGCATGAATAGTCGCCTCATACCAGAGAAAGATACAACCTACAATTCGATGTGAGCTGCTTAGCTGTGGGTTTTGGCGCCCGGGAGAATCAACTCTGCAATATTTTATACATTGGGAAAGGAATGGCAAAATAAATAGGGACATACCTAATTCTCCAGAATAGTTCCCAAAATGTAATGGAATTACTCAAGAATGTCTAAAGTTGTAACAAGATCAACAAAGACAGAAAAGGAAGAAATAATACCTTACATCGTTGTCGAGAATAAAACTACTGTCTTTAGTTCTTTCATTCGCCCTACATGCCGACCAACAGATCTGACACACGATTTAGAGGCAAAGTAGATTCATAAATTTGGATCCAAAAAGTGAAAAATTCAATAATAAATACCACATCGGCTTCCGTTGACGCTCCAACTTTTCTAGGATCATCAGCGGCGAGATAATTAGGCGTTTCATACTGGAGCGGAGTCCAGTCAGATGTGACAGCGATATTCGGGTTATACTGAACGCACTGAATATTTCAAATCTAAATCGCAGCATGAATATTCAGAATGCTAAGCACAAAAGACGGGCGGAGCCGACTAAGTATGTTTCCAGAGTGACAACACTAAAAAAAAATCAGTCATTACATTCTACCTTTGGAAAAAAAAGGTTCAAATACCTCAAATACAGCCTAATGGCCGACATAGTTAATGAGACCAAGAATGCTACGAATAACATCGATCATACCGTAAGACGGCAACCAGGAGGCAGAGAGTCAACCTATCCGAATTAGCAGTGTGTTGTTATACATCAGGCAACAAATTACCAGAATTTGCCGTAACTCCTGGAAGAGATGAGCCTATATAATCTTAATCTGAGGGTTACTCTTCAAAAGACTCACATCATCATAAATTCTGTCTCCGTCTGATGTCCAGATGTCTAAGTTTACAATTTTCCTCGATATTAGTATCCTCGATATCTGTCTGTAACTCGCAATATCACAGACAGCTTTGATTCCCTGATCGCCCTCCGTGTCCTGCGACTGGTTAACGAGAAAACACGTCAATAATACTACCGAATAAAGACAGTAAACAGCCTCACAGAAGAAGAAAAGGGAATCATCCGTCCTTGCTTCGAATACAAGCCACATCATCGCAGATAAAAGATTTGGTCGGGTAGGCCATTCCCTCGGATGGGGACTTGCGTCAGAAAGGGCCCTGATATCCTCAATATCAAAGGCGCCTCGGACTGTTACGAATGGTAAGATGTGTTATGAGGACTCAGGATTGCTCATAGGTTATACCTATTGTATCCATAGTCGTGTCGAAGTGATCATTAACGCAATGGCGTAACTCCCCGTGTGATCCCAGATAGTCGATTCCAACCTAGCACGTGTAATAAGCATTTCACAGTGTTTCTAAATTAGAAGGTAAATAACTCACAATAAGAGCCTTCCTCTCTCCGTTACACCTCGAGCGCATGTTTCAATCCGAAAGGAACAATATAGCCAACAAGAGATGCAGTCTTGAGGATGTCAACAGAGGGCAGCAACAGTATTGACTGCATAAAAGCAAATCAGTATGGTCACAGGGTAAGACACATTGCAAGGGCGCCTGAAACGGGTTGGCTTCTTGTCATGGTAAGCGTGTATTCGGATAGAGAAATGCCTCGTTGTGAGCTTAGATGGATGCGCCCAGTTGGATCATGTGATCCTATTCACCACAAACCAATCATAAGGCCTAACAGATGAAGCAGCTTCAGCGGCCAAATCTTCACTGCTACAAAATTCGGCCGACCCAGAGCTGATACACATTCACCTAGGGATCCAGATTGCCTTCGAGTTGTCGAATACAGTGATCGATGCAACAACGGCCGCAGAATTCCGATGGCCATACATGATAGACGTTTCACAACCAGGGTCAATGAAAAAGTTCCCATACCTTTACGGTCAGCTGAACGGGTCAGTAAAGACCTCCCCAATAAACTCGAGCATCCCCGATAGTGATATAAAATAATTGGTGAGGTCGCTTCTATCAGCGATTCGCCTCTTTTTGAACTAGTGGACGATCTTTGGAGAATTTCAAAGGAGAAGTTAAACACCTCGGCGAGAAAGATCCAGTGAGACGGAGAGGGCCGGAAGACGGACGAGAGTGATCGTTTCAGTTTAAAAATGATCTGGAGGCGTGGTTACTGCACCATAGACAGGATAGAAGTACTTACCGGAGTTTAGACCATAAATATCTCATCTGGTCTTCCAGTAATCCGTCGTGAGACCTCCTTGTGGTAAACTGCAGTCTAAACTGTATCCGAGTATACGGTCAGTGGTTAGTTACCTCAAGAAGAGCGCCACAGGAGGCCAGGAAGAGAACTAAGAAATAGGATTCCTTTTGTTCCAGTTTCTGCCGGTAGACATAATACTATTGCTTGTGTCCCAACCGGTATTATAGAGCGAGGTTGTTCGGAAAACGAAAGGAGAAGCGTCCCCAGGCCGAACTGCGGAATACGTTGATTCAGTTTGATCCATTATATAAATGCTGTGGAGCTGGCTCAGAAATTGAGATAAAAGTCTTAACTTCAGTTAGACTTCTGGTAGAATCCCATAAAATCCTTCCCCATCATGATTTACACTGCCAGGAACATAGAGAAACAGTATCAGTAAATATTGGTGACATAGATGATCCAGTATCTCTCAACGAACGAATAGATGCCAGCGGATGAGGTCATTTATAGGGAAGCTTGCGTGTGAGTACGGCTGGCACTTCGAAGCATCACGGACAAGGCCAACTTCGATTGTGACATATTACCCATCACACATATTTTTCTTCTTCTTTCCTTACGCTTCTCATCTATGTAAATATGTCACGTGAACGGTATTCGCGAAGTCAGACTTCAGGTTTTACATGTTCAAGATTATGACAGGATCCGTTCAGTGGCAGAGGCGGGCGCTGGTCGCATCCCAAAATATTCTTTGGCTGCATGTTATCTCCGTTCAGTGAAATCCAGCGCTGATGACGAGCCGCTAGATGTGTTTATCCTCCAGAGTACTGGATCTCGTCGCTTTCGCAATAGTAACAAAGAATAGCAACAACGTACTGATACATATATTTCAGACATATCTATGAGTGATTCAATACACTAGATGATATACAGTAACGGAGAGCCAAACAATCAAACCAGGGGAACAGAAAGATCACTGGCTTTCTCCTCCGTTATGTCATAATACGAGTTCTTGGACTTTGACTGAGCCGTTGTGCCAAAGGAATTGGCTTTTGAATGGAAGTTCGTCGGGAAGGTTTGCTCCTCCCCATCCTTGGTACAAATTCATCTTTTAGCCAGACATATCGCGACATGACATCTGGCGCCACAAAGACAGTCTCCGTATCCTCTTCCAGTAAACAGCCGGGTGTCGAAGTGTCTTCGTCCGCTTCGAGGATCTCAAGCAAGTTGGAGCCGAGAGTCTGAGTGTGCGAGTATGAAAAGATGGAAACAAAATTATGGCGCTGAAAGGAGGGCACATCAGAAAGAACTGGATATAGACAGCATGAATCCTACATAGATATGTGCTTGGTATGTCCGTGGTGAAGGGCACGAAAGCACTAAATGGTAATTAGTTTTCGTTCATTGTAAGCAATGAAAAGTTGTATGCATACATTGCACTAAATAAATATCTCCGTCTATCATAGCAAAGCCATAGCGTCCATGAACACTTTTCCTTTGCACTGGGGAGGATTCGATCGACGACGACATAGTCGGACGGTTACTAGGAGGTGGGGAAGGGGGCAGGAGCAGGACACAGGATTCTGGGCCATTTATACGATTGCGATCGGAGCGAGACTTATTCTTATGCCACAAAGCCCGAAATCATATTTGGCACACGACCGAGAAGAAGCGAAGACATGAGGCCAATGCTCCGGAAAGTAATTACTAGGCGCGTTTCCGCGTAGGCCAAAAGTAAGAAAATGATTCACTAAGCTTGTAGCGCTGATGGTCAGGGTGGATACCCTGACGTTGTCTCGGCCTTCAACTCACTAAGCAAACGGGTTACTCTCCTTACGCCGCCTTCTACGAATGGTATCTCTGGGGGACACCAACAAACAATTTAGTAAGAATAATGCAATGGGCTCCATATCAGACGTACTGCTGGCAACGCACTGCCAGTAGCCTTCAACAGAAAGGAGAAGCTTGTCTCCTGTGTTGCTCCTGTGGCGATCTCACCAGCTACAAGTGCTTATCAAACGATTCCAGATATATCTACTCAACACCAGCTTTGTCTCTGATCCAGGACAATCAAAACAATGCACGACACAGCAGTGAGCAGACCTGTCTCCGTGCCTTTCCAGAGCTGTTAAGCCAGTGGAGGTGATTCCGTCGCCGGATACGGTCGAAGTTCAGTCCGTTTCGGCGTCCACTGAAGGAACGCTTTCTTGTCAGCCTTGACGCTCGACACAGGTCACAGTGCCACTGCAAGAACAACTTCGATTTCGACCGTAACCCCAGGAGGAATGGTATTAATAAGGAGAGACCAGTCTTTGTAAATTTATCTCTTCTATTTTCTCACCAGGTTGATATGACTTGAAGTTCTCGATAAAAATACAGCATGACCTACAGAATGACGGCGTCGGATAATATTCTCCGGATAGATAAGCTCCAGCATATCACAGTACATGGCTAGCAGGTCTAGCTTCAATGGAAAAAAAGTGATTTTACAGCAGGCAATAACAGAATATTATATCTAAAGTCTATGGGGCTATCAACTTACGAAATGGCCGCGAACAACGAGGCTATGGCAACTCCCCAAGTCATGGTAGGTCTCGAAAAAAGTTCTGACGAATTTCGCTGACCATGATATGTTGTATGTGGGGAATAAAATGGCTGTTATAGTCGAGGTAATTGAACCGACAACAGCTTCGAGAATTTACAGAAACCAGGGAAGTCGTCACGTATATTCATCCGAGAGTGGCTGGGAAAAAAGGTAATCGTGTGTGGCCGCTTGGAGTGGACCTCGCTCCTTCAGTCAAAATACCATCAATATCGTATCAAATTCTTGGATTTACTCAGAAGTGAAACCTTATGTGTGAAGATCCTCTCCTAACAGAATGAGATCGGCCTCCGCTAACGTACAGGAGTGCAAAGGGGTTCACTAGAGAGTGATAAAAGGACTCGTGATTAACCAAATCAATTTTCTGTCGTCTCACAATTGAATTAGGGGCTTATCAAAGTCTCCTGCGTCGGAGGACCTCTGTCGGAATGAAGCTGTCTGGTTGCTGCACGAATCTATTATAGCACCATGGGTGTGATTGAGGAAGTATTCGACATATGAAAAAGGAATTCTATGTAGAGGCTGAGAGAGATATCTTATCGAAGTTGGTTCGCCGAGTGGTGGTTTTGATCATGCGCAAAAATGAAGTATGGAGCCTCTACCGTCCTCGACTCTCCCTGTTGCACACCTAACACGAGGTATATAATAAATCCCTCGGCAGGCGACGTCCTACCTCAGGCTGTTCACCCAAGCAAAAGCCGTAGACGGCGTTGACCTGTTACAAGCTGAGATGCGTATCAGCTAACCGGCCCAGGAGGCTTTCCAGTTGCAGTCAAGCTATCCGGCCCGGACCAAATAAATATGTATAGCCAAATAAAATTCTCATTTATTGGGCCAGAATAACGTGACCATTTCCCGAATTGTTGGACTTTTCAAATCATATCTATCAGGTGTCCCCCAGAAGACAGCTTCGTGTTTTCACATCAAGAAGGACGCGCTGCATACTTTCTATAATGTTTAGAGTAGTCTAATAAAGTTACCTGATGCTCGGATTGCGGTGGACTGGTTACCATTGCATCACTGAAGGGAAGCATCAAGTACATATCTTTGGGAGAGTCATTTGCCGTGATGGCTTCGACCTTCTCAGATAGAAGGTTTATACTCTTTTTAGATGGGTTGGGTGCTCAATTCCCATGTGCTCTCCTTCCCCACCAAAAAAACTTTCTATTGAAGTGGATTAATTGAACTCAGCTTCTAGGAATCCAAGTATCCCAAGGGTCTAGGTAATTATTAAATAAATTCAACTAAATCTGCCATTAAACAAGCTGGAGGGTCAAATCCGAAATGCTTAAATTTTACCTACCCAAAGATCCTTGATACTGCAGTACATACCGCACCTCCCTCCCCTTGCCTCTCCTCAAATCCCCCCTATCCTCTGATTCTAAACGAGTCCATTATAGAAAGTATGCAGATTCTTGTATTATTGCAAATTTTGAACAGTGCACCTTAATGAAGTCTGGGTTTGGGGAGGGGTGTGAGCTGACTTCAAGTAGTGGTGGAGGCGTTTTTCCTTGGTTAGTCTGTTTTCTTACCCTTCAAATAATTTTCCAACTGGCATGTTTGTATGGGGTACCATGTGCGCAAAAAGTCTGATCCGCGAATTCAGATTTTTGACTCTCGCGACTTCAGCCTTTGATGCACACGAACTCACAAGTCGGAATTTAAGTCCGAGAACTGGACCTACGTTAAAGGTGGACTCGGGAAGTGTATATCAGAGAGAATGCGCCACTTATATGAATTCCTATCTATATCCATTCAACTGTGAAATTTGCAAATACATAGGACAAGTCCAGCCGTGAGCTATATATACGTCTACTAAGGATGCTCACACATCGGGAAATTCATTTTATAAACGAGGCTATCACGATTTCAATATCTGTAATTTGTATAAAGAATAAATGCTGACATCTTCACACATCTTTACTTCAAACATAAAACTTAAATAACACGAAAGATTATAGTTTACATAAGGACCACCACAACGACTGCGATACCAGTTGAAAAATAAACGAGACAGACTGCGAAATATAATATTTAAAATGTAGG
>Ga0157379_10003535_pt1 | contig 13233 bp, 10 predicted proteins | sample S25metaG_FD_121802 | JGI IMG/M metagenome (GOLD analysis project Ga0157379, IMG submission 121802) | Switchgrass rhizosphere microbial communities from Kellogg Biological Station, Michigan, USA - S2-5 metaG | ecosystem: Host-associated > Plants > Roots > Rhizosphere > Soil | place: USA... | reverse complement strand
TGCCGACCCGGAACACCACCGCGCGGTCGCCAGGGGAGAAGTCGCGGGGCTGGTACTTGATCAGCGAGATGAACTTGGACAGGATCCCGCGGAACGGGATGACCTCCCCGAATGGCACCAGCTTCCGCTTGACGTAGGTGGCGACCGGGCCACGCCCCGGCAGCCACAGCTGCCCCGCGTTGCGGACCGGGTTGTCGAGCACGGCGCCGACCAGGACCGGCCGGTTGATGGCCTGGACTGCCGCGGAGATCGTCTGGTACACCGGCGCGTCAAGCGACGGGTCGATGTCGGTCGAGTTCTCCGGCCAGATGACCAGGTCAGGAGCGGGCCGCTGGCCAGCGGCAACCTGCCGGGCCAGACGCTCGGTGGCCGCCGCGTGGTTGGCCGTCACCGTGGTCGCCCGCAGAACGCCCGCCAGCGAGGACGCGTGCGGCACATTGCCCTGGATGGCGGCCACGGTCGCGGTCGACGCCCCCCGGCCCGCCGGGTCGGCCGGCAGCAGCGCGCCGCCGAGGGTCACCGCCAGCGCGACGGCCAGCGCCACGGCTGGCCCGGTCCGCGGCCGCCAGGCCCGCAGACCCCGGCCGGTCCCCGGACGCGGATTGATGATCAGCCAGGCCAGCGCCGCCGCGCACGCCGCGACCAGGAACGTCAGCCAGGGCACCCCGCCGATCGCGACCCAGCCCGCAGCCGGTTTCCCGGCCTGGCTCATGGCCAGCCGTCCCCAGCCGAACCCGCCGAACGGCCACCGGTTGCGCAGCGCCTCGTCCGCCACCCACCACAGGGCCACCGCGGCTGGCCAGGCCCGCAGGTTCAGCAGCAGCCGCAGGGTGACCGCGGTGACCGAGAAGATCAGTGCCTCGCCGCCGGCCAGCGCCGCGAAGACGTACCAGGCGACGTTGATCATCCAGGTCAGCATGGGCAGGAAGAACGCCGCCCCGAACACGAGGCCGATCAGCATCGACCCGCGCAGGCTGCGCCGCCATAGCGCCGTGGTCAGCAGCGCCGGCCCAACGACGGCCAGCGGCCACACCCCGGCAGGCGGAAACGAAGCGGCCATTGCCAGCCCGCCCGCCAGCGCGACGGCAAGCGCCGTCCGCAGCCGGAGGGCGTCACGCCCCGGCGGCATTCTGGGCCAGGCCGCCACAGAAGCGACCGGATCCGCGACAGAGCCCGGGTCCGGGGCCGAGCCCGGAGCCGCGGCTGAGCCTGGGGCCGGTGCCGGGCCTGGGGCTGGAGCCGAGCCGTTAACCGGCGCGGCGGCGCGGCCGTCCGCGGGTCCCGCGGCCCTCGCGGCCGCGTCGTCGCTGGACCCGGTCAGCATCATGCCTCCCGTCGGCCATCCGGAAGCTGGCTCTAGGCGAGCGTATCCGGGCCAGGCCACTAGATCACCGCGCCCGCCCCAGCTCCCGCCCAGATCACCAGCGTGCGCACGACACCGCGCACGCCGCCGCGGTGAAGGCCGCCCCGGATCGGAAGGATCTGTTCCGGCCGGTACGGGGGCTGCGGAGCCCCGCTTCGGATCGGAAGGCTCCGTTCCAGCGGATCCGGCCACCGCGGCGCACCGGGCTGCGTGCCCCGCCAGCCCAGCTCATCCCGGCGGCGGAGTACCGCCCACGGCCAGCCACGAACGTGGCCGTGCTGGCTAGCGGCACGGCGGCGGCCCTGCGGAGCCGCGGTTGCCGCCCGGACGATGCCGCCGGCTGATTGGCCAGGGCCGAACGCGACCCCGTTCCTGGGGCCGCCCGCAACAGCGCTGGTCAAGCAGCTCGGGCTAGGCCAGCGAAAGAAACCGGCGTCGCACGGCAGGGATGGCCTTAGCCGCCCGGGCGTTTGGCCGGCAGGGCACAGGTTCGGGGTCGTGTCTCCGCCTTACCCGTCGTCTCCGTGCTGCCAGCACGCCATCCCAGCGGGACCAGCCGGGCGGATTGTCGTACGGCGGACCTCACGTTCTGGGTGCTGACATCGTTTTCCGCGCAAGAGTGTTCAAGAAGGCGTGCCTGCCGGCCGGCGACGATGGCGGGGGCACAGCCACCTGGCCGATTCGCCGGGTGCGCCTGCGCGGGCAGCGGACAGATGGTCCAGGAAGTGAGGCAGAGCAAGTGAGCCGCCGCGGCTGGGTGATGTTCATCGCGATGTGCGTGATCTGGGGCATCCCGTACCTGCTGATCAAGGTCGCCGACACCGGTGTTTCCGTGCCGGTGCTGGTGCTGGCCCGGGTGGGGATCGGGGCCGCGCTGCTTCTTCCGCTGGCGGTGCGCAGCGGTCAGCTCCGGGTCCTGCTGCCGTACTGGCGATGGCTCGCGCTGTTCGCCGTGATTGAGATCGCGCTGCCCTGGGTGCTGCTGTCCCAGGCCGAGAAGAAGCTGTCCAGCTCGCTGACCGGTCTGCTGATCGCCTCGGTGCCGATCCTGGTTGTGGTCATCGGCCGGTTCACCGGGGCCGCCGAGCGGATGTCCGCGGTCCGCTGGATCGGCCTGCTGGTCGGCCTGGCCGGAGTCGGGATACTGGCCGGCCCCGGCGCCAACGGCAGCGACGCGCTGTCCATCGCCGAGGTGTTCGGCGTTGCGCTGTGCTACGCGATCGGGCCGCTGATCGCCAACCGCAAGCTGTCCAGCCTGCCGCCGCTCGGCATGACCGCGGTCTGCCTGGCCTTCGCCGCCGTGCTGTACTCGCCGCTCGCCGCGCTGAGCTGGCCGTCCACGGTGCCCTCGTTCCGGGTGCTGGCCTCGCTCGCCGGGCTCGCGGTGATCTGCACGGCCGTGGCGTTCCTGGTGTTCTTCCGGCTCATCGCGGAGATCGGCCCGGCCCGGGCCACGGTGATCACATACGTGAACCCGGCGGTGGCCGTGGCGCTGGGCGTGTCCATCCTCGGTGAGCCGTTCACGCTGGCCATGGCGGGCGCGTTTGCGCTGATCCTGGGCGGCTCGGTGCTGGCCACCCGGGGCGCCCGCCCGGCGGCCGCGAAGGACGAGCCCGCGGTGGCAGCCGCCGTGCCTGCGGCCGGACTGGGCGAAGTGCTGCCAGATGCGCCCGAACCGGCCCGCTAGCCTGGCGCCATGTATATCCCCCGGCATTTCGGGCTCGAGGACCGGGCGCAGATCAGTGAGTTCGTGGCTGCGGCCGGGGCCGCCGACCTGGTCACGTTCGACGGCGCGGAGCTGACCGCCACGCTGCTGCCGGTGATCTGGGACCAGGACGACAGCACCAGCCACACCAGCGGCAACGGAGACGGCAGCGGCAACGGAGACGCGGCCGGCTGCGGGCGCCTGATCGGCCACATCGCGCTGGCCAACCGCCAGTGGGAGACCGCACAGCCCGGTGTTCCCGCGCTGGCCATCGTGCACGGCCCCCAGGCGTACATCTCGCCGGGCTGGTACGCCGCCAAGCGCGAGCACGGCCGGGTGGTGCCGACCTGGAACTACGTCACCGTGCACTTCACCGGGCCGGTCACCTTCCACCGCGACCCGGAGTGGCTCCGCGGCCTGGTCACCCGCCTGACCACCAAGTACGAGGGCCAGCGGGACCAGCCCTGGCACGTGACCGACGCGCCGCCCGCGTTCATCGACGGGCAGCTGCGCGGCATCGTCGGCGTGGAAATGACCGTGACCCGGGTCGAGGCCAAGGCCAAGCTCAGCCAGAACCGCGGCGCCGCCGACCGGGCCGGCGCGATCGAGGGGCTGCGTGGCGAGGACGACCCGGGCTCGGCCGGGATCGCGGACCTGATGGTCCGCCAGGAGACGACGGCCACGTAACGACCGTTGATCAATGAACCTTGATCAAGATTTCTTAATTAAGGTTCATTGATCAAGGTTCATTGATCACGGTGACGGGTCAGGGCTCCAGGTAGCGCTCGACCGCCTCGACCTTGGCGTCCAGCGCGCCCGCGGTGCCGGGGCGGATGTCGGCCTTGAGCGTCACGCTGACCCGCGGGGCCTTCGCGGCGACCGCCTCGACCGCGCGCTTCACCACGTCCATGACCTCGTCCCAGTCGCCCTCGACCGTGGTGAACATGGCGTCCGTCCGGTTCGGCAGCCCGCTCTCGCGGACCACCCGCACCGCATCCGCCACGTACTCGGCGACGGCCTCACCGACCCCGAGCGGCGTCACCGAGAAAGCAACCAGCATGATCCAGATCCTCCCGTCCGCCGGGTATCCCGCTCCCAGCATCCTGCCCCGCGGCCGCCGTCCCCGGGCCGGCGGGGTGGGGAGCTGAGTGAGCCGTGGGAAATAGCGCGCGAGCGCGGGAAATCCGGTACGGGCGGCCCTCCCCGCGCCGCTAGACTCGCGCAGGTGATTGACCTCAAAGCCGCGCGGCAGGACCCGGACCATTACCGGGAAGCACTGCGCCGCCGCGGCGCTGCCGACGACTTTGACGCGCTGCTGGCGGCCGACGCCCGCTGGCGCGAGCACACCGAGCGGGCCGAGGGTCTCCGGGCCACGCAGAAGAAGTCCTCCCGGGGCCGCCCGCCCAGCCCGGAGGAGATCGAGCAGCTCCGGCAGCTCAAGGAGGAGCTGGCCAAGGCCGAGGCCGACCAGGCCGCCGCCGCCCGGGAGCGGGACGAACTGCTCGACCGGATCCCCAACCTGCCCGACCCGTCCGCCGCCGACGGCATGGACGAGGAAGACGCCCAGCTCGTGCGGGAATGGGGCGAGCAGCCCCAGTTCGGCTTCACCCCCAAGGACGCCACCGACCTGGGCTCGCCGGCCGGGTGGATCGACATGGCCCGCGGCGCCCGGCTGTCCGGGTCCCGGTTCGCCTACCGGATCGGCGACTTCGCGCTCGCCGAGCTGGCCCTGTACCGGTTCGTGATCGACCGGCTGGCCGGGTACGGCTTCCTGCCGGTGCTGCCGCCGATCCTGGTCGGCGAGAAGGCCATGTACGGCACCGGGTTCCTGCCCACCGAGGAATCCAACCTGTACCGGCTGGAGAAGGACGATCTCTACCTGACCGGCACCTCCGAGGTCGCGCTGGCCGGCATCCACATGGACGAGCGGCTGGAAGAGTCCGACCTGCCCGCCAGGTACTGCGCGTTCACCACGAACTTCCGCCGCGAGGCGGGCGCGGCCGGCAAGGACACCAAGGGCATGTTCCGGGTCCACCAGTTCGACAAGGTGGAGATGTACGTCTACTGCACGCCAGAGGCGTCGAAGGGCATCCACGAGGAGCTGCTCGCCTACGAGGAGGGCATCGTCCAGGCCCTCGGCCTGCCGTACCGGGTGATGAACATCTCGGTCGGCGACCTGGGCGCGCCCGCGGCCAAGAAGTACGACATCGAGGCGTGGTTCCCGGTCCAGCAGCGCTACCGCGAGATCACCTCGTGCTCGAACACCACGGACTACCAGTCCCGGCGGCTGAACATCCGCTACCGGCGGGACGGCAAGCTGGAGTACGTGCACACGCTGAACGGCACCGGCGCCACCGCGCGGGCCCTGCTGTCCATCCTGGAGAACTTCCAGGACGAGAACGGCACGGTCGCGGTCCCCGAAGTGCTCCAGCGGTACGGCGCCCCGGCCACGCTCGGCACCAAGCCGGCCAGCTGACCGCCGCCCATACTCAGCGAATCTAGATCAACGAATCTTAATTAAGAAACGTTGATCAAGATTCGTTGATCAAGAAACGTTGAACGTCGGTCGGCCCGTCGCTCGCCGGTTCGCGGTCAGCGCGCTCAGCAGGCTCAGCGGTTCAGCGCGCTCAGCGCGCTCAGCGGGTTCGGCGCGCTCAGCCCGCTCAGCGGGCGCCCAGGCCGAGCAGCAGGCCGTCCGCGGCCACGGCCGGCGACGAGGTCAGGAAGATCATTACCCCGTCCGCGGGTGACCTGATCTCCTCCAGCGACTCGGCGCCGTCGATGCTGTGCACCCGGCCGAGCAGCTGGCCCTCAGCGACCTTCTCGCCCGCCACCACGGCCGGCTCCCACCAGCCCTCCTGCGCGCAGCGAAGCCACAGGAACCGGCCCAGGTACTCGGCGGCCCCGGGCTCACCGGCGCCGGCCGGTGCGCCGTTCGCGTCCGCATCCGCTATGCCCATCGCGGTCAGCACCCGGCCGAGCCCGCGGACGTGCAGCGCGACCATGTCCTCCTCGACCAGCCCGCAGCCGCCCGCCTCGGCGGTGATCGCGGCCACGCCGATCGCCGCGGCCGCCGCGCTGGTCGTCCCGCCCACCGCCCGGTCAGGCCCGGGCTCCTGCCGCATCACGTAGCCAAGCCCGTACGCCTCGGCCAGCTCCCTCGCGCGGCCCTCGCCGGACCCCGCCTCGTACATCGCGAACGGCTCGAGCGCCTCGACCATGTCCCCGCAGTGCGCGTCCACGAGCCCGTCCGCGCCCTGGATGAACTCGGTGAACGCGGCGTGCGCCAGCCGCTCCGCCAGCGTGCCGTCCGGGTTGCCGGGGAAGCACCGGTTCAGGTTCTTGCCGTCCTGCGGCACCACGAACGGCGCCCGCGCCCGGAACCCGGTGATGTTCAGCACCGGCACCACCCGAACCCGGCCGCGCAGCCGGGCCGGGTCCAGCGCGGCCGCCCACCGGCGCACCCCGGCCATGGACGCGTACTCGCAGCCGTGCACCCCGGAGATCACGGTCAGCTGCGGCCCGTCCGCGGCGCCGGTGATGTCGATCACCGGCACGTCGGTCCCGGCCAGGTCCATGGTGTGGCGGACAACCTGCCCCGTCATTCGCGATCAGCTCCCGTTCGCAGCGGCCCGGCCCGGCCCAGGACCGGGACCGGGCGTGAACAGCTCGCAGGCGGCGGCCGCCACCTGGAGCAGGCTGAGGTCCTGGCCGCGGCGGGCGGCCAGCTGCAGGCCCACCGGCAGGCCGGGCGCGGGCACCGGGATCGAGACCGCCGGGTGCCCGCTGAGGTTGTAGGGCCCGGTGAACCGGCCCTCGCCGCTGTCGTCGCCGACGCCGAACGGCGGGTCCTGCTCCGGCGCCGGGTAGCCGACGGTCGGCCCGGCCAGCACGTCCGCGCCGGCCAGGCTGGCCTCGATGGCCGTGGCCAGCTGGGCCTGCCGCTCGCGGGCCAGCTGGTAGCGCACGTCGCTGACCGACGCCCCGTAGTCCAGCAGCCGCCGGGTGCCCTCGGCGTACCCGGCGGTGTCCCGGCCGGCGTGCACCCGGTGGGCCTCGGCAGCCACGATCACGCTGAGCGGCTCCTCCCAGCCGGCCAGGTCATCCAGCCACGGCGCGTGGTGCTCCTGCACGTCCCAGCCGGCCGCGGCCAGCGCCGCCAGCGCGGCGGTCACCGCGTCGCGCACCTCCGGTGTCACCGACGGGTCGGACAGCTGCGCGGTCAGCACCCGCACGACCGGCACCCGGCCGGGCGGGGGCCACGTCCCGGGCTCGTCGCCCGGGCCGAGGCCGGCCAGTACCCGGAGCAGCCGGGCCGACCCGTCCGGCGACGCGGTCAGCGTGCCCGCGTGGTCGCAGGACGGCGAGAGCGGGAACACCCCGTCCACCGGGACCAGCCCGAACGTCGGCTTGAGCCCGGTGATGCCGCAGTAGGCCGCCGGGATCCGGATCGACCCGCCGGTGTCGGTGCCGATCGCCAGGTCGCACACGCCCGCCGCGACCAGCGCCGCAGAACCGCCGGACGACCCGCCCGAGGTCCGGGACGGATCGCGCGGGTTGCGGGTGTCGCCCACCGCCGGGTGCGCGAACCCGGCCGCGTACTCCAGGCACTGGGTGGTCGCGAAGACCTCCGCGCCGGCCGCGCGCAGCCGCCGGACCAGTTCCGCGTCCTGCGCGGCGGGCGCGGGGTCGTAGACCGGGCTGCCGCAGTGGGCGGTGACCCCGGCCACCGCGATGATGTCCTTGACCCCGACCGGCTCCCTGGCCAGCGGCCCGTCCGCGGCGCGGTCCGGGTCGCCCAGCACGGTGACCACCGCGTTCAGCGGCCGGCCGAGCCGCTCCAGCCGCTCGTAGGCGGCTAGCAGGTCCAGGTTCGCGGCCGTGCACGTGCGCCGGCCGTCCTCGATCGCGGTGATCAGTTCCGCGACCCGGCGGATCAGCGGCCCCTCCATCGGGCCGAGGATCGCGCGCACCTCGGTGGGCCGGTGCCGGACGGCCAGGTCCCGGTACACGCCCGAGTGCGACTTGGCTGACCTGCGGTTGAACTCGGTCAGCCGGGCCAGCGACCCGGGCAGGTCGGCCGGATCGAAGCCGTCGAACGGCATGGGCTGCACCGGTGCCTGGCTGAGCGCCTCGCGCGCCAGGGCAATCAGGATTTTCTCGTACGCTGGGTTGCCGAGTGCATCGGCGATCGACAGGTCGGTCACGGCCGTGGCGAACAGCATCGCACCGTAGGCCTGCTTGGCCCACAGGTAGCCGAGCACGTTGCCGGTCACTTCCGCGTCGGCAATATCCGCGGCAAGGCGCTTTATCCGGCGGGAAATCGTACCGTCTATTTCACCCACCACGAACGTGCCCCGGTTACCGCGGAGTATCACCCCGGGAGCCGTTACATCAGCGCCGAAATTCACGAAGGATTCGACCACGCGGCCGGGCCCGGCGGCGTCGGTCAGCGCCTCGGTGTTGAGCCCGTTCTGGAGCGAGACGACGTAGCCGTCGCCCTCCAGGCGGCCCGCCAGGCTGGCCGCCGCGGCGGCGGTGTGGTGCGCCTTGACCGCGACGAGCACCGGGCAATCCAGCTTTTCCGGCAGGTCAGCGGGTTTTATCGCGGGCACCCTGACGCGCAAGTTCTCGACCGGGCCGGTGATCTCCAGGCCTCGCTCGCTGATCGCCGCGACCACTTCAGGATCTGCGTCGCAGACGGTAACTTCGTGTCCGTCGCGGGCCAGTCCGGCCGCGACCGTCCCACCGATGGCACCGCAGCCGAGCACGAGGTAGCGCACGGCGCGAAATGTTACAACACCGTAAAAGCTGCTGCTATCCCCAAGATCCCCTATTTACAAAACGCCTCGTGACCGCCACATTGACTTGGACAAAGGTTTGCTCTGACCTGTTCCCGGCCGCACCCCTGGCCGCTCCCATCAAAGCTGGAGCTTTCATGACAAATCGGACTACTGCGCTGAAGGCGCTGACCGCGGCCGGCGCGCTCGTCGTACTCGCCGCCTGCGGGTCGAGCGGCGGGTCGGGCGGCACTACGAGTGGCGGGTCCACCAGCGGGGGCAGCACCAGCGCAGGCACCCCGGTGCACGGCGGCAAGCTGACCTTCGCCGCGGTCCAGGACGCCCAGTCCATGAACAAATCCACGGTCTTCGACAACAACTCGATCTGGATCTTCGAGCAGATCTTCCAGCAGCTGTACACGGTCTCGGCGGACGGCAAGAGCGTGGTGCCGCAGCTGGCCACCGGCTACAAGGTGTCCTCGGACAAGAAGACCTACACGTTCACCCTCCGGCCGGGCGTGAAGTTCTCCAACGGCCAGCCGATGACGTCCAAGGACGTCAAGTTCTCCATCGACCAGACCACCAAGGCCAGCCAGGGCTGGGGCTTCATCAACACGGCCATCAAGTCGACCTCCGCCCCGTCGCCCGACACCTTCGTCGTCCACCTCAAGTACCCGTGGGCGCCGCTGCTGGCCGACCTGTCGATCTTCGCCAACGGCATCATCCCGGACAACTACGCCGGCAAGAGCGAGACCGCGTTCTACAACGCGCCGATCGGCACCGGCCCGTTCAAGTGGGACGTCTGGCACAAGGGCCAGTCCCTGACGCTGGTCAAGAACCCGCTGTACTGGCAGAAGGGTCTGCCCTACCTGGACAGCATCACCTGGACCGACGTGTCCAGTGACAACACCCGGCAGCAGCAGCTGCAGGGCGGCCAGGCGCAGATCGACCAGTTCCCGGCGTGGTCCACGGTGACCCAGCTGCAGAACACGCAGGGCGTGAACATGCACCTGTTCAACTCGACGCAGACCAACTACCTGGCCTTCAACGAGACCCGCAAGCCGTTCCAGGACGTCCACGTGCGCCGCGCGATCTCGCTGGCGCTCAACCGGGACGCGCTGGTCAAGGCGGTGCTGTTCGGCCACGGCAAGCCGGCCAACTCGCTGTTCCCGCCGCAGGTGCCCTACTACGACCCGAACACCCCCGGCTACCAGTTCAACCTGGCCGAGGCCAAGAAGGAGATGGCCCAGTCCTCGGTGCCGCACGGGTTCAGCACCTCGATCGTGATCCCGACCGGTAACTCCGACTACCAGACGATCTCCACGATCGTCCAGTCCGAGCTCAAGCCGCTGGGCATCAACGTGAAGATCAACCAGCTCGACCCGAACACCGAGAACACCCAGACCCAGAACCTGAACTACGACATGACGCTGACGCTGTGGACGATGGACATCAGCGACCCGGACGAGCTGGCCACCTTCGCGGTCGACCCGAAGTCCGGCGCCAAGTCGTTCTTCACCATGTACAACAACCCGGCCGTGGTCAACGCCGCGCACGCGGCGGAGAGGACCCTGGACACCGAGAAGCGGCAGCAGCTGTACAACACGCTCCAGACCGGCGCCGCCAAGGACGCGTTCATGGCTTTCCTGTACTACTCGCCGTACCCCTACGCGACCACGACCAACGTGCATGGCTTCTTCGTGACGCCGCTGGGCAACATGCACATGGAGAACGTCTGGCTGAGCAAGTAAGGACCTAGGCCCCCTCGAGAAGAAAAGGTAACGATCGCCCGTGGGGCGGATGTCATTCGTGGGCCGGCGGCTGCTGCAGCTCATTCCAGTAGCCGTCGGCTGCACGATCGTTGTGTTCTTCCTGATCCACCTGATCCCTGGCGATCCGGCCAGGACGATCCTGGGGATCCACGCGACCCCGCAGCGGATCGCCCTGCTGCACAAGCAGTGGGGCCTTGACCGGTCGCTGGCCGCCCAGTACTGGCTGTTCCTTGACCGGCTGCTGCACTTCAACCTGGGGACGAGCCTGATCTACGGCACCGGCACGTCCACCCTGATCTGGCAGCGGCTGCCGGTGACCCTGTGGCTGATCGTCTACGCCACGGTGCTGGCCGTCGTTATCAGCGTGCCGCTGGCGATGATCGCCGCGACCCGCCAGAACGCGATGCGGGACCAGGCGGTCCGCGCCGTGCCGCTGATCGGACTGGGGATGCCCCCGTTCTGGGTCGCGTTCCTGCTGATCTACTTTTTCGGCATCAAGCTGCACTGGTTCCCGGTCGGCGGGTACGGCCAGGGGTTCTTCGGCCACCTGCGGTCGATGTTCCTGCCCGCCCTGGTCGTGGCCATCGCGCTGTCGCCGGTGGTCATCCGTAGCCTGAGGGCCAGCATGCTCAACGTGCTCGGCGCCGACTTCATCACCACGGCCAAGTCCAAGGGTGTGGGTGGTCCCCGGCTGTTCTGGCGGCACGTGCTGCGCAACGCGGTCATCCCGGCGGTAACCGTGCTCAGCATCAACATCGGCTTCCTGATCGGCGGCACGGTGGTCGTGGAGCAGGTGTTCGCGCTCCCCGGCGTCGGCCAGTTGATGCTCAACTCCATCTTCCAGCGGGACTTCCCGGTCGTGCAGGGCGTCACGCTGGCGTTCGCCATCCTGGTCGTGCTGGTGAACCTGCTGGCGGACATGGCCTACGCAGCGCTCGACCCGAGAGTGAGCTTCGACAGGTGAGCATTACCGCAGGAGCAGGAGACCAGTTCGCGCCCACCGGCGGGGCCCTCGTCGAGATGTCGCCCCGGCCCGCGGACCGGGGCGTGCAGGCCCGCCGGGCCACCTGGTACAAGAACCCGGCGCTGATGGCCGGGCTGATCATCACGGGCATCGTCCTGATCGCGGCCATCATCGCGCCGCTGATCACCTTCTATAACCCGATCACCCAGAACCTGACCGACGCCCTGCAGGGGCCGAGCGCGGCGCACTGGCTGGGCACCGACCAGTTCGGCCGGGACACCTGGACCCGGCTGGTCTACGGTGCCCGGCTCGACCTGCGGATCGCGTTCATCGCGGTGCTGTTCCCGTTCACGATCGGCGTCGTTCTGGGCAGCATCGCCGGGTACTTCGGCGGCTGGGCCGACACGATCATCATGCGGGTGGTCGACGTCGTCGTCGCATTCCCGTTCTACGTGCTGCTGATCGCCCTGGTGTTCGTGCTCGGGCCCGGCGCCCGGAGCATCTACATCGCGATCACCCTGGTCGGCTGGGTGTCCTACGCGCGTATCGTGCGGGGCGAGATCCTGGTCGCCAAACGCCAGGAGTACGTGCTGGCCGCCCAGTCCGCCGGCCTGTCCAACACGCGCATCATGGGCCGGCACCTGCTGCCCAACGTGATCAGCCAGGCAATCATCTACGGGATGTCCGACATCGTGCAGGACATCCTGGCCATCGTCACACTCGGCTATCTCGGCCTCGGCATACCACCGCCCGCGGCGGAATGGGGATCGATGATCAACGGCGGGCAGAACTTCCTGAGCACGCACTGGGAGCTGACCACGTTCCCCGGCCTCGCCGTGATCCTCGTGGGGCTCGGGCTGTCCCTCATCGGCGACGGGCTCGCCGACATCCTGAGGCCGGGCCAGTGACGGCGGCGTTCAGTCCCGGCGGCGTTCCCGCCGGGCCGATGCTCCAGGTCCGTGACCTGCACGTGCAGATCGCCACCGGGCGCGGCACGGTCCGCGCCGTGGACGGGGTGTCGTTCGAGGTGCCCAGGGGCGAGGCGCTCGGCCTGGTCGGCGAGTCAGCTCGGGCAAGAGCATGACGCTGCGGTCCATCCTGGGCGTGCTGCCGCCGACAGCCAGCGTGACCTCCGGGCAGATCATCCTGGACGGCCGGGACCTGGTGCCGCTGAAGCAGACCGACCTGAACCGGATCCGCGGGCCGAAGATGGCGATGATCTTCCAGGAGCCGATGAGCGCGCTGAACCCGGTCATGCGGGTCGGCGCGCAGATCGCCGAGGGCCCGATGCTCCACCAGGGGCTGAGCCGGGCCAAGGCGGCCGAGCGGGCGCTGGACCTGATGCGCCGGGTCGGCATCCCGCACCCGGAGCGGCGGATGCGGTCCTACCCGCACGAGTTCTCCGGCGGCATGCGGCAGCGCGTGATGATCGCCATCGCGCTGTCCTGCGAGCCCGAGGTGATCCTCTGCGACGAGCCGACCACCGCGCTGGACGTGACCATCCAGGACCAGATCCTGCGGCTGCTGGCCCGGCTGTGCCGCGAGTCCGGGGTAAGCCTGGTCTTCGTCACCCACGACCTGCCCGTGGTGGCCCAGATCTGCCAGCAGGTCGCGGTCATGTACGGCGGGCGGCTGGCCGAGTACGGGCC
>Ga0157379_10003533_pt1 | contig 13235 bp, 16 predicted proteins | sample S25metaG_FD_121802 | JGI IMG/M metagenome (GOLD analysis project Ga0157379, IMG submission 121802) | Switchgrass rhizosphere microbial communities from Kellogg Biological Station, Michigan, USA - S2-5 metaG | ecosystem: Host-associated > Plants > Roots > Rhizosphere > Soil | place: USA... | reverse complement strand
GATCAATTTATTTACAAGTTTGCTTATTTATTGCCATAGCAAACCTGCACACCCGAGCTCCCATTCAATGACATGTGTGCCTCAACTGTTTTGGGACTTTGATGTGGCCTTCTACTTGTGGACATACCTCCCTCAAATGTCACATTTTCACCAATTGGAGATAAATGAAAGGACAAATGTTGAAGTTTTGTTTTTATTGAAGGAGAACCTTTGGAGGGCACCAGGACCTCACTGGACTGTCTGGACTGTCTGGACTGCCTGGACTGTCTGGACTGTCTGGACTGCCTGGACTGTCTGGACTGTCTGGACACCTAGGACACTGTGACTTGCTGGAACCATTTGGCATATGAATGGCATCATGTCCCTGGAATGCTTGGACTGCCTGGACTGTGTGGAACAGGGGGAGCACTCCAGGACTGGTAGCTGCTGTCCAGACCAAAACCTTTTTTACCAATGCTTCCTTCCCTGCAACTGCTGGTCTATCAGCCTCCTTCACACACCCTGTTTTTACCACTACCCTCCCATATCCCTGATACTTCACCATATTCTTTCCCTAGGACAAGTTCACACCAGCATCCTTCCCATCAGTACATGCTCAACCCTACTCCCACCCTTTCAATTCCTGGTCACCAATATTCCACAGATCTGTATTCCACACAAGAAAATGGCAGTATGGACACTTTTGATGGTTCACATTATACAGAAACAGCCAGATGCCATACCAACAGTGATAATATACCTCAATATCATTATCCTCATGAATATGGTCCAGGATTCTCTTCATAGCATCATTCAGTATGTTATAACATTTTTCAGCCAATGTCACTCTTTCTTATGACATTTTATTTGACATTTTCATATATTTATTCAATGAATTCTCTCTTTGACTTTCAGCAGCTGTGCCACAATGGACAACTTGTAACTTGTGATTTGGTGTGACCATCCCAAATGCACCTCCTGTCCATACCCCTCTGCCCTGGAGTTTTGCTTTCAAATTTATGTCCTTTTTTTTTTTTGATATTCTAGGACCTCATCCCCCCTCCCCTTTTTCTTCAAATTTTTTTGTTTGTGCTTTTCCTTGTATTCCTTAGATGGGTTTGGGCATGTTTGCTCTAAATTAGCCCAATGCTTCTTCAAAGGTCTATCTTGGCTATCCAAGCTTAAGCATTGTAGTGGGGATTGTGATTGTGAAGTTGTAAGGGTGATAAAGGAGTTAGGGGACAAGGATGTGACAATATCAGGTAGTAGATCAATTGGGCAAGATTGCTGAGTGGTAACCAACTTGGACAGAATTGAGTACAGCTATTGTTTATAATCTGATAGCCCTCAGTCTTTGTGCTAGGGTCCAAGCAACCCAATAGGTGAGTCTTAGGCTGACTCCCTCCCTTACAATTCTAGGTAAGTCATTCTCAGCACAACCTTTTCCTGAGTTCTTAGAGTTTGAACACCCCTGGCTTCATCTTGACATTTCACTTGATCTAGTCCTTCATTATTCCAATCAATCTCAGAGTGAGAGTCTCCATTAGTAAATCCATTGTCTCTGGAGATTGACATACAAGTTTGGAGATGAGGGTTCACCATCAGTGGCTTGTTGAGATTGATGTGCTGAAGCATTACATTGACCTGCTAGAATCATCCCCAATACAACCACCTGTTAAGAGTTGATCCCGGAGGAAGACCAGAGTCGGGATATTCGGAGTCGAGACGGAGGAGGTCAACAGATAATCAGAGGAGGGTAACGGGTAGGACTTGGCTTCAACTTATGTGTTGCACCCACTTGTATGATTAGTGGTATGTCCTATATTTTAAGGCGGAGGTTGGAAGCCAGAGTTGGCCGGAGGTCAGAGAGATTTATGGAGGAGGGGGACAAGATAATGAGAGAGAGAGAAATACAAAATACGAAGCAGGGATCGGAGTAAGAGAGGGGAATTAACGTAATAACGTAATAATCAGATTCATTTTTATCAATAGACACAACAGGTTTAAATACAGGAGGTGTTCGGAGATAAGGAGGTGGAGCGGGAACGGATACCAGAGTTCGGGGGGAGGAGCGATCATACGAACATGTGGTTGACTCAACACATGATACAGGAGCATGAGGGAAACGGAACCACATGGTTAACAATCGCATGATAATAGGAGAGGGTCAGATGGAAAGAGTAAGCAGGGGTGGACAGAATGGAACAAAGGAGATAAGAAGATAAGAGTCAGAACATGAACAAATAAGGGATGAGGAATATCAGAGGTATCAGAGGGCTTGGAGTTGGTTCGGAGGTGAAGGATGGAACGGCACTTAACACCACCAATGAATGCATTTCTCAGAAGTGCCTGAGTTTGATAAGCACCCATTCCAAACTTTCTTAATGTCTCAATAGAAAACAATTCCACATGATGTCCTTCATTCAGATAAAATAATAGTAAAAATTCCAGTGAATTAAAAAATTATTCTGGATTATTTGAGATGAAAAAGGGGCTCATTTCCTCTAGTCCAAAGGAAATTGGATGTCCTACTATAATGTATTTCTGAAGGAACATAGTGAACTGGGAAGGACATGAGGTAGATAGAAAATAGACAATAACATCTATTTGTATTGCTGAGACAAATAATAGTATCAATTCAACAGATAGTCCATAAAAACTGCTTCTGTAAGGGACCAAACTGTAGAGAGCAAAAATAAAAGAATACAACATACTGCAAATTGAATGCTCAACTAGCAGAAAAATCACACAGCCCCTTCATACACATGCAGCGGATCTGGATATACAAAACATCATTTATTGCTCGACTCCCTGGAGAGGTGCCTGGGGATGTCATGAAAAGGTTGCCAGGGAGGTTCCCTTGCCTTGGCACCCAAAAATGATCTTTCATAAAAAATACTGTATAATTGAAGAAAATTTGAATATACATAAATTGCATTATACTAAAACAAACAGGATCTACTAGATAGAAATCAAATGAAGGGATGGTGCACCAGGGGTACCATACACCCATAAGAGGAAGAGAACTGCAGAGAAGAGAGCAAACCTGAGGAGGAGGAGTAGTAGAATACAAGTGCTTGTATGTATGAAATAGATGCCTCACCTTGTCCTGTCCTACAATTTCTGTCTGTGGGCACTTGCCCCCACTTCAACAGGGATGGAGATGGAGATGGGGACAACTGTGAATTAGGAGCCTAAGTGAGGGAGCCTCCCCAGAGACCTCCCAGATGAGAGGTCTCAGAAATCTCCCCAGCGACCTTTTCATTATATACCCAGGCACCTCTCCAGGGGGTCAAGCTATAAATGGTGCTTTGTATATCTGGATCTACTGGGTGTGTACAAAGGACTGTTACAGCAAACTGATTCATACCAAGCTTAGTAATAACACCTACATCAGAGCAAATACTCCTGTTGTAAAAGCATCATTTTGAAACCTTCAGAACACAGGAAAGCTTCATAAAGTGACTGGGAGGTGTATGGTAGGATCTATAAGCCTTCAAACATGTAATTGATGAGTATAGAAACAGAAAAGGGTATTTAGAAATATTTTATGGGTTACAAGCTCTGAAACAATATTTTAAGTAAGGCGCTTATCAAACTCAGGTGATCCCAAGAGTGTGTCTGTTGGTGGTCATACTAGCTGGAACCCTGCTAGATGTTCATTCAATCACAGTCAACAACTAAGGATGATCGGTCTCAATCTCATCAAATCTGGAAGATGACCCAACCCTGATGTTCCATTACCCTCGTTATTCCAGCCATCCATCCCTACAGAAGTACCTCACAATTGAATGATCAAGACTCACTGAGCTTAACCAACTTTGGCTAGAAACAGACTTGGTCAGTTATGTGGGTGATCATGGCATACCAAAAAAAGCTACCTTCAAATACTACACAACAGCTGAATATAGGAACCAGATATATAATGAGACGTATCATGCATGTCATGTCTTGTTCCCCTCGATCAGGCTGTGGTTGATGATGCTGTGGAATCTCGAGTTATAGGTTTTACAAGGCATCATATTCCTAGGGATACCCTCAGGCCGAACAAAGTGGCATATTTCGATTAGTCTGGCTACAACAGCTCCCCTCCATTGTGGATGACCCCAAATTTAATTGAAGATGGGAATTGTTCACCAAAATATAGTGCCCCATAATCTTCTAATCAATCTGGAGATGCACAGCCTTCATATTTCAATTTTCACCATGGTGGAATAGGCCTTGGTCCTGAACAGGATGACATCAACGCTGTAATATTCACTCTGTATGAAATTATTCCCCACAATTACAGTATTCACCAGATGCACTGCAGGCAGGGCTAAATTTTCCAACTGGGAAAACTGTCTGGAAAATAGCTGGATAGGGGTACATTTTCCAGCTATTATCCAGATCTGGAAATTGCCTGGAACATTTAAGGTTTTCCTGGCACTTTCCCAACCAGGAATACACCTGGAAAAGTTTTTGGAAAAGCCTTGGATTATCAGTAGAAAAACATGAGGAACATATGACGCTTTCCAGTCATTTTCCAGGTTAAGAAAGTAAATAGAATATCCATGATAAATTATATGAAAATGGGGAGAAGATTCAGAAGATTCTTGAAGTATTCCTAAGATGACAGGAAAATGTATCATCTTACATTTGTCATCCAGGCCTGGAAAATGACTGGAAAGCATCATATATTCCTCATGTTTTTCTGCTGATAATCCAAGGCTTTTCCAATCTGTTTTCCAGGTGTATTCCTGGTTGGGAAAGTGCCAGGAAAATCTTAAATATTCCAGGCAATTTCCAGATCCAGATAATAACTGGAAAATCCACCTCCTTCCAGCTATTTTCCAGATGGTTTTCCCAGTGGGAAAATTTTGCCCTGTCTGCAGTAATGGTGAATTACATTAGGGCTTCTCAATTCTTTCCCTTGCATGTTTTCCCTAGTTCGCACCAGCATATACCATATGGGAGGTACACCTGGTGAGATGGCGATCCATTCTGTCGGGTCCAAAATCTTAGGGAAAGGAGGGACACCTCCAAGTGCTGTCCCTCCTTTCCCTAGAGCTCACTTAGTTGATCCTGTCCCTGACAAGCTCATGATCATATAACCTCGACCACAAGCACCCATTCCTGTGATGCCTGCCTCCATGACAATTAGGTGACATGCGTCATCATGGCTCGCTTTCATCGACACCCTCCTGTCGAGTAGTGTTCTAAGAATTTAAGGTGTACAAAGAATTAATTGGAGGGATCCTGAGAGGAGTTTTCATTCACCAAGTGGTGCCCTACTGTGCAAACAGGCATCACTGGAGGCAGCGGAAGGGGCGGCTCCATGTCGGGAGGTGATAAAAAAGATATGACTACGAGAGACTACTGTACATGAAATCATGCTGACTAGGGAAATACACAAGGGAAATGTGACCTCAATTAGAGTCTTTCCCTAAGGTTCCAAGAGTTCGGTGGCCCCACCTGAGGCTCATGCCGAACGAATCTAGAGAAACTAGGGAAATTCAGAATTGAGAACCACTATTGAGCAGAATCAGGAAGTAGTATTGAATCTTGCAAAATGGCGAGCTACTAATCAAGTTTGATGACGACATTGAAATATTCCGAAAGTTCTCAGTACTTGGCTTCAGTGGAGAAAACAAATAGGAGACAAGATAAAGATTGAGGCGGACAAAGCCTTGTTCAACATACCAGATTTGCCTCCCCCATCTCCTCTCCTCACGGGTCATGACAAAGGCGTGAAACTCATTCACGAGACTCTCAAATTTTGAACGAAGACCGCCGACTTAAAAGACAAACGAAGCGTATTTACTGGATTCGTTTTCCTTACGAACAGGCTTTTCCAAAAGCGCCTAATGCTCGCCGCTAATGGCGTACCCAAAGCAAACCTAATTATGTCTCTAGCAGCAGCGATGGCAACTGGTGACAAGAGCTGCGGTGGCAGGTGGAAGAGCGGGAGTGGGGTGGGGGCAGGGGCAGGAGCAGGGGCAGGGGCAACGGCAGGGGCAGGAGCAGGAGCAGGAGCATGTTCTTACACGCTATGTAGTCCAGGCGACCCTAGTAGGATAGCACAGCCTTGGCACACTCCTATAAAGAGAGTTGGAGGCCTGTCGGATTTCCAGGTGTATTATTATTCCACCCCGGCTGGTCCAGGTTTCTTATCTTACTCCTCGTTTTAATTCTCAGCCTCGATTGAGACGATATTTCCTGTAATGAAGACACCATCGGTTATATTCACCGTGCTCTTCTTTTTTCCAGCACTGTGGGACATCTCAGCAGCCCCTATTGGTCGTGAGTGGCTTTCTCATTTTGCACACAATATCTTATGTATTTGTAGAGGATAATGGCAGAGATATAGTTTGGTCTACGGCACAGTCTCATCGGTGGGTGCCTTCATGCTAATTAGTCAAACTGTGTCATGACCCGGGACGCAGTCGAGGACCAGTCGGATCCTCAGCGGATGCAGGGAGTTTGCGATCTTTCTCATCTACGTCGTATCCTTCATTAAGTCGTAGAATGAACACTCCAGTAAGGATATCCTACTTTGGAGTTATATACATGTCCTGATGCCCTGGCGATCAGTCAAACTCTGGCGATCAGAGAGACAGTGACGAATCCCTCAGCCTCCCTCCTTCACTACGACGAATCAAAGCACACCAGAGTACTACAATACCCTCTACAGGACTACACGCCCTTTTGGAAGCAAAAGATAGTCTGTGTAAGGAAAGCATCTGTATGTTCCCCTTCACTGACAATCTGATCTACCCGTATGCAGTCAAACACTGGGTTCAACTCATGGAGGAGTCGCCCGGTGTCATTGAAAAAAAACATGATGACATCGCCGTCGGAAACGACTTGGTGATAACCGATATTTTCTTCATAGAAGCTGTACGGTTTTTTTTCATATCACTCCTTAATAATTCTGATTTACATGCCAGAAGGCACAAAACCCGCCATTACAAAACAGTGATCAGGTTCCGATTGCAACCGCCGCCAAGATAGCGTTGGAAATTCCTCTAGTAGAATGTTCTCTGTCATTTTACCCTGGCCGTAGGGGTTTGATTTTTGCTAAAGTCTCTAGTGAACGGCTGACCCCTTCCGAGATATACACGGTGTTTACAGAAATATTTCCTGTGGTTACTCGTGAGTATTCCAAATCTACGTGAATACTAGTTGGTTATAACAGCGGTTCTCCAGAAGAAGAGTTGAATGGCGTGAGGTTCCAGGTTAAGAGAAAGAAAAATGGCCAGAAACATACACCTGCTGGGTTGTTCACCTTCCAACGCTTGTCATAGCCACCGAATTCTTCGAGATATGCATCCCAATTAATAAAATGCAGTCTACTCATCAAGTCCTTCACTTCTTCAACTGGAGAATACTATTTTGCTGGCAATAGCTTGACCTCTTTCTTAGTTTCTGATAGATTGTTAGTTTTGTAATGTCATGCTATAAAATATACTTCGCAAAGGGTATTATTCTAGCACAGAACCGCACCGTTTTTTTGCCCTTGTAGGAATGAGGAGCAAGGTTAGGTTTCATCTTGTACACGAACAACGCGTACCCTATCCTCTTTCTATCTCTTTAGTAGGGGACAAAGAAAACAACTCTCCAAGGGCAGGGCATGCGGGTGAGAGGAAAGTTTTATCGATTTTGAAATAGCGTAATGACCTCCCTTTGGGAGTAGACAGCAAATATATATCACCATCTATATAATAGAGTGTCGAATGGGGATGATCTCTGCTTGAATATCGATAACTGCGATAGATTAAGGAGATGTCCCCATTATTACGAAGGGGTATCTGCATTAGTAGGGTACGGTGAGAAACTGCGATGTTAGTAACACAATGTTATTAACTAGGTGAGTAACACGTTACTAACGCGGTCCCGGAATTTTCCTGTAAAATGCTTGTTAGAAATTTTTAAAATTTCAGAATTGACAAAGTAACTACTAGAAGCATTACCCACCTGGGAGAAGGTGTTCGGAATGCAGGAGTTGGAGAGAGAATCGGAGTTTCCCGGCGAGCGTCTTGCACTTTGATCGAATTACTTATATCTTTGAACAAATCTGGTGGTACGCTTGTGGCGACGAGATGTGGTAGAGAAAAACGGCACTACAAGCGCGTTGTGCGCAGCCCTGGCATTTCAACAACTCCTAAGTAAATACAAGCGAGATACGACGAGCGGACAGGATAAAACATGAATCTAGAGACAACACAGGCAGAGAAACAGAGAGATACAGCGATTGGGGGCCACATTAAAAAATCCAACGGGAAAAGCCTGCCCCCTATGTACGTTAGGGACAGAGAAAGGAACAGAGAGAAAGGAATGGGAAAGATATTTGAACACTCAGGGAAGGCCTGGTGGGGGACAAAAAATGAGAGCAGAGAGCTGGCGAGTTCTCGGTTAGCAAGCTGCGCTGGGCAAATGGTGGTTTGAGCGTACCTAGCGAGGCCTGGGGTTTGCAGGTGCGCTGCAAGGAGGCGCTCCCTCTTCCGCTGTTTTAGAGGCGATTGAGATCCCCCAATGCCGATGTCGCAAAAATCGTTTTTGCCGGATCCGGTCTGAAGGCCGGACGGAACCTGAACTAGCTGTTCAGGCTAAGGGTTGGCTTGAATGGCCATAGTATATCGGGATGTTTGGAGATTCGATGTATAACTGTATTTATAGTTTAAAATTACTTGGTTATATTATAGTCGTATAATGCCAATCTGGAAAATAAATATACGCTTGTACCGTATGTCGCAAAAATAGAAAACACCTGATCAGGCCTGACGAACTGACGCGGCCCTATCAGGTTGGGTTCCAAGCTGAAGACGACCTGATACGTACCTGAAGATGGCCTGACCAGGTGCGGTCCCATCCTGACCGATACCTGACGATGCCTGATCAACTGGCTCACGACCTGAAGGCTAGCTGAAGGAGAATAATAATGTACCCCCTCCATTTTATGTGATAGAATACCGAAAATATATATTCCTTGAATTTAGGAGTATTTGGGTATGATAATAGAGAAATATATTGAATATTTTAACCATGAAGTCTGTCTTGTAAATAGAACCGTATAAAAGCATCTCCGTCAACCATGTCATTAAGATGATATTTCCCAGGAGTGTCGAAAGCGGGGATCATATGGCATCCTCTCACCAAATAATCCGGGAAAACAAAGCTGTATCCCCGTTCTTCAAATACACAACATCCATCCCAGCTGGTACGCGGTTTCCAGCTGGACGGCTGGAATAAGCTCACCATGGCCACGGTCTGCTCCTTTTTGTCAATATCGCGACAGGTGAATAAAGCCTGTAGCCTTCCGAACGAAATGGGTGATGTATTAATGACGACACAATCGTAACGAGCACCTCCTTGAAATTGAGGATTGCATCGCAGGATGTCGCGTTTCTCGCGCCAATCCTCGAGAGACCGGTATTGGAGGTAAAGGCATTGATAAGGAATGATCTGCACAAACGATCTTAGGATGAGACGGAGTAAAAAATGGCTTTGCCTACATGAAAGTGTTTACTCAGCTGCTTATCGGAATCCAGTACTTCCCGAAAGAAAGATATTAATCTGGAGCTGAAACTGCGAAACGCTGGATTTTCACTATGTTGTTCTTCATAAAGGCCAAGGTCAATCTTGCGTTGACGCGATCCGATAGCCCAATGTCCTTGCGTTGTTATGGGTGCAGGTAATTCCCCACCATCAGATTTGTCCAGTTCGGCACTCCTTCGTCGTATTCCTTCGTCGTGCCTATCTACAGCCATGCGAATACGAGCAATGGACTCTTGATTCTCATCTATTCGAATCATCTGAATTAATAATTAGTGGCAATGGTTTTTGAAAAAGGTGAAGTGGAGCACCTGTGGTTCGACATCCCGAAAATTGGTCTGATCGTAAGCCTGTTGAACCTCTTGCTGAAACCCTTCTCCTGGACGCGTGGTATAATGCTCTGTGGATGCTTTGGCACGAAGATCCTGGGTAAGATGGACCAGGCTATGGTGCTTGGGATACTTGTAGTTCTTTTTGTATTTCCGGCTTGTTTCCTGCATAATGACTCCAGTAAGCAAACATAGATTTCAAGGATAGAAAGTTAGGGAACCTACATTGCAGTATTTCTCATACTCGGGTAAGCAAGATTCGAGATATGCAATTTGGTCTTCGGTTATAACACTCATTCCCGCGATGGATCGAATAATTCCTAGCAGGCGAATGCAATGGACCATTGACGAATTCTTCGGGAGGAGTTCAACAACAGACGGTAGAATACACTGGATGTAATTCAATATATACGCCCAACTAGAATTCATATAGACGACTTACCTTGAGAATATCCCGGTAGCTATTACCATCAGCAAAATCTTCGGATGCAACAGCCTTGAAATGCTTAATTTCTCTCCACCGAGGAGTATGGTCCATGCTTTAAATTAATGCCCGATGATCAGTGGAGTGAAAAAAGGAAAGAGAACTGCAAATACTTTCTAGATAACCGTGCACATTGCTGAGGCGTTAGAATTTCGAGAAGAAGAGGCCACTGGTGTTTGCCCCATTCACCGGAATCAAGAGCGTGTAACATATCATACGAATATGCAGCGTAGGGGTCGGAATTGGCTATTCTCCAAAATGCATTCTACATTTCTGAAATTAGTGTTATAGCACTAAAAGTAAATTGAAGAGTACTTTACTTTAACAAAGTGCAAACCTGAATCTCGAAGAATTTTCTCCCGAGCTGTGCTTGTTGATACAGACTTTGCTCGCTTGTATACTCGGATCATCCCTTCTTGGGTACGCGGCAGAAATTCTTGAGTGAGCTGGGCTAATGATTGCTTTGGAACTAGACAACGGGGACACGGATGGTTCGCTTTTGCACCTCTTGTTCCGCATATCCCACATGCTTCCTCGCCATCAACCGCCTGGATGAAAATTCCTGGGAAAAGGACACGTAGCCTGAGATCGCCGCATATGACTGCTTCCCCCATTACAGACGGAGTTTCGAGGGTGTGGAAAATAACTCGAAAAACTTTGTGGTAGATTTCTCGTTTGAATTGAGCAAATTCCACCGAGTCCAGGCTATCATCCTCATCCTCTGCTGTTTCGTTGGGATTGCCGACCTATTTAATGTATAAAGGTCAGCTAAATCTCAAAACGTTGAAAAGAGCAAATATAGTTTACTCACAATAGGCATGTAGCCTACTAAAACACCACCACCGTTTCCGGACCCGTTTCGAATTTTACTTGGAAGAAATGCAGGACGTAAAATAATTGGATGCATCTTCACCGTCTTTGACACATTGCTTTTATCAAGCCATAAATGCAATGGTAAAAAGCAATGAGGAATTTCTCCATCATGTGGTAATGAATCCTAAAAAATAATAGATAGAGAGGTGAAAATAAAATCTCACTTCGCAGAGGGATAATATCTACATACTTGTATAGTCCACCATGCATCGCCCGTATTCAGTTCATCATAGATGCGTGTAATTCTTATACCATCATTCAAATACCTTTGGACAGGAAACCACATAATATCTTCAGCAAGGGTGCGATCACCGACAATATCGAGGATCCATCGCCATGGGTCGCGGTATTTAAATTTGAAGCAATATGGTCGGCCACAGAAGCTATGGTTTACTTCACCATCACGAAACTGGAAAATTGGCATTAGTGAGGAGTAAATCAATCCATCCACATGTAAACATACCTGAATTCCGAACTTTCTGGCAGCAGCAAGAGACGCCTCAACATCTCTATGACCCCGGAGTGTCAAAGTCGTCGCTGTTGCCCATTCTCCGTGGTACCCCTTTAATAAAATATTCACTGTGTCTCTTTCCATACATTTCTTTACCACCTGTTCCGTGAACTCAAAATCGGCGCGTGTTTTAAATGGCGCCCACGGTTTTGCATTGGCCTCAACGGAAATTGTTGTGGATGTAAAGACAGGAGCACTGTCTAGAAAAATCCGTGTTGAGGAATGTTGGTGGCTATGTGGGTGATGAAATACTTCTATGAAAGATACAGGTGCAGTACTAGACATGTTTGATGAAGGATTAACATGTGGGTTCGGATCTTCATCTTCAGACTCCACGTCTGTCTCACGAGAGTTATTCGGACCTAGGTGAGACCGAAGAGATATCAGTGGCAGTAGTCAAACATACGAAAAAGTAAACAGACAATTGACTGGTGATGCAGCTATAATATCCTCTCGAAAATCCATTGGTTCGATGTCGTCCTCAAAAGGGTTCACCAAATCTATTGAATTGTTAGATGAACAAGATTACTATGTAATTACTAGAAGCTTCATACCTTGATTTATAGTTAGCATATTTTGGCCGAAATCTGGACTACCATTGGATCCCCGTGCAATGTTTGTGGCCTTGCGAATACACGTGGCCTTGCGTCGGCAAGCTTTCAAGTGTTTGTCAAATCGTTGGTATGGCAAGACACCATCACAGTACTGGCATTGGCGCTGGTTGGGAAGAAGGTTAAATGAATATTGTTGAGACATCAGGATCTCTGGAAGTAAAGTAAGTTGTGGTCTTTGAAGTGAGGTTAAATTTGCTTCCGAGATGCGACGAAACTCAAAGAAACTTGATGACATCATCTTTCAGGGACAGTTCAATTCACTCCTGAAGTTAAAACCAAGCATGAACAGAGCGCAAACAAATCCATTTGATTCCAGCTTATACTCAATTTCATCGAACCATGCCCTCTGCTCTCCAGAATTCCAATCTAGAGTCCTCTAGCCCGATATCTGCCCGAGCTACTGATCGTAATCGGTTTTGCAATGACAAGGGTGAGTTGTGCTCTCACCTGTCAAAACTTGTCTGCTTCTTTGATTGACATTCTTCCTTTCAGCGGCTGCGAGAGACTCAGGCTGAGCTGAATCGTCTTCGATCTGTCAATGCAAGCCAAGAACGACAGCTTGCTGACAAAGAGAATGAGCAATCTGAGCAATCAAAGGCGAAGGAAGGACCCGTGTCCCTATTTGACCCAGATGAACTTAGTGATATCAAGGAGATAGCATCAAAGTTTACTTATATGTCCCATTTATGGATCCGTAATTTGAGCGGTACCTTGAAACTCATGTTAGACCCGAAATACAAGGCCAAGACACGCTATAATTCCTTTGCCAACAGAGCCCAAGGTATTATCCGTGAACTTCATGAAGTAATACCAGAGAAGTGGCACGAACATATGGGTAAGAAGCAATTTCGAAGCTTGGTGAGTCTCAGTTATGGGTAATTGCCGGTTATTTATTTACATGTTAACAGTTC
>Ga0157379_10003532_pt1 | contig 13239 bp, 14 predicted proteins | sample S25metaG_FD_121802 | JGI IMG/M metagenome (GOLD analysis project Ga0157379, IMG submission 121802) | Switchgrass rhizosphere microbial communities from Kellogg Biological Station, Michigan, USA - S2-5 metaG | ecosystem: Host-associated > Plants > Roots > Rhizosphere > Soil | place: USA... | reverse complement strand
CGACTTCGTCATCTCGGCCTCCAAATCCTCCACAATCTTGTTCAGCAAAAATCCGAGAAACTCGTGAGCATCCTGGTGCATCGAACTACGATACAGTTCGTTCTCCATTTTGAGTTTATTGATGAACGAGGTTGGCGATAGTTTACCCTTATCTGCCGGATTCAGGGCGATGTGAAGGAATAATGAGCGCAATGCCGAAAATAACGTCGGCGGAGATGTTGGAATTGGAGGTGCGGCAGGTACAGTAGGTACAGTGCTCTTCCCATTGGCGTTCCCATTAGCAGAGGTATCATCGTTGGTCTTGTTGGTATCAAAAGCGGAATCTCGTCGACGGAACTTCAAGCCCGGAGGTCGGGACGGAGGAGGTGCTGGCGTCGTGACAGATGGTGGAGTAACAATATGGGGTATTGGCGGATTCGAGCTATCATACGAATCACACACGAGCTCCCGGAATGGTTGACAAAAGTACAAGGCTTGCAAGACCGAGTTGGCATAACTGCGGCCAATGTAAGACAAGTGAAAACTTGTAATGGAAAACAATGAACTCTTTACCATGTATTGCCAAACTAAATGGAATCGTTATGGTCAGCAACGAAGCATATAGTCTGGTTAATGTAGCTTACATTCTCGAGGCCAAATTGCTTATAATCCGCCTTGTTAATAGGGTTTCCGCCTGGGGCCGCAGAGCCGTTGGGGGCAGTGGGGGAGGCGTTGGAGTTGTTCCCGACGCCCATCCATTTGAACAAATCCATTGTGGTTGACGTCTAGCTCGACGTCGAGAGCTCGTGGCGAGATGCAGAACAAGTCGCTATGTGGAAATCCTGACGTAAGCACTCCTGATTGGGCAATAGGTTCGGTTACGTAAACCGCGCCATATGGCTTCATTCCATCACCTCTCCTTTCAGCCTCTCCTTATTGACTGCGGATAAGTTCATTTGTTATTCCGCAGATTACCATTCCTTAACTGTTAGAATAAATTTTTCTTATTTTGCTCTGCACAGTTGATGCAGATAGAACAAAGATCGCAGTGGGTGGACCCGCACCGTTCAATCCCGGTATGCTTCTCGTGACAGCGGCAATAGAAACCATATCCGTCCCTGGTTCCTTGGAAGTCGATCCGTAAACCACTCATCCTCTAAAATAGGGCGGACCTCCAATTCATTCTATACTTCTCTTAACGAGACTATCTTTGGGACTCCAGGTTCACTTCTATGGGGTTATTTAACTTATCTTTAAGGAGCTATAGCTGAAGCTAGGCTTTCTTGGTGGAACCATTCCCATCATCATCCTTGATCTGCTGAATTCCTCAAGGTATTGCCTTTATTAAGACGATGCTCTTCTAGGTGGAAAGTTTTGCTATCTCATGCTTGATCATTAAATCCAGCTGGAGCATCTACCCCTCCTGCTTATTCAAGCTATTTCACTGGACTTGACGGAAACCACAATCTATGCTGATCTCCGACTTCACCCTGGGTCTCCGAAGAATTATTTATCTTCTCGCCCACCCCAGTGGCTTCTTCCCTGAGGACGCTGAGACTCAGGGTTTGTCTTCCCGAAGGCTTAGTATACCTTTATACGGCTTCGCAACAGCATAATCTCCGGAAGAACGTGACCTTGCCAGAAATAGCACACCATCGAGCTATATCGCTGCTATTCGTCTTCCCCGGACAAAGAAATCCACAAAGTACCGGGTAAATTATCTCTCTACTATCTATCACGATGCTTATCAGATGTTCACACTGTACCTAGCACTCACCTTTTTCAAACACCCACTTCGACGCCCATTCTCAGGCTGCCTAAAGAAGCTGCCCGCTGTAGACCAATTTCAAACCGCGATTACTCATATCCGCTACGATCGTGGAATAGTTCTCAAGACGTCAGAACTCCAGTCAGAATTCTTTGCTAGGTGGTGGAAATACTAGAGGAAGGGTGTCATGGCTTCGCTGGGTCTATCAGGCAACACACATCAATACCTGTTTGTTTCTACCTTTACATCAATTTAGAGGGTTTGCTATTTTGATGCCACCCTGGTGGAAGGGGACATACAAATGACAGATATCTGCTTAGATGCCAGCATTATGCCTCTTCAAGTTGAAGGCTACGCTACCATTTCATATATGAAACTAGGGTAGAGAATATCTCCTAGATTCGGGTCATCGCAGGTTTTTGTATCGTAATTCAACATCAATGATTGCCACTCCTTCCCTTTGGCGAATACGCTTCCAGTCCATTCTCCATCAAAACATTCCTATTTACCTTCAGCTTCCGCCTCAGTGCCCAAAGGTAGAATATTTTGCTCCTCACATTTGATATGAGGTATAAGGCAAGTCGTATTTTCACCTCTTCTTGTTCTAATATCAGAGTGGATTAAGCTTCCATAGGGCTATATTATCAAGATTTTAGGGGTATGTTCCATTTATTGGACCAGCATCATGGGGTCCAATGGTCGTCATTACTGATGTAGGTTAGGAAGTATATATTTAATACTTTCATCCTTTCGCTAATATAAAAGAGCAAAAAAAAAGCTTTCTTTTCAACTCAAAGATATATCTCTTCGATGGATTATCTCAATATCACTTCGCTCGGCGTTCTTTGTATTTTTCTCGCCCTTAGCCTCTTCCGATTCATTGAGAAATGGAAAATAAATCCCTCAGGTCTGCCATATCCCCCTGGACCCAAACGTCTACCGATTGTCGGTAACATGTTCGGTATACCACGGGAAAAACCATGGATGATGGTCGATGAATGGTTTCAAAAATATGGTACGTACAATCTCGGTGGTATATGCAATCGATGTTGATATTATGGCATCTCCTCTAGGGGATATTGTTTATTATGAGGTTCTTGGACAAGGTTATTTGGCACTAGGTTCCCTCACAAGAACCCGTGATCTCCTTGAAAAGAAGTCAAATATTTATTCATCAAGACCTGCTTTTACAATGTTGAGGGAACTGTGAGCAAATCATCTCTATTATGCTTTGACCCGAGCTCGATTAATAAATAGATGCGGACGGCGAGACTTCGACGTCGGCCTCATGCCCTACGGTCCCTGGTGGCGTCGTCACCGCCGTGTATTCCATGAACATTTTAACTCAAAAGTAGTCGGGAAATATCGACAAATTCAGGAAAGAGAGACTCACAGACTGCTTCAACAAATATCAAAGGAACCGGACCAATTTATGTCTCACATACGATAGTAAGAGCTTCGTCAAATCCCTCCTCCCTTTTCTTACTTTTGAATTATAGCTCAATGGCAGGGATCTTCATGGACGTCACATACGGCCAAAAGATCACAGGGAAGAACGACCCTCTCCTCGATGCTCTCGAAGATGGAACTGCAGCCTTTCGTCTCGCCTCTTATCCAGGCAAATTCCTCGTCGACTTAATCCCTTCACTTCGCCATATTCCAGATTGGTTCCCGGGCGCGAACTTTAAGAGGCTAGCGAAGGAGTGGGAAGCGGCCACCTTCAAGATGATTGATGTACCGTATGAAATGGCGAAACAGGATTTGGTATGTTATTCTATGCGGACTCCCTGGATAGGTGGGCTTTATCAGAACTGCAGAGTAATGGAATTGAGAATGAATCAATGGTTTCGACGATGATCCATGGCCTTCAGGATTTAAATCCTGAACAAGCTGCTGAAGAGGAGAAGATAAAAAGGAATTCTGCAGGGGTAACATTCTCAGGTACGATTTCTGTATCTCTTTACACGAAGTCACACCGATAAGGATATCGTAGCTGGAGCCGATACGGTTCGTATTGAATCCAAGACAAAGCTTGTCGGATCTTACTCTACTCCCTCAGACACATTCAGCTATCTGCACCTTCGTCCTGGCAATGGCACTGCACCAAGATATCCAGAAACAAGCGCAAGAAGAGATCGAAATGGTCGTCGGATCCAATCGCTTACCTACCTTCGAAGACAGAGACTCGATGCCATTCGTCAATGCCATTGTCAAGGAAGTCTTACGCTGGCAGAGTGTCATTCCTCTTGGTATGTTTGAGTGTCTGTACAAGATTGATGTGAATGGTAATGGGTGGGTCATAGGTTTGGCCCATAAGACGACGGAGGATGATATTTACGATGGCTACTTCATACCTCAAAATACTCTCGTTCTTGGTTGTACCTGGTTAGTCTAATCGCAACTGCTCGGTTGGACTGCCTTGACATTCTCATTCTTCACTATAGGTCCATACTGCATGATCCGCGAAATTACTCCAACCCACAAGAATTCAACCCCTCTCGTTTCATCAAGGATGGGGCCATAAATCCCGATGTATTGGATCCCAGCATGGCGGCTTTCGGCTTTGGACGACGGTAGCGCTTTCTTCGTCAGTTCACAGTTAGTTGGCTGACATGGTTTTCTCCGGCTCAGAATCTGCCCTGGAAAACACTTTGCAGATGAAACTTTATTCATCATCATTTCCTCCGTTCTGTCCACGTTCAAAATCACACCTTCCGAAGAATTGCTCCAAAAACCTTCCCATTTGCGAGTCGAGATGATCAATGAAGCTGTATCGTCAGTCATTTCTCCACTATTGGCAAATTAAACTCTAGTAACAAGAGAACGTCAGATGTCCGGCTCCTTTCACCTGTCACTTCGAACCTCGTAATGTGGAAGCTGTGACACTTATTGGGGGGTAAACTCTTTGTTCCCAGTTATGGTGTCCCTATGTTTTTATGGAACCCTCTATGCCGAACCATTTGATCCATCCCAACGCTTCACGCTTCCATATGATAAACTTCAATACTTGTACTTTGGACTGGATATACGAACAGCCCCTTTCTGTTGCCTAATGAGGACGAGGGGAACCTCCCTGATTCTGATTAAGTTGGACTCCGCTGCTTCAGGCAAGGCTTTGCTTGTTTTAAGGGATCCTTTCTCGACAGCACCCAGATCTACATTCGTCGTCGGTATATTGATATATTTTCGTCCAAATAAAATACTGAGAGACTCGTGGTACCTTTGACAGGGATTCAGGAATATTTCATTGATTCGTATCCAATGGGTTTCGATTTCCGGGCGTCGGTCTAATAATTAATCTCCTTCGGCATAACGGCTGGTCGTTTCTTTTCGGCCGCCTCGGTAGCGAATGGAGCGGAAGACTTCTTATATTTCATATCTAATTTGAGAGCATTCTTCAGACCCTTATAAATGACATTTCCCAAAGAAACACGACAAAGCGGCACTCAGATGGAATACCTCACAGCGGCTTGGAACAGTGCGGTCGTTGTTCTCCTTATTCTTCTATTTCAGATAGTGAGACGATGGAAAGTGAACCCATCCGGGCTTCCTCGTCCACCGGGTCCAAGAGGTCTTCCACTTGTAGGCAATATGGTTGACCTACCGAAAGAGTCGCCCTGGCCCACAGTCGACAAATGGTTCTCGGAGCATGATGGGGACAATCATCCCGATATATGGATCGTATATTAATTTTGGGACTATCCAGACGATCTATTTTATTACGAAGTTCTGGGGCAAAGTTACCTAGCACTTGGATCTGTTACAAGAGCCCGTGATCTGCTCGAGAAGCGTTCGAATATATATTCTTCTCGACCACGTTTCACAATGTTGACAGAGCTGTAAGTCATTCTATCAATTGGAGCCTTCTGGACGAGTTCTAAATCTTTCATCGAAAAGGTGTGGATGGGATTTCGACATAGGTCTCATGCCTTATGGCTCTTGGTGGCGCCGTCATCGACGTGTATTCCATGAGCACTTTAATATGAAGGTAATTGGGAAGTACCAGACTACGCAAGCGAGAGAGACGCGTAAATTTCTACAGCAAATATTGAAGGAACCAGACCTACTGGTATCTCATATCCGATAGTAAGGGATTTTATTTTATTATAATGTTCATTAGTTCATTTATTTGCCTTTCTGATCTCAATGGCAGGCATATTCATGGATGTCACATACGGCCAAAAGATCACCGGAAAGAATGACCCACTTGTCGATACTCTCGAAGAGGGAACTGCGGCGTTCTCTCTCGGAGCCTATCCAGAGAGGTTTCTCGTGGACTTAATCCCTCTATTACGCCATATTCCCGACTGGTCCCTGGGGCGAAGGCTTGGAAGATAGCGTCTTTGAAAATGGTATATGCTCCATATGATATGTCAAAAATGGATTTGGTGAATTAAGGTGGAATGTGAGTTACTTATCTCAATCAAAATTAGAGAAATGGAGTCGAAGGCGGATCCGGGGTATCCATGATGAACAATTGTCGAACAGACGTCGATCAAGCTAACAATGCTGAAGAAGAAGCAATACAAAGAAATACCGCTACAGTGGCATTTGTTGGTAAGATTAAGAATCCTTCTAAATCTATGACGTTGAATTTGAAAGCGAAGCTGGGCTGATACGGTAGAGATTGTGCTATCTACCAACTAGAAATACCACTTATTCCTCAGCAGACACACTCTTCCATCTGTACTTTCTTTTGGCAATGGTATTACACCCTGATATTCAAAGAGAAGCTCGGGCCGAAATAGAGCTTGTGGTCGGATCTAGTTGCCTACCAAACTATGAAGACAGGGAGTCGATGCCTTACATCAATGCGATCGTAATGGAAGTCTTGAGATGGCAGAATATCATCCCTCTAGGTAAGCTACCAGTCATTAATCTGGTTACTATAGCTTAAGGGTGCTATTTTCCCAAGGCTTTACGCATATGACGATCGGAGATGACATTTATGATAGTTATTTCATCCCCAAAGGCACGCTCGTTTTTGGATCTACTTGGTTAGTCCATTGTTAGATATTGAAGAAGTTAGCTAAAATTCACCTAGGTCAATACTGCATGATCCCAAAACTTACACTAATCCACTTGAATTTAAACCTTCTCGCTTCATCAAGGATGGGGAAATAAATCAGGACCTGATGCACCCCAATATGGCAGCGTTTGGGTTTGGACGACGGTAAGCTTTCCGTATTTAGTACAATCTTTATGGATCTGACTGATCAATTCTTGCCTGTTAGTATATGTCCAGGAAGACATTTTGCGGACGAGATATTGTTCATAGTCATTTCTTCAGCTCTGGCGGTTTTTAACATCACTCCCTCGGCAGTGTTATTGCCAAAACCATCCCATTTAAACTGCGAAATGACAAATGGGGCTATATCGTTGGTATTTTTTCTTCTTACATATCTCTGCGCTAATGGAAACTTTAGCTTTCCAGTGTCTTTCACATATAAAATTTAACCTCGATCTGAGGACTCAGTTGCACTTATTATTTGATGTGGAAAGCATAGCTAGCATTCTCATAAATGCCTCGACCCTCTGTTGTATATATTCAGGCTGATTCATGGATCAGAAGTTAACAAGCGCCAGCCTATGTAACCTCAACAAACCTTATTAGTACAATTGCTTGCATGAAGTGATACTGCATAACCGCTCATAATGCATAGGATTTTGGCCGAACCAAATGTTCGTTCCCCTGCTAAAATGTCTCCTCATAATGCATAATTCTTACATTGCATCAAAATTTGGTCCTTACCCGACGCTATGCATTATGAGAGAGCTGACCGTTCTATTTTGGTCCTTTTATACTGTGGGAATAAAAAGAGGCTAATTATAAGCGTTCCTAAAATTCCCTCATAAATTTCGATCGAGCCAAAAGAAGATTATCCTCTTACAAATCTCACTCATCCCGATCATTTTGACTTCCTCGCTTTACACCTCCAAGAACTAAGAAACTTCATGGAGAATCAGGACCAGCTTCCTCCTTTTGAGACAAATCCCCCGCTGAAGTACACACAGTCGCCAAACCCGGCATGGAAATATGGAGAAGGTTGTGCTGAGACCAGCGCACTTGGTGCGAAATGGGTTGAAGGGGAGAAACAGGGATGGAAGGTAGTCGATACCGCAACCGAAGATCCAAGGTCCTGCCGGTTGGTAGGCTTACCGTGATATCCACTGACGATTCGGCATGCAGGAAGCTTTATCTTCTTATGATCAGCGGAATTATTCCTCGGCCTATCGCATTTGTATCTTCGATGTCTGGCGATGGTAAACACAATCTTGCTCCTTTTAGGTGTGTAGGATTTCTCCCTGTCTATTAAAACGCTAACAAGAAAACATCAGTTGGTTCAATATGGTAGGCTTCCCGGGATGTATTAACCTTCATTTCTTATCAACGTTTACTTTCAGGTGTCCTTCAATCCCCCTACGGTTATGATATCCTGCACTAATTCGCCTGGTCGTACCCACGATACGGTTCTCAACATCCAAGCCACTAAAGAATTTACGGTCAATATCATCAGTGAACCATTTGTGGAATGTGCCAATTTCACTTCAGTTGATGCTCCAATGGGCCACAGTGAATGGCCAGGCAGCGGTCTTACCATGGCACCAAGTGTATGAGTACGGACCTTATCTTTGCATTGATATGTTAATCATTCATTAGATCGATGTCAAGCCTCCTAGAGTGAAAGAGAGTGCATTTAGCATGGAGTGCGAGGTAACCACTTTTAATTATTTCAAAACCTGACGGAAATACTTATTTTCCTGAAGTTATATCACTTCTTACCCCTCAGCCCACCAGGAAAGGATATCGTAACACAATCGGTAATATTCGGATACGTGAAGAAAATTCACGTCAGAAACGATGTCATCTCAGATAAAGGCATTGTCGATCCCGCACTATTCCGCCCGGTTTCTCGACTGGGAGATATATCATATGCCCGTCTTGGGGATGCCTTCCGTCTCCCTCGCGAGAGTTGGTCTAATGTCGGCGAAAATATTTTGAAGGCCGCGGAGGAGAAGCAGGCTTGAGGACTTATATTCTTCGTATTTATTGAACTACTTTTATTCTCAGTTCATAAGGTGTATCAGCAAGAGTCTTGAAATATAGAGATAAATATAGGTTATTTCAGGATAATGGTGTTCACAGTACCAATTCGCCCGGTCGTCCCTACCTCCCCAGTAAGTAAGGTTACGTCTGGGTGGATTCTTTGTCTGGGTCTCCACAGAGGCTTCGAAGATCACGTTTGACTTCCAGTGCTTTTCCTTTCACTGGAACGAACCCTCCATATTTTTCATAAAGCCCTTCCGCATCCCTAGTCATCAGCATCAGTCGTCTGCAATCCTTCAGCTCCTTCATGTTAACTGCCGTCTGAACGAGCCATTTTCCGAGCCCTCTGAGATACCGGTCCCGTCAACGGGACTATACTAATAAGTATGGAGTGGATTCTACTCACCGTCTCTTATATTCATCCAGTACATAGACATCCGATAACCAACCAAAGGAAGCGTAATCTGTAACCCAGCGAGCAAACGCTATCTGCTTGGGTTTCCCATCCATTTGCACTGAGGTATCATAGATACCTATGCATAGGGAATGTTCGATTGAAGTGGTCAAAATTGAATATGGGATATTCTCAGCCCAATACGTTTGAGAAATTGTGGCATGAATCGCTGGGATATCGAGTAATGCCCGGGATGTGGAAATAAGTAGATGAGGATAATCTGGATGAGGGATATTGAGTTCCTTGGTAGACATGATGGGACTGTTATTAAAGATAATGTTTCAGACGAGAGGAGGAGGGACTTAGCTAAAGTCCCCAATCGAGTCATTCCGAACTGTGGCGTCAAGATCGATTGATATGAATTACCAGATTAATACATACGTGTAAACAGAACATCATAGATTCATGGCATGTACCACCTTTGCAAAGTTTTCAAGAACAAATTCTGACACTAGTTCATCACAGGAATTTACCTCCCCTCCATGGTGAATATCCTACCGATAGAGTTGTAACGCAATTCCTATAAACACAACATGGATAATGAAAATATCTATTCGAACCTATTATTAAAATTACTACATTCCTTTCGTGTCAGATAGAATAAAGATATAAACTAATCCAAAGGGCTTCCAATATAAAATATTTCAGAGGAATACAATAATATGATGATGCGAAAGTGATGTAGATCCGTCTAGATGTGACGCAATATGAGTTGGCATTGTGTGTAAAATTCCACCGTATTTGATAGGACCGTGATCATAAGAATCGACATGATTGATAGGGATGACCATCTACGAGGCGACGGTGAACAACGTTACTAGTCAGAGATGACCACTACATGCAGAAGTCCGCAGTCAGGATACGTTGGAAGCACATCACGCGCAGCACTCACCCCATTCCCAAGAAACACAGCCGCCTGTCTTCCAATATCCATATCAATGGCCATCCCCACAGCCGTCTGTTCCGGTGAACTCATCGCCAAATCCTTCGACGTTACAATAGTTTCCCACCCCTCCCTTTTCATCCGCTTTACAAATGGCCCCAAAAAGTCTTTCTTCGCATTCGTCATGAGGAAGAGAGACCTCAGCGTTTCTTGTCCGCTATGTGATGCCTCCCACTCCATCTTGACTTGATGTATCCGCTGTGCAAGTTCATCTGCAGTTGGATAACATCTTCGTCTGTAAATTTCATAATTCTCTGCGGTGTTCTTCCCTGGCTTTAGGGAACCAGTTGGCACTGAAACACGATGCAGAGGATCGGGGAGGTCAGGGAGGAGATTCCACATGAAGAAAGAGCTGTTCCAGTCCGAAAATCCCTTGCATGCATCAAAGTAATCACCTTGACGCAGATGAATGGCGAGCATGCTATCATATCTTGCATTGGGATGGCTTAACTTGGAGGATGAAGGGAAGAAGAGGTGCTCGTTATCCCGGATGGCACTGGCGATTAGGGGAGGTGCTCGTAAGAGACGAGATACAGGAGAATCTCGGAATTCTTCCCAAAGGGGGAGAACGTTTTCGTTGCTTATGGTCCTATATAACGGTTGTATGGTCAGATGCACGATATTATTAAGCGATGGTAGGATAACGAACCATAGATCAAAGGTTTGTGGATGATTATCCTTGCTGAAATCTCCATTAACAACATCGACACATCTCTCAGCAGTGTCATTTAGTAGCTTAACCCAATATTCAAGGGTCTTTTTGGCATCCGAACCTCGGATAGGATCCTTCGCGTCTGAAGCAACGATGACCTTTGTGTCCTCAGGAGGGCATACGGCGTCAAACCACCGTTTACTAATTGAACGGGGTGCGTTGTCGTTGATGCTCCACGGTCCGCCGGCTGTTGGTCCTGCAAGCAAGGCATTTATGGGGGTATGCGGTACACCGTCGAATTTCCATGGAAAATGTTCCGGATTCCAAGCATAATCTTGGAAGACATATGCTCTTTTCGCACGCCACGCGAGATGCGAAGACAACAGTCTGTAATTAAGCTAAATTAAAATAGGTCAATCGAGGTAAACCAGTGATACGACGTACAGTTCACTCAGCACATTATTCCATCCTAGCATATAAATCATATTGGAGAACTTAACATATCTGCCCGTCTTTCCCTCAGGAAATGGTAAAGCTAAATCGTGTTGTGGTAAATTCCTTTCCATTTCGTAAATATCGTCATAAGTAGGCAGTGGGCCTTTCCCCCCTTGCGATCTTCGCCATGGCATTCGTTGCGCATGAGACGAATATCTCAGGAGGAATAATAAAAGGACAACACCGAATGCTATGCAGAGCACAAGGGTTCTGGGTTTCGAAGTCACATTGCGGCGATTCGACTGTAACATCGTTCAGGAGCGACGGACAGAAAACTGAGGTTTTAGCGCCGTGTGGTATAATCACGTGACTATTAGTGGCTACCAGAAATAGGCAACGAACCATGTTTGGTAGGTGGTGATGCCAAGGTGAAGTCATCCTGCCAAAAAACCGCCGAAAGCACCGAGCGCCAGCAAAGTTCCGAACCTACTTCAGCGGATACCGGCTCGAAATACTATTCCCATGCGTGCGGTAAAGGTTGTCTTCAGATTTTTTTAGCTGAAGAAAAAGCGTTTAAGTTGTTGTTGTCTGGTGAGGAGTGCCTTAGTGGAGTGGCGTTGATCTAAGTATCGGGTGATTTCCACATAGGGCAAAAGATGGAGGAAGGCATGTTATTTTATATCTGGCATCTGGAGTATTCAATCTCCAGTATCCAAGTTCACTGACTCTGCTTATCACACTAGCCAGGACTCAGGAGCCAAGAGCAGTCGATAAACAGCGCAGCAACATCGGGGTCGGGGGGGCATCAAGAAAGAAAATATAAGCGGAAGTGTTCCAAAGCGCGCTTTTATTTAGTTGGGCGTCTTCAGCTCAGTTGCCTTCGCCCTTGGATACTCTCCAAAGTGGTCCGCCCCACCAGACTATCCAGTCTCTTGGAAATATCCTATGAGTCGCTGAAAGATGACATTGACATCCATCTTCCGCTTCCGTCTCTTACGGCGACACAGGCGGCTTGGGCGACAACTCCTGCTGCTCGCAGTATTTTCTGTCTTTCTGTTTGCCATCTCCGCTACCTTTGCCATTCTTTTCGGAAGTTCAGCATTCAGCGTAATTATTCCTTCCCCATTGCGATTCCGGTTCTTCAAAAACAGGCAGCCTTTGCCTGATTTCTCAACGTATTACAGGCTTGAAGACTCATTGCCTCAACACCGCAAGGAGGCAGCTTTACCATCCGATAAGCGTCAAAAATATGTCAAATTCTCCACCCACGTTCGCGGTTTGGGGTGGAATAACGTTCTGAGTGAGCTGTAATAAGTTTCCTTTCTTCTATCCTTTCTTCCTTTCTTCCTTTTGTTATTTGAGTATTTTTGACACTCAGTCTTCTAGCTTGCCCTGCGCACATTTGGCATGGCGTTCCGGTCGAGGTTATGTCTTTCATGAATACAAGTGGGAAAAGAGACATTATCCGTGGAAAATTATCCCACAGCCTCGCACACCATTGAGTGCACTTATTTCTGGACCAATCGTGGGGGGTCCTTGGGAGGAGAACGACCGCACACCACGTTCTATCAGCGAGCGTTGGTTCGATACCATTTGTCCACCACAAGATACCAAAACCATAAATGCCTCAACAGCGAAGGATCCCGTGCGAGGGAAAGATGCAAAGGAGCTCGCTAATTATTGGGTCAATCTGTTGAAAAATACCTCAGATCGTCGCGTAAATGTTGTCGACGATAAAAAGGATGATTATCCGCAGACATTTGACCTGTGGTGAGTCTCCCGTCTGTTTTGACGTCTTTCTCCAATTCACATTTTCGATAGGACGATCAGCACACATTTGATGATACCACTATGGCCAGAATTTAGCCTCTCACCCATCTCACGTCTACTTCGCGCCTCTCCTATCGTTTTATCTGCAGCAAAACAAAACGAGCATATCATATTGCCACCGACATCGATG
>Ga0157379_10003530_pt1 | contig 13242 bp, 11 predicted proteins | sample S25metaG_FD_121802 | JGI IMG/M metagenome (GOLD analysis project Ga0157379, IMG submission 121802) | Switchgrass rhizosphere microbial communities from Kellogg Biological Station, Michigan, USA - S2-5 metaG | ecosystem: Host-associated > Plants > Roots > Rhizosphere > Soil | place: USA... | reverse complement strand
GCATCGTGTCGGGGAGGAGGCCGCGCGATTATAGCCTCCGGCGCGGCACCCTATAATGCGCGTTCGTCATGACCTCGCCGCTCCTCGAACGACTCAATCCGGAACAGCTCGCCGCCGTCACGCTGCCGCACGCGTCGGCGCTCATTCTCGCCGGCGCCGGCAGCGGCAAGACCCGCGTGCTCACCACGCGCATCGCCTGGCTCATCGCCACCGGACAGGCGAGTCCGCTGTCGATCCTCGCCGTCACGTTTACGAACAAGGCGGCGAAGGAGATGCTGACGCGGCTCTCGGCGCTCACACCGGCCAATCTGCGCGGCATGTGGGTGGGCACGTTCCACGGCCTGTGCAACCGGATGCTGCGTGCGCACTACCGCGACGCCGACCTGCCGCAAGTGTTCCAGATCATGGACACGCAGGACCAGCTCGCGCTGATCAAGCGTCTCTACCGCGCGCACAACATCGACGACGAGCGCTTTCCGCCGCGCCAGCTGCAGACGTTCATCATGAATGCGAAGGAGGCGGGGTTGCGGCCCAGCATGGTCGAGGCTGCCGACGACTTCGCGCGCCGCCAGGTCGAGCATTACGCACTCTACGAGGCAGCGTGCCGGCGCGAGGGCGCCGTCGATTTCGCGGAGCTGCTGCTTCGAAGCTACGAGCTCCTGGCGTCGAACGAGCCGATCCGCGAGCACTATCGCCGCCGCTTTTCCCATCTGCTGGTCGATGAGTTCCAGGACACGAACATCCTCCAGTACAAGTGGTTGAAGCTGCTCACCGGCCCGAACACCGCGGTCTTCGCCGTCGGCGACGACGATCAGTCGATCTACGCGTTTCGCGGCGCCAACGTCGCCAACATGCAGCACTTCGAGCGCGACTTCGCCACCCCGGAGCGTCCCGTGGTGATGATCAAGCTCGAGCAGAACTACCGCTCGCACGGCCGCATCCTGGAAGCGGCCAACGCGCTCATCAAGAACAATGCGGCGCGCCTCGGGAAGAATCTCTGGACGAGTGAAGGCGAGGGCGAGCCCGTGCGAGCGTTCGCGGCGCCGACGGACCTGGATGAGGCATCGTTCGTCGTCGACGTCGTCGGCAGTCTCGGCAACGACGGCGTCCCGCTCGACCAGATCGCGCTCCTCTACCGCAGCAATGCGCAGTCGCGGGTGCTCGAGCACGCGCTGTTCAACGCGGCGATTCCCTACCGTGTCTACGGCGGCATGCGCTTTTTCGAGCGCGCGGAAGTCAAGAACGCCCTGGGCTACCTCCGGCTCATCGCGGCGCCCAACGACGACGGCGCGTTCCTGCGCGTCGTCAACTTTCCGCCGCGGGGCATCGGCGCTCGCTCGCTCGAGCAGCTGCAGGCGCATGCGCGCGCAGCGGGCGCGAGCCTGTGGCAGGCGGCGGCGCAGGGTGAGGTCGCCGGCAAGGGCGGCGCGTCGCTCGGCGCGTTCGTGCGGCTGATGGACGCAATGCGCAGTGCGACCTCCGGCCTGCCGTTGTCCGAAGCGGTCGAGCACGTCGTCGAGGCGTCCGGCCTCGCCGCACACTATCGGAACGAGAAGGACAGGCAGGAGCGGATCGAGAATCTGCAGGAGCTCGTCAATGCGGCCGAGGGCTTCGTGCGCGAGGCCGATCTCGCCGTCGACGCGCCGATGCTCGGACCGGGGGGCGACGGCGTTGCAGCCAACGACCCCGCGGCGGAAGGCGCGACCGATCCCCTGACGGCGTTCCTGACCCACGCGGCGCTGGAAGCCGGCGACACGCAGGCGGCCGAAGGCCGTCCCGCGCTGCAGCTCATGACCGTCCACTCCGCGAAAGGCCTCGAGTTCCACACGGTGTTCGTCACCGGCCTGGAGGAGGGGCTCTTCCCGCACGACCAGAGCAGGAACGAGCTGGACGGGCTCGAGGAGGAGCGACGGCTCATGTACGTCGCGATCACGCGGGCGCGGCGGCGGCTCTATCTCACGCATGCGCAGAGCCGGATGCTGCACGGACAGACGCGCTACAACATCCCGTCGCGGTTCGTCGACGAGATCCCGGCGGGCATCGTCGAGTGGCTGTCGGCGCGGCGGCGCCGCGGTGTGGACATGGACGCGGCCGAGTGGGGCACGGTCCAGAACGCGCCGCAGGCCACGCCGCCGCCGCCCGCGTGGCGCATCGGGCAGAGCGTGCGCCACGCAAAGTTCGGCGTCGGCGTGATCATCGACGCCGAGGGACGTGGCGACGACGCGCGCGTGCAGGTGAACTTCCGCGACACCGGCGTCAAGTGGCTCGCGCTCGAATACGCGAAGCTCGAGGCGAGCTAGCGGCGCACGTTCAGCGCGCCTTGAGCAGCTTGGCAGCCTTGGCGACGACTTTCGGCTTCACCCAGAAAATTGCGCCGAAGCGGCCCTTGCCGCTCGTCACGGCGTCCACCGCGGTGACATTGATGCGCGCCTTCGCCAGCGTCGCGAGCACGCGGGTCATCGCGCCGACACGATCGTCGCCCTGGTAGAGGAAGCCCGTCTTCTTCTTGGAAAGCGAGAGGCCGAGCTTCTTGGCCGCGCGCTTCAGCTTGCCGGCGTCGTCCGGGAAGAAATCGATCTGCGTCTTCGTCCCGTTCGGAAAGGCCGAGAACGCACGGAGATTCACCCCCGCTGCGGCGAGTGCTGCCATCGTCGTCGCGCCCTGGCCGGGCTTGTTGGGAACCATCGCATGGAAATAGTCGACCTTGCGCAGCTTGTCGCTCATGGCGGCCTCCTCGATTGACTGGTAAGCGGCGCGAGACGCGCGCGCACTGCATTATCCACCCGCCGATGCGTGGCGACGAACTGCGTGGGGCGCGAGCGTCAGTCCAGCGGCGGGGCGGCGCCGGCGGTGGGGGCGAGCGGTTCGCCGGCGTGGAACACGTCGCGGTAGCTCACGTAATCCGAAATGTGCAGCGTTGCGACGAAGAAGAACACGTAGGGCAGCATCAGCGCGAGCGCCAGCGGGCGCCCGACCGGTGCGGGGACGAGCAGCGCAATCACCGTGCCCGCAACCGTCGGGATCAGCCCTCCGAACAGGAACACGGTGACCGCGTAGCGGAGAATCGGCCGCCAGTTCGCGAGCGCCGCACGCAGGCTCGTCGCGAGCGCGGTGCCGGTGCCCGCATCCTGGAAGACGACGAGCGCGGGCGCCCACCATAACGCGAACAGCGTCGGAATCGCGCACAGCGCGCCGAAGAGCATGCCGAGCTGCACCTGCACGTCGCCGAGGGTCTCCTGCAGGCGCTGTGCGGCGGCGTCCTGGTCGAGATCCTGCGGCACAGGGTTCGCGACGAGCTGGAAGAGCTTCCCGCCGTCGACGAGCGCCGTTGCGCTGATCGCGGCCGTGATGCCCACGACGAACACGACGCCGAGGAGCACGAGCGCCCACATGTTGGAGCGAAACCCCTGGAAGAGCTGGCGCACGCCGGGCATGCCGCCGCGCTCCTGCGTCCACGCCGCGGCGAGGAACCCGACGGCGAACACGGGCTTCAGCAGCGGCGCGGCGAGGCCGCCAACGAACGGCACGAAATCGGCGAGCAGCAGCACGCCGTAGTACGTGAACAGCAGCAGGATCCAGTGCATGCGGGCGCGCCGGAACATGGCGTAGCTGTCCGCGAGCCAGCGCGTGCCGTGAACGCCCGGTTGCCGGCTGAACGGAATGTCGCGCGGTCGCGCCGAAGTTGTCGGCATTGCGGCGTCAGCCGGGAAACGCTGGCGCAGCGGCCACGCGGTCGCGCAGGATGCGCTCGAACTCGGCGGGATCATGCGCATGCGTGAGCTCGCCCGGCCGCGGCAGGTGCAGGTCGTGCAGCCGCGACACCCAGAACCGCAGCGCTGCGGCACGCAGCAGCGCCGCCCATTGCGCGCGCTCGTCGTCGGTCAGCGGCCGCACGCGGCCGTACGCGCGCGTCAGCGCCGCGACGCGATCGTCGTCGAGGCGCGCATCGCCGGGGCCGGCGAGGCACCAGTCGTTGACGGTGATCGCGAGGTCGTAGGCGAAGAAATCGGTCGCAGCGAAACCGAAATCGATGATCCCCGAAACACGATTGCCTACGAACAGCACGTTGTTGCAGAAGAGATCGCCGTGAATCGCGCCCTTCGGCATCCGGCCTTTGCCGAAGCCCGTCTGGAAGCGGATTTCGGCCGCGAGCAGTTCCTTCTGCTCCGGCGTGAGGAACGGCTGGACCACGCGCGCCATCTGTCGCCACCACGCCGGTCCGCGCCGGTTGGTGAGGCGAGGCCGATAGCTTTGCGACGCGACGTGCAGGCGCGCAAGCGCGTCGCCGACCGCCGCGCAGTGCGGCTCGTCGGGCTGCCGCAGCGACGCGCCCTCCACGCGCGCGACGAGCCCCGCGGGCTTGCCGTTCAGCAGCGAAAAGAGCGCGCCGGTGCGATCGGGTTCCGGTGCCGGAACCTCGACCCCCGCGCGTGCGAGGTGCGCCATCAGGTTGAGGTAGAACGGCAGCTCCGTCGCCGGCAGGCGCTCGTACAGCGTGAGCACGTAGCGGCCTTTTTCTGTGGTGACGAAGTAGTTGGTGTTCTCGATGCCCGCCGCGATCGGCGCGAGCTCGATCAGCCCGCCGATCGAGTAGCGGGCGAGCCAGGCGTCGAGATCCTCGTTGGTGACGGTGGTGTAGACGGACATCGGGGAGCGCGGCGCAACGGCAGCGCCGTCGTTCTCGCGGCTTCGGAAGAGTCGGATCAGTCCCTCAGAACGAGAACAGCACCCACATCGGCACCTTCAACTGGATGTCGAGTGAATCGCGCCGGATGAAGGCGTTGCCGTTCGCGTCGGGGATCAGGAAATACGACTTGCCGTGCTTCGGCGTCACCCTGACGTAGCGCAGCTCGCCGCCGACGCGCACTTCCTCGACCGTCGTGTCCTCGCGCCGGATGATCGTCACCTGCGGCTCGAGTTCGGGATCGGAGACGTCGGGAAGCGGTGGCGGCGGCGCGGGCGGCTGCGACGCGAACGGAGGAGGAATGGGCGGCGGCGTCGTCCCCGCGGGCGGTGGCGACTGCGCGAAACCCGGCGCGGCCGCGCAGAGCGAGGCGGCGAAGAGGTACGCGAGGCGCGCGGGCGTCATGAGAGTGGGCGTTGCGACGCTCCGATTCTACCAAACTGCGGCCCCCTACCGCCAACGCGGGCGTGGCGTACGGAGAACGCGGCCCGCTCGTTACAGGTTCAGCATCTTCTCGCGCTCCTCCGCCGTGGGCTGGAAGCCGCGATTCTCGTAGAAATGGAAGATGGCCTCGACGATGGCATCCGGGTCGTCGATGACGCGCATCAGGTCGACATCGTCGGCGCCGATCATCCCTTCGCCCACCAGGCGGTCGCGGAACCAGTCGACGAGCCCACCCCAGAACGACGCGCCGACGAGAATGATCGGAATGCGCCGGCTCTTGCCCGTCTGCACGAGCGTCAGGCACTCGGTGAGTTCGTCGAGCGTGCCGAAGCCGCCAGGAAGCACGACGTAAGCGGACGCGAAGCGAACAAACATCATCTTCCGCGCGAAGAAATAACGGAAGGTGATGCTGATGTCCTGGTAGGGATTGCCGCTCTTTTCATGCGGCAGCATGATGTTGAGGCCGATGGCCGGCGAGCGGCCGGCGTGGGCGCCGCGGTTTGCCGCTTCCATGAGACCGGGACCGCCGCCGGCGATCACCGAGAAGCCCGCGTCCGAGAGCTTGCGCGCGATCGCCATCGTCTTGTCGTGATACGCGTGGCCGGCGGGAATCCTGGCGCTGCCGAACATGCTGACTGCGGGGCGGATGCCGCGCAGTCGGTCGGTGGCGAGCTGGAACTCTGCCATAATCCCCAGCACCCGCCATGCCTCCTGCCCATTGGAGGTGTAGAGAGCCTGCGGGTCGATCAACTCCGGAATCTTGTCGGTCTGCGGCAGCATGCCTACGCTCGTCCTCGTCGATGGTTCGTCGTATCTGTACCGCGCATTCCACGCACTGCCGGATTTGCGCACGTCGAAAGGCGAGCCGACGGGTGCGCTGCGCGGGGTGCTTTCGATGTTGCGCCGAATGGTCGAGGACGGCAAGCCGGACTACTTCGCCGTCGTGTTCGACGCGCCGGGCAAGACGTTTCGCGACGCCTGGTATCCGGAGTACAAGGCGAACCGGCCGCCGATGCCCGAAGATCTCGTCGCGCAGATTCCCGCGCTGCACGACTGCGTGCGCGCGCAAGGCTGGCCGCTGCTGATGATCGACGGCGTCGAGGCAGACGACGTCATCGGCACGCTCGCCGCGCAGGCCAGCGCCGCCGGCATCGACACGCTCGTGTCGACGGGCGACAAGGATCTCGCGCAGCTCGTCGTTCCCGGTGTGAGACTCGTCAACACGATGAGCAACGAGACGCTCGACGAGGCCGGCGTGCTGGCGAAGTTCGGCGTGCGCGCCGATCAGCTCCTCGATCTCCTGACGCTCACCGGCGATGCGGTCGACAACGTGCCCGGCGTGCCGAAGGTCGGGCCGAAGACCGCGGCGAAATGGCTCGCGGAGTACGGCACGCTCGACAACGTGATTGCGCACGCGGCCGAGATTCCCGGCGTCGTGGGCGAAAACCTGCGCGGGGCGCTCGACTGGCTGCCGCAGGGACGCCGGCTGCTCACGGTGAAGACCGACTGCACACTGCCCGTCGCACCGGCCGACCTCGGGCTCCGCGCACCCGACATGCCGCGCCTGCGCGAACTGTACGAGCGCTTCGAGTTCAAGAGCTGGCTCCGCGACGCGGCCGATGCGAAGCCGGACGCCGCCGGCGTCATTGCGAAAAAAGCGGCGCGCGACGATGCCGGCCGGCGCTGGGACGACGTCGCGCAGTCGGCGCAGCCCAAGCCTGCTCCGCCGGCCGAGCGGCATTACGAAACGGTCGTCGACGAGGCCGCGCTCGAGCGCTGGCTCGGCGCGATCGCCGCCGCCGACATCACGTCGATCGACACCGAGACGACGAGCCTCGATCCGATGCAGGCCGAGATCGTCGGAATATCGCTGTCGGTCGAGGCGGGGCGTGCCGCATACATTCCGGTTGCGCATCGCTACGCGGGTGCGCCGGACCAGCTCGATCGCGCACACGTCCTCGCCCGCCTCGCGCCATGGCTCGCCGACGCGAAGCGCCGGAAGGTGGGACAGAACCTCAAGTTCGACCAGCATGCGTTCGCCAACCACGGCCTCGCGCTCGCGGGCGTCGCGCACGACACGCTGCTCGAATCGTACGTGCTCGAGTCGCACAAGCCGCACGACATGGACAGTCTCGCGTGGCGCCATCTCGACCAGAAGACGATCAGCTACGACGACGTCACCGGCAAGGGCGTCAATCGGATTCCGTTCGAGCAGGTGGCGGTCGACCGCGCGACCGAGTATGCGGCCGAGGACGCCGACATCACGCTGCGCCTGCACGACGTGCTGCATCCGCAGGTCGCGGCCGACGCGAAGCTCGCGCACGTCTACGGCGAGATCGAGATCCCGGTGCGCGACGTCCTGTTCCGGATGGAGCGCAACGGCGTGCTGATCGACGGTGCGCTCCTGTCGCGGCAGAGCCGCGAGCTCGGCGAGCGCGTGATGGCGCTCGAGCAGCAGGCGCATCAGACGGCGGGGCAGCCGTTCAACCTGGGCTCGCCGAAGCAGCTGGGCGAGATCCTGTTCGAGCGGATGAAGCTGCCGGTCGTGCGCAAGACTGCGACCGGCGCGCCGTCGACCGACGAGGAAGTGCTGCAGGAGCTTGCTGCCAATTATCCGCTGCCCAAGCTCGTGCTCGAGCATCGCGCGCTGTCGAAGCTGAAGTCGACTTACACCGACAAGCTTCCGCAGATGGTGAACGCCCGCACGGGCCGCGTGCACACGACGTTCGCGCAGGCGACGGCCGTCACGGGCCGCCTCGCGTCGTCCGATCCGAACCTGCAGAACATCCCGGTGCGCACGGCGGAAGGTCGGCGCATCCGCGAGGCGTTCATTGCGTCGCCGGCGCACACGCTCGTGTCCGCCGATTATTCGCAGATCGAGCTTCGGATCATGGCGCATCTGTCGGAAGACCCGGCCTTGCTGAGCGCCTTCCACGAAGGCGCGGACATTCATCGCGCCACGGCGGCCGAAATCTTCAGCGTGGCGGCGGCGGACGTGTCGGCGGAGCAGCGCCGCTACATCAAGGCGGTGAACTTCGGCCTCATCTACGGCATGGGCGCGTTCGGGCTGGCGACCCAGCTTGGCATCGAGCGCGCCGCTGCGCAGCAGTTCATCGACCGCTATTTCGCGCGCTATCCCGGCGTCGCTGCGTACATGCAGCGCACGCGCGAGCTGGCGCGGGAGCAAGGCTATGTCGAAACGGTGTTCGGGCGGCGACTGTGGCTGCCCGACATCAAGGCCGGCGGCGGGCCGCGGCGGGCGGCGGCGGAGCGCGCGGCCATCAATGCGCCGATGCAGGGGACGGCGGCCGACCTCATCAAGCTCGCGATGCTCGCCGTCGACAGCTGGCTCACGCGCGAACGGCTCGGCACGCGGCTCATCCTGCAGGTGCACGACGAGCTGGTGCTGGAAGTGCCGGACGGCGAAGTCGAGCGTCTGCGGCGCGAGCTGCCGGCGCTGATGACGGACGTCGCGAAACTTTCCGTCCCGCTGGTGGTGGACGTCGGCCAGGGGCCCAACTGGGAGCGCGCCCACTGACCGGCGCCGCGCCGCCCGCGCGACGAACGGTCGCCGGATGGGCGGCCATTCCTAGTAGGATCGATTCTCGTTACTTACTGGGGGTAAGTCATGAACCATCCTATGTTCGCCGTCCGGCGGGCGCTGTTGCCTGCGTTGGCGGTGCTGGCCGCAGCGCTGCCGTCCATTGCGCCCGCCGCCGCTGCCGATATTGTCTATACGGCCAATCCGCCACGGACGATGATGCTGTCCTCGGCCAACGGAATTCCGCAGGCTTTTCCGTTTACGCCTTCGCAGTGCGCCGCAATCTTCGGCTTCACCTGCTACACGCCCGAACTCATGCGCAAGGCCTACAACGTGCCCGCGCAATGGACCGGTCTCGGGCAGACGATCGTGATCGTCGATGCGTACGGCAGCCCGACGGTGGCCGACGATCTGCACGCGTTCAGCCAGATCTTCGATTTGCCCGACGCCGACCTGCGGGTCGTTTATCCGGGCGGCAAGCCGACGTTCAATCCGCTGCAAAGTCACGAGGAGGCGAACTGGGCGTTCGAAACGAGCCTCGACGTGCAATGGGCGCACGCCATCGCGCCGGACGCGAAGATCGTGCTCGTGGTCGCGGCGAACAACGGCGGCAACGTGCTCAACAATGCACAGAAGTACGCGATCGACAACCGGCTCGGCCAGGTGATGTCGCTGTCGTTCGGCATCGACGAGGCGGCGCTGCGCGGCAACAACGGCAACAACGGCCAGCTTGCGCAGGCGCACCAGAACTACGTCGCGGCGCGTGACGCCGGCATCACCGTGTTCGCGAGCGCGGGGGACGGCGGCGCGACCGACGGCTTCCCGATCGTCAACGCGTCATATCCGGCGTCGGATCCGCTGGTCACTGCAGTCGGCGGCACTGCGCTGTTCATGCAGGACGACGGCACGTACGTCGGTGAGACCGTGTGGAACGATGCCGATCCGGCGACGTGCCCGTTCGGCTGCAGCGCGGGTCCGATCGGTGCGACCGGCGGTGCGCCGAGCGCCCAGTACGCGGCCTCGTCGTTCCAGCAGTCGCTGACGGGCTCTGCAGCGCGCCTTACGGCCGACGTCGGCTATAACGCCGGCGTGTATACCGGCGTGCTCGTTTACGTGGGCTTCCTGGGCGGCGACAACAACGGGCTCTATTTCGTCGGCGGCACCAGCGCCGGCGCGCCGCAGTGGGCGGGCGTCACCGCAGTGATCAACCAGGCGAAGGGCGGCGCGTCGCGCGGCTACTTCAATCCGGCGCTCTACGCCGTCGGCGCGAACGCCGCCAAGTACGCGCAGGCGTTCCACGACGTGAAGGTCGGCAACAACGCGTTCTTCGGCCCGGGCTTCGCCGCCGGGACCGGCTATGACCTTCCCACCGGGCTCGGTTCGCCGAACGTCGCCGGACTGATCTCGGTCCTGCCGTAGCGACATGCCGCGGCGGCGCTGCTCGATCGAGCAGTGCCGCGCGGGCTCACGCGCCGAAGATCCGCCGCCACGACGCGTAGCAGCTTCCGGCGAACATCGGTCCCAGCACCAGCCAGCCGAGGCCGAGCGGAATCGACGCGATGATCGCAAGGCCGATGTAGATGAGGCCGTAGACCAGGAATGGCATTACGTTGACGAGGCTGCCCTCGAAGCTTCGCTTGATCGCCGCGATCGGCTCCATGCCGTCGAGCGCCACGAGCGCCGGCGCGAACCAGAACGCCATGCCGATCAGCGCCCCGCCGGTCAGCCCGAGCGCCGCGAGCACGAACACGCCGACGCCCGCTGCGCTGGCGAGCGCCGCCGGATCGCCGTAGTCCATCAGCGCGCCGAGGCCCGACATGCCGATCGTCGCGAAGACGCCTGCGGCCATCACGATGCCGAACGCGATGAAGATCGCCAGCAGGATGAGGCCGACGATCGCGAGCGGGCCGAGCCGCCCGTTGTTGAAGCCGGCGAACAGGTGCTCGAAGCGCAGCGGCTCGCCGCGCGCGAGGGCATCGCAGCCGATCATCACGCCGCCGGCGAACACCGGCGTGAGCACCGAGTGCGCGATGCTGCCGACAACCGGAATGAAGTACAGCACGAATGATAGGACGAAATAGGCGACGACGATCGCTATCCACACAGCCGGCGCCGCGCTGAAGATGCGCCACGCCTCGCTCCAGAACGAGGCGCCTTCTCCGGCGTCGAGGCGTCGCGGTGCGCGCCCCTGTGACGGCAACGGTGCGACGGTAGTGGGGTTATTTTCCATGCAGCGGGCTCCCGGGTGGCGATGTGGCGGTCTGCATTGTCCCGCAGCATGACCCGCCGCGCGAGCAATGCGTAAGCGGTCGAGCATTGCAAACGCCGCAGGGCGCTACCATCTGCAAGGGCCCGGCCCTGCCCGCGACCCCCACCGGCGACCTCATGAACGAAATCTTCAGCCAGCTCGAGCAATACGGCAGCCTGCTCGTGGGCTTCAACGTCCTGTTGCAGCAGCTCGGGCTGCCGATTCCGGCGGTCCCGACAATGATGATCGCGGGCGCACTGACGGCGATGGGGCGCATCAACGGCCTCGCGACTTTCGCGCTGTCGGTCGCGGCGTCGCTGTTCGCCGACCTGCTGTGGTTCTGGGCGGGTCGCCGGTACGGGTATCCGGTGCTGCGCTTCCTGTGCAAGGTCTCGCTGTCGCCGGATACCTGCGTGCGGCAGACGGAAGGCATTTTCCAGCGGTGGGGTTTCTTCTCCGTCGTGGTCTCCAAGTTCGTTCCCGGCTTCTCGACCGTGGGGCCGCCGATCGCCGGCGCGCTCAAGATGCCCGTCGGCGCCTTTGCCGTCGCATCGCTCGCGAGCGCGGCGCTATGGGTCGGCGCGGCGATGGGTGTCGGACTGGTGTTCTCGAAGCAGATCGACCTGGCGCTCGCGTGGATGACCAACAACGCGTCGCTCGCCGCCGCTGTCGTCGGCGGGATCTTCGCGCTCTATCTCGGGTACAAGGGCTGGCAGCGGTGGCGGCTGTCGCGCTACGTGGATTCGGCGCTGATCACCATCGATGAGCTGCGCGAGCGGATGCACAAGGACCCGCGGCCCTTCGTCGTCGATGTCGGTTCGCATCTCGCGCACCAGTCGCGCCCGCACATTCCCGGCGCCGCGATGCTCGATCTCGACCAGATCGCCAGCGCCGATGATTTTCCGACCGACCGCGAGATTGTCCTCTATTGCAACTGTCCCAACGAAGCGTCGGCCAAGCGCGCGGCGCAGATCCTGCTGAAAAAAGGATGGAAGCAGGTGCGACCGCTCGCCGGCGGGCTCGACGCGTGGATCGCTGCCGGCCACGATGTCGAGCACGGCGTGACCATCAAGATGATGCCGTCGGCGCGTTCGGCGGCCGGTTGAATCGCCGGATGACCGCGCGGGCTAGCTCGGCGTGCGGCGCGCGTTGACGGCGGAGCGGATGCGCGCGGACAGCGCGACCGGCGCATCGCGGCGGACGAACCAGCGCAGCCGCGCCGTGTCGCCGACCGCATCGAACCCCAACGTGTCGAGCAGGTGCGTCACCGTGGCGACGTAGCGCGACGTTCGCTGCACGCGCACCACGTAGGTTTTCTGACCCGGCGGCGTGGACATCAGCGACGCGAGAAGCTCGCGCCCATGGCCGCCGCCGCGCTGCCCGAATTCCAGGCCCGCGAGCCACAGTTCGTAGCCCCCTTCCAGCGCGCGAAAAAGCCCGAACCCGACGGGCGGCGTCCCACCCTGGCGATCGTCCGGCCAGAACACGTAGCCCGGCACCGCCACCGTCTCGATGCGCCCCGAGCGCGGATCGTGCTCGACGAAATAGCCCGTGACGAGCGCGCGCTTCAGCTTCTCGAAGAACTCGGCGGAGTCGTCGCTCTCGGCCGCAAGCTCGCGGTCGAAGCTACCCTCGACGGCACCTTCGCGGATGAGCGCGCGCAACAGCGCAAGATGTCCGACGTGGGCGGGCTGAAGCATGGGGAAACCTGGTGGCGATTTGGCGAACGATAGCGCATGCAGGCGTCATACGGGGTCCTGAACTTACCGGCGGTGGCGGAACCTGCACGAGCGGTTGCGTCCGCGCCACAATGGCGGGATTGGCGTGCCGCTTGCCTGCCTTTCCTGCACGTTTGAGCGCGGGAGCGCCCGCAAAGGCGCTTTTCCGGTAACGTTTGCTTGCAATTTACGGCGTCGAATCTACCGGAACTCCATGATGCGGCAGAACAAAATGTCGATACTCCCGCTCTGACCGGAAAGGGCGATCCGCAACAAGGCCCGCGGCGCCACCGCGCCCGGACTTACACGATAACAGCGAAAAAAACGCCATGAACCCGCCAGCCGCAGATCCCGCAGCGCCGCCGCCCCCCCGCCGGCGCCTGCTTGCCGTCGTCGCCATCGTCGTCGTCCTGGCCGCCCTCGCCGGCGGCGCCTACTGGTGGTATTCCGGGACGGGCGGCGGCGACGCCGCCAAGAGCGCCGCGCCCACGCCTGCAGGGACGGACGGCGGCGGGGGCCGGCGCGGCGGTGATCCGAACGCGAGCAAGGGCGGCCCGCTCCCGGTGGCTACCGCCGCGGTCCGCGCGGCGGATTTCAACGTCTACCT
>Ga0157379_10003529_pt1 | contig 13243 bp, 9 predicted proteins | sample S25metaG_FD_121802 | JGI IMG/M metagenome (GOLD analysis project Ga0157379, IMG submission 121802) | Switchgrass rhizosphere microbial communities from Kellogg Biological Station, Michigan, USA - S2-5 metaG | ecosystem: Host-associated > Plants > Roots > Rhizosphere > Soil | place: USA: Michigan... | reverse complement strand
GGGGGGGGAGGGGGAGGGGGGGGGGGGGGGGGGGGGGGGGGGGAAAGATGGGTGGATGGATGTTGATGAGGGGGCCGGCACGAGCGGCACAAAAGCCCCGAGAAAGAAACGGAAAAGCGACACAGGGACAGCAATCGTCGTCCACAAGCGGGCTCCTACTTCTAACCGACAAGTGACTGGTTTGCGCGACGAAGTGGTACATCCTCTACTATTTTTCAATTTACCAGCCCTTCTTTGCTCATTAATTCCTTCCACAGCAAATCAAAAAGACAAACGAGCTCCGCAATTTGTCCCAACGGTATCGGAATCGGATGGCTAAAGCAGGCGAAGCCGATCGCGTTATTCAGACCAAGATGGTCAGTCCCCTTTCCCTGCGTTTTTTGATGCCCCTTCTTCGTATTCAAACTAACTAACTTACATATGGGCTCTTCCAGCCAAAGCATCTTTTCGCCGGAAAACGAAAAGGTGGCAAAACCGACCGGAGATAGATGTGCTTTACAGGTTCTCATTTTCCTTCTTGTTGTGTACTTTACATTATTGTGTTTGGTCTTGCATATACAGTTGTTATTTGGTAACGTTTACTTTAGGGTGTATTCGATTCAGTCAGTTGCATCCGATTCTCGACCTTAATTGGGAGCGTCTCTCAGGGCAATTTCCCACGCCCCCAAATACTTTGAGTAGGACTGTACAATTATGAAAACGCATAAACCCAAGAGGACAGCATACAGAGATGAAACCCTAGCGATGGAACAGCCCTCCCTTCACACCTGGAATCCCTGCTTGACACTCCTTCCGGAGCCATTTCAAAGTCTCTTTATCACCCCGGAAGTATGGTTCCAAAAATCGATAGCATTCAGCATTGTGAGCCTAAAAAGGGTCCGGTGTGCATTGAATTCTAAGAAATATATATCGCCAAAACGTACCACAATCCAATCTTTCTCTTCTTTTGAAAGGAGGCTACCTCGAAGCATCTTCGTTTGGATGGGAACCTGAAGAAGGACGAAGCATTCATGTCAAGACATCGGTTAGATGACGGAACAGTGGAGCCTACGTGTGTCAGACGTTCGAAGCCTAGCCAGCGACGGTCATGAGAATTATAGTCCGTCTGTTAAAGATGAGATACTTCTGAAAACGTGGCAGGCAAATTCTTTCTTACGCTGACTACAATGACGGCATACGTCGACTCAATACGTATACCGAACTCCTTCTCTTTATCTATTGAATCTGCTATGAGGGAAGGTGTGGCTAAAAAATTATATGCGACGTACAATAGCCGGGTTCATTAGAGATTGTGTGACCGGGTGCAAGAGGAACATCTTCGTGGAATGCGACCGCCGCTGGAAGGTTGTCAGAGGTGAATTATCACGATAACTCGAATAGGCTCACATTCTCGAGCCTAAAAGAAGAAGATAAGTCAAAATGTGTTACCAAAAAGAATACGTACACTCAGGAATGCTCCAATTCCGTTGCCAGTGCTATGCTAGTGATATGTCAATACCTAGTTGATGCTATGAACGTGTAACATACTCCATAGTTCATTCTAGAGAACTTCTTAGTATTTTCTCGTACATCCGCCAAACATACTTACCCACGCTTCCACAATTCCTTCCGAGCGAGTACGTCTAACCGACTGGCATAAGTGCCTTCAGGGAAGACGGCGGAAGCCAGGGCAATCTATAACCCCATCAGTACTTCACAAAGAATCACCAAATCCATAACATACATGACCTTGTACGACGCGGGTATACGCCTCACATTGCTCAGGAGTGGGCTTCCCAAAATGAACTGTACGAGTTGTATCGCAAGTGCCATCTTGATATTGCCCACCTGTATCACTAATTGTTATTTGCAAGTCAGTATGGCTCCACGGAAAGTTAATAAGGTCGCTAACATTAAGAAAAGCGCATCCATTGTCACTAGTTTGGCGTTATCAGCTCTGGGTACATAATGAGGCAACGCTGCATTTGGCCCGGCTGCTGCAATGGTCTCATACGCTGGCCTCTCGTACAACTCAGTGTCGATCCTAAACTCTTCGGCATTCTCGGAAACCTGAAATTCATCTACTTCGCCATACAGGACTTCATGTTCGACCCATGCCAATAATCGGACGAATGCGAGACTGTCGCGGATGTAGGCGCGACGCATGCCTTCCAATTCGTCTAGATTCTTGATTGCACGGCGATTGGAGATATAGGGCTCGGTTATGATGTACCGACTCGCACTTAGAGAACGAACGACGGTGAATGGGACATCTGCGGTAATGAGAACCTGAGTAGGATGGTGAATAGCTGAATACATCTGATCTAATCTGAACGTACCTTCCCAACTTCCCAATCCATTCCTCGAAGAAACCCCCAGACATCTGAGTATCCTTTAGTAAGAATATTAAGCTCCTGCAGATAACCCTTCACTTGATCAGGCAGTTTGTCCTTTTCGATGAATAGGATGGCGCTATGCAAAGAGACAAAAAAGTACGCCATAAATATTGGACTGTACGGGAAATCGCTTCCTCGTAAATTGAGAACCCATGCAATGTCATAAAGATTTGTCAATAATGTCGCAATCGGCATCTGCGCTGGAGTTCGCTTGGAAGATTCCGGAGGGGCATTAGAACGTATCCAGCGTCGAATACTTTCCAGTTTGGACCTTGAATCTTCACCAGCTAGGGAAAGAGGGTGTATTGAGATAGGTTGCGTTGGGCGAGGGGGGCGCTCCTTCCACAATATATCGATCAGGTTCTGATAGGGGAACATGAGTATTGAGTCTCGGAGACCAAGTTGTCCGCGAAGCTTAAGAGCCAATGAATAGGATATCAATCTTGAATCCACTCCAATTCCTGCTCCTTTTGCGCGGTCCTGCAAGGGAGGTGGATCACTTGAATTGAATATTTAATTAAGAATCAGTCTTACAAGAAGCCACTCATCCCAGTTCTTCACACCTTCCCAGCCAACCTTCTGTAATGACCAGTTCTCATCAAGTTCACGAGCCGCTTGGATATAGTAGCGAGAGTCCGTGAATAGGTAGGCATTGCTCAGGGAAATTACCGCAGTTCCGGAGGAGCCTGTGAACCTTCACGAAAACGAAATGGAGATTAGGAAAATGTACACATGTAAAACAATATACCTACCCGGAGATCCATTCACGCCGTTTATCACAGGGCGCAAGATTGTACTCGGATCCATGTGCATCAATGCTGGGGACGATGCTGCGTAGCATGTCTTACATTAGAATCACTTTCGACCGCAGGGAATAATGAACAACACACTAATAGTCAAGTTTCTCCTTTTTCATTAATTCTCGCAATTGAGCCAGTCTCGGAGCTGTATCGACCGTTCGCCTTGGAACTGGCTCAATCTCTGCCAGCCTCCTCTCATACGCCGATTCCGCAAGACTTTTTGCATTCTTCTGTGTCGTACCAGCACGGCTGAGATTAGTCCCGGCACGACTAGTAGAATCTATCGGCTTCACAGTTCCAGGTCGACTCGGAGCTCGCGATGTTACTGTTCGACTTGTGCTACGCCCTGCTTGGTTGACAGTCCCGGTGCGAGCTGAAACCACATCGGCTGGTTGATTCCCCTGAGGTGGTACATTCTGTGTATAAGCAGATTTATCAGGTAATGACTGAACTGTAGATATCGATGTTGCTGAAGATCCGGTCATACTCCGTGAATCCTCAGTGTAATCTGAGCCTTCATCAGAGCGATTTGATCTTCCAAACGGAAAACACGCTGGCGGCGGTGGCGGCATAGAAGTTCAGTATTGTCGACTTGACATTCAGGAGGGGCGTAGAGGCCGCAGACAACGTGCAAACCAGTCTGCACGCGGCTAACTTCGATTAATATTCTTCAGTGTGAAGGGTTCCCATAAGCGGAGTTCAGCGGAGCGGCGGAGGTGTCTTCGGCCCGCTTAGCCAGCAATTGGGCTCCCGGCTTGCAGGTTCTTTCTTTCGATAAGTAAAATCTGAAGAAATATCAGGGACCTTAATGCCGGCCCACATTCTAATATTAATGGTGTTTAGAAATAAATACATGATGAGTCAAGGAATATATCATCAGAAAGTCTCCTGGTCGACCCCTCAACCTCCCAATTTTGGATTGAACGCCAGGAAGAATCGGGGAGCCGTCGTTTGCCCTGATAGTTTCCACTTAACTTATCTTGAAGTTATCATCTGCTCTGAAAAATTCACTGGCGAGTCAAGTTGTGGAAGTCCAAGTGAAAGTCTGCTGGGTGCTCTCCTGAATGGAAGGAGATGGGCATCTCGGATCCTCCATGGCCATATGGAGTACTTTCAGTGCACATAACCCGCATTGACTACGCTCCCTTTCAGCCACAAACCTGGCCGAACAGGGAACCTCTTTTCTACATGCCATGTGAGGGGCAAACAGCGGCGGTAGGCCAAGTCGGTCATTTGCACATCATCTTCTCACCTTCTCATTATCTCGAAAGTCCTTCTGGAGATCTCCGCCAAGTCGTTTGCTATAACACGAGTTTAGGAAGGAGCTGAGAATCTCCTGGTACCTTGCAATGCTTAACGGAAAATCTTAAACAATCGTCATGGTTATCTTGGAGGATTTTCTCCGCGGGGACAATAGGCTCAGACAAAAATAGTAAATCACATCTTATTTTTATGCAATTTCATAAATGCCTAATATTAGCATAGACTGCATGGGATAGTAGCCTTCTTTGGCAAGATGTGCGATCCGACTTCCCGCGCTCAGGCTCCCACTCCCTCGGGTCCTTGCTCAGGTCACACATCAGTTTCTGGATATGTGCCATCTACAATGATGCAAGTTGCGGTCCTTATACTTGCTCTATTGACTCCGAGGAACATACCGATACGTTTCATCTCTTGTTCCTCTCTTGATCCTGACGTCATGGAAGTTATCAGATAGATAACTCTTAACGCCTTCTTCTCCATATTGATAAGATGTGGAAGAATAGATCTTTTGCAAAGATCTGCTCGACTTCATTATTTGATGAAGCCACCTTTCCGACTCGGCTCTCTCGCCAATTCTTATTTTGCCTCCTCCACTGCAATCATAGGGTATGGGGTTGCCAAGTGGTGACTTTATGGGACGAATCGCTCATTTATCGAATCCATTCTGGATTTCATGCTGCTGATATTTCCCCATCTCATACTCTGTATTAAACTTTTTGGCGCCGGTGCAACATCCCGTATTAGCCGATCCTTTCTTCCAACTAAGGTCTAACCTTCGCAGTTCGGGAAACCTAATACCGCCGACTCACAGCGCTGCAGATTTTCTACCATGGTCGTTCACAGCAACTGTACTACCGACCCCTCTACTCCTTGAACCACATAAACCCTGAGCCTTTCTTTACGTCTCAACGAACAGGGCACCTCACCGGGGGTCTCGGTGCTTCACCACTGCTGCGCCGGTTGGATGTCCTGTCTCTGCCGGTGGTCCTCACCTATAAAGTTAAATTCCTCACCTCCACATCCGTAACCGAGCCTATCCTTCCTTTTAAGGTGAGCGGTCTTCGCATTCGAAGAGTCACTTTAATTATGAACGGAGGACTCCGGGTGGCGCTCTACCGTTGTTAACCATTGCTAGTCGCTTGCGCAAGCAAATGGTGCCCTAGTCAAGCAGCAAACATATTTATTGCCATCCCAAAAGCTGGGTATGCCAATCGTCTCAGTATTAACACCTTTGAATGCTTACCCCTGAAATTTGCATGTATTCGACTATATCGGTCAACCGTCATACTAGTATCGCTACTGCGCAACGTAATTGCTGACATGATACTGTAAAGTGATCCTTTTTATTTGGACTCTGGACAACCTAAATCAAGCTCCGTTGGACGGAGTGTACTCATGGAACCTGAGGACTAAGCATTTCTCTGAACGCGGACATAGTAACTACAGCCAAAAGATGCTCTCTAGAATCAGTATATTGACGATATCATAACAGAGTCAGAGTTGTGCTCTGATTCTGATTCTTTTAGGGCATATTCCGTCATGATAGTAGGCTCATCAGGTTTTGAGTCTATCAGCCTACCACTCTTATGGAGTTGTTTCATTGACATAAATTTAGGGGTCACCACGTACCGTATCCGTATTTACACCCGTATGATTTTGTTACTCGGCAGTTTGTGACACTCATAATTCCTTATATGGTGCGTCGCATTTGCTAACCTCTACCTACAGGACACTAGATTGATGGCGGAGAGAGGTCAAAGCCCCTCCCCAGCCCGCTGACTCACAAAATAATCATTGTTGCCAAAAAAAAGGCGCCGTATTCATACCCTGTACTTGCAGCCGTATAATTTTTTTACGGCGCGTTTGGCATCCGGACCCTTTAATTTAAAGTCCTTGTCTCCTCAAGCTCTTCCCATCTATTATTCCTTTTTGGTTAGATATACTTATTGAAGGGAGAGAATCATCCAGTCGCGAGATTTGGAGGGAGCCGTATATACGGTGGTGATCCCTACATAAATTTCACTCCGTCTGGTGCAGTACTCTGTAGAACCATGCACAGGGGAATGACCCTAATTTCAGAAGATATGGCATGATCGTGGGAGTCTGCTTCTGATCCAATAAATACCCGAGGAACCCTAATCTGTGGGATAAAGGAATTAGTTATCACTAAACGGGTAAACTTACCAGGTGGACTTGCCCCAATTTCGGAGGAAATAACGCAGGCTTTAGCTAAGGCATCGTTGGATTCTTGTTTTACATTTAAATGCTAGGCTTGGCGCGTCGATACATTTTTTGACGAGTTTACCTGCAATTCCGTGGCGGCGGAACTTTGGTTAAACAATCCCGTCATTGCTGGTATAAACTATAAAAGGTTGCATGAGACGGACAAAGGACGTGGGATGCAGCCAAGATGATGGACCGTATCATGATACCATTGCTTTCCTTCTGGACTTATACTCTGGTAAAAAGCAATGTAACCTGGATCTTCTCGCACATTTATAAAAAGAAATCATCAACCTTTTAAGCCTAATATCCGGACCTACGTACTTCAGCACCGACCGTAGTAATATCTAGGTGTCTGTCACGAATACAGATCCCAAGGAGAGCAGATGTCGCTGATCTGAACAGACTTAGAGTACCTCCACAAATTGAACGAGCAGAGTCCGTTTCGGTCGATTGAAAGGTTTCAGTGGTGGCATCCACTGCTACTTCAAAAACTTCATCTGAAATGTGGCCTTTGTTATTCTTTGTTAGCTTTCAAATGAATTTACCATACCATCTCAAGAAAGAATTTTTTAAATCTTAACTTCGTTTTGAGGTGCCATAGAGGTCAAAGGCTTGTGATATGTCGCTCACAAGTACGATCCCATCTTATGGCTCCCTTCATCCGATAGTCCGCTTCCGTCAAAACTTACTACACAGAGGTATAATAGCACCGAGCATGAGGGATTATCTGGAATTTTCTACCCGGCGAGACGGTCATCTGTGATGCTCGGCGGGGCTTGACATCACTACTTAGTAGTCTCTACTAAAGTATAAACCGTCATTCCCACCTCATATACTCCTCTGTATCTACAAGAAAATCGCCAGGATCTAAAACACGGAGGAATGTGAAAAGACCGCACAACCTGTCAGAACGAAGTGAATCTCGAGAGTGCAAAAGCAAAGCTGTAGTGTCTTTGTGCCTTATAATGTCGGTTATCTGGTAGGAACAAAGCTAACGGGCATTCCGCACTTTTGGTACTTGCTCTTTGATCCGTTATTAATTCCTTTTAGCTTTGAGTTTTTGACGATGGACTCATCCAACTCCTTGGATGTCAAACGTCGTACAAACGAAAGCTTATCATTAAAATCGTGCGATGTAACCGGATCATAGGGAGAGGGGAGAAACAGAGAGAAAACAAATCCACCAAAGGCATAGAAGACAACTTCCAAGCGTTACAACAGCTTCGAAGGAAAACAGCACGGACCCAAATGAAATAAAAAAATCCAACAACAGACAAGGAGAGAATGAAACCAAAAAAAAAATATGATCAAAATAAATCCAATCGGTATCCAAAACATACAAAATTCCTGCTGGAGACCGAGACCGTGCGAGGTTAAAAAGATCCCACTGAAACAAAGTCCCTGATGCGCGAATATGATTAAGGAAATTTCAACCTGAAAGAGGAACTTCAAGGTGGAGATAGGAGATATGAGATGGAGTCAGGAAAGAAGGGAAAGAATAAAGGCAAAGGCGCTAGCAAATTAATCCCATTCGATACTGAGCCCAGAGAACGATGATTCGGACCTGTACTCTGAATCGCATTCCTTGTGGAGCCATCGTAAAGCGCGTTTATCGTCCCGTAGAAGTGGCTCTAGCTTCCTACGGCATTCTTCATTATGATTCTGACAGGGAGAATTAATATGATCGATGGTAGAGAAATAAAGTGTGATTACCTTTATCCATCGACGTTCATCTTCTGATAAGAGCAAGGGTTTGACCATTCTGGTTTGAATGGGGACGACAGTAAGACGTCTGAATCGAAGCCATGACATTCCTCCGAATTCGTGCTTTGTCTAGAGGAATAGCGGTTGGCGGAAATTCGAGTATTAGATAGAATGATATCACATACCTTAACACGTTCAACCGCAACAACAGATTCTATTCGGATACCAAAGTCTCCTTCGCGATCTATGGATATAATTAGCAATCACAGTGAAAACCCCTGAATATCGAATATACTCACAGAATCCGGGTTCATTAGAAATCACATGTCCTGGTTCGAAGTGGATGTCTTTGTCGAAGCCAAGATGAACTAGTATTATGTTAGTTGAATTGGAAGTGAGCCACATAAATGATGCAAGGCTGACGTTCATGGACCTTTAACTGGGGTCAGAAAGATAAAATAAATGTGAAAAGAAGAGGGACTCACGCTCAAGAAGGATCCGACTCCGTGTCCAGTTCCATGCTATATCACAAAATGGTGAATTTACATTTCTGTGCGATAAAAATATACATACACCATAGTTCAACCTGGAAGAAAGATCAGTACATATTGTTTGCAGCCCACATATCATGCATCACGTACCCATCTTGCCACAACGCTCTCCTAGCCAAAACATCCAACTTTGCACCAGTAGTCCCTTCCGGGAAAATGGCAGTATCGATTGCAATCTAAAAAAGAAAAACACACACGTTCTAAATAAAACAACCTTGTCAACGAGACGTGGTGGAACATACGTGTCCTTGTAAGACCCGCGTGAAAGCTTCGGCTTGCATGCTGGTGGGTTTACCGAAATGGACTGAAAAGGGAAATATGAGTGAGTACCTTTTTTCATTTCCGATTAACGGAATGCGATAGAATTGATACATACCTGTTCGGGTTGTGTCGCAGGTGCCGTCCCTATATTGGCCTCCTGCGTCACTGGGGACGTGTGATTAATTCCAGTGGTTTTTAAGCATCATGGGTGGATACGTACATGAGGAAAGGTGTCTTCCTGTCGATGATTTCTGAGCCATGTCGAGGTGGCGTATAATGCGGAAGCGCTGTCCAATAAAGATGCCTCGTCAGAAACGCGAGGTAAAACAATACAAATGTCACGCACCAGCATTAGCTCCAGTAGCTGCAATAGCTTCATATGCCAAATCTGTATAATTCTCACTCTGCGCTCGAAATTCCTTCAATCTCATCGAAGCTTGATATTCCGTGATTTCGTATCCTCCAGTTATTTTTTCTTCGAGCCATGCCAACCATCGAACCATCGCTGCACCATCCCGAAGATATGCACGCTCCATGCCTACAAGTTCCGTAGGATTTTTCTTCAATCGCTGCATTGCCACAAAGGGAGGGGCAACCGTGTATCGTAGAGTAGTGAGACTGCGCGGAACGGTGCAGGGAACATCCGAGCTAAGTAGGACCTAAACGCAAAAATTGGTTCTGTAATTAATATGATATTAATTTTGAGATCTTACCTTTCCCGTTCCCCAATCCTTGCTCCGTAAGAATGGCCAAACCTCAGAATATTCCTTGGTCGACACACCGATCTCCTGAAGGTATTCCCTTACCTCCTCCGAGATCTTGCCGTTTTCAATAAATAAAATCGCACTGTCCATCGTCACAAATAGATACGACATGAATACTGGTGTGAACGGAATATCACTGCCGCGAAGATTGAGCGTCCACGCAATATCAGCGAGATCGGCCAAAAAAGCAGCAATCGGAATATCTTTAGGCTTCGGCGGATTCGTAGAGTATCGTTCAGTTAATGGCGTCGATGATCCAATCCATGATCGTATTTGGACCAGTTTTTCTCTAGCATCGACGCCAGCGAACTGCATGGGTTGGACATAAATTAGATCCTTTGGTCGTAAGGGTCGGTCTTTCCAGATCAGGTCGACCAAGTTTTGCCATGGGAAGACCAGGGAAGAAGCGCGCGCTGTCAGAGCTGAATTGATCTTATTGGATACTTCCAGTGAAACCATCCGGGAGTCGATGCCGACTCTGATGCCACCAGCACGATCCTTGATGATTGGCGTCAGAATCACCCACACAAACTCTAAACTTTGGCACAGTATGCCCACACTTACGATGATCCATTCATTCCAGTTCTTGACTCTCTCAGAGCCGACTTTCATCAATATCCAATTCACGTCTAGCTCGCGTGAGGCCTGGATCCAATATCGAGAGTCGGTAAAGAGGAAAGCTTCGGTCATTGAGACAACAGCTGTGCCCGATGAACCTGTAAACCTAAAGTGGGCGTCAGCACTTTCCGCCATCGTATGGCGGGACTACCATACCCGGATATCCATTGTCTTCGTTTGTCACAAGGTGCCAGATATTCTGAACCATGGGCATCGGATGATGGAATGACGCTGGGAAGGCGATCAGAAATGGCTCATGGATCGACTTGCGTAGTACTCACTAGTAATCGAGTTTTTCCTTGGCCATGAGAGTGCGAAGTTCTCCAAGTCGAGGACCTGTATCAAACCTTGGGGTGGGAGGAATCTGACTGTCTGCTATCTTCCTATCGAGCGCACTTCCGACAAGAGTACTTGAACTGGAATTGTTCCTGCTCAGGCTCCACGGAAAGATACTCTTGGACTTGTTTGACGACTTGTTCGAGTTTGTGCGAGACATTACAGGGCTCCCCTTTCCACCACCAGAGCCTCCCGACAGTTTTGACGAAATAGGTGACCTAAATTGTGCCATTGGAGACCCCCGGTTTGGTGATCCTTTGGGAGAGCTCCTTGGTGTCGTTTTCGGACTCCGAGTAGTATCGTCGACAGGAACATTATTCCAAGATATCGAATCGCTTGAAAAAGTCAAACTTGCGACTTTGGAAGTGAGGGTTGAAGTCGAGGAAAGTGTGTGGGATCTGCTCAAGGAAGAGCGAGGATGTGGAAGAGGCTTTTCATCTCTTGAATCTCTGCTGGACTTTGACCTAGTAAAAGGAAAGCACACTGGGGGCGGGGGTGGAGGCATCGATGACTAAAGACGAATATCCCACTCAGCAGATGAAGGAGGAGAGTAACATGCAATGGGAGTTAGCGCCGGAAATATAACACTGCCTCGAGGCAGACGCGTGGCATTCCATTACCTGAGCCGGAAGCAAATTTCGATCCGGCCGCCTGGTTGCCGGGGACGGAATCCGTCATGTGTGTGTCCCTGTTTGCCCTCTCAACATTGTTTCTCGCGACTTCTCTGCCACAAGAAGGGATTAATCTATCATCTGATACAGCAGGGAGTGGCAGATGTTGCAATTGGAGCGACCCACTTTCAATTTTAGCCACAGTTCTGTTAATGGAATCCGTTTCTGTGACCACAGTAATGGCTAGAGGTCGAGGACAACTGCCATGGGAAAGGTGCCTTCGTTTCCCTCACTTGTGGACTGGTACTCACATGCGCGATTCCTATTTGAAGACAGATGCAGCGACAAGACCGTCACCGGCTATAGATCCGACACCTTTTGTAGAACGGCTCAAGTTCCGATATCTTGTCTGTTTGGCCAAATTTGGCTGCCCTGAACATGTTCCGCCGGTAGGTAGTCGCCTATTATTTCAAGTATGGGCAATATAAGTGCCACCTAGAGAAAACATTTTAATATGCTGAGGAATGTTCAAACCCCACGAGGAAACTCGAGAATCGTCTTCTAGTGGGGTAGGTTCTTTCATCTCCAACTCACTAGGCTTATCGTGGCAGCGTCCGACAAATCACCTGTAAATGGATCTAAACAATCGTAGATGGGTAGGGGTTTGAGAATCGATGAATTACTCCAGGTAGCGATAGATGAAAGGATGAAGGTTGCAGCAGGCCGGAAACACGCGAGAATGCTGTGGGGTCTGGTAGAAGCACCAAACCTTCACAGTGATTTCACAAAAGTATTATGGGTTCGATGTTGAGGTGGATTTAATCTCCACCGGTTACGTTTTTCTTCCTACAACGACCGATAAGCTGGATTTAGCGGAAGATGAACCGCAAATATATGACGTACAGTCAAATTCGCCTCGGATAATTATGAAGAAACCTTAGTTGAGTCATCTAGCAAGACACTCTTCCTGGAAAAGGACATTAAAGATGCAATTAAAGAGACTAGGTGAATGATGTGGCTAGTCAGGAACTCTTTCACAGCCTCCATGATGGGGATATTCTTCCGCATCCATCTGGATTGCCATAAATGCCGGATCGAGGGCATTGGTACAAGTCGCTTTTTTTTAACAATCTTCAGCTAAGCAGCCGCAGAAAAATCACTTAATTGGCCAATCTTATGACCTCAAGAAGCGAATGAAAACCACATGGAGCTGTTAGGATAAATTCATATGAACTTAAATCCAAAATTAAAAGCCGTGCGCCCCGCAGGCGTACTCACTTCTAAAACGTATAGGAAACCTTTAATCGCCACCAGGGTCTCTATGGAGGCGCTGCTGTCGGACATAGGTATGAGGACTGGTGGTATTATATACTGTAGAAATAACCAGAGGATACAAATGGTAGTTACAAAGAGCAATAAGGAGTCTTCGGCGTGGGGGTGACGAAGAACGAGGTGGACATTTAGAAGTCTCTTCAGCGCTGAAGCTACGCCAGGGGAAAAGAGTCAAGACAGTTGATTCGGTCCATTGGCAGATTCGCGGTAATCTAAAAGGTGGACGAAAAGGTTTCGGCTTGCTGGAGGAGGGGTGCCACCAGCGACGTCCCAGCAGCCGCACGCCATCTGAGCGCGATTTTGTGGCAGAAAAGCGCGAGCATAACTCGTACTTCTTGCTCACACGGTATTTCTAGGACATGGCGCCAGTGAGACGACGCGCAGGAGTAGAGGTAGCTCTTC
>Ga0157379_10003527_pt1 | contig 13243 bp, 13 predicted proteins | sample S25metaG_FD_121802 | JGI IMG/M metagenome (GOLD analysis project Ga0157379, IMG submission 121802) | Switchgrass rhizosphere microbial communities from Kellogg Biological Station, Michigan, USA - S2-5 metaG | ecosystem: Host-associated > Plants > Roots > Rhizosphere > Soil | place: USA... | reverse complement strand
TGGTCCCCAACAACGACCCCCTCCACCAGTCGCAGGTCCCAGCGGCCTCCAATCTCGCCCACCTCCCGGTCCGGGCCCTATCCCGGGACCTAACGGCCGTCCAATGCCCCAACATCAACAATCGTATCCTCCTCCTGCTGGGAGAGGATATCCACCGCCGAACGGTCCGCACGGCCATCCCCCGCCTCATGGCGCGTATCCCCCTCCTGGTCCACAGGGCCCCCCGGGACAAGGCCCTCCGTTCCAGCAGCAGCAACCTCCTCCTGGGCAAGGATTCGGTCCTAATGGACCTCCGCCGCAAGGAATGCCTCCGCAGGGAATGTCTCCACAAGGGATGCCCCCTCAAGCACGGCCTCCCCCTCCAGGCGGATATCCTGCTCAGGCACATCCTCGCCGATTTTGATTCTGTTTTATACTTAATTCCGGTGGTATAGGTTCTTTTTGTGTCTCTCGAGCTTCCTCTCCTTTTTGTTACTCTTTATATGTCTCTCCCTTTTTTTCGAGTATTATATTTAGGTCGATTCCGATTCACGCTCCTTCGCTCTCTCTGGTGGTCTGCGATGTGTTTTCTTAACCTCTCTCCCTATCCTGTATTTTGATACTCATACCCTGTCTTATCAGACATTGTCGTGTCCCCCCCACATGTGCGGAAATTATACAATCGCCCTTCGAAATCAGATCTGGCTTATTCGAATTCTGGGATAATGAAATTCTTGATTGATTGCATTCCAGTTCCCCTTGGCCCTTTGTGCCAAACAGTGGCGAGACCTTCGATCTGAAATTCTAACTATCATGAATATTTTATGCAATAAATTGGTGTACAAATGATGTTGGATATCTTTTATTGAACTGCTTAGGCTTAGTATCATCTACTCTTCCCTTTGTGAGTTGCTTATTTCTTAACAAGATTTTCCAAGACGTCCATGGAAACGGCTAAAATAATAAATAAGTACCATGACGGATGACTTCTTCAAGAAATTAGCTTACACTTGGGACGCTCAATTGGGAGTCCAAGAGCTATTTAGAAGTATGCAATCAATATCAAGAATACCGAGATAAATAATCCGTACCTCGATCCCAAACATATTGTGACAATGCTCCAATTGCTGTCAATATTTGTTAGGAATTAAAGCGTGACTACAACGAAAACCACAAGGTACCTCGTGAGACACCGAATATGACGGTATAATACTAAAATCATTAGTATTATATCATGTTTAAGATATTTAAAACCTACTTTGAATTCGGTAAGACCGTAGTGGTATAACAGACAGCCAGATGTGGCGTCGACGTTAGGGAAGGGATTCTTGGTCTAAATGCATTTTAATACGGATTCGTCATTTTAGAGAAAATAAATACACACCTTGCCATGTTCTTTCAAAACACCAGGAGCGACTTCGAAAGTCTGACAAAATTCTGTTAGTGGCTGCAGGCGGTATCGATAATAAAAGTACATACCTTTCTGACCAATTGGATAATGGGGCTCTTTAACAATTCAGGTTCTTGTTCCACGAATTCCTGCAAAGCAATATAACGAGGATCGGGGGAACGAAGAACGCCATGGCCATAACTACACAGACGGTCAGTTTCTGCTACCACAAAATACAGTTAAATAAACATACCCGGGAACAACTTGACCAGACTTCAAAGTCTTCCATAGATATTCCTTAATCTGTTCATGAGTACCATCGGAACCAATGGCTTCGTGCATAGCCATCATCCAGCGAAGAACTTCCTGGTTGGCAAGACTGGTAATACATTAGCAACGTTCAGTGACTCGTAATAAAATGCCTCACCCATGAAGGGGGCCGGCCAATCCCTGTAGGGCTGCGGAATAACTGAGATATGGGTCGCTCAATGCAGACCCAACCAAGTGAGCAGTGTGAGCGGAGACATTTCCACCTTCGTGATCACCATGAAGGGCAATGTATAATCGTAGGTACTCGGTGAGTGAGTGGTTATCGCCATAACCAATCATCTTAACGTAATTGCCTTCACGCACAATTGTGAATGACTTTACATGAGACAAAGATGATGAACATACCAACGAGATCAGAATTGGCGTCAAGTGATGGGACGGGAGCACCATCCCGATAGACATTGAGGTAAATCCGAGCCGCCAATGCAGGGAGCTTGGCGATGAGATCAAGGGAATCCTCAAGGGCATATGTCCAATATTCTGCCTTTGGAATACCGCGTTCATAGGCAGCAGCAAACTTGCTATCGTGGTTCAACGAAGAAACACCAATGGAAAGTTGGGTCATGGGATGGAGTGACTTTGGTAGTCTAATAATACAGTGTTAGCTCGATTCAATTATACCATGGATCTACTTACGAATCAATAATCTTCTTAGCATATTCGGGCAATTCACCACGAGCCGCCAATTCGCGGGAAAGAGCGCGGGTCTGCTCAACAGTTGGGACTTTGCCAGTCAGAAGCAACCACAACATAGATTCCAAGATGATCTCCTTGCCACCCTCAGCGGCAGGAAGGACCTTCTTGCAATCACTAATGGTGAGGCCATGGAAACGGATGCCCTGAGAATGAGTTGGCAGTCAGTCGGTAGGAATGGAGGAGGTCCACGAACCTCATTCGGATCAAGCACTGAGCCTTCCCAGAGCATTGCCTTTAATCCTCGCATGCCTCCGATGACATTCTCGACCTAATTACGTGTCAAAGGAATCATACGATCAGGGGGGACGCCTACCGACTTTCACATCTCCAATGACAGTCTGTGAGTGTTCGGCTTTCTATAGACAAGATTGAGCTGTAGACTACATACTTAAGAGGTATATCTACTTACCAATCTCTGAAGTTGAGCACGCTTGACTGGGACAACTTCAGCGAATGTCTCCTTCAAGGACTGCAAGGGAGTGAGTGATTATCGCTACAGACACTCTTGAGGACATACCAAGCTTGAAGCAAAGCGAGTACTGCGGGCAGCGAACAACGACCTGGAGGAGAATCTAGAAAGCATGGTGGTAACCGGAAAGGTTATGGAATCCAAATGAAGCCGGTCCCGCGTACCCACGAATCACCTGAGATTAGTAGTAATATGCCTAAGAGACTAATGTGGTAATGGGCGCCTCTCACACGACAATCCGCCAGCTCAGCGTAACGCGTCCTTTAATCCTGGCCTAATCCGTTCATTTATATCCCTCTCAAAATGACCTCCATCCTGGTCCCATTTCTTTACATATTTGCTCTCGTTGGCTCTCTATACGCTTTTAGTAAATTCTATCGGAAACGAGCAGCAGGTAAGTCCAGTTAGCAACTACTAAGAGTTAGTCATTTATTTCGAATTTGTTCTCTAGAAAGACTCCAGAAAGACCCGTGGTGGCCATCTCATCCAGAACGCGATGTTTATATTGCCTTGCTACAACAAACAGATCCACCGGCACCCGATTATCTCCTCAAAGCGGCTCTTCTCCGCCGTGCTGTCGCCGACGTGGGCCGTATACATAGCATTCGTGAAGACAAGCAAGCTGCCACTGTTCTCATACAGAAGGGTTCCATTGGAGATGACATTCTAACACGATTACAAGCTGCTGAGAAGGAATTGGAAGCAGAGATTCTCGAGATCGTCGCAGAGGCGAATTCATTCAAAGAAGGATGGGGTACTTTCATTTTCCAGACTGCCAGCGAGATGGCTGCCAATGATAAGACAAGAAATCTATGTGCAGCTATGGCTCCTCGCAAGGCGGAACTACGTGAGTTATTGTGATCTTGTTTTGTTGTTATTTATGAACCTTTGAGTCTAGTGGCAAAGTACGCGAAGAAAAATAAATCACAAGCTGTTGCACCTTCGACACCATCCAAGCCGGCGGCTCAGGTAGATAATCTCAAGGTTGATACCCCAGTTGCTTCTCACAGCGCTGCTAGTAGTGAAGCCGAGGACACGTCGCAACGTGGTGTACGTGTCAAAGCAGATTTTTTGCGCCTATTATTTTAACTAATTCTAATATCTAGGGATCTCGCTCGAAGAGGACAAAAAAGCGAAAATAGTGGATGGGCATATCAAACGAAGAGTGGTCTCATTCATTGGTCTTGCTAGTATATATTCTTCGATGCTGTCTTCCTACCGGCGTCTTTTATAATTCATTAAGGGGGTCTGAGACCGTATTATTCACTGTAAACGTTGTTATTGGCGCACGATCTTTTGTATGTTTCTTCTTAGACCTGTAAGATCAAACTTGGCATTGCTTCGTGCTTGACCACCTCAGACAGCACTGAAGGGGCAAGAACATCAATGAACACTCGTGGTACCTTGAAAATGTGCAACGATTGAATTGGTGACGTGAGTCGCTGCTCACTACAGAGTTGTAATGAACGTACTCGAGTAAATATACGAAGTCAAGTGGCAAAGTGGCAAGGCGTTATAGTGGCCATATGGTATATCCAAGTTTACTCAATGAAGCTACCATACAGAATACTATATGGAGTTGTACTGCATTATCTAGAGCATATAGGTACGGAGATAGACGACGAATATGCATGACATAAAAAGCTACATGTTAATTTAGCACCGTAATCCACTTCAAAGACTTCCTGGTGAGGTCAAAGTCCTTGTACACACGGGTGCAAGATTAAGAGAGAAGAATCGTTGAATCTGGGGAAACTCAAGGCGAACGCGAATTTACAGTAATTCACTGTTGTTTGTTGCGTTGATCCATACAATAAGGAGGGAATTTCGTTACGGGGTGTCTCGGGGAGGAGGTAACAATGAGAACTTCAAAGACAGACAATTCCAAGCGGCGACTCAAAGTCTAAAGCTTCTTTCCATATTTATCACATCTCTACAAAGAAAAAGAAAAAGAATGGCATGGATAATGGATTCATATTAAATATTGCACTTATTGAAAGGTTGGGATGAACTCCTTGCAGGGACATTACCACAACGTCCATTAGAGCCGTTAGATAGTACATATTCTTCACAAACAAAATGGGGAGAAAAACGGGGAAGGGGGGAAACAAAGTAAACATGAATATCAGCAGAAAAGAAAAAGTAAACAAATCAGACCTAACATCTCCAGACTTGAAATAGCTCCGCTTCCCATCTATTTGATGAAAATCGCCTTTTCGCCTGTTCCACCTCGTGTCTTCCCTGACTTGTCAATATGGTCAAGACCTAAGGCATCGTCTGGTAGGAACTTGTGGTCGAAAATTGTATCTTCTGTAGAGACGTGAGACGGTGAATATTGTATAGGAGAGAAAGATACTGACCATCTTCGATATATGAAGGTTGTTTGAACGTTGCAACCTGGATCAACGCAAATCGATATTTGGCAAAGTCCTTGTCGGAAACGCCAATCCGCGCTTGTATCCGCTTCTTGGTATCGGCAAACTTCTCACCCTGAACAAAGGAGGTGAATATACAGGTAAAAGAAAGATAAGCCCAAACGTACAGGTTTAACAACGAATTTGAATGGCACACCATGCGCCTTGGAAACCTCCTTGTGGAAGTGGAATACGCTGATGACTTTATCGGCATCCTCAGCTGCTAATTCTTCCTCGGGGATTTCCTAACACCCTCGTCAGCTTCAATCGCCGAATTAAACGAACAAGTAAACCCACCTCAGCATACAACTCAGCCGGCTCAGGAATATTCCCAATCATTTCCGAATGAGTATACTCCTTCTGCGTCTTCCCATCTTTACTAATCTCAAACACCCGAATCCGTCCTGTCCCTCCCGGACTCAACGACACCAACTTCCTCAGATGTTCAGAAACCTCGCTGACCGGACTCGTCTTGGGCAACAAGAACGAATGCGTCGCTTCCTCTTTGTTATTAATACCCGTCCAGACGATCTTGAGACTTCGCTTAGTCTCCAGTTCAACGATACTGACATCGAGGAGTTCGTATAAGATAACGGTGGAGGAGGGTGTGACATAGGAAGGTGTCATGATTTCTGAGATGCTTTGGTTTAGTGACCGCTTGATGATGTGCTTGGGTTGGCCGTTGGCTTGGGTAGTGGTGAACCGTAGCTTGATGGGATCCCACTTAAGGGCATCACCAACTTTCTGTGCCATCTATATATGCTCATTTAGAGACAAAGGCAGGAAAACAAGGGAAGAACAAAAGACATACCACATCGTAGTTCATCTTCTTGCTTAGAATTAGATCAAGCTCAGGCTGGTTCTTCTGTGGATCCTCATTTTTGGGCTTGAAGACAACCATAACGCGATTCTGCAAAAAGTCGTAGAATTGTACAGGATTGGAGTATAGTCCTTGACTATCCACATCATGCGTTCTAAACCCAAGTCAGCATCCCTACTCAACACCAAAAATAAAGAAGAAAACATACTCTTTCTCATTCATCTCAACCTGGAAACAAATAATATCCCCATCCTGAATCTCACTCTGTATGAACGTCGCCTTAGGCTTCATCAACTCAATCATCGTCGGCTTGATCTCCTCATACAACTTGAGGGGTGTCCCCGGCGGCCATCGCATTCTCTCGTTAATGATAGGACATAAGTCGCCCACCTTGTTGGTTCGTTGGACGTATACCTTTCCGACGCCATATAGACATTGTTTAGAGACGTCGAAGTATTTGAGGAAGATCATGATAGAGTTGGTTCCGACTTTGGTTGGGTCGGGGATAACATCGAGGTACAGTCGCAAGTCTGTTTGACGAGCAGCCATGTTATTCCGTACCATCTCCACAGCTGGAAAATGTGAAATCAATAAACCATTCCTAACCCATCACACAATTGCTACTCACTCAATGAGGGCTCATTCTCCGGTACGGGCGTATCCGGTCTCACAGTCTTATTCTGCCTATTCACCAATACCCATAACCGAATCTGGCTTTCCGGATGATTAAAGTGCGTCGCAACCCTTCGCTTAAAGGTCAAATACGGCTCCGTCTTCAGAATGCGGAAGTTCTGCAGCTCGGACGGAGGCCAGTTCTTGTCGTCAAACGTCGCTAGGTCGAATCCTTGGTGACGGGAGAAGGACTCGTCGGTGATGATCTTGGCTGTCAAGTACAGGTGTTGTTCCTCGCGTTCTCGTTTCTTCTGTTCCGCCTCTAGTCGCTCGGCATCTAATCTTGCCTCTGTAAAATAGTTAGAATCCGCTTCAAAAGTGCTTCGAAAATACTCACTTAAATGCGACGGCGTATCACTCTCCTTAAACGGATCCAACACCTCATCAATCGTCGTCTCCCTAATATATACCAACATATACGCATTCGTAAACCTCTTCATCGTCCTCACTTGGTTCCGCGGGGGCGTCAACACCCCATTCGGCGGCAGTGCCTCCCCGCCATAGTTCTCCTCAAGCACCTCACGATCCGTCACAGGCGTCACACGATCGTCATCGAACTTCAACCAGCGTGTGTCCCGGTCAGGCTTGATGAGCGCAAAGTAGTGGCCACCGTGGAGGTCGCCCGAATGGACGAGCACGCCGTGAAGTTTGTATACCCAGTTTTCCTTGCGTTTGCTTTCTTCGAGGAATTCGCCGAGGTCGATTTCAAAGGGGAATTCATGACGGTCGTTGATCTGAATCGGGGTTATTTTATGAACAAAGGGTGAGGGGTGGAGCGTACCTTGACCATGGCATCTCGCTGAACATCATACTCGAACCGCTTCAACTGCAGGTGTAAAACAGGAGGGAACGACTCGAAAATAATCCCCTTCTTGGCATCCTGAAGACCAAATCCTTCCGCCTGATACTTATTCTCGCCATTCAAATCCTCCACGGCGACATAATCCCGGAACGAGTCCCGTAGAGTCTTCATTCCCTTGACGTTCAATTGTATATCTAGATCCGTCCCCGTGTAAATATAAGCAAATAAACGGATCAGGAATTAACCCTACCATTAAAGTCTTCCAGCCGTGACGACTCAAAGTCCACATTAACGCACTTGATGTAACTCTTCATTCTCCCTAAAAAGAGCTTGGCAATCGCCCCATCCGCGGCAGTACCCTATCACAACACGTAAGGATCTCCCTCACTCGCACTTTATACCCGAAAGTGCGCACCTTCATCTTTGTTTCCAACTTGTCCTGTAATACACGGTTAAACTCCTGCACATCATGTTGCATGAAGGAGTCTAATGACTTCCAGCCGAATGATTTTGTCAGTTCGGTAGTGCCGACGGGTTGGTCTGAAGTTTGGAGGTGGTAGAATACGCGTTGCAAGGCTAGTGCGACGCTCTCGCTGGGGTTGTCATCTTCCGTGGGTATTTGGTAAACGGCCTGAAGAATATTTAGCATTCTGTTTAGACAATTTCTGATTGCACGTACCCTGCGGAAGCTATTCGTGCAGTAAAAAGACTGTAAGAGGGAATTCATATAACATGTTGCGCCTTGGTTTTTTAAACCGACGAATCCCGTCTCTTTCTTGGAATCATAACTGGATCCTATGAGTAAATCGTAAGAACAAGTGTGATATAAACTCACTTGACAAAGTTATGCCAAAGAACACCCGTTGGATCCTTCAACACTCGGACAAAGACGGTCACCTCCGCTGTCTCACCCTCGATCGTCGGCCTCGAATATCCCTCTTGTACATTAAACAATTTACGTAATTCACTAAATCTTGTAAAACCCCAATCACACTCTTCCGCGATAAAGCGATGGTTCGCATCTGGATATTTCGAGAGGAGAGTCAAGACAGCGCAGCCACAGTGGCGGAAGAACAAACGACGTACGGCTTACGGTGTATACGGTGGGATCGTTGGGGTTGGAGATAACGAGGGCAAATTGTGCACAGGCGTGCCACCCTTCCGGGGCGGTTTTGGGATTGGCATAGTCGAGGTAGACGGAGACGGTGTCATTGGGCGGGGCATTGGAGTTGCCAAAGGGGAACAAGAGGATGCGCCTGAGGTGGCACCGTTATTCGGTTGATATACGCGTCGATAAGGAAAGGAACAAACATACCATTTATGACCACCACATTCGAACTCGGGACTTGTGATTTTTTTCTCGAGTTTTCGCCAGTTTGTTAGTGGCCAAGTGTAGACTTTGAAGTCTTCGACCTCGTGACCGAGATCAGGCATGTGCCGTGCTGCGAAGGCTTCATCTGAAAAGAGAGAAGATGTTAATGAAGAAATGGAGATTAGACGTGAATTTGCAGGTTGGCGTACGATCTTTGACGGAGACGGGCTCATCAACCTCCATGGCAGGGACGGGCGCGAGTTTCTCGTCGACGACTTCCATGAGGAGGGTTCAATAGCTGGAGGAGGAGGAGGAGGATAATGAGCAAAAGTGGAGAACCAGTCAAAATTCTGATAATACCGTTAAGCGTGAGATAAGTAAACTGCGGGAATGACGCTTGATAGGGGAGTAAGCCCTGGAGAACAGGGTTCTCTCTCGAAAGTAAAATGCGCGAAAATTACAGGAGACGGTGTCGCTGCTGTTGAGGACGACGAGCAGCTTGTGCCGTAGAGGTTGAACGACGAGAGGCGGTTAAGGGTGCTGACGAAGGCCGCGAACTGTTACCTAAGCCAAGGTACGTATGAGTTTGCCCTTGTTTGGCCTGGGCGGCTCTTTCGTGACTCTTTAACTTTTTCTCCCCCGACCACAAGTTTGACCCAATCCAGTCCGTGGAAGAGCCTCCCGAAGACGATGCCCGCGGTGCCAGGGATGTGTCTAGCGTGAATCCAAGCAAGCAGCTGTGTTATTTCCATTCTCTTTTCTTTTCTTTCCTCTCTTTTTCCATTCGCGCGATCCTTAGATCTCCTGACAGAGAAGGACTTGCTCCTTCGTCAGCCTTGCCGCTGTCCCACTGTCTTGTAATGAGTCAAAGTCGCGCAATATCGAATGTCTTACTCTGGGGTTCTGCACGGTCACCTCGTCTTGAGGGCGGCCGTGTATTGGGCTTGCCCGCCCTGGGGTAGGATGTACTGGCCGTGATGTCTTTTCTGGCGCATTTTATATTTTCACATTGCGTTGTAGATGTTTCGATCCACACTTTGACAGTTCTGTTGTATTTTGCTATGCAGGCTATATATATATATGGAAGGACTACTACGCTATGGTGATACTGTCCCCACCCTCATTGCGTCTCACCACCCCCAGGGCACAAGCTTGAGGAGATGGACGTAATATGAGTGATCCGTTCTCGCGCGAGCAGTGTCGCCGCGATTCTGTCTCCACCGGGAGCCGTTATCGAAGCGGTTATCTTTGCATGTGTGACGAAGAAGAGGTATTGTTCAGCACATAAATGGTAAATCGTGACAATCGCGCTCAGCACGCGTGTTGCACGTGTAATAGGGAGGGGGAGATGGTGGGGACGCGCAGAATATTGAGAAAAATACAAAGACAGAGAAACATCCAAACACAATGGACATTGACAGAATGTTCGGCCCTGATTGGAATAACACCCCGAAACGAGGCGTAATGAGCGCGGAGGCAAATGCTCACGCTAGGCGTGGTGTGGCCACCCACCACTTGCCCGTCTACCTCCCTTTATATACCATCTCTCTTTCTCTCTCTTCCTTTTCTCTTCCCTCTTAATCTATGCTCAACTCTCGCTATCATAGCGGGAATTCCAAACAGAATGATATCTCGGCTTCGTATGGTACGTTCATCTTCCCAGAGGGCACGTTCACCACCCGTTCATCGCTCTTCCAGGTCCCGCTTTAAGAGGCCCCTATAAACGATGGGTGCCCAGCAATGACACTCGTCTCTCAGAGTCAGAGACGGATGCTCCAAAACTATCCTCTCGCCAGCCTCGTGCATCCCAGCCAGCAGCCCCTCAGCCCGATCCCTATACCCCTTCCGCTCTCCCATCCTCCTCTACACGCACATCTGCGCAGCATCAGCAACAGGCGTCTGCTCCTACTTCTTCATCTCATAATAATCGGACAGAACGCACCGTAAATGGCTATTCATCTGAATCGACTGTACACGCTCCTCCCACCCACCATAAATCTTCCGGCCTCTCCAGTTTCTTCAAGTCTTCTTCCTCTTCGAAACCAAATCCTCGCAACACGGCAGTCCCGTCTACCACTCAATCCGCTAAATATCCCTCGCGAGCAAATCCCGCGTATGCTGCTGCCCTCCCAGGAGCCGCCTTCACGCCATCATCTGAAGACCCTAGCCCCAGGTCGTCCATAGACAGCATCCAGAACGGTAACATGTCCGCGCCACCCGCCCCGCGTCAGAGCCATAGCATCTGGAACCCCTATGTCGACTCCAAGATATATGCGGGAGCCTCCAGGAAGCCGGAACCCACATCCAAACGCGAAGATAGGAAACCAAAAGAACAGCCACTAGATCCCCCACCAACCCTTAGTTCAACAGGAAGGGCTAAAGCGTACGAGCAAGTACTGCTACAAAAGTCATCAGTCCGTCCCGACGACACAAGCTCAACACGCCGCACCATCTCCTCCACCGCAAAAACCACCGAGGCAAGCCGCCCGTCACCCTCGCCATGCATCACACTCCTGCTGACAATCTCCTTTAGACTCCCTCCCGAAGTCAAGCACAATCTTCTTCGCGTCATAGGTCCACCGCTCCAGAAGCACAAGAACCACCTTCACGTTCGACGTCTTCTCGCCCGCCCGCAACGAGCACGCGGACATCTCAAGAACCCAGAACCCAGCCTCCGCCGGATTCGATCACGAAAGTATCAACCTCTGTGCCGAATACGTCCAAAGTCCAGCCTTCTCTCCCTAAATCATCAGTGAGAACCTCTATGTAATTTTCTTCTGAGGTATAGCTCATTTATTACGCCTTTTTGCCTAATAGCAATCTCGATCTGCTGCTAATAACCCATGGCCATTCAACCATGGCGCAACGACCGATGTTCCTCAACCACCCTCGACCAAACAACACGTGAGTCTTCCTAAAATATCACCTCCTATATGCTCAGGCTCTCTAGTCTTCCTACTGGCGAGGCATGCCGCAATTTGGCCGTTCCTCCTCCTCCGCCAAGACACCCGCCCTCTCAACTAGTGTCCCAGCAACAACCACCACCCGAAAAGACGACTACCCCCCACCACCGATCGATAGCACAACTGCCCGCGCGACAAAATCCAGACCATCTCACCGAGACGCCCCACTCGACACCCCTCATCCCAATAAGGCTCACTTGCAAGATGATAGTGGAAATGCAGATGGAGCGACGGGCGTGGGGATGTCGACTGTGAATATGAACGGGGTGGCTTCGAATGGCTATGGGTATGTGCCAAATCCTAATGTAAATGGAGCTGCAACGGGGGCAGGACGTGGTGTCCAGCACGCATCCGCGGCAAAAGCATTTCCCCGAAGCACAGCCCTACATGCCCCATCCTCACGCATGCCGTATTCGAGTTCATCTGTTCCAGCCTCAACCGCGAATTTGGCTAATTCCGGAGGAGGGGGTTTGGGGAATGGGAGGTATTATGAGTCGACGACGGCGTTAGGGAAACCGGGAACAGGGGGAGATGAACGGGAGCAGCCTCGGGAGCAGCAGCAGCAGATGTCGTCTGTACAGGCGTATGCGAGGTTACATGGCCCTAGTGGGACGGGGACGACTCCTGCGAGGGCTAATACCTATCAAGCTCAGTCAAGGTTGAAGCCACCGACTCCACCAGAAAGAGCCTCAGGATCTTCGTCCGAGAATATTCGAGGCGTTGGTGGTGTTGGTGTAACAGCGACGCGAACACCGAGTAAGGAGGGGATTACCGTCGAGCCCATCACGAATGGAAATGGGACTACGACCAATGGCAATGGTCCGACATCATACTCGTACTCGTACACCCGCGCGAGAGTGGACAGTTCCGCATCGCAGATGGAACGTACACAGTCGCAGAATCAAGCCGCCAATGGAGGAGAGTATCATCCGAGGACGAGAGCGGATAGTTCAGCGTCACAGTTTGTTGGGAATTCAGCGGCGGGTCCCACAAACAACACGACAAACACCACCGCAAACAACACGACTGCAAACACCACCTCGAAATACGTCCCATTTGCGGAGAAGCCCTTGCCTGTTCCGACTCCTGCTTCTGCGCCTGTGACCAATTCGAATACCGCCCCAACCCCAGCACCTAATCCACAGGAAACACGTCCACCTATGACTTCCTCTGCCTCAGCAGCTTTCGCCCATTCTCAAACTATCCAACCCCAGACTCAGACCAACGGAAACATCTTCGGCAGCAGCACTCAACATGCCCATTCTGTTTGGCTCCCTCCACAGCGCAATGCGTTTGGGGAGCTAAACAGAGGGTATGAGTCTGGTCCTGACCGAGGGAACGGGACGACGAGTGGGAGTGGGACGAATGGGAGGTTTGTGAGTAGTGCGTCGCAGCA
>Ga0157379_10003526_pt1 | contig 13244 bp, 10 predicted proteins | sample S25metaG_FD_121802 | JGI IMG/M metagenome (GOLD analysis project Ga0157379, IMG submission 121802) | Switchgrass rhizosphere microbial communities from Kellogg Biological Station, Michigan, USA - S2-5 metaG | ecosystem: Host-associated > Plants > Roots > Rhizosphere > Soil | place: USA... | reverse complement strand
TCGTACTCCGCTCCGCCGCCGGCAGCCAGTTCGTCGCCGCTGCGCCAGTTCGAGTTGCCGTAGGGCGCGGTGTACGCGGCGGCGACCGACTCCACCTGGGGCAGTGCCCGGGCGTCGGCGACGAGCTGCTGATACGTGGCGAGTACGCTCTGGGCCCTTCGCGGCGGCCCGGTTCGAACCACGTTGACGTTCCAGACGCGGTCGATGTCGAAGCCGAGCGGCCGACGCCAGTAGTTGGCCGACAGCAAGCCGGTGAACGCCACTCCGAACAGGGCGAGGAAGGAGAAGAAGATTTCGACCGCCAGCAGGAGGTTGTGCCGCTTGCGGTTCCAGATCAACGTGATCAGGTGCCGTGTCATTGGCGACCGCCTCCTTTCAGCGCCGCGACCGGATGCATGCGCGACATGCGCCACGCCGGATAGACCCCGGAGACGAGCCCAAAGGCCAGCGCCAGCAGCACGCCGTAGGCGAAGACGCGGAGGTTGACGACGAAGTGCGCGTATCGAATCATGCCGCTCTCGTTGAAGGCCCGCAGCACGAACACCGAGAGCAGCCATCCGATCAGCGCGCCGATCAACGTGAGCAGCACGTTTTCGATGACAAACTGGCAGACGAGCGTGCGCGACGACGCGCCGAACGACTTGCGGACGCCGATCTCGGAGGCCCGTTCCATGATGCGGCTGATGTTGAGATTGACCAGGTTGATCGTGGGCAGGAGGACGAACAGGAACCCGACCAAGGCGAAGGCCACGACAGCCTTCCAGGCCTGGCTTTCGGAGAACGACGAGCTTCTCCGTACGTCGAATCCTTCGACGGCTTCGACGACGCCGCGGGCGAAGAGCTCGAACTTCGTCTCGAACGGCGCAATGATGGTGGTGAACTCCTTGGGATCGGGCAGCTCGACCCGCTTGAGCCTGGCGTTGAATTCCGCGCGGATGGCTGGCAGGGCGGACCGGCGGGTGGCCAGCGCAATCGCGTTGAAGTTGCCCATCAGCTGCGATCGGTACAGGTTCGACTTGGGCGTCGTGAGCGGCACCCAGATGTCGCCGAAGGGAATGCTCCGCATCTCCGAGACGTCCTCCACCACGCCGACGACGCGAAAACGTTGATCGAAGGCCTCGATCGTGCGGCCGACGGCCTGTTCCTCAGCGAAGAACTTGCGTCGCGTGGTGCGATTGATCACCGCGACGAAGCGTGCCTGCTCGACATCGTCGCGCGAGTACGGACCGCCCTCGACGAATGTGAAGGCCAGGATCTGCCAGAACTCGGCGTCGGTGCGCTTCATCGACGATTGGATTCTCTGTCCGTTGACGTACGAAAAAGCCTCGAAGTTGTTGGTGAAGAGCGACAGCCGCTCGACGTCGGGCAGGTTGCGGGCGTACTGGTCGAAGAGCCTGAAGCCCGGGCTATTGCCGGTAATGCTGTGCGGGCCGTACATCAGGGCGTACTGGACAGCCAGCGTCCGATCCTGGCGGGTCTCGGGCGCGGCGGAGCCAAACTTGTGGTCCAACATGGCCGTGGCGACGATCAGCACGAGCAGCGTGAAGCTGATTCCGAAGAGGCTGATGAACGTGAAGAATTTGCGTCGCAACAGCACCTTGGTCGCGAGGACGAGATAGTGTTTCAGCATGGCGTCACCAACGGGCTATCGGGCTATCGGGCTATGGGCAAGGGCTATCGCACGGTGCCCGGAGTCCGCAGCCCGGTGCCCGCGATCGGTAGCGACCGTTCGAGCTCGTCGAGTCGGCCGTTGAAGTCGGTCCACCGCGATTGTTCGGACGCCATCGCGTTCAGCAGAGCGTCCTGCTCGCCGCGCAGCGTCGTCGCGCTCGCCTCCGCGGCTTGCAGTTGCGGTTTGAGCCCGCCGATCGCATCGTCGATGTTTCGCCGTTCCTCGGCGGTGGTCTTGTCGGAGTGCTGCTCGAATTGCTTCATCTGAGCGGCGAACATCGTCCGCATCCTCTCGGCTTCGCCGAGCTTCGCGGAGACCTCCGCACGCTGGCGATCGAGGTGCATCAGCCGCTGCTCCTGAAGCTGGATGCGCGTCACGAGCAGCTGGGAGCGGACGTTGGCACTCGCCACTTGCGAGAGCTCGGTGCGAAGCGCGCGGACTTCCGCGACCAGCGCGGCGACGGCGTCTGTCGAGGCCGACGCCGATGCGGGCGCCTGCGCGCGCAGCGCCACGGCCGTCGTGACTCCGAAGAGCAGCGCGGCAGCGAGGGTGATTCGTGACGTCAACATGAGATCCTCCGTGGTTGATCGCGGGATTTCGCCCTGGTCAATCGCGCTGACCGCGATCGAGCTTCGAGACCCCGCGGTATGTCCCGAGTCAGAGATTCGTCAAGCACTAGTGCACCTGACGTCCGTCGAACAGCCGCACGATGCGGTGGGTTTCCTCCTCCTTCTGCCTGTCGTGCGTGACCATGACGATCGTCGTGCGCTCGCGACTGTTCAGGTCCTTCAAGATGGCCATGATCTCGTCGCCCATTTGCGAATCGAGGTTGCCGGTCGGCTCGTCGGCGAGCAGGATGCGCGGACTGCCGACGATGGCTCGGGCGATGGCGACGCGCTGCTGCTGACCGCCGGAGAGTTGCGACGGGAAATGATGGACCCGAGCCGAAAGGCCGACGCGATCGAGCGCGGCAACCGCCAGCCTGCACCGCTCGCGGTTCGACATCCGCCGATAGAGAAGCGGAATCTGCACGTTGTCGAGCACCGAGAGGTCGCTGACCAGATGAAAAGTCTGAAAGACGAAGCCGATGGCCTTGTTCCTCAGGCCAGCGAGCTCGCGGTCGGCAAACGACGCAACCGGCGAGCCGTCGATCTCGACGTGTCCCTTGGTCGGTGCGTCGAGCAGCCCCATGATGTTGAGCAGCGTGCTCTTGCCGCAGCCCGACGGCCCCATGACCGCCACGAATTCCCCTTGGTCCACCGCGATATTGACGCTCGAAAGCGCGACCGTTTCGATGCGATCGGTGCGATACACTTTTTCGACGTTGTCCAATCGAATCATTCTTCAGCTCCAGGCTATCGGGCTTACGGGCGACTAGTTCAAAGCGATCTCGTTCAGATGGAGGTAGTCACGCATATCAGAAATCACAATCTCGTCCCCTTCACGCAACCCTGACGTGACCTCCACCTCGTCGAATGCCATCAGTCCGAGGGAAATCGATCGGCGTACGGCCCGATTGCCGCGGACGATGAACGCGTCGTGCGTACCATTCCCGTCTGCGAACGCCCCACGCTTGACCCGCAACGCCCGTGCCTTTCGGTCGGTCACCACGAGGACGTCCACACGTAGGTTCGGTCGCAGCGCCGCGTGCGATCTCTCATCCAGCGATACGTTGAAACTGATCGTCCCGCTGTCGACGGTGGGCAGCACCTCGGCGACGGTGCCGGCCAGATCGACGTCGTTCGCCTTCACGATGACTGGCATGCCCGCGCGAAGGCGAGCGGCATGCACGTCCGAGACCGTGGCGCTGACGCGGTAGGACGTGAGGTCGGCGATGCGCGCGATGACGTCGCCTCGGTGCACCAGCGCGCCCTCCTGTGACAGCACCCACGTCAGCACGCCGTAGCCGTCCGCCTTGGTGGTTGCCAACTCGAGCAGGTGGCGGCTTTCGGCCACTTCCTTGTCGAGAGACGCACGTTCGAGGTCGAGCCCTTCGAACTGCAGATCCGTCGAGAGTTTCGTGTTGCGGCGATCCGCCTGGAGCTGGGCCAGCGCCACTTGCGCTTGCTTCTCTTCGAGCTCCGACTGCCGCAGCGTATCTCGCGACACCAGGCCGGCGTCGAACAACCGCCGTTGACTGCCGAGCCGCGCTTGCGCCGCCTGCAGTTCGACCGTCTTGATCTCAATTCGGCCATCCAGCTCGCGCAGCGCGTTCTCGAACGTCAGCCGGGCCTGGGCCTGCTGGTTTTCCTTGACCTTGGCGTCCTTGACCGCCTTCTCGAGCGCAAGCACCGACTGGCTCACGTCGAGCTCGACCACGGCTTCGCCCCGCTTGAGAGCCGTGCCGGGATGCTTCAGAATGCGCAACACCCGGGCGTCCAGTGGGCTCGACAACACCCGCTCAATCTCCGGCACGACGGTGCCCGAAGCCGTAATCATGGCGTCAATCGGACCGGTAGTGGCGATCGTCGTGCGAACGCGATCCCGCGCCAACGACGGACGCATCCAGCTCGGGACGAGCAGTAAGAGCCCTGCGGCCACGGCGCCTGCTAGCACACCCTTCACGGTCCGGCGCATCCGCTCGCGGCGGAGGCGATGAGGTTCTATCGGGTGGTCCATGCCTGGCCAGTTTTTCAAGGTTCGTGCCGGCGGGTGCGCTGATTCTGCAACGAGTTAGGCTCAGAGCTGGCTCCAGTTCGTCCAGCGCCGCACAACCATTGTTCGGAATCGGACGGTGCAGCCTCGGAGGGCCGCGCGGCTCCAGGAGAGCTGTCGGGCTCCCCGGCTACTGCGGGGTTGGCGGGCTGCGGGCTTCGGGGTACTGGGCCTCAGGCTATTCGGCCCCGCCCTCGCGCTTCGGGTCCGCAACGAAGCGTGTAGCCTTAACCCGTAACCCGTCCTCGAAGCCCGGAGCCCGACAACCCGTAACCCGGAACCGCGTAACCAGGCGCCCGAAGCCCGACAGCCCGTAGCCTCGTAACTCGGTAGCCCGTTAGCCCGGTAACCCGAAGAGGCCCGAAGGCCCGACTTTGCGCGTTGATTCCCAGGTCTGGTTTTGCCAGAATCATCTGGGTATCTTTGCCTTCCCCGCGATCCGAGAGGAGCAGTCCGATGAAGCGATTCCCTGTGACAATTCCGCTGGTGGCCGCAGTTGCGGTCGCATGTGCGTCGATCTCGGTTCGCGCCCAGGCGCCGGCCTCCGCCCCTGCCGCGAAGAAGGCGCCGGCCAAGGCGTTCACGCCGCCGAAGACGCCGTGGGGTGATCCCGATCTTTCAGGCATTTACACGAACAAGGACGAGAACGGCATCCCGATGGAGAAGCCGGGTCAGTTCGCCGGCAAGAGCCTCGACGATGTGGATGATTCCGAGTTCGCCGAGGTCGTGCGCGAGCGCAATGCGGCGGCGCCGACGCGCGCCATCGGCATCGGCGGCGCCGAGACCGGCGCGGGTCCGATCCATTGGTACGAGCACTACGACGCAAAAAACAGCCGGCCGTGGCTTGTCGTCGATCCGTCCGACGGCCGGATTCCACCCACGACGCCTGACGCCCAGAAGCGGGCGGCCGACCGCGCCGCAAAGAGAGCCGGCCGCGGCCCGGCCGATTCTTACGAGGACCGCAGTCTCTACGACCAGTGCATTACCCGCGGCCTTCCTGGTTCGATGACGCCGGCCATCTACGGCAACTCCTATCAAATCCACCAGGGCCAGGGGTTTGTGGCGATCCGCTACGAGATGATTCACGAGACCCGCATCATCCCGCTCGACGGCCGAGCGCACTCGAGTGCGAAGATCCCCACCTATATGGGCGACGCCCGCGGCCACTTCGAAGGCAATACGCTCGTCGTCGAGACCACCAATTTCCGCGACCCGAATCGCGGCGCCAGCGACAAACTGCGCCTCGTGGAACGGTTCAAGCCGGTGGCATCGAACAAGGTCGAATGGTCGGTCACCTTTGACGACGCCGCGACCTGGGTGCGGCCGTGGACGTTTGCGATGGCCTTGACGAAGGACGCGACGCAGGAGCCATTCGAGTACGCGTGCCATGAAGGCAACTACGGGCTGGCGAACATCCTGAGCGCCGCTCGCGCCGACGACAAGGCCGGTCGCGCGACCGCGCCGGACGGTCCCCGCGCGGAGCGATAGGGCGGTCCGAAGTAATAAGAGTGCCTTGCAGAATTAGGGCTGATGGCAAATGGCCGATGGCTTGCGAGCCCTTCTTCGGGCGTCTTGCCATCAGCCCTCAGCCATGAGCCATGATTTCGCAACACGCCGTAAGTCCTGGGTCGGTCGTGAGCCGGTCGACGATTCAAGCGGCAGTCGTCAACAAGTGAGGGACGAGGAGGCGGAGATGCGGAAGCGTTTCGCGTTCATCGGTTCACTTGTGGGTGCCGCGGCCGTGGTCATCAGCGCGACGACGTCTGTCGCTGGACAAACCGCTGCCCCGAAGCCGGCTGGGCCGGCGGCGGTGCGAAAGGCGTTTACCGCTCCGAAGACACCATGGGGTGATCCGGATATTCAGGGGACATGGTCGAGCGACGATCTGCGCGGGGTACCCGTGCAGCGTCCGGACGAGTTCGCGGGACGATCGGAGCTGTCCGACGAGGAATTCGCGAAGCGCGCCGCGGCGAACAGCGACACCAGGACGCGCGAGTTGAACCGCGTCGGTGCATTTCGGAACGACGTCGGCACGCGCACCTTTCGTCAGACATCGCTGATCGTCGAGCCGGCCGACGGAAGATTTCCTCCGATCACGCCCGATGCGCAGCGCGAGGTGGATCGGCGCCAGGTGCAGCGCAGCACCGCGCCCGGCACCTGGACCGACCGCAGTCTCTACGATCGGTGCATCACTCGCGGCGTCTTCGGTTCGGTGCTGCCGGTGATCTACGGCAACGGCAACATGATTTTTCAGGCACCGGGCCTGGTGTCAATCACGTATGAGATGGTGCACGACACGCGCCTCATCCCGCTCGACGGCCGTCCTCATGTCGGCAAGCACATCCAGCAATATCTCGGCGATGCCCGCGGGCACTTCGAGGGCAACACGCTCGTCGTCGAAACGACCAACTTCCTGGGTAACCAGACTGGGGTCGGCGGCAACGGCGGGGGGACGCCCACCAGCGACGCGCTGCACCTCGTCGAGCGTTTCACGCGCGTCGCGTCTGACGTGCTCAATTACGAAGCGGCGATCGACGATCCCAAGACGTTCACACGGCCCTTCAAGCTGCTGCTGCCGTTGACCACGCAGCCCGGTTATCAGGTGCTGCCGTACGAGTGCCACGAAGGGAATCTCGCGCTGCACAACATTCTCAGCGCGGCGCGTTCCGAAGAGCGGGCCACCGAAGAGGCGCTGAAGAAGGGCCTCTCCCCGCCGCCGCCGTCAGTGTGGCAGGGCGGCGTCGCGGCGGCGCCGGCCGCGCGCTAGAAGATGGCGGATGGGTTTGTTCGGAAGGCCACAAACAATTTCTCGGTCATTGCCATCAGCCATCAGCCATCAGCCATCAGCCATTAGCCATCAGCCATCATTTAGATAACCAGGCGGGAGACTCAGGACCATGATCGGACGATTCGTGACAGTAAATGCGCTCGCGGCGGCGATGACCGTTGCGTCGCTGACGGTGGCAGCGGCGGCAGGACAGACGCCCGCCGCGGCCCCGAAGAAGGCGACGCCGGCGAAGACGGGAAAACCCTACTCGTTGCCGCGAACGCCCTGGGGCGATCCGGACATCGCCGGCGTCTTCACCAACAACGACGAGAGTGGCATCCCGCTCGAGCGGCCGAACCAGTTCGAGGGCAAACGGCTCGAGGACGTCTCTGAAGGGGAGCTCGAGCAGCTTCGCAACCAGCGGGAAGATCAGCGCGTCGCGGCCGCACCGAATCTCGGCGGCATTCCCGGCACCAATCCGGTCCATTGGTTCGAGAACTTCGGCGCGAAGAACAGCCGCGCGTGGCTGCTCACCGAGCCCGCCGACGGCCGCGTTCCGCCGTTGACCGACGAGGCGCGCAGCCGGCCGCAGGTGCGAGGCGGCAGCAGCTTCGGCGGCGGCCCCTTCAACAGCATCCAGGACTTCAGTCTTTACGACCGGTGCATTACCCGCGGCATCCCCGGATCGATGATGCCGGCCATTTACGGCAACGCCTACCAGATCGTGCAGGGCCCGGGCTGGGTCGGCATCCGCTACGAGATGATCCACGAAGCGCGCATCATTCCGCTCGACGGGCGGCAACACGTCGGCAAAGGCATCGCCCTCGACGTCGGCGACGCGCGAGGCCACTGGGAGGGCGACACGCTGGTGGTCGAGACGACCAACTTCACGAAACGCAGCGCCTATCGCAATGGCAACCCAGAGGCGTTCAAGCTGGTGGAGCGTTTCAAGCCGGTGGACAAGGACCTGGTCGAGTGGTCGGTGACCATCAACGATTCGACCACCTGGACCCGGCCGTGGACCTTTGCGATGAACCTCACCAGAGGCGGCGCCGACAAGCAGCCGTTCGAGTACGCGTGTCACGAAGGCAACTACGGCATGGAGCACGCACTGCTGGCGGCCCGCAAGGCGGATGCCGAAGCCGACGCGAAAAAGTAGAAACTGGCGGCTTGTGAGAGATGCGTTTCACCACCGAGATCACCGAGAGGTCACAGGATCGGAAGAACGTTTCTGGACGTTTTGCTCGGTGAGCTCGGTGAACTCGGTGGCAAGACTTCATTCTTTGACGTCGCTTGGAACTTAGCCCAAAGCGAGAAGGACAACGTTCATGAGCACACCATTCCGTTTGTTCGGCGCCGCTGCCGTCGCGGTCACCGCCGCCTTCGGTGCGACGATCTCCCTCGCTGGCCAAACGCCCGATCCCGCCGTGCAGGGGTCGTCGTCAAAGCCGAAAGCCGCCCAGACGGCGAAGGCGACCGTGAAGAGCTTCGCGACGCCGAAAACTCCGTGGGGCGATCCGGACCTCCAGGGCGTGTGGACCAGCGACGACATGCTCAGCATCCCGATGGAACGTCCCGAGGAGTTCGCTGGACGTGCCGAGTTGACCGACGAGGAGTTCGCGGCGCGTGCAAAGCGCGATCAGGACGCGCTCGAGCGCAACAAGAAGGCCGTAGGCGCATTCCGCGGCGACGTCGGCACGAGAACCTTCCGCCAGACGTCGCGCGTCATCGAGCCGGCGGACGGCCGCATCCCGCCGACCACACCCGAAGCCCAGCGTCGTGTGGCGATGCGCCAGGCGGCGCGAAGCAACGCCCCGGCGTCGTGGGAGGATCGAAGCTTGTACGATCGGTGCATCACCCGCGGGATCATGGGGTCGACGTTGCCGGTGATCTACGGCAACGGCAACCAGATCTTCCAGACGCCGACGTCCGTGGTCATCAACTACGAGATGGTGCACGATACACGGGTGATTCCGCTGGACGGACGCCCGCACGTCGGTTCGAAGATCAAGAGCTACCTCGGTGACGCACGAGGCCATTGGGAAGGCAATACGCTCGTCGTCGAGACGACCAACTTCATGGACGACAAGACCGGCATCGGTGTCAACGGTGGCGGGGCGCCGACCAGCGAGATGCTCAAGCTCGTGGAACGCTTCACGCGCGTCGAGGCCGGGATTCAGTACGAAGCCGCCATCGAGGATCCGAAGACCTTCACGCGGCCGTGGAAGATTGGCATGACGCTCACGACGCAGCCGGGCTATCAGATCCTCCCGTATGAATGTCATGAGGGTAATCGCGGTCTCGAGGACATCCTGAGCGCCGCGCGGGCCTACGACCGGGCCGTGGCCGACGCCGTGAAGAACGGGACGCCGCTGCCGCCGTCGGTATGGCTGGATGGTCAGGCGGGCAACGTCTACGGAGCGACGCCCGGCCAGGTTCCAGTGAACTTGAATGAGACAACTTCTCGTTAGGGAATATTCTCAGCGGTGAACGGGCCCATGGAAAAAGACCAAAACGCCGCTGCCGCGAAGTGAAGCTCGTTACGCCTGTTGTCGCGCGCTGGATTCAGGACGGGTTACGCGATCCGGACGCTTTCTGGGAGCGCGCGGCAAGTGAGCTGCACTGGTTTCGGCGCTGGGACCGGGTTTTCGAGTGGAACTATCCGACGTTCCGCTGGTTCATCGGGGCCGAAACCAATCTCGCCTACAACGCCCTGGATCATCACGTGGCCACGGGCCGCGGCGGCCACGCGGCGCTGGTCTACCTCAACGAGCGGGGCGAGCGCACGGTGCAGACATATTCGCAGCTGCTCCACGAAGTCACTCGACTCTCCGCCTCGCTGAGAGGCTGCGGCATCGGCAGGGGCGACCGGCTCACGATTTACATGCCGCCGTGCCCCGAATCGATTGCGCTGATGCTGGCGACGGTGCGCATCGGCGCGATTCATTCGGTGGTGTTTGCGGGATTCGGCGCGAAGGCGCTCGCCGATCGGATCCAGGCCAGCGGTTCCCGAATGGTCTTCACGGCCGACGTCACCTACCGCAAAGGCAAGAACGTTCAGCTGAAGGAAATCGTCGACGATGCGCTGGAGTCGTCGGCCGTGGCCGACGCGCCTGTCCCGTCCAATCCGCCGAGCGGCGAAGATGGAAGCCGGTCGGTGGGACGCGTCGTCGTGCTCCAACGGACCGATGTGCTGGCGCCCATGCGGCCCGGACGCGACATTGCGTGGGACGAATTCCTTCGCCGCGGATCAGGCCACGATGGCGGTGCCGCCCGGATGGAGGCGAACGAGCCGGCGTACATCCTGGCAACTTCTGGCACTACGGCCAAGCCGAAGCTGGCGATCCACAGTCACGGCGGCTACCAGGTGCACATCATGAGCATGGGCCGCTGGTGCTTTGGCCTGAAGCCGGACGATGTGTGGTGGGCGACGTCCGATATCGGCTGGATCGTGGGCCACAGCTACATGATCTATGCGCCGTTGATCACCGGCTGCACGTCGGTCGTCTTTGAAGGTGCGCTCGATCATCCCGCGCCAGACGCCAACTGGCGCGTCGTCGTCGAAGAGCTCGGTGTCACCGGGATCTTCACCTCTCCCACGGCGATCCGTACGCTCATGAAATACGGCGACGAGCCGCTGCGTGCGATCGATCATTCCCGTCTCGAGCGCGTCGTCTGCGCCGGTGAGGTGCTGAATCCGGCGGCGCTCGACTGGCTGCAAAACACCATCCTCGGCGGCCGGGTGCCGGTCATCGATCACATGTGGCAGACCGAGACCGGCGGACCGGTGTTCGGCAATCCGTATGGGATTGCGATGTTGCCGATCAAGCCGGGCTCGGCGACGATCCCGCTGCCGGGCATCGACGCCGGGGTGGTGACGCCGGAGGGTGAGCCGTGCGCGCCAGGCGAGAAGGGCATCATGGTGCTGAAGCGGCCATTTCCAGGAATGACCGCGGGACTGTGGGGCGAGACCGAGCGATACGGCCGCGACTACTGGGAGAAGATACCGAACGTCTACTACACCGGCGACTCGGCACACATCGACGAGGACGGCTACGTCTGGTTCGCGGGCCGCTCCGACGAAATCATCAAGATTGCCGGCCACCGTATCGGCACGATCGAGGTCGAGAGCGCGTTCCTCATGCACGCGTCCGTGGCGGAGTGCGGCGTCATCGGACGTCCCGACGACACGCGGGGTGAAATCATCTCGGCGTTCGTGTTGCTGAAGCATGGACACACACCGACGCCGGAGCTGAAGAAAGAGCTGCTGAGTACGGTCCGACGAGAAATGGGTCCGGTCGCCGTCATCGGCGAGCTGAATTTCGTGACCATGCTGCCAAAAACGCGCAGCGGCAAGATCATGCGGCGGGTGCTGCGGGCGGTCACCCTCGATCGCGACCCGGGGGACATTACGACGATCGAAGACGAGGGCTCGGTCGACGAAGCGCGCCACGCCTGGGAGCGCATGAAGGCGGAAATCACGCGATGAGCACGTGCCAGGCCTATCGGGTATTCGAAGAGGAAGGCGTCGTACGCGGGCGAGTGGTGGACGCGGCGATCGACGAGCTGGGCGCTGGCGACGTCGTGATCGCGGCGGAGTACTCGAGCGTTAACTACAAGGATGCGTTGGCCGCGACCGGCGGCGGCAAGATCATCCGCCGATTTCCGTTGATTCCCGGCATCGACGTGTCTGGGACGGTCGAGTCGAGCAGCGACGCGCGATTTCGTGCGGGTGATCCGGTGCTGGTCACCGGCTACGATCTCGGCGTGGCGCACGACGGCGGCTATGCGCAGTCGGTGCGCGTACCGGCGGACTGGGTCGTGCCGATACCGCAAGGACTGAGCACGCTCGAGGTGATGGCGCTCGGGACCGCCGGCTTCACGGCGGCGATGTCGATCGCCGATTTGGAGCGAAACGGTCTGACGCCGCAGCGCGGCCCGGTCATCGTGACCGGGGCGACCGGCGGCGTCGGCAGCATGGCGCTGCAGTGCCTCGCGGCGCTGGGCTATGCCGCGACGGCGCTGACGGGAAAAGACAGCGAGCACGACTACCTGCGGTCGATCGGCGCCGCGGACGTGCTGCCGCGATCGGTCGTGCAGCCCGCGACCCGACCGCTGGAGAAGGCGACGTGGGCAGGCGCGATCGATCCGGTGGGCGGCGACACGTTGGCGTGGCTGCTTCGCTCGATGGCCTACCGGGGCGCCGTCGCCGTGTCCGGCCTGACCGGCGGAACCGACGTGCGGACCACAGTCATCCCGTTCATTCTTCGCGGCGTCAAGCTGCTCGGCATCGACTCGGTGATGTGTCCGATGGACGAGCGGCTGGCGACGTGGCGCCGTCTGGCGGCCGACATGAAGCCCGCGAATCTGAGTGCGTCCGTGAGAGAGATTGGTCTGGCCGATCTTCCTGACGCCTTCGAGACGCTGAAAAACGGCGCCGCGCGCGGACGCTTCGTCGTCAAACTCAGAACGTAGAGCACGTTGGGGATCAGAAATGAACCGCAACGGGCACAAAGATCACGACGACGACCGAGAGAACGTCGGCCCTCCCCCTGAGCAATCAGCCATAATGAATGGCGTATGCGCATCGACGTCTGGTCCGACCTGGTCTGCCCGTGGTGCTACATCGGCAAACGCCGTCTCGAACAGGCACTCTCAGGATTTGCGGGTCGGCCTGACGTGCAGGTGATTCACCGGTCGTTTCAGCTCAACCCTTCTGCGCCGCCGGGCGAGACGTCGAAGCGCCGTGCGATGTTGATGGCCAAGTACGGACAGTCGGCCGCGGAAGTCGAGGAGATGGACGCCAGGATGGAGCAGACTGCGGCGGCGGACGACCTCGAATACCACCTGTCGGCTGACGGTCTCACCGGCAACACCTTCGACGCCCATCGCCTCGTCCACCTGGCTCTCGAGCGCGGCATTCAAGACGCCGTGGTGGAGCGCTTCTTCCGTGGCTACTTCACCGAGCAGCGGTCGTTGTTCGATCGACCGTCGCTTGCCGCGCTGGCGATCGATGCCGGCCTCGATGAAGATGACGTGCAGCGGGTGCTGAACGCGGGCACCTACGCCGAAGCCGTCACCCGCGATCTTCACGAAGCGCAGGCGCTCGGCGCGACCGGCGTGCCGTTCTTCGTCATCGATCACCGCTAT
>Ga0157379_10003520_pt1 | contig 13259 bp, 9 predicted proteins | sample S25metaG_FD_121802 | JGI IMG/M metagenome (GOLD analysis project Ga0157379, IMG submission 121802) | Switchgrass rhizosphere microbial communities from Kellogg Biological Station, Michigan, USA - S2-5 metaG | ecosystem: Host-associated > Plants > Roots > Rhizosphere > Soil | place: USA: Michigan... | reverse complement strand
CAGTCGAACCAGTGGGCGCTCGAGACGATCGCGCTCGCCGAGGATCCGGCAGCGGCGACGCGCGAGCGCGCGCAGGCGTGGCTGCGCCTGCACGGCTACGAGCCGACGACGCTGCACCTGTCGGCGTTCAAGCGGCTGGGCGCGCGCGTCGCGCGTGCGAACATCGCCTTCGACGACCACCCGAACGAGAAACGCTTCAGCGACCGCATCGAAACCGTCACGGTCGACTCGGTCTTTCGCTGGCTCGAGCGCGACAGCCTCGGCGGCACCGTGCAGGTGATCCGTTAGATTGCCGGCAGCGCCGATCGCGCCCGGGAGCACGCCTTGACCAGCCACGCCGACCTCGCCGAGCCGCTGCCGCCAGCGGCCGCGCACGCGCACCCGAACCAGTTCGCGCTGCTCGGTCAGCGCCGCTTCGCGCCGTTCTTCTGGACGCAGTTCCTCGGCGCCGGCAACGACAACCTGTTCAAGTTCGCGTTCACCGTGCTCGTCACCTACCAGCTGCAGGTGAGCTGGTTGCCGCCGACGCTCGCCGGCCTCGCGATCGGCGCGCTCTTCATCCTGCCGTTCCTGCTCTTCTCGGCGACGAGCGGCCAGCTCGCCGACAAGTTCGACAAGGCGCGGCTGATCCGCTTCGTCAAGTCGCTCGAGATCGCGGTCATGGCGCTCGCGGCGTGGGGATTCCTGCGCAGCGACCCGGTGGTGCTCCTCGCGTGCGTCTTCCTGATGGGACTGCACTCGACGCTGTTCGGCCCGGTCAAGTTCGCCTACCTGCCGCAGCACCTAAACGAGCGCGAGCTCACCGGCGGCAACGGCATGGTCGAGATGGGAACGTTCGTCGCCATCCTGCTCGGCAACGTCGCCGGTGGCCTCCTCGTCGCGGTTCCCGGCGGCACGCACTACGTCGCCGTCGCGTGCATCGCCGTCGCCCTCCTCGGCCGGCTGACGGCGCAGGCGGTGCCGACGTCGCCGTCGACCGATCCGGGGCTCGTCATCAACTGGAACCCGTTCAGCGAGACGTGGCGCAACCTCAAGCTCGCCCACGGCAACCTGGTCGTCTTCCGGTCGCTCCTCGGCATCTCCTGGATGTGGTTCTTCGGCGCCGCGTTCCTCGCCCAGTTTCCGGCCTTCGCCAGGGAGGTGCTGCACGGCGACGAGCAGGTCGCGTCGCTGCTCCTCGTCGTCTTCTCGATCGGAATCGGCGTCGGCTCGCTGCTGTGCGAAGTGCTGTCGCGCCGCCACGTCGAGATCGGGCTGGTGCCGTTCGGCGCGATCGGCATGAGCGCGTTCTCGATCGACCTCTACTTCGCCTCGCGCGGGCTGCCGCCGTCGGCCGGCCACACCGTGGCGACGTTCATCGCCCAGCCAGCGCACTGGCGGCTGATCGCCGATCTCGCGCTGCTCGCGCTCTTCGCCGGTCTCTACAGCGTGCCGATGTACGCGCTCGTCCAGCTGCGCTCGACGCCGAGCCACCGCGCGCGGATCATCGCCGCGAACAACATCCTGAACGCGCTCTTCATGATCGCGAGCTCGCTGATCGTCGGCGCACTGCTCTCCGCCGGCTTCACGATCCCGCAGGTGTTTCTCTTCACCGGCATCCTCAACGCCGTCGTCGCGATCTACATCTTCCTGCTCGTTCCCGAGTATCTGCTCCGCTTCTTCGCGTTCGTCGTCGCGCGCATCGTCTACCGCTTCAAGGTCCGCGGCGACCAGAACATCCCGACCACGGGCGCGGCGATCCTCGTCTGCAACCACGTCAGCTTCATCGATCCGGTGCTGCTGATGGCGGCGAGCCCGCGGCCGATCCGCTTCATCATGGACCACGCGATCTTCCGCACGCCGCTGCTCGGCTGGTTCTTCCGCCTCGCCAAGGCGATCCCGATCGCGCCGCAGAAGGTCGACGCGCAGACCTACGAGCGGGCGTTCGCGCGCGCCAAGGAAGTGCTTGACGACGGCGACCTGCTCTGCATCTTCCCCGAGGGCGCGATCTCGCGCGACGGCGAGCTCGCCGAGTTCAAGGGCGGCGTGATGCGCCTGCTCGCCGCCAGCCCGGTGCCGGTCGTGCCGATCGCGCTGCAGAACCTCTGGGGCTCGTTCTTCTCGCGCGTCGAAGGCCGCGCGATGTCGAAGCCGTTCCGGCGCGGCGTCTTCAGCCGCGTCACCCTCGTCGCCGGCGAGCCCGTCGCGCCGCCGGCGGTGACGCCCGAAGCGCTGCGCGACCGCGTCGGCCGCCTGCTCGCGTCGTGACCGTCGGGCGGCGTCAGACCGCCGCGGTCGTGAAGCCCGGCTCGGCCTCGACCGCGACCGCGTGGCCGATCCGCTCGTACTCCGAGATCACCTGCGCGCCGAACAGCAGCAGCGTCGCCGCGAGCTCGAGGCTGAGCAGGACGACGATCGCCGTCGTCAGCGAGCCGTAGACGACCGTCACCTGCGACAGCGTCGCGAAGTACCAGACGAGGATGTGGCGCGTGATCTCCCAGAGCACTGCCGCGGTGATGCCGCCGATCAGCGCGTGCCGCCACGCCAGCCGGCCGGCCGGCATCACGAGATAGACCGACGTCAGGACGAAGACCTCGCCGACGAAGCCGAGCAGGTACAGCAGGGCGCCGGAGACGCCGTTCAGCGACCACTCGTGGCCGAACAGCTCGACGCTCTCCTTGCCGACCGCCTGCAGGCTGCCGGCGACGAGGGTGACGAGCAGCAGGCCGATGCCGAGCGACAGGATGTAGGCGTACGGGATCAGCACCGAGAAGATGAAGCGGCGCTTGCGCGCGACGACGCGGTGCAGGAAGACGACCGACATCGCGTTCTCGAGCACCGTGAACGCGAGCGAGCTGAAGAAGATCATCGTCGCGAGCAGCAGCAGGCCGATGCCCTGGCCGCGCTGGGCGAGGAAGTTCGCCAGCTCGCCGACGATGGCGCGCGACTGGCTCGGCACCAGCCATTCGAGGTAGCGCCCGATCGTCGCCAGCAGCTCGTGCTGGTCGATCAGCTCCGAGAGCACCATCACCGTCAGGATCAGGAGCGGAACGATCGAGAGCAGCGCGTAGTACGCGACCGCGCCGGCGAGCAGCAGCCCCTGGTTGGCCTTGAAGCCCTTCAGCGTCTGCAGCAGGAACTTGCCTGGGTGGCGCAGGACGTGCTGCGCCGCCGGGCCGATCAGACGATCGCCCAGGTAGCGTTGCACCGTGTTGTGAAGTCGGTCCGTCAACGAGCGGGCGTCGAGATCTCGCGCAGGGTTTCGTCGGTGTGCTTCGATTGTCGCGTGGCGAGGTCGCCGAGCGCCACCACCCCGACGATCGCGTTGTCGGCGCCGAGCACCGGCAGCCGCCGCACCTGGGCGTCGCCCATCTCGGCCATCACCGCCTCGACCGGGTCGTCGGCGCGGCAGCAGCGGACCTCGGGCGTCATGACGTCGGAGACGAGCGATTCCTGCGCGACCATGCCGTCGGCGACGCCGCGCACGGCGATGTCGCGGTCGGTGACCATGCCGACGATCGCCTGGCCGTCGAGGACGGGGAGCGAGCCGACGTCCATGTCGCGCATCCGCTGCGCCGCGGCCTGCAGCGTCTCGTCGCGCTGCACGGTGGCGACGCTCTTCGTCATGATCTGGGCGATCGTGGTCATGGCCGGCTCCTTCGAACACGCGTTGGCGCAAGGCTAGGGTGGCGGCGACGCGGGCGGCAGGAGGCGATCGCCTGCGCCGCTGTCGGCGCGACGCGGCGTCCGAGGTCGGCGCCGTCCGACGGCGACTTCAGACGCCGCGCAGGCGCTCGGCGCGCAGCGCCGCGGCGAACTCGGCGAACCGGCCCGCCTCGAGCGCCCCGCGGATGTCCGCCATCAGCGTCGCGTAGAAGTGCAGGTTGTGCACGCTCGCGAGCATCGGCGCCAGCATCTCGCCGCAACGGTCGAGGTGGTGCAGGTACGCGCGCGAGAAGCGGCCGCACGTCGGGCAGCCGCACGTCGGATCGAGCGGCTGCTCGTCGGTCCTGTAGCGGGCGTTGCGGATGCGCAGGTCGCCGAAGCGGGTGAAGAGATGGCCGTTCCTGGCGTTGCGCGTCGGCATCACGCAGTCGAACATGTCGACGCCGGCGGCGACGCCGTCGAGCAGGTCCTCGGGCGTGCCGACGCCCATCAGGTAGCGCGGCTTGGTCGCCGGCAGCCGGTGCGGCGTGTGGGCGACGATCCGCTGCATCGCCTCCTTCGGTTCGCCGACGCTGACGCCGCCGATCGCGTAGCCGGGCAGATCGAGCTCGGCGAGCGCCGCGATCGACTCCTCACGCAGCGACTCGAACATGCCGCCCTGGACGATGCCGAAGAGGGCGTTCGGGTTCTCGAGCCGCGCGAACTCGGCGCGCGAGCGCTGCGCCCAGCGCACGCTCATCGCCATCGAGCGGCGCGCCTCGGCCTCGGTCGTGACGCGGCCGCCGACCTCGTACGCGGTGCATTCGTCGAACTGCATCACGATGTCGCTGTCGAGCGTGCGCTGGATCTGCATGCTGACCTCGGGGGTCAGCAGCATGCGGTCGCCGTTGACGGGCGAGCGGAACGCGACGCCTTCCTCGCTCACCTTCGCGTTGGCGCCGAGCGACCAGACCTGGAAGCCGCCGCTGTCGGTCAGGATCGAGCGCGTCCAGCCTTCGAAGCGGTGCAGGCCGCCGAAGCGGGCGACGACGTCGAGCCCTGGCCTGAGCCACAGGTGGAACGTGTTGCCGAGCAGGATCTCGACGTTCATCGCCTCGAGCGCCTGCGGCCAGACGCCCTTGACGCTGCCGTACGTGCCGACCGGCATGAACACCGGCGTCTCGACGGTGCCGTGGCGAAGCGTCATGCGGCCGCGGCGGGCGTGGCCGTCGCCGGCGAGGATCTCGAACGCGAGCATCAGCGCATTGTCTTCGCCGCGCTCGCCGCCGCGCCTGGCGCAGCGTCGTCGCGCGTGAGCATGAGCAGCGTCCGGTTGCGGTCCTCGACGACGAAGAGCCGCCCGGCGGCGTCGACGAGGACGCCGGTCGGCGCGCCGAGCGGTCGCACGTTCTTCACCGCGTTCCAACCGGCGATCCATGGCCGCGGCGCGCCGGTCGGCCGCCCGCGCGCGTCGAGCACATAGGAGACGACGCGGTGGCCGGCGGCGCGGTAGCCGTGCCAGGCGACGACGATCTGACCGGCGAATGCGTTCTCCGCCCACGCCGGCACGGCGACCATCTGCAGCGGCGCGACGTGCGCCGGCCAGAGCAGCGCCGGCGCCGCGGTGTTCGCGCAATCGACACGTCCTTCGTAGCCGCGGGCCGGGCGGCGCGCGCCGACGCAGGTCGGCCAGCCATGGTCGGCGCCGGCGGCGAGCGCGTTGAGCTCCTCGGGCGGTGCGTTCTCGTCCGCGTAGTCGATCGAGTTCTCGCCCTGCAGGAGCACGCCGGGTGCGACCCACGCGAGCGCGAGCGAGTTGCGCAATCCGGTCGCGTAGGGCTGCAGCGACTGCAGCGTCTGCGCGGCACCGCCGAGCCTGGCCTCGTAGACCGCAGCGCGCGGCATGGCGCCCTGCGTGTCGGGACACGGCAGCGGCAGCGCGCCCGCCGCGTCGCGGCAGGCGTCGCTCGACGAGCCGACGTTGACGAAGAGCTGACCGGGCGCGCCGAAGACGATCTCCTTCAGCGGATGCGCACCGTCCGCCGGCAGGCCGTCGATCACCGTCTCGATGGCGATCGGCGGCGTCGGTCGCGTCCGCCAGATGCGGCCGGCCTCGCCGACGTAGACGCGACCGTCGGCGGCGACGGCGATCCCGTGCGGCCGGTCGAGCTTGTCGGCGACGACGCGCAGCGCCGCCGGCGGCGTCGCACCGCCAGCCGGCAGCTCGAGCTCCAGCAGGCGACCGCGATTCGCTTGCCAGCCGCCCATGTCGACGATCCAGAAGCGGCCCGGCGCGACCTCGGCGATGCGGCGCGGGAAGACGAGACCGCTCGCGGCGTCGGCGACGAGCGCGACGCACCAGCCGCGCGGCGCGTCGAGGGCGACGCGCGGAAAGCCGGCGCACCTGCCTTGCGTCGCGTACGCGGTCGCCGCATCCGCCGCCGCGGTGGCGGCGAGCCCGGCGAGCGCGACGACCGCCGCGAGCGCGCCGCGCCCGACCACGCCGGCGCGCCGTCGTCGCCGCTGCGCACCGCGGGCGAAGGGCGCGAACGTCGGCATGCGCGGATTGTCGTGCCACGTCGCCTTGGTGACACCGCGTGCCGCGAACCGCGAGACGACGTGCACGGCAGCGACGGCCGGCGCGCAACACTGCAGCGCCGAGGATGCAGCGGCGCGCACCGGGCGTGAAAAGTTCGGCGGCTCGCGGACGCGGCGCAGCAGGCCGACTTTCATAATCGGTCGCCCTTTCATGATGCCTTTCGTTCTCGATGACCCGAGCGTTGCTGGTCGACGACCACGCCTTCCTGCGCGAGGCCCTCGCGCTGGTGATGTTCCAGGAGCTTCCCTTCACCGAGGTGCTGCAGGCGGGAACGCTCGAAGAGGCGCGCGACGTCCTCCGCGTGCATGCCGATGTCGCGCTCGTGCTCGTGCGGCCCGCGCTTCCCGACGGCGACGGCGTTGACGCGCTCGCCCAGCTGCGCGCAGCGACCCGCGCCGCGCTGGTCGTGATGTGTCGCGGCGATTCGCCGGCGACGCTGCTCGCCGCGATCCGCACCGGCGCCGACGGCTTTCTGCCGAAGTCGTTGCCGTCGGCGTGCATGCTCGAGGCGTTGCGACTCGTGCTCGCGGGCGGGGTCTACCTGCCTGCAGACGCGCGCGACACCGCCCGCGAGGTCGCCGGCAGTGCGCCGGACGCGGCGGCACCGGTCGAACCGCTGCTGTCGCCGCGGCAGGTCGACGTCCTGCGCCGGCTCGTCGAAGGCAAGGCGAACAAGGTCATCTCGCGCGAGCTCGAGATGTCGGAATCCACCGTCAAGACGCACCTCGCCGCGATCTTCCGCAAGCTCGACGCCAACACGCGCACGCAGGCGGTCGTCGCGGCGACGCGACTCGGCTTCGGCGGGATCGATCCGGCGTCCGCCGGCTAGCAGCGGTCTCGGACCGGTCGCGATCAGAGCAAGAAGAAAAGAGCCCGCCGGCGGCGGGCTCCTGCAACACCGGGGTTGCCTTTCAGTTCAGGCCGAGCGCGCCGAGCAGGGCCTCGGCCGCCGGCAGGTTGAGGCGCAGCTGGTTGGTGACGATCAGCTTGTCGCGGCTGCCGTACCAGACCTGGCCGCCGCGCTCGACGAAGACCCGGTTGTAGGTCAGCGGCGCGGCGGCCGCAGGGACGCCGGCAAAGCGCAGCACGCGTGCATCGCCGAGCGCTTCGATGCTGTAGCTGCCGGTGCCGATGACGCTGCAGTTGCGCGCCGAGTTGTCGCTGATGCGAGCGAGGCACGAGTGGAACGTGACCGCCAGGTTGGGCCCGAACGACGCGCGGATGCGCTTGACGTTGTTCTTGTAGTAGTTGATGCCCGGTACCTCGAACGGCGCGACGGCGACGTCGCCGATGTTGACCGTCGACATGCCCCACGAGTCGTTCGTCGGCCCGGTGTTCGCGCTCGGCGTGTACGAGCACGGAATTCCCGGCGTGCGCGCGATCAGGGTGTCGAGCGTCAGCGCCTCGCTCTGGAAGGTCGACGCGTTGGCGGGGGTGACGGGCGCGCAGGCGGCGGCGTCGCCGCTGGCGATCTCTGCGGAATACACCATCGCCTTGTCGTTCGGCGTCGTGCCGTACAGGTCCGGATTGCTGATCGGCGTCGTCGTCCAGTAGCTCAGCGACGAGCCAGCCGGGAAGGTCTGCTCGCCCAGCGCCGCGACGACCGCGGGATCGGCGGGATTCGGGCCCCACGCCGAGAACTTGCCCTGCGTGTCGCTCAGCGGATACGCGCGGATCTCCTTGACGATGTCGATCAGCCTGGCGCCCGCGATGTCGCGAACGCTGCGCTTCGACTTCGCCGCGTAGCTCTTGCAGTAGAGCGACTCCGACTCGCCCAGTGCAGTCGGCGCCGTGTACTCGTGGGCGAATGTCGTCGGGCAGTCGAACCACTCGCTGCCGGTCCACATGAGCTGGTTGCGCAGCCAGTTGCTGGCACCGTCGCCCCACTCGTCCCACACCAGCGTGCCGGAGGCGTCGCTCTTGCGCTCGCGGTACTCGGTGAAGTGGAGCTTGCCGTTGGCGTCGGCGATCGCCCCTTCGGCGCTGGTCCGGAACGCGCGGTAGAAGAAGTTGTTGACGTTGGTGAACGTGAACCAGCGCAGCGTCGCGCCGGCAGCGCTGCTCCCCGCGGGCTCGCCGGCGGTCGGCTGCGCGGTGGCGACGACCGTCGCGACGTTGTCCTTGCTGAGGCCCGCCTCGACGGCGATCGCCTGCGCGGCAGCGAGCAGCGCAGCCTCCTTCTCCGCCGGCGTCGCGGCTGCGGTCACGGCCGGATCGGAGGCGGCCTGGATGAGCGACGGCAGCAGCTGCAGCAGGCGGGCGTTCACCGCGTTCTCGATGTCGGCGGCGCTGAGCGCCGTGCCGCTCGCGTCGGTCGCACCCGCGGTGGTCGTCACCTGCTCCTGCTTGGTGACGACGACGAGCCGGGCGAGCGTCGCGGCCTGCACGCTCGCGGCATCGGTCGCCTGCGTGAAATCGGCGAGCAGCGAGCCGGTGACGCCGAGCTGCTCCTTGACCGCCGCTTCCGCCTGCGCGGTCGTCGTTCCCGCGCTCTCGACGTGCGCCTGCACGAGCGTCGTCAACGGGCTGACGACGTCGGTCGCGTCGGCGGGCGCCTTGAGCGCGAACGGCACCATCACCGGGCCGTTGTCCTTGTCGACCGCATCGGTGCCGACGAGCGCGAGCACCGGGTACTTGCCGACGTCGGCGGGATCGACCGAGAGCGTCACCTTGCCGTCGGCATCGGTCCTGGCGCTCGGTTCGTCCGCATCGCAGGCGCCGTTGAGGTTCTTGTCGAGGCACACGGTCGCGTTCTGGATCGCGCCGTCGACGACAGTGACGGCGACGCTCGCTGGCGTGGCAACGCTGGAGCCGTCGCCGACAGCGCCGACACCGCCGCCGCCGCCGCAACCGACCAGCGCGGCCGACAAGACGCCGCCCGCGACCAGGGCGAGATTCAATCTGCTGAGATTCATTTGTTCTCCGGGGACATGAAGGCCGGTGGCATAGCGCGCGAACGCGCCACCGGTCGGCTGAGGCGCGCGACGCTCGTGCGCGCTCATCGGGACCGATTCTTCCGGCGCGCTGTACGACGCCGCATCGACCGTTTGGTCGAGCCGCACGACCGCTGCCGTGACCGTCTGCACGGAGTCGCGCTGCGCCGCGTGGATGGCGCGGCAGAGCCGCGCGTTCGCTAGTCCGTGCCCGACGGGCGCGCGAGGAGCATCGCGTCGCCGTAGCTGAAGAAGCGATAGCGCTCGGCGATCGCGTGCGCGTAGAGCGCGCGGATGCGCTCCATTCCCGCGAACGCGGAAACGAGCATGAGCAGCGTGCTCCTGGGCAGATGGAAGTTGGTGAGCAGCAGGTCGACGACGCGAAAGTCGAAGCCCGGCGTGACGAAGAGGTCGGTCTCGCCGCTCGCAGCCGCGATCGACTCGCCCGCCGGAGCGCGCAGCGCCGCCGACTCCAGCGCCCGCAGGCTCGTCGTGCCGACGGCGACGATGCGGCCGCCGGCGGCGCGCGTGCGCGCGATCGCCGCCGCCGTCGCCGCGCTCACCTCGTAGCGCTCGCAGTGCATGACGTGCTCGGCGATGCGCGCGCTGCGCACCGGCTGGAACGTGCCGGCGCCGACGTGCAGCGTCACCGCCGTGCGTTCGACGCCGCGCGCCGAGAGCGCGGCGAGCAGCTCGGCGTCGAAGTGCAGCGCCGCGGTCGGCGCCGCGACCGCGCCGGGCCGCGCGGCGAACACGGTCTGGTAGCGCGCGCCGTCGCTGGCGTCGTCGGCGCGCTCGATGTACGGCGGCAGCGGCACGTGGCCATGGCGCTCGAGCAGCTCGAGCGGCGGCGCCGGCAAGCGCAGCCGGAACAGCGACCGGTCGCTGCCGGCGCGGCCGAGCACCTCGGCGTCGAACGCGTCCGCGAAACGGATCGTCGTTCCCGCGCGCGGCGTCTTGCTGGCGCGCAGCTGCGCGACGACGACGTCGTCGTCCTCGATCCGCTCGACGAGCGCCTCGACCACGCCGCCGCTCGCCTTGGCGCCGAACAGGCGCGCCTTGATGACCGCGGTGTCGTTGACGACGAGGAGGTCGCCGGCGCGGAGCAACTCGGGCAGATCGCGCACCTGGAGGTCGCGCGGCGGATCGCCGGTGCCGTCGAGCAGGCGCGCCGCGCTGCGCTCGGCGGCGGGTCGTTGTGCGATCAGCTCGCGCGGCAGCGCGAAGTCGAAGTCGCTCAGGGTCAGCGGCACCGCCATGCAGGGCAAAATTCTCCCATGGCCCCCACCCTGCGCGAGCCGAAAGCCGGCGCCGGGCCGGCGGCTGCGGCCGAGCAGGCGCTCGCCAAGCTCGGCCTCGTGCGCGACATCGACCTCGCGCTGCACCTGCCGCTGCGCTACGAGGACGAGACGCGGATCGTTCCGATCGCACAGCTGTCCGACGGCGACACTGGCCAGGTCGAAGGCGTCGTCACCGACTCGAGGATCCAGTTCAGGCCGCGCCGCCAGCTCGTCGTCAAGATCGCCGACGACAGCGGCGACCTCGTGCTGCGCTTCCTCCACTTCTATCCGTCGACCCAGAAGACGCTCGCCGCGGGCAAGCGCGTGCGCGCGCGCGGCGAAGCGCGCGGCGGCTTCTTCGGCGTCGAGATGGTCCACCCGACGTTCAGGGTCGTGACGCCGGAAACGCCGCTGCCCAAGTCGCTGACGCCGGTCTATCCGAGCACCGTGCAGCTGTCGCAGGCGACGCTGCGCAAGGCCGTCGCGGCGGGCCGCGCGCGCGCCGACCTCGACGAGCAGCTGCCGCCGGGAATCGTGCCGCGCGGCTTGCCGACGCTGCGCGAAGCGCTCGCGTTCCTGCACGAGCCGCCGCCCGGGCTCGCCGCTGCCGCGCTCGAGGACCGCACGCATCCGGCGTGGCAGCGGCTGCAGTTCGACGAGCTGCTCGCGCAGCAGCTGTCGCAGCTGCTCGCCAAGCGCGAGCGCCAGCGCCAGCGCGCGCCGGCGATGCCGGCTTCGCACGGCAGGCTGCACGACGCGCTCGTCGCCGCGTTGCCGTTTCGGCTCACGAGCGCGCAGCGCCGGGTCGGCGCCGAGATCGACGCCGACCTCGCCGGCAGCGTGCCGATGCACCGCCTGCTGCAGGGCGACGTCGGCTCGGGCAAGACGGTCGTCGCCGCGCTCGCGGCGGCGCGAGCGATCGACGCCGGCTGGCAATGCGCGCTGATGGCGCCGACCGAGATCCTCGCCGAGCAGCACCTGAAAAAGCTCGTCGGCTGGCTGGCGCCTCTCGGCGTCGCGGTCGCGTGGCTGACCGGCAGCCGCAAGGGCAAGGCGCGCGACGCCATGCTCGCGCAGGTCGCTTCCGGCGAAGCGGGGCTCGTCGTCGGCACGCACGCAGTGATCGAGGAGCAGGTCCGCTTCGCCCGCCTCGGCCTTGCGGTGATCGACGAGCAGCATCGCTTCGGCGTCGCGCAGCGGCTGGCGCTGCGCGCGAAGCTTCACGGCGCGGGCGACGCTGCCGGGCGCGCGCAGCTCGAACCGCACATGCTCATGATGAGTGCGACGCCGATCCCGCGGACGCTCGCGATGACCTTGTTCGCCGACCTCGACGTCAGCACGATCGACGAGCTGCCGCCGGGGCGGACCCCGGTCGTCACCAGGCTGTTCGCCGACGCCCGCCGCGACGAGGTGATCGCGCGCATCCGCGACGAGGCGGCGCGCGGCCGGCAGACGTACTGGGTGTGTCCGCTCGTCGAGGAGTCGGCCGCACTCGACCTGAAGAACGCGACCGCGACGCACGCCGAGCTCTCGGCGGCGCTGCCCGGCCGGATGATCGGCCTCCTGCACGGCCGCATGCCGGCGGCGGAGAAGACCGCGGTGATGTCGCTCTTCGCGGGCGGCCAGATCGCCGTGCTCGTCGCGACGACCGTCATCGAGGTCGGCGTCGACGTCGCCAACGCATCGCTGATGGTCGTCGAGCACGCGGAGCGCTTCGGCCTGTCGCAGCTGCACCAGCTGCGCGGCCGCGTCGGCCGCGGCAGCGCGGCGAGCGTCTGCGTGCTGCTCCATACCGCGCCGCTCTCCGACACGGCGAAGGCGCGGCTGAAGGCGATGCTCGAGAGCAATGACGGTTTCGAGATCGCGCGGCGCGACCTCGCGATCCGCGGACCGGGCGAGTTTCTCGGCGCCCGGCAGTCCGGCGCGGCGCTGCTGCGCTTCGCCGATCCGGCGCGCGACGAAGCGCTCGTCGCCACCGCGCGCGACGCCGCCGCGCGCCTGCTCGAGCTCGATCCCGAAGCGGCCGGACGCCACATCGAGCGCTGGCTCGGCGGGCGGGCCGACTACCTCAACGCCTGACGCGGACAGCGCCAGCCGCGGCGAGCGCGCGCGGCGAGGGGAAGTCCCGACGGATCGGCACGACGGCCGTGGCGCCGCCCCGATATCCTCGCGACTCGCTCTGCCATCCACCCGACGAGGCCCATCGATGCTCCACGCACTCCTTCGCCCGCTCGCCCTGCTCGCGCTCGCGCTGCCGGTGCTCGCCTGCGCCCAGACGTCGACGCTCGACAAGATCAAGCAGAGCGGAGCGATGACGCTCGCCTACCGCGAATCGTCGATCCCGTTCTCGTACCTCGACGACAAGGCGCAGCCGACCGGCTTCGGCTTCGAGATCTGCGAGAAGATCGTCGACCGCGTCAAGGCCGCGACCGGGCGCAGCGACCTGAAGAAGCAGTACCAGGCGGTGACGTCCGCCAACCGGATTCCGCTCCTCGTCAACGGCACGATCGACATCGAGTGCGGCTCGACGACCAACAACAGCGAGCGCGGCAAGCAGGTGCAGTTCGCGATCAACTACTTCTACACCGGCACGCGCTTCCTCGTGAAGACGGGCACCAACGTCAACAAGCTTTCCGACCTCGCCGGCAAGACCGTCGTCTCGACGACCGGCACGACCAACTTCCAGATCCTGCGCCGGCTGAACGAGGAGCAGAAGCTCGGCATCGACCTGATCGGCGCCAAGGACCACGCCGAGTCGGCGCTCCTCGTCGAGACCGGCCGCGCCGTCGCCTTCGGCATGGACGACATCCTGCTCTACGGGCT
>Ga0157379_10003519_pt1 | contig 13260 bp, 13 predicted proteins | sample S25metaG_FD_121802 | JGI IMG/M metagenome (GOLD analysis project Ga0157379, IMG submission 121802) | Switchgrass rhizosphere microbial communities from Kellogg Biological Station, Michigan, USA - S2-5 metaG | ecosystem: Host-associated > Plants > Roots > Rhizosphere > Soil | place: USA... | reverse complement strand
TTGGGATTCTAATCCAAGTATGATATATTGAAACTTGTGTCATCTAAAGCCATCTGCATTCCGGAGTGTACGCTGTCACCCCGCGTCTGGCTGTTTTAATGTGAAGTAAGACTTACGCGTAAAATCTCATACGGAGTTATCTAAAGCTGATAGGAGCTCTGGGTGTTCGTTGGAGCCTCCCAAAGTAATCAGGACCTGATGGTGCGCTCCGGCGCCAAAACCCGTTTACTGATGATCTACATCCGTCATGCACGAGATCACCAGTTCCAGCTCTGTTATGCATGATACAACCCCAAGCACTTCAGTCATGCATGAGACTATAATCTCATCAGTGATGCACGACACCACCAAAACTTTGTCCGCCATGCATAAGACCGCAATCTCTTCCGCTATGTGTGAGACCACTACACCCCCAGCTAGGCATGAAACCACAATGTCCTCAGTTATGCATGGGATGAGTTCTGTCATGCATGACACCACTCTGACTGTCTTGTGAACGAGCAGCACCGGAACGACCACAGCGGCGGTGGAAGCGACCAATGCTTACGATAATTGCGTCCAGCATATGTTTACTCTTTTTCCGTTACAATTTCATCCGACTTAACCACGAATTTTTTGAATGGATTGCAACATTCGAATCGACTGCGACTGTTGAAAAGGTTTCCTTTGACTCTACTACTCGGACTCATACTATTGTCATCGCTCCTTCTCAAGGGTAAGCCATAACTCACTATTTTCTACCAGCCGCCTTCTGACCTTGATTTTTTTTAGTTTTCCGATATGTCCCCTTCGCAGTTAATGCCTTTGTTGGCGATGCCCTTCATTTTGTCCCAAAAATCCAAAATTCCTGATCTGGCCTGATATGATTCAAGACTCTGACCAGGAGACAAAACGTGTTTAGATTGTGCTAAAAATGCTGTAAACAAATTCTGACGGAGGAGGGAAAGTTCTATCTGAGCCAAATCAGGCCAAATCAGGACCTTCAGCCGGTCAGGTAAAGTGGATTTTTGCGACATTATCATGACGCGCAAACTTCCATACCGTCACTCATTCCTCTGTTTTCCCAAGTTTTGTAATGAAACTCTTGGTGAGAACGCCTTCACCAACCCAGTTCAAAACAACTCCTTCACTTGTAAGTGCGCTTGACATATTTTATTTAATTTCTGTCCTAATCAAAATATTTTGCAGTTGATGTTACCGTTAACGACACCAACTCTGTCTGGTTCTATTGTGCTGTTGGGACGCATTGCAAACAGAGTATGTTCGGTGTTGTTAACAGTCGCGAGCCGGATTCTTCCATCACTCAGTCCGCTTCCGTTGGCTGGTCGAAGTGGCACTGTGTATTTCTGATCGTTTTATGGACCATCATCTAAACCTTTGTTAAAATGGGATCCTGCTCTGAAGGCGAAATGTACCTACGTTAAGAGTCATGTTGCAAGCAACCTTGTCGCCAATGGATGGGGTAACAACATCGATTTGACTGGAATGGACACAGTGGCAATGAAGCAAGTTGTGGATAACGTGCTGTGAGTCCTATTTCTCTATGAAACAATGAAGAGCATTCCGAAACACTTCCCCACTAGCTATACCCAATTACTGATTAACAGCAACATGGACTACGTCGCCGATGGATAGTCCTCCTTGGGTAATTCTAAAGCCCTCTTGTCGTCCCCGTGGCGCAATTGGCTGCTGTTGGGACCAGTACTGGTGAAGGTGTTACCACAGGAACCCTCAATCTTGCTTCTGGATCTACAAACGGCGGCCTTCGATCAGCACGTCTCAGCATTGCAATTGTACTTTTGTCAGCACTCGCTGCATGCGCTCTTCTGTAGATGACGGATAGAGCAATGATAGTTTGCGGACATTTTCATAATCCACGGCGGCGTCAAAGGGATTATTTTATAGATCTCTTCCTAAGGGGGGCTCTTTGTCGACTCCAAGGTGCGGAGGCTGGGTGGAGGCTTCTAATAAGTCGATCGTGATTGGATTCTCGAACCCTTCCTTTTCGAGATACGTTGAATTATCGTCCGGAGATGACACTTCGAGATATCGCCGTTCATGCTAGCAGTTTTCAAATATAAACCTTGTCTTACGTATAAGCTGCTGTACAGCTCTGAGATAGATATCTGAAAACTCTCCAAGACAAATCGAATGCATTAGCACGCAAGCGGGATTCTCACGCTCTGAAAGATCCTGAACATTGGTGAAGTTCGCCAAAGGTCACTGCTTAATATTTGGTTTAGATTTTATTGCATATGTTTGTACAGCTCCCTGAATGATGGGAGGCGGATGAGGGGGGAGATGATGGGGAAATAACAAAAACGAAATGGGTCGGTCCAAATCTGAAGCTTCAACGAGTGGATGAAATCCGGAATACGTATAGTAAGCGTCTTAATACAACTAGTGACCTTAAATAATGGTATTAATTGGATAATAACTAATAGCCTTCAAAACAGTCACTTCGCACCTTGCCTTCATCCACAACCACAGTGACCCATTCGTTGTTCGCGAGTAATAATATTAGTCGCATGGATGTGTTGGCATCTGTGATGTATTGGACATGCATGACCAATTCTTCTGCACCGCGAGCAACTCTCCAGGAACCCATAGGTGCAGTTAGGATTGTGCGTCTGACCACTCGCACAATAATCGTTATTGCAACGAGTATGCACGACTCGCTCTACATCAAGGTGTGGACAAAGAAGATAGCTTGTTCTTGCATAGGTTGTTGTGAGGCACATGAAACTGAAACAGATCAGAATCAAGATAGAGGGAAAGAGAGGCAACTAGCATACTTTCAGTGGTTTGCAACAAATAAGGCCGTCTGGGGGAGCCACCATATGGAGAGATGAAGGACAGAGGTCTGCTTTTTGTATCTTTAGCCTTGGTCACAAGGTTCGATAGAGTCATGGTGAGCGGGTTCGAATAACTCGGCAGAGAGATTGCTTTGCAATGTGCAATGCAAACCTAGGGCTTCTTACGTCGCAATTTCCACTTGGCTCACCATTGTTGAAAAGCTATGCTTGGAGAATCTACTGTAGCCTCCATTTAACCATCAGAAGGTCAATTTTAGTTCCAGAACTCGGTTTTATAATATATAGACATAATCCGGGACATGTAGTCCTTCGAATTGGATACCACAGTTTACTTTTTCACCAGCAAGGTTCACCTATAGCAAGGGCTTTCCGTATAAGCCGGAGGTATTGAGAGGCTTTCTGTCACAGCACTGTGATTCTCTTCTTAATACCTGTGTTCGTGCTTTCGAAGGTGGGTGGAAATATGGGAGATTGGGGCCTTCTGGATTAGTAAAGGACAACGAAAAACTTTCCCCCCGAAGCGAAGGGATCGCATCAGATTATTATAATCTCGCTCATGACTAGGAATGGAAGGCATGGTTCAAAATAACTTGTGCACGCCTACGACGCCGGCCTGTAAATGAATCGCTTCACGAAACAGTTTCTCGTTTTATTTGTAAAGATAATGCGTAAGTAGCCTTTACATGATATTTTCTGATGATAAAAACTTACAAAGAAATGCGAGGTAGCAGAATGAATATCAGATGGGAAATTACAGGAGGTCTCCTGCTCTGAAACGTGGTCTAATTAGCAATAACAAAGCTTGGTTATGTGTAGAGTGGGGAGACGTTCATTAACATTCGTCTTTACCGGACATCCGAGGGTGGGCATGGAGCCATGGGAGGCGGGGGACTGGCAAAGCTGATCCTATGGAACCATGAGTAGCTTCTCAGGCGCCAGTGGGGACCCTGTGGATCTTACCATAAGAGGGGATAGTTAGGAGTTACGTTATGGACTCCTTGCTGAGGCACCTTACTGAACGGTATTCCCCTAACATGTGTTGTGATCTTCATAAGATACCGCGGAGCCACTAAGGGAACCTTGTCGGATAGATTTACGGCATAGGGTCTGTTCAGCGTCAGGTATGTCATATGGCGCGCCCACATGAAGACTCACATCCAACCATAACAGAACCTCTTCCGCGTGAATGAACGAAAGGGGTGAGATATTCCCGCCTTTGGTGTCAACAGCCAGAATCAGGTTGTGCCATGGACTTCGATGCTTTATTGAATCTGCGCTGAGAACGGAACACTTCAAGGAATCGGAGCTTAGCTCGTCACCTGATGATCCAAGGTTTATCTCCAGTACCAGCCTCTGCCTTCGAAAGAAACACGTAGCATGTGCATTACAAGAAGTCGTTCCTTGATTACTTGTCAAGTAAGTGATTCACCGATGCTTTCATACTTCACAGTCGTTCCCATCGCGCCAAGATCAGCGAACCTCGTTTGTGAATTTCTTGAGAATGCTGACCCCACTCTTCCTCGATGACCGATTTAAGAATAGGTATAATTCCCGTGATCTAAAACTCTCCAGCTGAGTATTCGAGCAGCTAAGAAGCCAGAGAGATGAAGGAATTACCAGAAGCACTTTCGGTGATAGTAATGGAGAAACATCGGGAAGGGAAGAAACCATGAAGCTACTCTGTCTAATCTGGTAGAGCAGATTTTCCAATCCTTCCATTAAGCCAATTGTTCGAAGCGTCCATTCTGACCAAAGTTCCTGGTAATCGATATCCAGTGAGCACCCCAGCTAGGCATAGAAAGAGTTACTGTACTTCTTCAGCACTAAATTCCTTGGCAACAAACGCGTGAAAATCCTGCGAAGCCTTCAGGAGGAGTGGAACTGAAGGTAGCATAAGCCACTTGAATTTGCAAGGAAATGAAAACTCACCTACCTGATGCAATAATAAATAAGGACTGTGACATGTACCGCGCAACCGTATATGAGAGTCGTCGAGGTAGTATCAGATCGCACTGTTCTAAGGCGCAAGACACTGGCAAGAATATCTTGTGGAGCTTCTCGCCAGTAAACTTTTTCTCGTGTTTGTATATGGTAAAGGATGGTTCCTCGAAAATCATATCTTCTCCAAAGGTTCCAAATAAATATTTGTTAAGGTCAAGCAGTTGTTCCTTAGGAGCCGTGAAGGTTAATGCATCCACGTTCAAGGATATATGAGCAAGCGCTATGCAATGGTATATTTTCAGGAGACTTGGATTCTTCATCAATGCTGAATAGATATATTCCTCTTCGACATATATCTGCTCGGATGGATTTCTTATGTAGTCCCAGAGTCTTTCAGTTGGCATTAAAATGACGGAAAAATCCCTTGAGACAGTCAGTACTTCATCCGCGTTGAATAACTAAGAGAGACGAACCCTAATTCATCTGATTCCATTATACCAAGAATTCTTGGGTAAAGAGATTTACAAGATTGCTTGAAATCTTGGGAAACCTGTTGTAGAATCTGAAAACAATCCCATCCGCAGGCTCCTCCAACGAGGTGATCGTGGAGATAGGTCGATAGTACACCGGGAAGCACATACGAGTGCAAAAGGTCATGGGGAAAGTGAGTGAAGGTCATGGCCATTTGTTCTATGTTCCCTGCACAGGTAGGGATGGCATGTGCGAAGGTACAATTCTCATATTTAACCACTTTTCTCGTGTAATAACCTCTCGGTGTTTCAAATGGTTCGATTCTGAAAATTTCTGGGTGATACAGCAGTCGGTTTATAAAAGGATATGTCATGGAGTCCCATATTGCCAAAACCTTGGCCATTAAAATAGAAGGAAGCTTGCTTACTGGACTTCGTAGAGAAACTGAGGTGCCAAAGATTAGACACTTCGACATGGAGCTGGTGCCGCGCGGTAGATCGAACAAGCACGATAGATGGGTTGCCGGTAATACTGCAGCTGGTGTATAAAGATAGACGTGACATTGGGGGATGGCTTGAATTTGAATATGAACGTTGGATAGTGGTTACAACGGAGTGCGCCCATACGGACCCACATGAAAGTACGTTTTCCAGACGAGTGACATCTGTCAGACTAGCACCTATTCCAGTACCGGAGCTGGGATTATTGTGAGCAGTATGTCTTGTTAAAAAGTACCGCCTTGTTGGTACTGTATACATCGCGGCAAGGTCAGTGATTCTTTGACCATCCTTCGGACTGTTTCAACTCTTACGGATAATGTTCGTTTAATCTAGCGGTTGAGAAACACGGCTCACTTGAAGATGATCATGTATCAGCAAGCTCATCAGCGCCCATGTCATTTGTATGGAACATCGCACGGATCTTTGAGGTCTCAAGGAAGTAGCGGCCATGGCATCAGCCAGTGAGGTTTGAAAGTCGAAAGAAATTTTTTTCCCAGCCAAGATTGAGGTACTGAACGACGGCAACTGTAAAATATCTATGGATAATTACGAGTTTTGAAGTGAAGAACCTTAACTGGGCATACCTCTGGTAGCTTCTATCCTTGGGTATTACAATGTTTGGTGAGCACCTTCGAATCTTGCAATTAGGAATTATTATTCATCCTGTTATTCTCGAATCTCTCCTCACGCCAAAGCAGTGTTTTTGATCCCTGGATTATTATTAAAAGGTTCTCCAATACGATAATGTGTTTCGATACGCCAAACTAGCTCAGGTGGACGTTTTATTTTATACTTAACTGATAAATGGGCGTCGAGTCCCAAATAGCGATCATTTTCGCATTAGGTGCCGGGATTGGATAATTCCGAGCTGCCATCAATGTCTCTACCTTTATACCTCTTCTTGCACAAGGAGGAATTACGGCAAGTAGCCCTGTTTGAGACATATTCTGATCCGTGGCAGTCTTTCCCTCCCACGGAGCCAATGCAGAGCGGGTAAAAATCAGCAGTGGATTGGTAGATCAAGGGGGCGAACGAAGTTGTAAGTATTCTCTGAGATGATTCTTGCAGTGCTGATCGACGCCTAACAAAAATGTAGCAACGGTTATCGTTACTTCTTGAGCTGATGGCCACCACTACCCATATCGAGATAGATATCCTTCAGAGGAATCAATGGCAGCAGAAGCTCATCTGTACTTTATCAGAGAATCAAAGGAGATTCAACTATGTCTGCAGGAGGTCTCACTGAAGACTAACAGCTACCACATATTTCAGTGCACTCATTCGAATCGGATAGTATGCCCACCATCCCGAAATTGCTCAAGAAATTGAGTCAGAAGAATATCCGCCAACGGGCAGTCTCGGAATCATCGTCAAACGGTCATGAATACCAACGCTCGAATTCCGAACAGGTTCCTCCACTCCCAGTAAGGAGTAGGACTTCAAGCAGTTTCCTACCTTGGATATCAGACAACCCTCAAGCATTCAGGTCTTCTTCACCCTCTACCTTTTCACTTTCAGAAACGGTAGGAACAGGACAACCCCCGGATCCAATACCACCGCCCGTACCGCCACTTCCTTACCAGCTTCCACCAATGGTTTCGGATGTTGACCGTGATTTAACATCCACATGGAATGCTGCTACAAGCGGAGCCCCTCGTCCGAATAATGTAACAAAAGTTGGCAAAAAATTGGCAGCGTTAGGTGACAATTCCTCTCGACTTCCGTTGTGCAGATATATAACTGCGCACAATTATAGAGAATATTGTAATCACATCAGAGATGGCCCATAAGAACAATGAAGTCGTCGTATCGACCATCAAAGCAGGCTTGGAGATGGCAGGAGGCATTGAAGCCATTGAGCAAGGGGTTAACAAGTTTATGGAGGGGAGCAAGGTTTTAATGGATGCGTTGGACGGTGTAGCGAAGCTTCATCCTTTTATCGGAGGTAAGAAATTCCTTTCACGTTGCATTTTTTACTATATTCTAATATTCTAAATATAGTGGTTGTACTCGCATTTAAGGTGGTTCTCTTTCTTCTCCTACGTGAAGTGGATCTCTCACGCCCCATTACAGGCTGCTTGGACGCTAGAGATGAAGAGAAGGGAAAACGATAAAAAGGTCACCGCTCTTTATGCTGAGATGAAGGACATGATGTCTGTCATGATACAGTATGTGAAAGATCTCATTCTCGTGTATTTATTTTCACTCTTTATAGGCTGAAGAACGTGAAAGATCCTCAGGAGTTAGCTCCCGACGGGACGACAATCAGAAGTCGTATGGAGGATCTGTCTAAAGCCACCGCCGATGATATCAAAGCGTGTGCAAACACTTGCGATGTTTACTCCAAGAAGAAACTCATAGGTATGCTCCTAGACATCTGAATTTTATTTCATTTCTTACTGTTGATTTAGCGAAAGTCATAAATGGACCGGTCTGGGAAGGGAGACTAGCCAAGCACGCTGTTGGATTTACCAAGAGAAGAACAGAGTTCGAGTTTGCATTGACAATCCATACGGCACGTGGAGTCGATGCAGCAAACCAAACGCTGGCTCTCATGCAAGAAGGTTCCCAAATGATGAATGCGAAGATAGATATGATGATGCAGTTGTTCCAACGCTTTACGACCCCAGAAGAGAAGAAGGTGGCCTTACTTGTCGAGGAGAAGGGCGGCGCAGCAGCTTGCCAAGCGAATGAAGCTCTTCTTATGAGTTTGAACGAAGTTGACGTGAAGAATCCCCGGGGAGTCCAGACCACGTCTCAAGCCTCTCGTAGTGTTGCAGCCAAAACCGAGATACACACATTGATGGAAGATTTGCGAACGGACCCAGAAGAAGCAATTCAGAGCAACATGAAGGTTTTCGAACGGAAGTTTGAAATTCAAAAGGGACAGCTCAAGGAAGAAATGGAGCGGATCGTTCGACGAGAGGGTGATCGTGTAATCAGTGCTCTCACCGCTGGGCCACACGACAAACTTATTGATCCTGTATGTTAAAATCGATTCATTTTATCAGCATTTTCTAACGTACTTTTTTTTCAAGGATGTTTTTAAAATATGGAAGGACATGGTGCAGTCTATTTGTTGCAGCATAGTGATTGTGACCTACTAAGCATTCCCTGATATGAAGGGATGGCATGCCAGCGCAAAGACTCGACACTTCGTTACAGCGTTAAGGGATTATTACCAGGATAAATACAACACTACCAGGCAGAATGAGACGGCTTCGGCAGTGCCACCTACCCCGGTTTCAGCGATTGCAAAACATGACGAATGGGCTCTAGACTATATCAGCATCACCAGACTGCACGCCATTAGTGAAGCATTCGATGACGATGCTTCAGGCTTCATAACGGTTAGAGAAGTCAACCAGTTTACTACTTCCCGCCCTTTGGAGTGGAGGTAAGCCCGAATAGTTCTTCATTCGATAATCCATCGTGTTGAGACATGCCAGTTTACCCCATTGGATTGCATATTGGGCAATAGGTAAGAAGGTTGTAGAGGCAGAACGCTGTTGCGCTAACTCCTTTGCAGGCTGGCACATGTCACTCCAGAGGTACAAGACAGGACTTCAAGAAGTTATTGGGAAAATGTTCGCCATATTACCTTTTATCAAACGAGAAAACCGGGCACCCGTCAACATGTATCTCGATGTAACCTATCAATGGACGGCCAGCATTTATGAATCGATCCAACCTTGTCAAATTAGTCATGCTCTGGAAACGAAATTCGAGACTTACGTCGATGCGGAGGAGAAACGAATTCGGAGCTATCTTGAGTCCATTGACTACGACATCGATGCTCAGGACACAGTGAGCTTAATTACAGGGCATGGTCGCATTGAACGCGTGAGATATCATTTCTCAGTAAAAATATATTCCAACTCACAAACAGTCAGTTTATCCTTCCCATACTGTACCTAATTTTACAGCGTCATTTCGAAATCTTCCGAGTAGCTCAAACTAAGGTCTTACACGAGGAAGAACTTCTGGTATGTTTATACTCTATTACGTGGTCTAACACGTCGCTCAGATCCGGCCAGGATGCCATCGGAACACTCCGACATGTTTTCGCAGTTGTGACTGAACGTGTCAGCACTTTGGAATGTGGGTGACCAATCCTGTCGATGGACTAAACTATCTCATTAAATGACTTATTTACAGCTAATTTTGAACAACAAAAGTTAAGAGTCCAGGAGCAGTTTAAAATATTTGCCCACGGAATCGTAAGCACGGCCATTACATGTTTGCTCCCTGATACCGAGTTAACCTTTTCTCAGTTCACGGAATGGTACGAACCCACACTTTGGGAACCTTCCCGTGTTCGCAGTAGTAACCCTCCTGAGTATCCTTACAATGAAGCTTTTGAAAGCGACCTCCCACCAAAAGTCTGCAACTATCCACTCAATCAGGAGATTCTTGACTTCGCTGCATATGAGAGATACGGTCGTACAGGCCAATTGTCCAACCCTGGTCTCATTACACCAAAGCTAGATGTACCGGATATACTGAAAAGCGTCCTAGGTCCTTGGTACGGATACAAGTACCGTGACAATGGTAATACCAGTGCATCTGGTATGATCTCTTTCACTCTCAAGCCTCAAGAAGGAGCGAGCGTAGTCAAAGCCTTCAAAGCTTCCAGTAGATCTAATCAAGTCGAATTCACTATCATCGGAACTTGCGAAGAACGAGAAGGGAATACCGAGGTGTCATTCAAGCGGAATCTTCCATCCAGTTATCCCTCTGAATATTGGAAAGGCGAATTCGATCTCCTAAAGCAAGTCATCACTGGTACTGTTGCCTACGAAGAAAATGGAGGAGAAGATCGTTTATTCCCGTTCACCTTTTACCTGTGTCGGACGACCCCAGAGATTCTGCGGTTCAGACCCACTCCCGCTGACTTCGAGGAAAGGAAAACGGAGAGTCTTTGGAAGTATGCCATCGAAGCAATAGTTGCTCAAATCCAGCGGGATTCATGGTCGTGGTCATATTTCCGAAAGCGTAGGGATACTCGGAGAAGGTTTCTTGAACTGTGGATGCGCCGTACCTGCGGTGGAACGCCTTTGACGCCGGAAGAGCAGGAGGAATTAACCTCTATCCGGCATTCATTGACAGCTCAAGATGGCAGGTTCTATCATTCAATTGCGGCCCGTAGAATAAGGAATACGATAGTCCATGGGTAGGTAATTTTCAAGCTGTACCCCTAACGATTATGCTGACGTTTTCTGTTTGGTGCAGGTGTAATTGCGATGCTTGTGGTGGTTCGATTATAGATTCCCGTATTATATGTCTGAACTGCAAGACAACTAATACCTGGAATAGTGTGGATCTCTGTGAAAATCCATCATGTATCGAGACGATGATTACACGGAGTGATCTGACTAGACCTCATCCTCCTACGCACGATTTTGTCAAGATTAGGCGGATGGTCCATCTTCCTTATATAGGAATTATGGAACGAGACGCCCATTCCGCTTTGGAACATGCCAGATCAATCTTTTCCGGGAGGGATTCTGGGCAAGAGACCAATGAACTACTTAAATGCCTGTTCTGTAAGGAAAGGGTACAGAAGCCTTGCTGGTATTGCGTCAAATGCGAAGGTAACTATTCCAAGACTACCACAATTTATAATCTATTAATAATTTATTGCTTAGATCCCACCTTTATTTGTAACGCATGCGATTCTCTTGGTAATACCGCATTCGGGAAGATTCCTGGATACAATGGCTCGCATGCATTCGACACTCATGACTTGGTTAGATGTACAGATAAGGTCGAAGATGAAGAAGAGCTTTCAATGGAGACTCGTCTTGATAGGTTAGAAAATTGGTTTCGTAGGCACGAAGGGCGTATGGAAGAAAGGCTGTCGAAGATGGAAGGCATCTTGGAAGGCATTTCAAGAGTATTGCAAAGTAACTCGGGACTTATAGGAATATGCCCCTAATTTATCATCACATCATGTATCCTGCATTACGAACGTATATTACTGACGAAAAACCTCATTGAATGTTCATTGTCCAAGGTCATCGTAATTTCGCTGAGAGTTGATCTCCCTCATGCATATACGTATGATATATAGAAAATATTTAGACACTGTAGATCAAGAATATTTATGCTTGTCCGAGGGAGTCTTTTTAAATTTTAAGTATTTCGCTGGATATGTGACCGTCACGCGGTGTAACATCCCCCTTTCATTTTTGTGTTCCAGCCTCAGCCCCAACCTCAAGAGTGATCTCGTTAACCTGCATCTTCTCTTTTTCTTTTTTTTTAGAGGAAATCCAACGATTGAAATCCGGACTACATAGAAGCTGCCAGGTCCTTCGAGTGGCTTCCTTTAAATTCCAAATTGGTTGATGGGGACGCATTCGGAGCCTTAGACCTCGGGTGACTACAATTTCAACAACTGTGACGCGCTCCTGTGACTCACAGCATAGCCTCTTTGCGCAATATAAGAAGATGGAATCAGAGTTATCTCCTTTCGAAACAAACCACTGCCACAGTAAGACTACCAAATTGGAGGAGTTAGGAGACTTGGGTGCTGATTATTCAGTTCATCCTACTGACCAACTCGATATCTACGGCCGTTCTGGATGTATTAGAAGTGGAAGCCACCATGTCATTCGTCGAGGAGCGGGTCGATAAGCCTGTTCTTCCAGATGTGTATTCTGGAAAATATTGTCCCAATATTGTACCATCACATAAACTCAATGGTCTCAGACGTCGGGGCGCGATAAGGCAAAGGACAGATCCAGTCAAGGTACTTTCTCCTTATGCTGTTCCTTTTCCTTCTAATGTTCATTGTTCATTCAAGAGGTGCGCCGGAATTACACCAAGACGAGCGCAAAACGTTGTTCTGTCCCAAACAGCCACTACTTCACCAGACAACGACAGGAACCTTGGTCGACTAGACCCTACCGTTCACCCCATTGTTGCTAATAAGCTCGCCACAAGTCAACCACTGCCTTCTAAAGCAGCTACTTCATATAGTCAACCAAATACGTCTAATTCACAGGGCTGCATTACACCCAACAATAATAGCCAAAGTGGCGATCTACTACAACGCTCCTTCTCTATGGACCAAGCATCCCCGAAAGACGCTGTCGACACTCTCGCCATATTCCGGACCCGGTTTGATTTCCTCAAACGGACATTCATTCCTCCTGAACACCTCGAATTTAGGCGGTCTCCTGCAACGTCTTTTGATGATACACTCTCTTCTCCGGCTCCGGCTCTTTTACCAACTCCCACCAATGAATCAATTCACTCGCATGTTCATGAATTGACGAAACTTCTCATTCTCGTTGAATCTGTGCAAACATTCGGCAAGAGGAATATCAAAGCTTCGAAGAAGAAACTTGTTGAGACACTGGAAAAGGCGTTAAGGGATGTAGAGGACTTTGTCGACGAAATTTGGAGAAAGAAGGTTATGTCGAGGCGCGAGAGGACCGCGCCGGTTGACGATGAAATATTTGAAGAGTCCAAGGAAGTGGAGAACACTGAATCCGTTTCAGAGGACGCCGCTACGGAATGCGCCGATG
>Ga0157379_10003518_pt1 | contig 13262 bp, 10 predicted proteins | sample S25metaG_FD_121802 | JGI IMG/M metagenome (GOLD analysis project Ga0157379, IMG submission 121802) | Switchgrass rhizosphere microbial communities from Kellogg Biological Station, Michigan, USA - S2-5 metaG | ecosystem: Host-associated > Plants > Roots > Rhizosphere > Soil | place: USA... | reverse complement strand
CATGGGCGCGTTCGGTGGCTCGTACCTGAACCACCAGTACCTGATCTGCGCTTGCGTGCCGGTCTATCCGAACGCCGACAGCTCGCCGGCCAAGGATCTGGTCTCGGCCGTCGACGTCGACGCGCAGGGCCGCTTCCTGCGCCTCACGCCGGCCGCCGATGCGCCGCCTTCGGTGCTGGCCGGACCGCCGCGTTACAAGCGCGACGGTGCGCTCACGCCGAAGGACGAGGCCGGCGTGTACTACAGCGTCAACACGATGCAGCCGTTCTTCCAGCCGAGTTCGAACGCGCCCGCCGCTGGCGCCGACCCGCGCTATTCCGACCCGGCCAAGCCGACCACGCTGCCGGCGCAGACGCTCGCGACGATCGGTGACCGGCTCGACGCGAAGAAGGTCTCGTGGGCCTGGTACGGCGGTGCGTGGGACCTGGCGAGTTCGGGCACGCCCGAAGGCCGCGCCGTCATCTACGCCGGCAAGGCGCAGTTCCAGCCGCACCACCAGCCGTTCAACTACTACGCTGCGTTCGACCCCACCACGCGCGCAGGCGAGCGCGCCAAGCATCTGAAGGACTTCGACGCCAGCTTCCTGGCCGATGCGGCCGCAGGCAATCTGCCGTCGGTGACCTTCTACAAGCCGCAGGGCAACCTGAACCAGCATGCCGGCTACGCCAACCTGGCCGACGGCGACGCTCACATCGCCGAGGTGATCGGCAAGCTGCAGCGCAGTCCGCAATGGCCGCACATGCTGATCGTCGTCACCTATGACGAGAACGGCGGGTTCTACGACCATGCGCCGGTGCCGAAGGGCGACCGCTGGGGCCCCGGCACGCGCATCCCGGCGATCATCGTTTCGCCGCTGGCGAAGAAGGGCTTCGTCGACAAGACGCAGTACGACACCGCGTCGATCCTGCGTTTCATCACGCGGCGCTGGTCGCTCGAGCCGCTGCCGGGTGTCGTCGAACGCGACGCCGGTCTGCGCGCGAACGGCTTCCCGGCGATGGGCGACCTGAGCGCAGCGCTGGAGTAGAACCGCCCTCTGTGCGCTGGCGCACCGACCGCGCCAGCCGGATCGCGGACGATCTGCGATCGTGAAGGACACGCTCGTGCGAGCCCTCCTTGGCCTCAAGCACAGGAGAGAGCATGCAGATCCGTGTCGGTTTCGAGATGGCGTACCGGTGCCCGCAGCCGACACCGATGATCCTGGCGCTCAGCATCCACTACTCGCGCGCGTCCGATCTGGTGCGGCCCGACCACCTGGTGACGAACCCGTCGGTGCCGGTGAGCGCCTACCGCGACCTGTTCGGCAACTGGTGCAGCCGCATCGTCGCGCCGGCGGGGCGGTTCGTGCTGCGCACCGATGCGCTGATCAACGACAGCGGCGCGGCCGACGTCATCGTGCCCTCGGCGCTGCAGGTGCCGGTGGAGTCCTTGCCGGAATCGACGCTCGTCTACCTGCTCGGCAGCCGCTACTGCGAGACCGACCAGCTCTCCGCGATGGCCTGGCAGCGTTTCGGTTCCGGCCCGACCGGCTGGGGGCGCGTGCAGGCGATCTGCGACTTCGTGCACCGGCACATCCAGTTCGGCTACCAGCATGCGCGCAACACGCGTACCGCGTGGGAGGCCTACAACGAAGGCGTCGGCGTGTGCCGCGACTATGCGCACCTGGCGGTCGCGCTGTGCCGCTGCCTGAACATCCCGGCGCGCTACTGCACCGGTTACCTGGGCGACATCGGCATGCCGCCGCCCTACGGGCCGATGGATTTCGCCGGCTGGTTCGAGGCCTATCTGGGAGGGCAATGGTATACCTTCGATGCCCGCAACAACATGCCGCGCATCGGCCGGGTGCTGCTGGCGCGCGGGCGCGATGCCTGCGACGTGGCGTTGTCCAGCACCTTCGGCCCGAACACGCTGCAGAGTTTCAAGGTCTGGACCGACGAAGTCACGTCGGCATGAGCCCACGGCGCATGCCATGACCTACTGCGTCGGCGTCAAGCTCGAGGAGGGGCTGATCCTCGCGAGCGACTCGCGCACCCATGCGGGCGTCGACAACTACGCCAAGTTCTGCAAGATGACGGTGTTCGAGCGCGCCGGCGACCGGGTGCTGGTGCTGCTCAGTTCGGGCGGCCTGGCGGCCACGCAGGCGGTGATCAACGTGCTGCGCCAGCGCGCGACCGGCGAGCCGCCGCACATCTGGACCGCCACCTCGATGTTCGACGTGGCCAACATGGTGGCCGACGCGATGCGCGCCATCGAGCGCCGCGATGCGCCCTACCTCGAAGAGGGCGGCCTGAAGTTCAACGCCTCGTTCATCCTCGGCGGCCAGATCGCCGGCGAGGGCATGCGTCTGTTCCGGCTCTATGCCGAAGGCAACTTCATCGAGGCCGGCACCGACACGAGCTTTCTGCAGACTGGCGAGGCGAAGTACGGCAAGCCCATTCTCGACCTCGGCGTGAGTTCGCGCGCGACGCTGGACGACGCGACCAAATGTGTGCTGGTCTCGTTCGACTCGACGATGCTCAGCAACCTGTCGGTGGGCATGCCGATCGACCTGCTGTGTTACGCGCGCGACAGTCTGCAGGTCACGATGAAGCGCCGTTTCGACACCGGCGACGCGTACTTCGAGGCCCTCAAGCAGCAGTGGATCGCCGGTACGCGCAAGGTCTTCCACGAACTGCCGCCGCTGGAGTGGTAGCGGTCCGGTTCACATTGCCGCTGCCAGCGCGGCGGTCAGGTCGGCACGCAGCCTTGCCCAGGCCGTGCCGCCCTGCGCCACGAACCGTTGGTTGACTTCGAGTTCGATGCCCGCATAAGCCGCGTCGGGGAAGCGCCGGCGCAGCAAGGTGGCGAGGCCGTCGCCGCGGCCGCGGTAGGGGTAGTTGCGGCGCAGCCGCAGCGCGGGTGCACGGCCTGCGAGTTCGTCGAGCCAGCGTTGCGCCAGGTTCACTTCGCTGGGGCGCCGCGGGTCGTAGAGGAACCCCACGTCGGCGGCGCGGACCTCGCCGTCCAGCACCGGCGTGAAGCTGTGCGAGGCGACGTGCAGCACCGGCCGGCGCGCCGCGATGCGGCGCGCGATCTCGCCTTCGATGGCATCGCGGTGCGGACGGTAGAAGCGGGTGACGACCTCGCGTCGCTCGGAGCGCGTCAGCACCCGGCTCAGTTCCGAAAACAACTGGCGGTGACCGACGGACCGGTTCAGGTCGACGAGCAGCCGGGTGGTGCGCGAGCCGACCAGATCCGCACCGAAGGCCTTGGCCATCTGCCGCGCGAGCAGCAGTGCGCCCGGGTCCCAGCCGCGGTGGCTGTCCAGCAGCGACGCATGGCCTTCGAACAGTCCGGCGTAGGCAGCCGGGACTTCGCGTCCACCATGCTCGCAGCTGACGATCAGCGCGCGCGGCTCGACCTTCAAGGCAGGGCGTTCACCTGGCCGCGGATCTCGCCGTTCGGGTTCGCTGCGGTGTGCAGGTTCAGGTACCACCTGCCGGCGGTCAGCTCGGCCACCTGGGCCGCCGTCAGCGTCGCGCTGCCCTTGATCGGGCTGGTCAGGCTGCCCACCAGTGGAACCGCCACGCCGGCGTTGGCACCCGGCATCGCGGGGCCGTGGAAATGCCCGGCCGTGGGCAGGCCGCTGAGGCCCGAATGGGTCACGGTCCAGCTCAGCAGCAGGGTCTGCCGGTCGAGCGTGGCCTCGACCGTGCCCTGGGCCTCGCCCGGAACCGGCGGCACCTCGCTCGAGCCGGACAGGCGGGCCGACAGATGGGCCGGACTGTCGGCGATCGGCGTGGCACCGTAGGCCGTCAACGCCAGCGATGCCGCCAGCAGGACACCGGGCAACACAATGCGGAACTTGATCATCGAGGTTTCCGTGACGCGTGGATGTCGGGTCACGGTAGCGGATCGGCGTGCGTGCATCCGTTCGCTGCCGAACACGGCCCTAGAAGTCGTACAGCGCCGCGGGGTTGCGCACCAGCACGCGTTCGCGCAGCGCCGCGTCCGGTGCCCACTCGGCCAGCAGGTCCAGCATCGCCTGCGTGCCCGGCGGCGGGTTGCGGTTCGGGTGCGGCCAGTTGCTGGCCCAAACGCAGCGGTCCGGGTGCGCCTTCAGCAGGGCCTTTGCGAGCAGTGCCACGTCCTCGTAGTGCGGCGGCCCGGAGATCGAGGTCTCGTACGGCGCCGACAGCTTGACCCAACGCTGCTCGCGCGCGAGCACGGCGAGCAGCGCCTTGAACGCCGGGTCGGTCGGTGGCACCGGCACCATGAACTTGCCGGTGTGGTCGATCACCACCTTGCCCGGCAGCGAATCGATCAGCGCCTGGCGCTGCGGCAGCTCGCGGCCGTCGAGCTGCAGGTTGATCACCCAGCCGAGCGGCGCGATGCGTGCCGCCATCGTCGGCAGCGACTCCCACGCCAGCGGCCCGCCGCCACCGGCGATCATCATGAAACGCACCCCACGCACGCCGGCGGCGTGCAGGCGCTGCAGCTCCGCATCGCTCACCTCGGGCGGCACGATGACGACGGCGCGCGCCGTGTCGCCGACCGCGGCCAGCGCGCCGAGCGTGCAGCGGTTGTCGAAGCCGTAGCCGGTCGGCTGCACGATCACGACGCGCTGCAGGCCGAGCTCCGCCTGCACCTGGCGGTAGGCCGACAGCGGCCCGTGCGGTGGCTTGAAGGTGGCGGTCGGCGCGAGCGGAAAGCCGTCCTCGTAGATGTGCATGTGGCAGTCGCAGGCGCCGCCTGGGGTCGAGGCAGTCATGGGCTTTTGATACCGGTTTAGGATGGAGGAGCCGGTGCAGGATCGACGGCACCGACATCGTAGGGCCGAAACGGGCCTCCGCCCGCCTACCGCGTCGACCCGTCGATCGCAGATCGCCGCGCGCGTCAGCGTCGCGTTCTGACCGGCGGCCTCAGCGGGTCGTCGCCGTGCCGGGCCGGCCCCAGCGCTGCAAGGCGCGCCCGAGGTCATCGAGCGAGAGCGGCTTGGCGAGGAAGTCGTCCATGCCCGCGTCCAGACACAGGCGAGGATCCTCCGCACCTGCGTTGGCAGTGAGTGCGACGATGGCGCAGGGCGGGCGGGCCAGTTCGGCCTCGAGGCGCCGGATCCGACGCACGGTCTCGTAGCCGTCCAGGCCCGGCATCATGCAATCCATGAGGATCAGATCGAAAGCCTGCTGCGCGACCAGCTCGAGGGCCTGGTGACCGCCGCTCGCAAGCTGCGGCGCGACCCCGAAGTAGCCCAGCATGGCGTGCACCACCTCTTGGTTGACCGGGCTGTCCTCGACGACCAGAACACGCAGGTCGCCGGCCGCGTCGAGGGGCGCGGCCGGCATGTCGGCCACCGGCGGATCGCGCACTTCCTCAACCGGGTCGACGCACAGCGCGAAGTGGAAGCGTGATCCCTGGTCGGGCTGGCTGTCGACGAGCAGCTCGCCGCGCATCAGGCGCACCAGGCGCGCCGCGATCGCGAGGCCCAGCCCGGTTCCGCCGTAGTGGCGCGCGGTCGAGCTGTCGGCCTGGGTGAAGGCGTCGAAGATGTGCGGCACGGCGTCCGGTCGGATCCCGATGCCGCTGTCGATCACCTCGAAATGCAGACCGACCTGACAACCCGGCAATGCGGCGACGGCGCCGCGCGCCACCCGCAGCCGGACCGAACCGCGGTGGGTGAACTTGACGGCGTTGCCGACCAGGTTGACGAGCACCTGGCGCAGGCGCAGCGGATCCGAGCGCACCCATGCCGGCACGTCGGCGGCGACTTCCATCTCGAGCGCGAGCCCCTTGGTCGCCGCGGTGCCGATGAACGGCGCGATCGCCTCGCGCACGAGTTCGCGCGGGTCGATCGGCTCGCGCTCGAAGCGGATCTCGTTGGCCTCGATCCTGGCGAGGTCGAGCACGTCGTTCACGAGCGCGAGCAGATGCCGGCCCGACATCCTGGCCGCGTCGACGAGGCGGCGCTGCCCGGCATCGAGCGGTGTTGCAGCCAGCAGCTCGGTCATGCCGATGACGCCGTTCAACGGCGTGCGGATCTCGTGGCTCATCACCGCCAGGAATTCGCTCTTGGCCTGGTTCGCCGCGTTGGCCTTCTGGGTGGCCGCCTGGAGGTCGGACGTGCGCTGCCGCACCAGCTCTTCCAGGTCTTCGCGGCGCGCCACGAAGTCGCTCACGTCTCGCGCGATCGCAAGCACCGACGCGACGCCGCCGTCTTCACCGACCTCGGCGCACATGCGCACGTCCAGCCAGCCGAAGCTGCCGTCCGGGTGCCGGTAGCGCAGCACGGTGAGTCGCGTCTCGCCGCTGGCCACGACGTCGGCGAGCAGGCTGCGACAGCGCTGTGCATCGGGCGTGAACGACCAATCGTCCAGGAATGGCCGGCCGGCGCTCGGGTCGCGCTCGAGCAGCTCGGTCAGCGCCGGGTTGGCATAGACACGCTGGCCCTGCCGGTCGTGGCGCGCGACCAGGTCGGGCGAGTTCTCGACCAGGGCACGGAATTCTTCGTTGCGGCGGCGCACCGCCACCTCGGCCTGCTTGCGCTCGGTGATGTCGCGGCCGATCACCAGCACTCCCGCGACGCTGCCGGACGGCTCGCGCTCGGCGACGAACCGGACGTGATAGGTGTGCCACTCCCCGCTGAGGTGCGTGCCGGACATCTCCACTTCGGCCGGTTCGCCGTCGTGCAGGACCTGCCGGAGCAGGCGTTCGCATTCGTGCAGCCAGGGCTGTTCGGGCGCCTTCATGCCGGTCGGTGTCTTGCCCACCAGGCCGGCGGTATCGACACCCCAGGCCTGCTGCACGGCCGGGTTGGCGTAGGCGAGCCGGCCGTGCCGGTCGAAGCGGGCGATGTTGTCGGGCGAGTTTTCGGCCAGGGTCCGGAACTCGCGTTCGCGCTGGCTCAGCGTGTCCTGCGCGCGTTTGCGTTGCGTGATGTCGCGGGCCACCGAGAGCAGGCTCGCGGGCTCGCCGCGCGCATTGCGCTCCAGCACGATGCGGCAGCTTTGCCAGACCAGTTCACCGGCCGGCGCGCGCAGGCAGAACTCGAACTCCTGCGGCGTTCCGGTCCTCAGCGCGGTGTGCAGCACCGCGCTCAACGCCTCGGCATCGGCCCCCGGCAGCGGCGCCTGCGACGGGGTCTTGCCCAGGTACTGCACGGGCGTCAAGCCGGAGAGGGCCTCGAACGCCGGGTTCGCGTAGATGCGCCGCAGCGCCAGGTCGTAACGCACGATGCTGTCGGGCGAGTGCCGGATCGCCGCCAGCCAGTCGCGGCAACGGTGCAAGGCCTGGCGCGGCGCACGCTCGTGCCGCGGGATCCGGCGCGCGAACGCGAGGCAGTAGTCGCGTGCACCGGCCCTGAAATGGCTGAGCCGGATCTCGGCCGGGATGACCCGCCCTTGCTTGGACCGCAGGCTGCGTTCGAAGCGCAACGAGCCGCGGCTGCGCAGGTTGTGCCAGGCCTCGGCCCAGCGCAGCGTGTCGTGCTCCGCGTCGATGTCGGCGACGCCGAGCGCAAGCATCTCTTCCCGGCGGTAGCCCAGGGTACGGCACGACTCGTCGTTGACGAACAGGAAGCTGGCCTGGTCGTCGATCAGGCAGGCGGCCTGGCGCACCCGGTCGAGCACCAGGCGCAGCTCGGCGATGGGCGGATCGCGCGGGTCGCCCGGGCCGCCCGCGCCGCCGGGATGTTCGGCGGGCTTCATGCGACCCCGCGCCGCGCCGTTCGCCGGCCGGCACGCGTCACTCGACGATGCCGTGCCGGACCGCGTAGCGGACCAGTTCGCTGACGCTGTTCAGCCCGAGCTTGCGCATCAGGCGGAACTTGTGCGTGCTGACGGTCTTGGCGGACAGGTGCAGCTCCGCGGCGATGTCGACCAGGCTGCGCCCCTGGACCAGCGCCAGGAAGACCTGGTACTCGCGGTCCGTCATTTCCGCGTTGCCCGGCTCGGTGTCCGGCCTGCCGGCGCCGAAGACCATGCGCGTCGCGAGCGCCGGGTCGATGAAGTTGCCGCCCTGACTGACCTGCCGGATCGCCTCGATCAGCACCTCGGGCTCGCAGTCCTTGGTGAGGTAGCCGCTCGCACCCGCCTTGATGGCGCGCGCCGCGATCTGCCAGTCGGCATGCATGGACAGCACCAGCACCGGAATGCGCGGCGCTTCCGCCTTGGCGCGCCGGATCAGGTCGAGCCCGCTCAGCCCCGGCATGCTCATGTCCAGCAGCAGCACGTCCACGCCGCCCTCGCGCAGGCGCTCGATCGTCTCCCAGGCGTTCTTGGCTTCCGCGACCACGCTCAGCTCGCTGGCGGCGAGCGAGAAGACCTGGCGCAGACCATGCCGGACCACCGCGTGATCGTCTGCCACAAGGATGCGAACCATCGGTGGACCTCCTGCGCGAAGCGATCGGCGTGACGTCGATGGCCACTGTATCCGACGGCCGGCCCGGCCAGCCACGCGCTCGGCCGATGGGCCGGCGGCGGCAGACGGGTCGACGATGATGGACGCTCGCTTTCATGACCACTAAGATCGTCCCATTGAGGACGACACTCAATCAGGAAGAGTTGCAAGAGCATTCGGGTTCGAATGAATCGGCGTTCAGGGTTCCCTGAACGCGGCGCTTCGAAGTGTCGGTGGTGCGCATGCCAACCTCTGCAGCCTGCGGGAGGCTTCGAGCCCCAGGCCGCACGGACCCCGACCTCGCTCGGCCTGATCGGCCTGCACGAGCGCGCCGAGATGCTGGGCGCGCGGCTCGAGATCCACAGGGCGAACGCCGGCACGACGTCGTCGTCACCGTCCGGGCCACCACGGGTGCGGCCGACCGCACGTCGGCGTTGGTCGGGGAAGCCTGACGCCGATCATCAGCCGAGCCTGAAGACATTTGCGGCCGGGGCCGATCAAGCGCCGCGGCAGTGGCGCCGAAGTCCGGAGTACGACCCGTTTGGATCGAAAGGACCTCCGCCATGAACTTTTCCGCCCTCAGGCTGCGCACCCGACTCGGTGCCGCGTTCTTCACGCTGGTGCTGCTCACGGCAGGCCTCGGCGGTTTTGCCGTCAAGCAGCTGGCGAACATCAACGCCAGCACGGAGACGCTGGCCACGGATTGCCTCACCGGCGTGGAGCTGGCGGGCAGGATGCGGTTGACGGCCAACCGCATCCGGCGCGCCGAAGCCGACCATCTGCTGTCGACCGACGACGGCGAGAAGGACACGATCGAAGTCCGCATGGCCGCACTGACGAAAGCGCTGACGCAGCAGCAGGACGCCTACCAGCCGCTGATCGCGCCCGGCGACGAACGGGCGGCCTACGACCGCTACGCGTCGCATCGGGACGCATACCTCGCGGCTCTTGCGAAACTGCTGCCGCTGGCGCGCGGCGGCGCGAAGACCTTCGAGCAGGCCAGGGCGTTCTTCCACGCCGAGTCGTCGAACGCGTTCGACGCGTTGGCGGACGACCTGACACGCATCGTCGACATCAACCTGAAGGCCGCCGACACGGCCCACAAGGAGGCGCAGGCGACGTACGCGCACGCCCGCGCATGGACCATCGGGCTGGTGGTCGGCGCCATCGTCAGCGCGCTCGCGCTCGGGTTCGCGATCGTACGTTCCGTCACGCGCCAGCTCGGCGGCGAGCCAGGCGAGGCGGCGGACCTGGCGCGCAGCGTCGCGGCCGGCGATCTCGGTGTGCCGATCCGCCTCGAGGCGGGTGACCAGGGCAGCATGATGGCGCAGCTCAAGTCCATGCAGGAGAGTCTGGCGGGCGTGGTCGCTGGCGTGCGCCGGAACGCCGACAGCGTCGCCACCGCAGCGGCCCAGATCGCTCAAGGCAACGGCGATCTCTCCGGCCGCACCGAGGAGCAGGCCTCGGCGCTCGAGGAGACCGCCGCCTCGATGGAGCAGCTGGGTTCCACGGTGACGCAGAACGCCGACAACGCCCGGCAGGCGAACCAGCTGGCGCTCGGCGCCGCGTCGGTGGCCCGGCAGGGCGGCGAGGTGGTCGGCGACGTGGTCCAGACGATGAAGGGCATCAACGAGAGTTCGAAGAAGATCGCCGACATCATCGGCGTCATCGACGCCATCGCCTTCCAGACCAACATCCTCGCCCTCAACGCTGCGGTCGAAGCGGCGCGCGCGGGTGAGCAGGGCCGCGGCTTCGCGGTCGTGGCCGCCGAGGTGCGCAACCTCGCGCAGCGCAGCGCCGAAGCCGCCAGGGAGATCAAGAGCCTCATCACGGCGAGCGTGCAGCGGGTCGAACAAGGCTCCGCGCTGGTCGATCGGGCCGGCACGACGATGAGCGAGATCGTCGCCTCCATCGCGCGCGTGGCCGACATCATGGGCGAGATCAGCGCTGCGAGCACGCAGCAGAGCGCCGGTGTGGCGCAGATCGGCGAGGCGGTGAGCCAGATGGATCAGGCCACGCAGCGCAACGCCGCGCTCGTCGAGGAAAGTGCCGCGGCTGCCGAGAGCCTGACGCAGCAGGCACGGCAGCTCGTCGACGCGGTGGCCGTGTTCAAGCTGGCGCGAGCGGAAAGCCGTCCGCGTGCAGCCGAGGTGGAATCGTGAAACGATGCATCGCGCCGTCGTACGATGCCGGCGCGATCACCCCCCAAGGAACACGATGGACCTCGAACTCAAGGGCAAGCGCGCGCTGGTGACCGGCGGCAGCCGGGGCATCGGCAAGGCCATCGCACGCGTGCTCGCGCAGGAGGGCGCCGACGTGGCGCTGCTGGCCCGCAACGCGCCGGCGCTCGCTGCTGCGGCGGCCGAACTCGCCGCCGCGACCGGGCGCACCGTGGTCGGCGTGAGCGCCGACACCACGGACGACATGCAGACACGCGAAGCCGTCGCGCAGGCGGTGCAGCGCCTCGGCGGCGACATCGACATCCTCGTCAACGCCGCCGCCGAGCCGGCCGGCTTTGCCGGCCCGCCACCGCTGGCCGACATCACCGGCACGTTCTTCCATGCCGAGATGGACACCAAGGTGATGGGCTACATCCGCTGCGCCCGCGAAGTGGCGCCCGGCATGCGCGCCAGGGGTTGGGGCCGCATCGTCAACGTCAGCGGGCTGGCGGCGCGCCAGACCGGCAACGCGGTGGGCAGCATGCGCAACGTCGCGGTCGCGGCGTTGACGAAGAACCTGGCCGACGAACTGGGCGCTTTCGGCATCAATGTCACCGTGGTGCACCCGGGGCTCACGCGCACCGAGCGCACCGCGCCGCTGATCGCGGCGCGTGCCGCGGCGCAGGGTGTGTCGGAACAGGCGGTCGAGGAGCAGATGGCCGCCGGCAACTCGATCCGGCACCTGGTCGACGCGAGCGAGGTGGCGCACGTGGTGGCATTCCTGTGTTCGCCGAAGTCGCGCGCCATCAACGGCGACGCGATCGCGGTGGGTGGCGGCGCTCTGCGCAGCATCCATTACTGAGGACGGCTCGCGTCCTGCTTGACCTTGTCACGGTGGCAAGGATTAGGATCATCTGATGCGCTCGCGTGCCCCCCTGATCTCGTGAAAGAAGCTGCTCGCATCTGCCTGCTGGTCTTGCTGGCCGTCCTGCTCCCGGTGCGGGGTGCGGTGGCGGCGGCCATGCTGTGCCCGGTCGCCGGCACGGGGACGCCGAGCGAGCTGCGCATGCACGACCATCCGGCCGGCCACGAGGCGATGGATCCGGGCGTGACGCATGCTCATGCCGATCATCACGACCCTGCTGGCCATCACGACGACGGCCAGGGGCAAGGCACGGCAGACAAGTGCAACCTGTGCTCCGCCTGCTGTTCGCTCGCGTCGCTGGTGAGCGCGCTGCCCGCGCTTGCGGAGCCGATCGACCTCGCAGCGCTCAGGTTCCCAGACCTTTCGTCTCCTGCACCGACGTTCCTGTCGGACGGGCAGGAGCGTCCACCCCGAAGCATCTGACCCATCGAGGCCCCTGCGAGGGGCCTGACGGGGCTCGCGCGTCCGGCGCGCGGGCAGCGGTGAACAACCCGAACGGGTTGCACTCAGACGACTTCGAACCATGCACCACCACTTCCACAGGCCGCGGCTCGCCGCGGCCGGCACAGCCGCCCTCCTGCTCGCCGGCTGCACCTCGTTTTCGCCGGACGGCGGCGCGGGCAGCGTCTCCGGACTGACCCAGGAGCGCATCGGCCGGAGCATCACGCCGCAGCGAACCGCGGCCGACGTCGATTTGGCCGGCGTGCGCGTCGCCGAGCTGCTGAAGCAGCCGCTGACGCCCGACAGCGCGGTCGAGATCGCGCTGCTGAACAACCGCGGCCTGCAAGCCGCCTTCTCCGAACTGGGCGTCGCCGAAGCCGACCGGGTGCGTGCCGGCCGCCTCGCCAATCCGAGCGTGCGCCTCGGGCGCCTGGCGGGCGGCGGCGTGACCGAGATCGACCGTTCGGTGATGTTCGACCTGCTGGGCCTGCTGACGCTGCCGGTGGCGAGCCAGTTCGCGCAGCGGCAGCTCGAGCAGGTGCAGCTCCAGACCGCGTTCGACGTCGTGGGCGTCGCCGCGGATGCGCGCAAGGCCTTCTTCGGCGCCGTGGCGGCGCAGGACCTCGTGCGCTACGACGAGCAGGTCAAGGAGGCCGCGGACGCTTCCAACCAACTCGCGCGTCGCATGCTGCAGGCGGGCAACTTCAACGAGCTGGCCCAGATGCGCGAGCAGGCCTTCTACGCCGACGCCACGGCCGATCTGGTCCGTGCCAGGCACCGCGCGCTTGCCGAGCGGGAGCGGCTGGTGCGCGTGCTGGGCTTGTCGGGCGCGCAACTGGCGTTCACGCTGCCCGAGCGGCTTCCCGATCTGCCCGAGAAGCCGATCGAACCTCAGGATGCGGAGCAGACGGCGATCGACAAGCGTCTGGACGTGCTGATGGCCAGGCGCAGCGCCGATGCCACGGCCAGCTCGCTGGGCCTCACCAGGGCCACACGCTTCATCAACGTGTTCGCGCTCGGCTACGCCAACAAGAGCCAGACCGGCGAGCCTCGGCAGGACGGCTACGAGATCGAACTGGAGCTGCCGCTGTTCGACTTCGGCTCGGCTCGAACCGTTCGCGCTGAGGCGGTCTACCTGCAATCGGTGAACAGGACCGCCGAAATCGCGGTGAACGCACGCTCGGAAGTTCGCGAGAGCTACTCGGCGTACCGCACCGCTTACGACCTCGCCAAGCACTACCGCGACGAGGTCGTGCCCCTGAAGAAGCGCATCTCCGACGAGAACCTGCTCCGCTACAACGGCATGCTGCTCGGCGTCTTCGAGCTGCTCGCGGACTCGCGCGACCAGGTCATGAGCGTCACGGCCT
>Ga0157379_10003516_pt1 | contig 13267 bp, 9 predicted proteins | sample S25metaG_FD_121802 | JGI IMG/M metagenome (GOLD analysis project Ga0157379, IMG submission 121802) | Switchgrass rhizosphere microbial communities from Kellogg Biological Station, Michigan, USA - S2-5 metaG | ecosystem: Host-associated > Plants > Roots > Rhizosphere > Soil | place: USA: Michigan... | reverse complement strand
GTGGGCGCCGAGCATGACGACCTCGTCCTTCTTGTCGCCGCCCGGGATCTCGGCGATCGTGTCCCACTGCATCTGGTTCTCGTCGATGAACTTCGTGGCGACGTCGAGCTCCAGCTGGACGTCCACGCCGCGGTCGAGCAGGCGCGCGACCCGGCCGAAGTGCTCGGGCTCCACGATGACTTCAGGGATCGTGGTGATCGGCTTGGAGACCTTCCACTCGCCGCCCTGCACGCCGAAGGTGCCCAGGTCGCCGCGGCCGGCGTCGAGAATCGCGAGCGGCTTCTCGCTCTCGAAGAGCTTGTCCGCCTCGCGCCGCAGCTCGGCGCGTTTGCGGTACTCCTCGATGTTGTAGCGGCGGGGGCGCCCGGGCGGCTCGTACTGGACGACCTCCCCGAGCGACTTCTCGTCGTAGCGCTCGATGTCCGGCTTGTTGTGGTCCTCCATCTTCGGGAGGTCGCCGTAGAGGACGAGCTTGCCGGCGAGCTGTCCTTTGTACTGATCCAGGTCCTCCTTGGACTTGATGGCGACGTGGACGATCTTGCCCCGGACCGGGCCGTTGGTACCCGGCGTCCAGCCCTTCGGCAGCGCGAGCAGCTCGGCCTGATCCGGCGCGAGCATGCGCAGCGTCGAGCGCTGGTAGCTCCAGCCGCGCCCGAACGGTCCCCACGCCTCGAGGTGCGCGTTCGCGAGACCCCACTCCGCCAGCTTCTGCTTCGTCCACTCGTTGGCCGCCTTGCACTGCGGCGAGCCGGTCAGCCGCGGCCCGATCCGGTCCATCAGCTCCGAGGCCGTGTCCATCACCTGGGAGTGCTTGTAGCCCTCCTGACGAATCCTCGTGACCATGTCGAGATCGACGCGCTCCTGCGCCGGGACGGCGGGAGCGGAGAGCGCGAGCAGACAGAAACACGCCACCAGACGTTTCAAATCGCACCTCCTCGGCACAAAACCGCGGCACCGTATCACCGGGGTTTTCTCGGGTCAAACCTGGAAGACTCTGGGTTGCCCCGTGAACGGTTAACGAGCACAGCGGGAGCGTGCGTTACGGAAGGCGAGCGCTTCGGGAAAAAGAAGAGGGAAATCTGAGGAAACGCGGACGACTTCGCCCTGCCCTTTCCTGAATCCTTCGATCGACGCCGGCGAGGTCCGGCGGCGAAAGGAGGCCGTCATGCGAGGCGATTCCGGGTCCGATCGAAGGACGCGGTGTACGGAAACTTGGATCGCGAGACTCGCCGGCTCAGGAGCGAGACTCGCCACCTCAGGAATTCGTCAACGGGCGGTCGAGACGCTCGGTCGCGGTGTACGATGGGCCCCGATTCGCGACGGGGGGCTCGGCGTGCAATCACCTCTCCGGTCGATCGTCTCCGTGGCAGCGGCGCTGCTCGTCGGCGTCCTCGCGGTCTCGCGCTCGGCGGCGGCGCAGGACACCGGCTGGGTCCTCCAGGGAGAGGGCGGGCTCGTCACCGCGCTGGTTCTGGATCCGATCAACCCCGCGATCCTCTACGCGACGACCGCGCGCGGCATCTTCAAGACGATCGACGGGGGCGCGAGCTGGCGCCCGCAGGGCGTCGCCCTCGAGGGGAAATCGATCCTCGCGATGGCGATCGATCCGCGCCACAACGCGAGGATCTTCGCGACCACGGACACCGGCGGCGTCTTCCGCAGCCTCGACGGCGGCGACCACTGGAGCGAGGCGAACGCCGGGCTCGCCGCGCGCTACGTGGGCTCGATCGCGGTCGACTCCGCCTCGACGATCTGGGCGGGGACCGAGGCGGGCCGCATCTTCAAGAGCGGCGACGGCGGCGATTCGTGGACGGAGGCCGTGCCGCCGACCGCGCACATCTCCGTCATGGCGATCGCGCCGGACCCGGTCAAGGCCGGCACGCTCTACGTCGGAACCAACAGCGAGGGCGTCTACAAGACCGTCGACGGCGGAGCGACGTGGACGCACCTGACGAAGGGGCTGAAGCGGGCGACCGTGTGGAACATCCTCGTGGACAAGTCCGCGCCGTCCACGATCTACGCCGGAACGCACGAGGGCTTCTACAAGAGCACCAACGGAGGCGAGTACTGGACGCCCGGCAACCGAGGCCTGACGAGCTTCAACATCCTCGCGCTCGCCGCGGATCCCGCGTCTCCCTCGACGCTCTACGCCGGAACCGCCGCGGGAGTCTTCTCGACCTCCGACGCGGGCGGGTCGTGGCGCTCGCTCTACCCCGACCTCTACGCCACCGCCATCGCGCTCGACCCGAGCACGCCCTCGACGCTCTACGCCGGCACGCACCTCGGGGTCATGAAGACCCAGGATCGGGGCGCGCGCTGGTCGCCGCTGCGCCTGGCGGCGCCGCCGCCGGAGCTCGCGGCCCAGCCGCCGCTGCCTCCGCTGCCGTTCGGGGCCTCTCGCCCGCGCGACAACGCGCTGCCGGAGCTGCCCGTCGTGCACCACCGCGGAGGCCCGAACGGGCCGCCCGCCGTCGCCGTCGCCCCGAAGGACGCGTCCGCACCGGTCCCCGCGGCCGTCCCCGCGCAGGGCCCGGCGCCGGTTCCCGTCTCCGCCGTCGAGAAGGAGACCCAGGCGGTCCGGTCGCCGTCGGCCGCGGACGCTTCCCGCGCCGAGCGGCTCGCGTTCCCGGCGATGACGAGAGGAAGAGACCGCGACGAACCCATGAGACGCGTTCGTCCGTGGGACATCGACGTGTTCGCGGGCATCGGGGCGACCCGGGGCGTCCCGGGAGCCCCGGGCGGACCCGAGCGCTCCCTGCGCGAGCCCGCCCGGCTCGCCCGTCCCGAGCGCTCCGGCGAACGCGTCGACGGCCGAGGCGAGATCCGCGGCTCGGTCGGGAACCGGTAGGACCCGGGCTCGCCGCGGCCCGACTCCTTATCGCCTGACGAGCGGCTTCCCTACCGCGCCGCGAACAAGCTGAGCGCGAAGCGCGCGTCGGGCTCGATCCACTGCTCGTGGCAGTGGAAGCCGGTCTCCTCGACGGCGGCGACGATCTCGTCGGCGCGGTACTTGTGGGAGCTCTCGGTCCAGATTCCTTCGCCCGCGGCGAAGGAGACGGTGCAGTCGGCGCGCGGGATGCGGACCGTCTGCTCGACGCGAGAGACCAGGTGCATCTCGATGCGCCGCTCCTCCGCGTTCCAGACCGCCCGGTGGTCGAAGGCGGAGAGGTCGAAGTCCGCCAGCAGCTCGGTGTTGATCCGGGCGAGCAGGTTCTTGTTGAAGGCGGCCGTGACGCCGAGCGGATCGTCGTAGGCCAGCAGCAGCTCCTTCTCCGGCTTCACCAGATCGGCGCCGAGAAGGAGCGCGTCTCCGGGCCGGAGCGCGCGGCGGATCTCGCGCAGGAACTCGAGCGCCGCGGGCGGGTCGAAGTTGCCGATGTTGGACCCGAGGAACACGACGAGCAGCGCGCCCTTCTCGGGGCGGTCCCGCGCCGCGTGCCGGAGGCCCTCCTCGTAGGTCGCGCGGTGGCCCATGACGGAGACGTAGTCGAAGCGCCCGAGCGTCCTCTGGGAGAGCTCGAGGGCGTCGGGCGAGATGTCGATGAGGTGGACCAGAACGCGGTGGCGCCGGTTGCGCAGCGCCTCCGCCAGCATCGCCACCTTCTCCCCGCTGCCCGAGCCGAGCTCGACGAGCGTGATCGGCTCCGCGAGAGGGCCGACCATCTCCGGCGCGAAGCGCCCGAGGAGCCGGGCCTCCGCGCGGGTGATGCGATACCACGGAAGGTGCGTGATCGCCTCGAAGAGCGACGAGCCGAGCGCGTTGTAGAGGTACTTCGACTGCAGCTGCTTGGGCGAGAGCGCCAGGTCGCGGCGCACGTCTCCCGCGAAGTCGCGGACGGCCTCGGTGATCGGCGGCGTCTGGGCGCTGGTCGGGATCGGCATGCGGTCCGGGAGGAGTCAGTCCGACGCGAGGCGGAACTTGGCGTAAACGTAGGGATAGTTGCCGCGGAACCAGTTGCGGAAGCTCCGCCGCACGAGATCCTTCGAGGTCGTCGGGGACGCGCCCTTCATGACCCAGTGCTTGCCGTCGAAGAAGTCGGCCGAGTAGAGCGGATAGGTCGGGAGCGGCGCGAAGCCCGGGAAGCCCTCGAAGACGGAATCCGTCCACTCCCAGCCGTTGCCGACGAGATCCTGGACGGCCCACGCGCTCTGGCCGCGCGGGAAGGATCCGACCGGGACCGGATCCGGGTTCTGGTTGTCGAAGTTGCCGCGCGTCGCGTCGGGAGGCTCGTCGCCCCACGGGTGCAGGCGCTCCTCGCCCGACGGAGTCCCGAAGGCCGCGCGGTGGTACTCCGCCTCGCTCGGCAGCCGCCGCCCCTTCCACCGCGCGTAGGCCCGCGCCTCGTCGTGCGAGACGTAGACCGGCCACGCCATGGGGAGCGGCACGAGCGCCCACTGCCCGCGCCAGAACCACCGGCCGCGGTGCATCTCCCAGAACAGCGGATGCGGCGTCGGAGGGCGCTCGCCCCCCTCGTCGCCCCAGAGATCGTCGTCGGCGTACCCTCCCGCCTCCACGAACTCCAGGAAGTCGCGGTTGGTCACGCTGTGGACGTCGATCGCGAACGCGTCCACGTCCACGCGATGCTCGGGCAGCTCGTTGTCCCAGGCGAACGGGACGGATTCCGCGTCCGCGCCGAGAGTCGCCCTGCCCGCCGGGATCCGGACCGCCCGCGGCGGCGGAGGCTCGAGCCCGAGGATCGGCGCCGCAACGGAGGCCGGCTTGATCTTCTGGTCGTACGGAAGGCGGTGCCAGATGTAGGTCAGCGTCTCCTGGTGCATCGGCTCGTGCTCGAGAATCGTGTAGGCCGCGAGCCCGCGGCGCGTCATGCGGTTGTCGTCGTCGTCGATGGGGCCCGACTCGAGCGCATCGAGGACCGCCCGGTCGGCCGCCGTCGCGTAGCTGCGGATCGCGGTTCGGGAGGGCCAGCCGCGGGCTCCGTCGGGGACGTGCTGTTCGTCCTCCGGGTCGATCCCGCGTTCGAACAGCACCTCGAGCTGGGGGTCGATTCCGGGATGCTTGAGCGCCCGCTTCAGGAGCGTGTTGACCGAGAAGGCGGGAAGATGTCCCTCGTAGAAGCAGATCGGGTTGCGCAGGGCGATCGGCCGAGCCTCGTAGGACTCGGGCCGCACGGTGTCGAACCACGCCTCGGTGCGCTCACGATTGCGCCGGTACCAGGCGATCAGGGCCTTCCGATCCAGCCCGACGGCTCTTTCCGCGGTTTCCATGCCTGAAGATATATCTGCAAGGAAAGTGCTAGATTCCGTTTCCCCGCCGGCTCGGCGGGGAAGTCTTAAGGAAAGACGGAGACGCCCGGGGTGCGATCGCCCCGTCTTCGGATCCCGGGCGCCCGGAACGAGAGGTTGCACACGATGAACCCGGAGGTAACCATGGATAACGACGAAGGCACGGTCGTGGAGATCGCCCCGAAGAAGCCGCGCCGGTCCCCGGCCCGGAAGACCGCCTCCGGGGCCGGCACCGCCAAGCGGACGCCCGCGCGGACGCGCCGGCCCGCGACGGGAAAGGCCCGGAAGAAGGCTTCGTCCCGGAGCCAGTCCTTCGAGGGCATCATCCGGGGAATCGCCGCGAGCGTGTCCGTCGCTCGCGCGGCCATCGCGGAGGCCTCGGGCCACGGGGCGGCCACGGTCAGGAAGGCGCTCGGCAGCGCCTCCGTGTCCTCGCGCCGGACCATCACGCGGCTCGCCCGGGAGTGGAAGGGCATGGACCCCAAGAAGAAGGCTCGCGTCCTCGCCGCGCTCCTCGGCGCCGCCGCAGCCGCTTCGGCTCCGCTCGTGGCGAGACGCTTCAAGAAATAGCGAGTGCGCTTCGCTCTGCGCGCCGGCGCGCTCGGGTTCGCCCTCGCCCTGCTCGCCGCGGGTCTCCCTGTCGCGGTCGAGGGCCGTCCGGGACCGCCGGGGAGCGAGCTCCCTCCGCCCGCGACCGGCGGGATCACGAAGCTCGACCCGCTGCTCCAGAAGCTGACCAACAACCGGAGGCTTCTGATCGTCGGGGCGCACCCCGACGACGAGAACTCCGCGCTCCTCGCGGTCGTCTCGCGGAAGCTGGGCGGCGAGGCCGCCTATCTCTCGCTGACCCGCGGTGAGGGCGGGCAGAATCTGATCGGCGACGAGCTCGGCGTCGGGCTCGGTCTCATCCGGACGCAGGAGCTGCTCGCGGCGCGGCGGCTCGACGGCGCGCGGCAGTTCTTCACGCGCGCGTACGACTTCGGGTTCTCCAAGTCGCTCGATGAGGCGCTGCGCTTCTGGCCGAAGCGTGACCTCCTCGAGGACGCCGTCCGCGTCGTCCGCCGGTTCCGCCCGCAGGTCGTGTTCGTCACGTTCACGGGAACGCCCGCGGACGGCCACGGCCAGCACTCGGCGTCGGCGGTCGTCGCCCGCGAGGCGTACGCGGCCGCCGGCAACCCCGGCGCGTTTCCGGAGCTTTCCCGCGAGGGCCTGCCGCCCTGGACCCCGAAGACGCTCCTGCACTCCAACTGGTTCGACGACGAGAAGAAGTCCTTCCCCATCCCGACCGGCGACGTCGAGCCCCTCACCGGGAAGTCCTACGCCCAGATCGCGGTGGCCTCGCGCAGCCTGCACCACTCGCAGGGGACGGGCGCCCTGCAGCGGCCGGGTCCCAACGAGACCGGGGCGATCTGGCTCGACGGCGCCGGCTCCGACGGCCGGGAGCTCTTCGCCGGCGTGGACACGCGGCTGCGCTCGATCGCGGCCGACGTGACCGACGCGTCGCGGCGCGCGAAGGTCGAGACGCTTCTCGACGGCGTGCAGTCGTCCGCGGAGAAGCTCCGCGCGCGCCTCTCCCCGTCCACGATTCGCGACGCCGCCGCGCCGCTGGCGGGGATGCTGCGCGACCTGCGCGCCGCCCGCGCGCTGCTCACGCCGTCGGACCTCGGCGCCGCGGTGATCCTGGACGAGAAGATCGAGGCCGCCGAAGCGGCGCTCGCGACGGCGGCCGAGGTCACGCTCGACGCGCTCGCCGAGACCGAGACGGCCGTCGAGGGCGAGGCGGTCCCCATCACGGCGAGCGTCTGGAACGCCGGGGGCGCGCCCGTGGAGGTCGAGTCGGTCGCGCTGGAGAGCCCGGACGGCTGGACGGTGTCGGCCCCGACGGCAGGCTCCGGGAAGACGGTCGGCCCCGGGAAGCTCGAGGAGTGGAAGCTCGAGGCGCGCGTCCCCGCGGGCGCTCCCGCCACGATCCCCTACTTCCTCCGGCGACCCCTCAAGGAGTCTCTGTACGACTGGACCGGCGTCCCCGAGTCGGTCAAGGGCGAGCCGTTCGCCCCGCCCGCGGTGAACGCCGTCGCGACGGTCCGCATCGGCGGCGAGAGCGTGCGCCTGTCGCGCGAGGCGACGCTGCGCATCCGCGACGAGGTCGCCGGCGAGATCCGGCATTCGCTGCGCGCCGTTCCCCGGCTCGATGTCTCCGTGGAGCCGGCCTCGATCGTCTGGCCGCTCGAGCGGCGACGCCCGCGGTCGATCACGGTTACCGTGACCTCGAACGCGAAGGACGCGGTCGCGGGGAACGTCGAGATCGGGCTGCCCCCACGCTGGCCCGCGATCCCGCCCTCGGCCTTCTCGCTCGCGAAGAAGGGCGACCGCGCGGTCGTCGAGATTCCCCTCCTGCCCCCGGAGTCGCTGACGACGGGCCGGTTCGACCTCACCGTCGCGGCCGTCCCGGCGGGCGGCGGCCGGTTCGCGACCTCGATCGCGATGATCGACTACGAGCACATCCGCCCGACGCCGCATCCGAAGGCGGCGCAGATCTCCTTCTCGGCGGTCGATCTCAAGCTGCCCAAGCTCGCCTCCGTCGGCTACGTGCGGGGCGCCGCCGACCGCGTGCCCGAGGCGCTCCTCGGAGTGGGCGTGCCCGTCCGGCTCCTGACCGACGAGGATCTCGAGCGCGGCGACCTCTCGCGCTACGACGCGATCCTGATCGGCAGCCGCGCCTACGAGACGGATCCGGGCCTCGCGCGCGCGAACGGCCGCCTCCTCGACGCCGTGCGCGCGGGCGGCCTCCTGATCGTCCAGTACCAGCAGTACCCGTTCATCCAGGGCGGGTACGCGCCGTACACGCTCGAGATCGCACGGCCGCACGATCGCGTCACCGACGAGACGGCGAAGGTCACGATCCTCGATCCGGCCGACCCGCTCTGGAGCACGCCCAACAGGATCGGCCCGCCGGACTGGGACGGCTGGGTCCAGGAGCGCGGGCTCTACTTCGCCCACACCTGGGCGCCCGAGTACACGCCGATGCTCGCGATGAACGACCCGGGCGCGCCCGAGATGAAGGGCTCGCTCCTCGCGGCGCGCGTGGGCAAGGGACGCTACGTCTACACCGGGCTCGCGTTCTTCCGCCAGCTTCCGGCCGGCGTGCCCGGCGCGTACCGGCTGATCGCGAATCTCCTCGGTTGGAAGTGAGCACGGGATCGTGACGCGAAAGGGAGCCCTCGTGAAACGCCGCATCGGCGTCGCCGTCTTCGGACTCGCGGCCGCCTTCGTCGCCTCGCCCGCCCATCTGTATGCCCAGTTCGAGGGCACGGCGGATTTCAAGATCACGTTCCAGGGGGCGGGGACGCAGGGGTTGGAGAGCTCCGGGAAGATGTACGTCTCCAGGGCCGGCTACCGATCCGAGTGGGAGATGGCCCTCGGCTCCGGCGGTGCGCGAAAGGGCGACTCCGCGAGCGGTCCCCGGAAGATGAAGATGACGATGGTCGCGAAGAAGGGCGACCCCGACCACCTCTACCTGGTCGATGACGAGAGCAAGACGTACTCCGTCACGGATCTCAAGAAGGCGCGCGAGGAGTCGAAGACGATCGAGGACAAGCGGACCTACAAGGTGGAGAAGCTCGGCACGGACACCGTCGCCGGGATCCCCTGTCAGAAGGCCGCCGTCACCTCGTCCAAGGGCGACGTCTTCGACGTGTGCGTCGGCCGGAGCTTCGGCATCGACGCCGACGTGCTCGCGGCGATGACGCGCAACCACCGCTCGGGATCCTGGTTCACGGCCCTCAAGGACAACGGCATCGAGGGATTCCCGGTCCGCTTCGGGATCCGTCCTCGCAAGGATGCCGACGCGACCATGATCTGGGAGATCACGCGCATCGATCGCCGCGCCCCGCCGGCTTCGCTCTTCGACGTCCCGCCGCCCGGCTACCGGCAAACCGATCATGCCGTGGGCGGCCTGTCGCCGGAGCAGCGGAAGGCGCTCGACGACGCGAAGGCCAAGATGCTCGAGAACATGACGCCCGAGCAGCGCAAGGCCTACGAGGACGCCCTGCGCAGGCACGGCCAGCCGACGCCGGAGGCGACTTCGATGCAGACGCCGACACCGACGCCGAATCCCTGAGGCGCGCGCGACGCGAGCGATGCGGTCCCGTTTCCTCCTCCTCGCGCTCGGCCTGAGCGCCGCCGCGGCCGCGACGGATTGCCGCCGCGACTCGCGCACGCCGCTCGTCCTCTACTCCCCGCACGGCCGCGACCTCCTCGGCCTGGTCGAGGCGGAGTTCGAGAAGGCCCACCCGGACGTGGACGTCCGCTGGCTCGACATGGGGTCGCAGGAGATCTACGACCGGCTGCGCTCGGAGAAGGCGAACCCGCAGGCCGACGTCTGGTACGGCGGGCCCGATACGATCTTCGCCCGCGGCGCGAAGGAGGGGCTGCTCGCCACGTGCAAGCCGGCGTGGGCGGCGGCCGTGGGTCCCGACAGCCGGCGGGGCGCGGACCTCTTCTATGGCCTCTACCTCACGCCCGCGATGCCCGTCTACAACTCCAAGGCGATCCCGGCCGCCGAGGCGCCGCGCGAGTGGGACGATCTCCTCGACCCCCGGTGGAAGGGAAAGATCCTGATCCGGGACCCGCTCGCCTCCGGGACGATGCGCGCGGTCTGGGGCTGGGTGCTCTCGAAGTCGGTGCGCGAGACCGGCTCGCCCGACGCGGGCTTCCAGTGGCTCCGGCGCCTCGACGCGCAGACCAAGGAGTACGTCTTCAATCCGATCCTCATGTACGAGAAGGTCGTGCGTCAGGAGGGCCTCATCACGATCTGGGACCTTCCCGACACGCTGCTCGAGCGCCAGCGCGGCTCGCCGCTCCAGTACGTCTTTCCGAAGAGCGGCACGCCCGTCATCGACGACGCGGTCGGGATCGTCGCCGGCAGCAAGCACCCCGAGCTCGCGCGCGCGTTCGTCGACTTCCTCGGGAGCCGCGAGATCCAGATCCTCGCGGCCGAGAAGACCTTCCGCCTCCCCGCCCGCACGGACCTCGGCGACGCGCTGCCCGCATGGGCGCGCGACGTCGAACGGGAGATGGTGACCGCGCCGATCGACTGGGACCTCGTCGAGCGCGAGGGCGCCGGCTGGATGGCGACCTGGGACCGGACGATCCGGGGCAAGGGAGCCGCGGCCACGAAGTGAACCTCCGGGTCCGGAACCGGGGCGGCGACCTCCGCCGCCACGGGCGCCGCTTCCTCCCCCTCTCGGGGGTCCTTCTCGTGCTGATGGTCCTGGTCTCGCTGGCGCTCGTCTCGTTGTGACTACACTACGCGCCAGCATGTCCGAGTTCCTCCGTCTCGAGTCGCTGGAGAAGCGTTTCGGGGACCTCCCCGTCACGCGCGAGGTCTCGCTCTCCGCCGCGAAGGGCGAGATCGTCGCGCTCCTCGGACCCTCGGGGAGCGGGAAGACGACCGCGCTGCGGCTGGTCGCCGGGCTGGAGACCCCGGACTCCGGAAGGATCGTCGTCGACGGCGAGGACGTCACGCGCGTCCCGCCGGAGCGGCGCAACTTCGGGATGGTGTTCCAGCACTATGCCCTCTTCCCGCACATGACCGTGGGCGAGAACGTCGCGTTCGGACTGGAGGGCCGCGGGCGGGCGCGCGACGAGATCCGTTCGCGCGTCGCCGAGTCGCTCGCGCTCGCCGGCCTCTCGGGCTTCGAGCCGCGGCGCGTCACCGAGATCTCGGGCGGCCAGCAGCAGCGCGTGGCGCTCGCGCGCGCGCTCGCGCCGAACCCGCGCGTGCTCCTCCTCGATGAGCCCCTGTCCAACCTGGACCCCTCGCTGCGCGAAAAGACGCGGCGCGAGCTCCGGCGCGCTATCCGGCGCGTCGGCATCACGACGCTCTTCGTGACGCACGAGCAGGAGGAGGCGTTCGAGCTGGGAGACCGCATCGCCGTCCTGAACGAGGGACGGCTCGAGCAGGTCGGACTGCCGGAGGAGCTCTTCGAGCGGCCCGCCACGCGCTTCGTCGCGACCTTCATCGGACGCTCGAGCGTCCTGCCCGCGATCTGGGAGGGAGGACGCGGCGCACGCCTCGCCCAGGGGCCGGTCTGGCCGGCGACCGCCGGTCCGTCCGTCTCGGGCGACGCGGAGGTCGACCTCGTCGTGCGGCCCGAGGCGCTGACGTTCGCGTCGAGGCCCGGCCCGGACACGCTCGAGGGCGTCGTGTCGGAGCGGCGCTACGCCGGCCGGGTGGCCTACTACGTCGTCGGCACGGCATCCGGCGAGGTCGAGGTGCTCGCGCCGCCGACCGCGAGCCGCGAGGGCGACCGGGTCCTCGTCGCGCCGTCGCCGGGCGGACCGGTGCCGCGCGCGTTTCGAAGGATTCCGTGAACCGGCGCCGCCGTCCGATCGTCGCGTGGCTCCTCGGGCTGCTGCTCTTCTGGATCGTGGGCTACCCGCTCGTGCTGACGCTCGCCGAGGCGCTGGGCGCACCGCACTGGACGCTCGCGCACGTCGCGGAGTTCGCGCGCCGTCCGGCCGAGTGGCAGGCGCTCTGGGCGAGCCTCTGGATCTCGGTCGCCACCGTCGTGCTGTCGGCCGCGCTCGGCGTGCCGCTCGCCTTCCTGTTCGCGCGCACCGACTTCCCCGGCCGGCGGCTGCTCTCGACGCTCGTCGCCCTGCCGGTCGCGCTGCCGCCGTTGATCGGGGTGCTCGCGTTCCTCTTCCTCTACGGCGAGAGCGGACTCGCCTCCCGTCAGATCCAGTCCCTCCTCCGCCTCGAGCAGCCGCCCTGGCGCCTCTCCGGGCCCTCCGCGATCCTGCTCGTCCACGCCTACTCGATGTACGTCTACTTCTATCTGTTCACGCGCGCCGGCCTCGAGCGGTTCGACGCGGCGTACCTCGAGGCGGCCGCGAGCCTCGGGACGGGCAAGTGGCGCACGGCGCGCCACGTGACGCTGCCGCTCCTGATGCCCTCGCTGACCGGCGCGGCGCTGCTGACGTTCATGACGTCGCTCGCCTCCTTCAGCGCGCCCTACGTGTTCGGCGGAAGCTTCCGCGTGATGACGACGCAGATCGTGGCGTCGAAGCTGAACGGCGACACGGGGCTGGCGATGGTCGAGACGGTGACGCTCTCGATCCTCGGCCTCGCGGGCCTGTGGCTGCTCGCCCGCGTCGAGGGCGGGCGCGACGTCGCGGGCGCGGTGCGCGGCGTCGCGCCGCGGCGGCGCTCCCTCCAGCGGAGCAAGTGGCTCGCGGCGGCGGCGGGCTGGGGGCTCGCCATCTTCCTGCTCCTCCCGCACGCGACCCTCTTCCTCATCTCGCTCGTGCCGCGCAACACCTGGACCACCGAGGCCTGGCCGCCCGTGCTGAGGCTCTCGAACTACTCGGCCCTCGTCGCCGATCCCGAGCGCGTTCGCCCCGTGGTCAACTCGCTCTGGATGGCGACGGCGGCGACGGCGGGCGCTCTGCTGCTGGGGTTCGCGGCCGCCTACCTCGCGCTGCGGACGCGCGGGAGGCTCGGCGCCGCGCTCGAGACGCTGATCGCGCTGCCCTGGGCCCTCCCCGGGACGGTCTTCGCGGTCGCGCTCGCCGCCACGTTCTCCGTCCACGCGCCGTGGGCGGGCCGGTTCGTCCTCATCGGGACGCTCGCGATCCTGCCGCTCGGCTACCTCGTGCGCTGCCTGCCGCTCACCGGCCGCGCCGCGTTCGCGGGGTTGCGGCAGATGGACCCGGCGGTCCTCCAGGCCGCCGCCACGCTCGGCGCCTCGCGCGCGCGGCGGTTCCTCCGGGTCCTGCTGCCGCAGATCCGTCCGGCGCTCGCCGCCGGCGCGAGCCTCGCGTTTCTCTCGGCGCTCGGCGACTTCGTCGTCTCGATCGTCCTCTACACCTACGAGACGCGTCCGATCTCGATCGAGATCCTCTCGGAGCTGCGGATCCAGGAGGTCGGCGTCGCCGCGGCGTACGGCGTGCTGCTCACGGTCCTGTCGGCGCTGGCGTTTGTGACCTGGGGACGCGGAACGGAGCGCGTGAGCGGCTG
>Ga0157379_10003515_pt1 | contig 13268 bp, 9 predicted proteins | sample S25metaG_FD_121802 | JGI IMG/M metagenome (GOLD analysis project Ga0157379, IMG submission 121802) | Switchgrass rhizosphere microbial communities from Kellogg Biological Station, Michigan, USA - S2-5 metaG | ecosystem: Host-associated > Plants > Roots > Rhizosphere > Soil | place: USA: Michigan... | reverse complement strand
CCGTCAGGGAGCGGGCCGCCCATGACCGCACGTCTCAAGCATCCACCGAGTAAATAGCCAATAAAACCTCGCCATGAAGCCATTCCTAATCGGCATCGCCGGCCGCAGCGGCGCAGGCAAAAGCGAAATTGCGCGTCAACTCGCCGCGTGGCTTCCAGGCCGTACCGAAGTAGTCAGCCTCGACTCCTACTATCACGCGATGGACCACGTCCCGCTCGCCGAACGCGGTACCGTCAACTTCGATCATCCGGACGCCCTCGACTGGCCGCTTCTCGAAGAGCATGTCACCGCCCTCTCGCGCGGTGAAGTCATCGCCGAGCCAATCTACATTTTCGCGACCCACACGCGCTCGCCCGAGAAGCGCCCAGTGATGCCGTCGCGCTACGTGATCCTCGAAGGACTGTTCACGCTGCACGACCCAGCCGTCCGCGGCCGGATCGACGCGAAGATCTACATCGAAACGCCGGACGACGTCTGCTACGAGCGGCGTAAGCTGCGAGACATCATCGAGCGCGGCCGTACGATGGAATCGATCGAAAAGCAGTACACGGCGACCGTGCGCCCGATGGCCGAGCAATATGTGTCGCCCACTTCGGAGCACGCCGATCTAGTGCTACGCGGGGACATGCCTTTGGCAGAGACCGTTGCGATCGTGAAGGCATTCCTCCAGCCTCCCGTGTTATCGCGCGCCGTAGCCGTTCTGCCGGTTGCGAATGTGGCGGACTCAGTACGGTTCTACACGGAACAACTAGGATTCGAGTCGCTCGGCGCTGGCCGCGTGCGGCGCGACGCAGTGGAACTCCAGTTTCTAGCGAAGTCCTCAGGCGCAGGCCTCGAAGTCCAAGTGAAGGAGATCGAGAAGCTGTTCAAGGAATGCGCTTCAGCATTGCCGTCGGACGCCCGAATCCACGTGGAGCCAAGTGGCAGGAAGTCATTCTCGGTGATCGACCACGACGGTCTCCCTGTCACGTTCTTCGAGTGGACCACCTGACCTTGACGGAAGTCTTCTAACGTGGCAGCGTTGAAGACTGCCGCCGTGACCCATGAGCCGGCGCGAGTTAGATTGGTGACACATTCCATCTAGCCGTTTAGATGGTGAGCAGCAACCGGGACTTGGCCATGCCAGCGTCGCATCCTACCCCTCACGGAGACCTTTGATCAGGTAGAGCGTGCTGTTGGTCTCGGATCGGTTGAAGGCGACGTGCGCGCCGTCCGCGGTGATACCCAGCGGGCCGATGCGGCCCGCGTTGGTGATTCGCCGAAACACTTTGGATCGACCAGAATCAATATCCGCTAACATGATGGTCATTCCTGTGTTCCCGGCGAGGATTTCACCTGTGAAAACGGACTTTCCGTCCTCATGCCAAGTCAATGCAACAGCAACGCCGTTCGTTTCGAAGGGCATACCGATCTGTCCGGATTCCACATCCATCACCGCCCAGTTTCCGTCGCGACCGCGAATGAGTAATTGCCGCCCGTCTCGCGACAGGATCTCGCCGCGCACTCCTGGTGGAGTGACCGCGCGGTAGGAGTGATCCGCCACGGAAATGATGTAACTCCGGACTGATTGACCGGCTTCTTTGCCGGTGGCCAGGATCCATTTGCCGTCGCCGGACCAATCCAGAACTTCGTAGGAGAAGCCGGGCCGCGAGAGGTCCTGAGGGCTGCCGGGACCGACGGGGAGAATCATCAGGCGCTGTCCGTTCCCGGAGCCACTTGCCTGGCCTGCGGCCGCAACGAACTTCCCGTTGCGCGACAATCGGGCGATTTGCCATTCGCCCAAATGAACCGGGATTCGGTTATCCTTGGCAAATACGGAAATGGCCCGGCTTTGGCCGGATTCTAGCCGCTTTTCCGCTAGTACGGTAGCGCCGTCGTCGGACAGCCCGGCGAGCTCGTTGCCAGGCACCTCGAATTCGATCCCGCCCTTGGCTCCCTGGATTCGTATGGATGACTTCTCGTCGAACGACGCGGCCAGCGCCACACAGTCGGTGTTGCGGATGTCCTGAAGGACGAGCCTGCCCGGATACTCGAAAAGACACTCCTCTCTACCTTGGAGTCCAACCGACCACACCGCGTCCTGGCGGCCTAAACGGGATCCGCAAAACCAAATCTCCTGATTGCCGGGCATCCAATGCAGGGGTGAGGTGTTCGCCCATTGAGTTGCCAGGACCCGCGCCGGAGAGGCTGGGCGTCCGGTGCCAACGACGCATAACTCTTCGGACCGGCTGAGTTTTTCAGGACGGAAATATGCAATGTGAGCTCCATCCCGGCTGAGGTTCGCGTACTGAAAGGGAATGCCCCGAAAGGTTTCCGCCTCCATCAGCGGCGTTCCGAGCGGATATTCGAGACGACAGGTTGAGCCGACCATTCGGGCCGTCATGAGGTCGGCTCCATCAGGGGCCCAAGCGGCAAATACGGCTTCGTCGGCCAGAAGCCTCAGGGTATTCCCTTGTCGCGGAGCTCGCGCGAGCACGCGGCCTCGATCCGGCTGCTCAAGGAGAATCAGGGCGAGTTCCCCTTTCGACGATACGCCCTCGATGTAGGCGGGCGGGAGTTCGAGTTTCTGCATCCCGCGGGATCCGAATTCGATTTCATACATTTCGAATTGGTTCGAGCCGGTGCCACGGAACGAGACATAGGCCGACGTGCCGCTGGGGCCGAAGCGGGCGGTGAGAATCTCGCCGGAGTCGAAGGTCACCTGTTCGAAGGTCGGCTTTGCGATGCGAGCGGAACGCCGGCCCGCTAAAAAGGCTCCCACACCGACAGCGCCAATGATGCCGCCGGACAGGAGTAGAAATCCGCGGCGGGACTTCCGGGACACCTCGGACTGCGGAGGCGACACCCCGGAATTGGCGGACGCGATGTCGAGGGCATGAGCCAGATCGGCGGAATTCTTCCATCGCTCGGCAGGATTCTTCCGCCAAGCAAGCTCCAGCACACTCCAAAGCAATGGCGAAATCGCCGGCGGCCGCACGGGGCTCTGGCTCATGACCGCTACTATTGTCGCGACCGGGGATTCCCGCCCAAATGCAGCCTGAGCGGTGAGCATCTCGTAGAAAACGGCGGCGAACGAGAAGATGTCGGCCCGTAAGTCGACCGCCTTTCCCTCGGCCTGTTCCGGCGCCATGTAAGCGAGCGTGCCGCTGATCGACCCCTCTGTGGAGACCTGGCCCCAGTCAACGGATGTAGTGTCGCCATCGGGGATGTTGCTCAACATCGGGGTGACTTTGGCCAGCCCGAAGTCCACGATCGTGACGTGCTCGTCCGGACCGATCATGATGTTCGAGGGCTTCAGGTCACGGTGGACGACACCAGCCGAATGAGCGGCTTCGAGCGCTCTCAGGATCTGCCGCGAGTAACCGATAGCAGTAGCCGGCGGCAACGGGCCATTCTTCGCCAGCATGCGGTCGAGCGGCACGCCTCTGATCAGTTCCATGGCGATAAAACGCGTGCCCGAGTCTTCACCAGCCTGGTAAATCCTGGCGATGCTAGTGTGACTGAGTAGCGCTGCGGCGCGCATCTCGCGTGGGGGCCAGGGTGTGGCAGCGCCGTTATTGAGGATCTTGACCGCCACTTGGCGATTGCCAGCCGTATCGAACGCTGAGTAGACGATCCCGGCGCCGCCCCGGCCGAGCTCCTCCCGAATTTCGTACTGCGCAAGCTTGCGGAGGACGCCCATCACCGATCTATTGAAGCACGACGTTATCCGAATGGATAGTGGGTCGCCTCCGGATGTCTCGCGGACCGAATAAGACAAAGAAAGAAGTCCCTGCAAGCTACGACATAGGACTTCGAAAGTTGGCTTGGTGAATGGACCGTCGAGCCCTCGCGCCATGCTGTCGAAAAGGCGACGCCTTCTCAATTGATGGACGAAAGGTGCCGTCGGGCACCCGTGGCTAAATGATGGCGGGAGACGCTGGGATGGGCGAGCGAGGTGAAGTTGTCATCGCTACGTCCGGCCGTGACGTCACCCCTATCTGGCAATGCGAAACATGCGTCCTTTGCGGCCTGTCAGTGCTTCCTGTGTCGGAGCATCTAATAGCACGGCTCTCAGGCTGAACTCCAGTATGAATGGAGGATCAGCGCGGGCGGAAGAGCCGGGCCGCCCGCGCTGGTTTGGGGGTTAGGGGATTCTCAGAACCATCACCACATGGCGGGGAGCTCCGCCATGGTTAGGTTGAGCGGTGGTGCTGCTCCAATTGGAGGTGAAGGCAACGAAACGACCATAGGATGTGTTGGGTGACATCACCGGCCGGACCTCATTGTAGCTACCGTTGTAGTCGTTGCTCATGTAGATCCCTTGCGTTTTCGCGATGCGGCGATAGCCCTGTGACGTCGGGTTGAACATGATGATCTCATTGTTGAAAAGGAGCGGGTTAGTGGATACAGAGTTCCCTTGAGCGACAACTTCGCTAGCACCAGGGTCGGACCACGAGAAATGGAAGTCGCTGCCGCATCCGCTACACGGGCTCGTGTCATCCAAATAGTTCGGCTGCAGGGTTGACGAGTAGGGATCCACATTCAGTGTGCCGAGGTTTGCGGAATTAGTCGGATCGGTCGTCAACGTTGACAACGTCACCGTGCGAATCGCAATGTTGATACCACCGTCCAGCCAATCCCATCCCATGACCAACCCATTCCCTGCGTCGCCATGACGAGGGTTCGGAATGAGTCCGACAAAGGCGCCAGGAGCAGTGCTTTGGGTATCGAGAATGATAGCGCCGCCACCCGGGGCGTTGTTGACGTCGGTGAAGCTCGAACCACAATTGGTGTTAGCGCTCGTGCAATAGAGCCCTGAGTGTATGATGTGCCGGCCGCTGCGGTCGATTTGCAACTTGTAGCCTCCCGAACCCCCTGCAATAGGCAGATAGGTCCGAACTACGCCGCCTACCGTGATGTTGAATGTCTGGTATTGAGTGGTGGAGGAGTTGATGTACGTATAGAGGTTGGTGCAGTTGGGATTGGCAGGCGAGATCGCGGCCGTCGGGTTCAAGCTTGTAAGCCGCACTGCCGTGTATCCGATGCTCTTGTAGGGCGCGATGTTCTGCTGAATGTTGCAAGCAATCACGAAGTTGTCAGCGCTCATGGAGCAACGCTCTAAGTTGGGGCCGCCGCCAGAAGGGAACAAGCTCGTGCCGGAAGGCATGAAGGATGTGAGGTCTGCGATGAGCTTGGTGTTGGAATGGGACGCGTCCCCCTGCGCCGTAACGTCAACGCGGTAGACTTGGACCCCGCTTGTTAAGTAGAGGATGGTGGGTTCGGTGGCGCTCCAAAACAGGTCGCCTCCCGGGTGACCACCGTTGTACCAGATGGTGAGCCATTGATCCTTGCTCGTGTCTTTGGCGAATGTGCTGGGATTGAAACCGAATATCTTGCGAGCCGAATAGGGGTCACTGCTGTCGTACGGCCCAACCCACAACAACAGCCGAGTCGCGTCCGAGTTGAATCCATATTGCCCGAAGTAGTCGTTCTGATAGTCGGCGAATTCCGATGGATACGCGCTGTTCATCGCGTCATCAGAGATTCTCATGACTTGAGTTCCGAACGTCGAGTCACAATACGGAACCCCCGGACTCGGCAAGGAGATCGCCGTGGGAGTGAGCTTGGCCGTGGAAGTCTGGTTGGTCAGGTTGGGAGTGCAGCCCCCTGCCTGGATGAGGTTGAATGCCGACTGGCCGTATCCCGGAACGTCCACAACGATAGTTCCGCTGCGAGCGGCTCCGGTGTTCGAAGGGACCCAGAAGCAACCATATTCGTAGGATTGGGTTCCGAGACAGGAGTTAAGGAACACTGCGCCGTACTCGATCCAAGTCGGATTGGAGGTGACGCTCCATGTGACGCTGGAGGGGCTGGTGACCTTGAACGAATAGTAGGCGGCATCGGTTCCGAAATACGTCCCAGTCGCCGGTATTGCATTCATGGGTCCGCTGCTCCCGATGATTGACGTGGTGATGAGTCCACCACTAGTTCCTAACTGGCCGATGTTTAATCCGTAGGAACCGTAGCCCGGAATGTTCAACATGATCACGCCGCTGCGGGCAGCGCCAGAGTTGGCCGCCACGAAGACGCAGCCATAGGTGTAGGACTGGGTTCCGGCGCAACTCCCCGTCGGGCTGACGAAGACGCTACCACTGAGCCAGGATGGCAAGGACGTCACGCTCCACCCATTGATGTAACTGCTTGTTGAGTCGACGACTGTAATAACGTAGGCGCCTCCTCCGTCGCCGGTTGCGGGAACGGACTCGATTCCCGTAGAGCTGACGTTTACTGTGAATGCCTGTCCCCAAACAGTCATCATCCATCCGACGGCGAGCAAGCCGATGCGCAAGCCCCGGCCCCGGCGTATTTCAGATCTTCTCGACATACTCTCCGCAGCCAGTGGAATCGTGAGATTCGGTTGAGCGAGACCTTTAGCTGCTCCCGCGATCAACGCCGGCATTGGCAAACTTCTTCGCGTTACTTTCATGTGCTTTTTTTCCTTTCGTCCATGGCGAAACCTCGTGAGGGCAAGAGGCGCAATCGCTGAAGGTGCACGTTTATGGCTCCGAAAGTCTCGCGGGCCAGCCATTCCGGCTCAACAGTTTAGCTTGATATTTCCCAAATGGATGGTTATCCGAAGAGATAGCCCCTCTCCGCTCGGATAGCCTCCTGATTCAATGGGAGGCGAGATGGTGCTTTGTCCGGCTCCAAGCCCAGTACGAACTTCTTCCGCAATCTCGGTCGAAGATCGTCGAGATCCGCCGATCGGCCGCTACGCGAGGTCCAGGCGGATGCGACTCCGAACCCATACGTGGTCACGCGCGCTGTTTCGATCGTCCGTATTCCCTAGCAGGCAGACCCTCTCTCGCGCCACCTTTCAACAGGTGGCGCGATTTTATCTCGTGCCCGCGCCCATCAGCGATATACTTGGATGTACTCATTTCCATTCATCGCTGAGCCCTGCCATGGACGCTCCACGACTCGAAGCCCTCACCGGACCCCTGAAAAGCTCGCAGTTTTCTCTTCCCGTCGGCGAAATCACCGTGGGGCGCGGCGAAGACAGCGCCATCCGCATTCCCCACAACAGCGCCTCCCGCGAACACTGCGTGTTTCGCCACGAGCCGGACGGCGCGATCCTCGTGCGCGACCTGGGCAGCCGCAATGGCACGATCGTCAACGGAACGCGCATCGCGGGAGAATGCCGGATTGGCGCCGGCGACGAAATCCATGTTGGCGTCTCGTTGTTCGTACTGATGTATCCAACGGTGGAACTGCCGCAAAATGTCGTCGGTGCGATCAGCGGCGCTGATTCCCATTTCCTGACCAGAAGCACTGTCCACGCTGCACCCATGACTGCGCAGATCATCCGCTTGTTCGATGGCCTGCTGAAGGCCAGCGTGTCGCTCGGCTCCGTCTCCAGTTACGAAGAATGGGAGCAGGCACTTTGGGAAGCCGTGTTCACCCTCACAGGAGCCGCACGCGCCGCAATCGCCCAGCCTGAGACAGGACCTCGTTCCTCGGCAGGCGAACTGGCAGGTGTTACGCGGAAGGCGTGGGAATCACGGGTCCGGATATCCCTTCATCAAGACCTGGTCAGGCGTGCATATACGCAGGATCAAACGGTACTAGGACAGGTTGGCAACATTGCAGTGATCGTAGCGCCGATGCGGACCGCCGCCGGCAGCGGTCTACTCTATCTCGAAGGTGAACTGTTCTCCGAAGACGAACTCCACGCGATCGCCGCCATAGCGACCATTGCCGGGCTGGCCTGGGAACGGGTTTCGGAAATCGTTCAACTGAAGAACGAGAATGAACGGTTGTGGTCGCAAATCGACCACGATCTGGTTGGACAGAGCCAAGCCGTCGGCAAGGTGATTGAGTTCATCGCAAAGGTTGCCCCGGTTCAGGCGAATGTATTGCTACTGGGTGAAAGCGGCACCGGCAAGGATCTGGTGGCCAAAGCGATTCATCGCAACAGCAAGAGAGCCAGAAAGCCGTTCATCGTCGTCAATTGCGGATCGATTCCCGCCTCGCTTGTTGAGAGCGAGTTGTTCGGCCATGAACGGGGCGCGTTCACCGGAGCCGTCGCGGCGCGGCCCGGATTGTTCGAATCCGCAGCCGGTGGAACGGTGTTTCTCGACGAAGTTTCGGAACTGCCGCTCTCAACGCAGCCCGCGCTTCTTCGCGTAATCCAGAACCGCGAAGTGAGGCGCGTAGGCGGGACCCGTACTATTCCGCTCGACTTCCGCCTGATTGCCGCATCCAACACCGACCTGGACAAGCTGGTACAACAAGGTGGGTTCCGAGTCGATCTCTACCACCGGCTCGGCGTGGTCAGCCAGCGCGTACCGCCGTTGCGCGAGCGCGGCGATGATATCGGCATCCTGGCGCGGCATTTCGTTCGCAAGTTCGCCACACGATCGCGTCCCTCCTGTCACGGACTATCCACAAAAGCACTCTCGATGTTGGCATCATATCGGTGGCCGGGAAATGTTCGGGAATTGGAAAACGCGATCGAACAAGCTGTAGTGCTCGGTGGTTCCCCTTTGATCGAGGCCGACGACTTGCCGGAGCCCATTCGGGACGCGGCTGGTCCGCGCGGTACCGGACTGTTTCATGAAAGCGTTGCCACAGCCAAGCGCCGGGTTGTCCAGGAGGCCCTGGAGTCATCCGGTACCTTCGTCGAGGCGGCGCGGATCTTGGGAGTGAATGTGACGTACCTGCACCGGTTGGTCACAAACCTCGGGCTTCGTGAGACGCTGCGCAGGACAAATGGAGCGACCGCCCGTGACCCTGAGGGGGCTCTGGAGCTAGCGGACACGGAAGAGTTCTTAGACCGTTAATTCTGCCCATGGAGCGGGAAAACCCCTTTCTTCCTTTGCCCTATCTTCGTCATCCTTCAATCTGTCCCAAAGCCGGGCGCTCTTTCGCCACCCCGCCTTCTCTTAATCGAGACTTTCGAGGATGCCGTCGATTTCCTTCTCCAAATGGACCAAAGCCTGCGCTGCCTGCCCACCATACGTTCTGATGAAGGACGAAGATTCCGCGCAATGGCGAATCGTAGCTTCTCAAAATACGAGAGTGTCCGAATGCCGGAACCGGCATGCGCCGCCGGTCGCCTGGCGAGTTAGCGGTACCCCGCGCCTACGGTCAAATTCCCGTTCTTCACCGTAAACGAAAAACCACCGTCGTCAGCTCTATGGACCCGGATAATCTCGATCGCTTCCATCGTGAACAGCGTAGCGGGCTCTTTAGGCGCGAAACCTGATCGAATTTTGCGGTCTTCATCACCTCCTGTAAGTCCCGTTTTTCAATGAGGAAGTTGACGCTGCTGTCATCAGGGCACCGAAAGATGATCCTTTCATACAGCCGGCCATAGTCTGCCGGCGCCAATTTCCCCCCCGGGCGCTGAGCGCAAGCTTCGCGAACTTTGCGGTGGTTTCCTGCAAGTCGTCGAGTGTGCGGCGGCCTGCTTCATCGAGGTGTTCACGTATGCCGGCCAAGCTACCGCACATCGCGTCCAACGCACGTCCTTTCCGCTGTAGCAGCACCAGCGCCGCCAGTTCGGCGGCGCGACGGTCGTTGGGAGCTTCCCGGACGTGCAGCGAGACGGTGCGGTCCGTGCGCGCGAGTGTGGCCGTTGAGATACGCGAGTTTCTCTCGCTGCGAGCCGATCGCCAGGTTCAGCTTGATGTTGTCCTCGAACCCCGTTTCGACACGCGTTTGCCACTCGACTGCATTCGGAATGTCCCCTTTGGCGGCGTAGGCCCTGGCGATATTGCCGGCCGCCAAGACCGACGTTGTATTGAGGGGCCTACAGTGTCTTCGAGGATGCTCCGCGCCCGCAGGTGCATCTCGATGGCCTTGGTGTGATCGGCTTGCGAGTTATAAACGTTCCCGATGTTGATCAGGAGCGCCGCCGTCAGCGGGTGTCTGCTCCCAAGTGTTTTCTCTCGAATCCCCTCGGCGCGCCAAAGGAGTTCGAGAGCGCGTGCATAGTTCTTCTGTTGACGAGCAATGCTTCCAAGGTTCTGCAGGGGGACCGCGATTGACGGGTGTTCAGGCCATACTCCTGCTCGAGCAGTGCCAATGCTCGCTCGATCAACGGCTCAGCGTGTGCGAAGTCGTTCATTTCGAGTATATGTTGCCGAGATTATGGACCGGAATCGTAATTGAATGATCACCGGGGAGCGAAGTCTTTTCCGCAATCGCGATCGCACGCTGCAGCTCCGGCAGGGCACGCTCGTAATCCTTCCGGTTTTGGTGTTGGAGTGAGAGGCCGAGCAGGTAGGTTGCAACCACCGCGTGATCTTTGCCTAGAGTCCTCTCCGCGATCGACCGCATCTTGTAAGAGCGGTTCAGCCTTCCCGTAGTCTTCTCTGGACATGTAAACGAGTCCCAGGCCGTTCAGCGAGTATGCGGTTTCGGGATGTTGTCTGCCGTATACAGCATCATTGGTCCGGACAGCCCGTTGGAAAAGAATCTCGGCGTTTTTGTAGTCGCTCTTGGACTTTCGCACAGAAGCGAGCCTGCTAAGCACGTAGGCAGTCTTGGCATGATCGGGACCAAATGCCTGCTCAGTCAAATTCAAGGAGCGTTCGAGGATTGGTCCGGCCTCATCGAATTTTCCCGCTCCGTAGAGAACCCAGCCCATGTGCTGAGCTTATCTGCCTCGAATCCCAGGCGGTCTTGCTCGGTTGCAGGCCGAATCTCTTCCACGCGCACCTGGTACTTGCCAGTTGGGTCTTTGGGATACTTGGCCCTGACGATTAGTCGGTATTCAGTAGCCGGTTCTGATGTCAAACCGAAACGCTCATTCCCTTCCTTTCTGCGCTCGGTATCGAACTCGGCAAGGAGTTTTCCGTCCTGCCCACTGACTCTTACGACTACATCAATGCCACGCTGTTCCACTACTAGCGCTGCATACTGTCCACCGCCTAACGAGAGCCGGTATGCATGCTCATCGCCCCCCTGGAGATCGCGTTCGATCGGCGCATCCACGTGCAGTATTGGGATCTCTTGGCCACTCTGCCCGAGCGCCCGGCTGTCGATGATCACCGCGGCCATTAGGAACGCCGGTATCCAAATCAGACAACGCTGGGAGGGACGGGAGCTGCGGGCGCTGCGGGCGCGCACAGGTGTTAAAGCCTCCGTTATCAGGTCGATGTTATCATTTCACGCACACTTGGCCGTCCAATTTCAAGCCGCCTGGTGCCCCCGGCATAGTTGGAGGAATGGATGATCACGTCGAAACGCACTACCCACCGCAACAGACTCGGATGTTTGCTCCCGCGCCAGTCGGCGACGACATCCAGGAAGGCGACCTGTGCCTCGAAGAGCCCCCTGCTCCAAAAGCCAAGCCGTTTTCGTCTTCACAACTGGAACCCCGGGAGACAAGCCGAGCCAACGAATGCCAGCCCGAAGAACGTCCAAAACAAGATTCCCGATCGTCCAGCCGTCTAATCGGGCGCGAAATTGATGCAGATGCCGACGCGCCTACTCAAATGGAGTTCGCGGACATCCGCTGCTCTCCGGTGCTAGCGCGGAACTACGACGGTATCGATCACAAGCGTCCGATGGAGAGCAGTACCTATCGTCCACTTCAGAACACGCCGATCTCGTCTTACTTGCGGTGATGGGCATGGGACGAAGTGGCTGTTGTACTGTGGACGCGCGCTTCTTGTCGGGTAATAATGTACGTAATACGACAATTAAAACGCCTGAATGTACTCGATTCATAATTTGAATTGTGCTAGACTTTACGGGTTAGAAGGACCACGGTATGGATGCCAGCAGGTCCTCACTATGAGTTTCTTTTCATGTCGCAAAAACTTCATTGGCTGCTGCCGGCGCTTGCGCTGGTCTGTGCCTCGTCTCCTCTTTTGTCTGCTCAGCCCATCCAGTTGCCGTTTGAACCGATTGCGGTCCAGTACGACCAGGCGCTCGACCGTCTGGTAATGATTTCGGCCAATCCGAACAAGGTGCACCTGGTGAACCCTCTCACCGGGTCTGACACGGCGATTAATTTGAATCTGCCGCCCTTGAGTTTGTCTGTGGCGCCTGATGGCACCCACGCCGCAGTGGGGCATGATGGGTGGATCTCCTATGTGAACCTCTCCGGCGGTTACGTCGAGAAGAACATCTCAGTGACGCTGACAGTGAACAACATGATTCTGGCGGCGAATGGCAACATCTGGGTTCAGCCAAGCGCAAACGTCAACGTATCGACGAGCGTCCAGTCGGGCTCCGGTTCTGTCATTTATGGCTCGGGATGGGCGTCCCTTCATCCCAACGGCTTGTGGATATATACGTCTCTGAATGGCTCGCCGCAAGTCTTGTCCAAAGGGGACATGTCGAGCGGTAGCTTCAAGTATTTGTACGATTATCCGTACTGGGGGACCTATCCATCGGGTGGGCCGTTGTTTTTCAGCGCGGATGGCAACCGAATGTTGACAGGCAGTGCCACGCTGTTCCGAACGACGGCCTCGAAGTCCGACGACATGCTCTACAATGGCTCGTTGTCCGCGGCGTCATCGGTTCAGACTGCCGCGGACTCATCAGTGACACACAAGTTTGCCGTCGTGCCGGGTTCCTACTACTACTCGAGTCCGGCGACCGACACCGAAATCCAATTTTACGATGACCAGTATCTAACGTTTTTGGGGCGCGTTGGGTTGCCGGCTTATTCCTCAGGATCCGTTTCGGCGCCGTGGCATGGCCGTAACATCTACTACAGTCCGGATTCCAGCAAGTTATACGTTGTGCTGCAGGCCGATTCGACTGCCAAGCTGACGAACGATTACGCGATTTACTCGCTGACCCTTTCGACTGGTTCGGGGTGCAGTGCCACGCTGGGCAGCCCTTCAAGCAACATCGCAGCGGGAGGCGGCTCTGTGACTATTACCGCATCTGCGACCGCGGGCTGTTTATGGCAGGCGACGGCGAATGCGTCATGGCTATTCATCTCCGCGGGAGGCGTTTCCAACGGCAATTCGAGTGTAACGGTGCAAGTGAGCCCGAACCTCCAGACCTCGTCGCGCACGGGAACCGTTACCGTGGCGGGCCAGACCTATTCCATCATTCAGGATGCGGCGGCAGCAGCATCCTCCAATCCTGTCACGGCGTCGCCCGTGCGTCCGGTGATCGCCGATTACAGCACCGCGCTCGACCGAATGATCCTGGTTTCTTCGAATCCGAACCTCTTGACGATTCTCGATCCGGTTTCCGGCAACACGCAGGTGGTGCAACTGTCGATGCCGCCCACAGCGCTGTCGATCAGCACCGAT
>Ga0157379_10003512_pt1 | contig 13275 bp, 9 predicted proteins | sample S25metaG_FD_121802 | JGI IMG/M metagenome (GOLD analysis project Ga0157379, IMG submission 121802) | Switchgrass rhizosphere microbial communities from Kellogg Biological Station, Michigan, USA - S2-5 metaG | ecosystem: Host-associated > Plants > Roots > Rhizosphere > Soil | place: USA: Michigan... | reverse complement strand
CGCGCAAAGCATGATCACCGGTTGCGTGCTGTCAGCGTGGTCGAACCACGCTCAGCGCACGGAACCGGCGATCTTGCCACGCTGAGAGCACGAAACGTGCAACAGCAGTGGCCGTCCCCGCCCCGGAGACCTGCGGCCGGGGCTCGGGGGTTCGGTCAGGCGGCGCGGCGGCGGCGGCCGTTGCCTCGGCTCTGCCCGCCGCCGCGGACCTGGGCGCCTCCGCCGCCACCAGTGCGCCGACGACGACCGGTGCCGGGGGCGGGCTGCTGCTGCGGGTGCTTCGGGGCCTCGACGGGGACGCCGCTGGGCTCGCGGGAACCGGTCACCTCGACCAGGGTGGCCGAGCCGGGGCGCGCGTCGCTGACCTCGGGCTTCACCCCCGCCTGGCGCATCAGCACGTCCACGTCCCGGCGCTCGTCCGCGGTCACGAGCGTGACGACCACGCCGGACTCGCCGCCGCGCGCGGTGCGGCCGGCACGGTGCAGGTAGTCCTTGGGGTCACCCGGCGGGTCCACGTGCACGACCAGGCTGACGTCGTCCACGTGGATGCCGCGGGCCGCGACGTCCGTGGCGACGAGGACCGGGATGCTGCCGTCCTTGAACGCGTCGATTGCGCGGTTGCGGGCGTTCTGTGCCTTGCCGCCGTGCAGCGCGCTGGCCTGCACGCCGCTGCGGCGCAGCTGCTTCACCACGCGGTCGGCGCCGTGCTTGGTGCGCACGAAGAACATCGTGCGGCCCTCGCGGGCGGCGATCTCGTGCACGATCCGGCTCTTGTCGTCCCGGTCCACCATGAACAGATGGTGGTCCATGGTCTCCACGGGCGCGGCGGCCGAGGCGACGGCGCGGGTCACCGGGTCGTGCAGGTAGCGGTCGACCAGCGTGGACACCTCGTTGTCCAGGGTCGCGGAGAAGAGCAGCCGCTGGCCGTCCGCCGGGGTGCGGTCCAGGATGCGGCGGACCTGGGGCAGGAAGCCCATGTCCGACATGCGGTCCGCCTCGTCGATCGCGGTGACCTCGACGGCGGAGAGGTCGCAGGTGCCCTCCGCGAGATGGTCCGCGAGCCGGCCGGGCGTGGCGACGAGCAGGTCCACGCCGCGGGCCAGCGCGTCGATCTGCCGGTTCATCGACAGCCCGCCCACGACGACGGCCTGCCGCAGCCCCAGCGCCTTCGCGAACGGCTCGATGGCGTCCACGACCTGCTGCGCGAGCTCGCGGGTGGGCACGAGGACGAGGCCGCGGGGACGCTTCGGCTGTGCGCGCTGCCCGGCGAGCCGGGAGACCAGGGCGAGCCCGAAGGCGAGGGTCTTGCCCGAGCCGGTCTGGCCGCGGCCGAGCAGGTCGTGGCCCCGCAGCGTCTCCGGAAGCGTGGCCGCCTGGATCGGGCGGGGCTCGGTGAAGCCCTCGTTCGCCAGGGCCTCGAGCACCGGCTCGGGGAGGCCGAGCGCGGCGAAGGTGGGGAAGCCGCTCGCGGGCGGGGTCCAGAGGACCTCCGCCGGCGTCGCGGGCTTCGGCGGGACGGCGGGGGCGCCGGTGCGCTTGCGGGAGCCGCCGCGCGCACGGCGAGCGCCCTCGGAGCGGGGCGCGCCGGTGCGGTCGCCGCGGGAGCCGCCGGTGGGCGCGCCGCGGTCGGCGCGCGACGGGGCGGACCCGCGGTCGGTGCGGGACTGGCCGCTCTGCGGCACCGAGCGGAACTCGGCGCGGGGCGGGCCTGCCGGACGCTGGACGCGGGCAGGGCGGCGGGACGGGCTGGTCACGAGACCTCCGTGGACGGTGGCACGTCACACGGAGCGGCGCGGCGACGCTGCGCGGCCTTCGCGTTCGGACGAGCCCGGGCGCGGATGGGGAGTGCGCCCGACGGGTGAGTACTGGGTAGGCGCCGGGCCCTCGGGCCCGGACGTTCGACGCCGAGTGTAGTCGAGGGCCCCGGGCGAGGGTCGGGTGCGGGTCTGTGATCCCGACCCCGCCCGCTCCGTCAGCGCAGGCCCGCCTCCGCGACCAGCTCGTGGAAGAGGATCTCGCCCGCGTCGTCGTCCAGGCCGCGGGCGGTGAACCACTCCGCGACCCGCCGGACGTCTCGGACCAGGAAGTCCGCGGCGTTCGGGTTGCCCACCAGGTCCACGACCTGCGGCAGGTCGATCAGGACCAGCCGCCCGTCGTGCACGAGCAGGTTGTAGGCGGACAGGTCGCCGTGCGCCCAGCCGATCCGGGCGAGGCCGCGCAGGACCGCCACGAGCTGCGCCCACAGATCGGCCAGCTCGGCAGGCGACGGACGCAGCTGCGCGAGCCGGGGCGCGGCCTGCGAGCCGGAGCCCACGAACTCCAGCAGGAGCTCGGTGCCGTCGAGCTGGACGGGGTACGGGACGGGCAGGCCCGCCGACCAGAGGGTGGCGAGCGCGCCGAACTCCGCCGCCGCCCACTGACCGGCCAGCAGCTCGCGGCCGAAGGCGGTGCGGTTGGCCATGGCCCGGGTCTCCCGGGACCGGCGGACGCGGCGGCCCTCCTGGTAGGCGGCGTCCCGGTGGAAGGCCTTGTGCGTGCGGTACCGCTTCGCGGCCATGCGCACGCCGTCCCGGTCGATCAGGTGGACGTCCGCCTCCTTGCCGGTCTTGAGCACGCCGAGCTCGGTGTCCACCGCGGAGTGCGCGGTGACCACCCAGTCCGGGCGCGGCTCGGGGCCGTGCCGGGCGTCGGTCCAGGTGGACCAACGGTCGCCCGCCGGGGGGAGGTCGGGGGTGGGGGGTTCGTAGTCGTCGTCGTCGAAACGGATGCGCACGGGAGGATCTCCAGACGTGGGGTGGTCACCCCACGCGAGATCAGCGCGGGGTGGGGCGAGAGGGCGCGTGAGCACGCGCCGCCTGCCGGGCGGCGGTCGTCATGTCGGGCTCACTCCTCTCGTGTCTGGTGGCTCCACCGTACGAAGCCCGTCCAGCGGATTTAGCGTGGGCTGATGGTCGCCTCCGCACGCTCCGGCTCCGGGCCGATGGTCGCCTCCGCAGGCTCCGGCTCCGCGCCGATGGTCGCCTCCGCACGCTCCGGCTCCGGGCCGACGAGCCCGACCCGCCCGACCCTGCGCGGCTCCTTCGGCATGTCCGCCTCCACCCACTGGCTCGCGACGGCCTCGGCCCAGTCCGTGCTCGAACGCGGCGGCACCGCGGTGGACGCCGCGGTGGCGGGAGCGTTCGTGCTGCAGGTCGTGGAGCCGCACCTGAACGGGCCGGGCGGGGACCTCGTCGCGCTGGTCGCGCCGCGCGGACGGGACCCGATGGTGGTCTGCGGGCAGGGCGCGGCCCCGGCGGGGGCGACCCGGGAACGGTTCGCGGGCTTCGACTCCGTCCCCGGCGCGGGGGCCTTGGCCGCCGCCGTCCCGGGCGCGACGGCGACCTGGCTGTGGCTGCTCGCCGAGCACGGGAGCTGGGAGCTGGGGGACGTGCTGGAGTACGCGATCCACTACGCGGACCACGGCTTCCCGGCGCTGCCGCGGCTCCGGGCCACCGTCGCCGCGGTCGAGGGGCTGTTCCGCGAGCACTGGCCGAGCTCGGCGGAGCTGTGGCTGCAGGACGGGGACACCTACACCAACCCGGACTGGGCCCGCACGCTGCGGCTGCTGCGAGACGCCGGGGGCTCCGACCGGGCGTCCCGGATCGAGGCCGCGCGCCGGGTCTGGCAGGAGGGGGAGGTCGCCGAGGCGATGGCGGCGGCCGCGGCCCGCCCGCACCGGCACTCCGACGGGCGCGACCACGCCGGCGTGCTGACCGTGGCGGACGTCGCGGGGTTCCGACCGTCGACCGAGGAGCCGCTCACCGTGGACTTCCGCGGCACCACAGTCGCTAAGGCGGGCGCGTGGAGCCAGGGGCCGGTGCTGCTGCACGCGCTCGCGATGCTGGACACGTTCCCCGCGGCCCGCCTCGATCCGTCCACGGTGGAGGGTGCGCACACCGTGCTCGAGGTGCTCAAGCTCGCGCTCGCCGACCGCGAGGGGTTCTACGGCGACGGGGCGGACGTCCGGCACCTGCTGGACGCGAGCCGCGCCGCGCTGGTGGGCGAGCGCGCCGCGGACTACCGGGTCCGCGCGGGCGGGTTCACCCCGCCGCTGCGGGTCGAGGGCGAGGATGACCCGGCGGTGGGGACCGGCGAGCCGACCGTCGAGAGCTCGGGCCGCACGTGCGGTGACACGTGTCATCTGGACGTGGTCGACCGCTGGGGAACCATGGTCGCCGCGACGCCGTCGGGCGGCTGGCTGCAGTCCTCGCCGACGGTGCCGGGGTACGGGTTCTGCCTGGGCACCCGGTTGCAGATGACCTGGCTGGACCCGGCGTCCCCAGCCCGCCTGGAACCCGGACGGCGGCCGCGGACCACGCTGAGCCCCACGCTGCTGCTGCGCGGCGGCGAGGCGGTCGCGGCGCTGGGCACGCCCGGCGGGGACCAGCAGGACCAGTGGCAGCTGCTCTACCTGCTGCGCACCCTGGTGCTGGGGATGACGCCGCAGGAGGCGATCGACGCGCCGGCGCTGCACACGACGGCGATGCCCGGCTCGTTCTGGCCACGCACGTGGACGCCCCGCGGGATCGTCGGGGAGTCCCGGCTCGGCCCCGTGCTCGACGGGCTGGCGGCGCGCGGGCACGCGGTGACCGTCGCGCCGCCGTGGAGCCTGGGGCGGCTGTCCGTGGTGACCCGGGACCCGGCGACGGGTGAGCTGGGGGCGGCGGCCGATCCGCGCGGGGCGCAGGGATATGCGGCGGGACGGTAGGACTCGCGGCCGGTGGTGTGGGACTCGCGCGAACCTTCCGCGAGTCCCACACAGCCGGCCGCGAGTCGGACGTCCTCAGGCGGGGATGACCAGGTCGAGGTGGGTGCCGGTGCGCTCGACCGGCAGGCCGGCCTTGCGGACGATCCGGGCGACACCGGCGGCGTCCCGGGGTTCGGCGCGGGTGCTGACCAGCAGCCGGGCCAGGGCGCCCTTGTGGGACTTGTTGTGGTGGCTCACCACGGAGCGGGAGCCGTCGGGGCGCTCGGCGAGGACGTTCACCGTCACCGCGCCGGGGACCCGGGCCAGGGCGGCGTACGAGCCCGAGCGCAGGTCCACGACCAGGTCGTCGACGGCGGCCAGGACGGGCTCGAGGACCGGCCTCCAGCGGGCCGCGAGGGTGCCGCCCGACGGGAGGGCGGAGCCCGCCGAGAGCCGGTACGCCGGGATCGGGTCGCCGGCGTGCACCAGGCCGAACAGGGCGGAGCCGACGGCCAGGCGCGCCCTCGCGCGCGCCGCGGCGGCGCCCTTGAGCGACCGGACGTCCAGCGCGTCGTAGAGCACGCCGGTGTAGCGGGTGATCGCCGGCGCGGTGGGGGAGGTCCACAGCGCCGCGTTGCGGGCGACCTCCGCGTCCTGCCGCTCCGACACGCCCAGCGACGCGCGGGAGGCGGGCAGGTCCGCGGCGAGCTCGACCAGCTCGTCGAGCAGGGCTTTGCGGACGCCGTCCAGCTCCGGGTGGGAGAGCGCGGCGAGGTCGAGCGGGGGACCGTCGCCGCCGGCGAGCTTGGTCTCCGACGGGGGAAGCAGGACGAGCACGGGGCAACGTTAGTTGTGCCGCTATGACGGCCCCGTTACGGTCCTGGTCGTGGGCCTCCCGGAGATCAAGCTCGTGGCGCGACGCCATGTCGATCTGATGCGTGTGGCCAGCGCGAGCTGTTCGCGCTCGCGCTGACCTCGTCTTTCGCACGCAGAACCCACAGGAGAAGACCGTCATGACCGACCCCGTCGACCCCACCGCCGGCTGGTCCTTCGAGACCAAGCAGGTCCACGCCGGTGCCGCCCCCGACACCGCCACCGGCGCCCGGGCCACCCCGATCTACCAGACGACGTCGTACACGTTCCGGGACACCGACCACGCCGCGGCGCTGTTCGGGCTCGCGGAGCTGGGCAACATCTACACCCGGATCATGAACCCGACGCAGGACGTGCTGGAGCAGCGCGTCGCCGCGCTCGAGGGCGGCATCGGGGCCGTGGCCGTCGCCTCCGGGCAGGCCGCGCAGACCCTCGCGATCCTCAACATCGCGCAGGCGGGCGACCACTTCGTGTCGTCGGCGTCGCTCTACGGCGGCACCTACAACCTGTTCCACTACACGCTGCCGAAGCTGGGCATCGACGTCACGTTCGTCGAGGACCCGGACGACGCCGAGGAGTGGCGCCGCGCGGTCCGCCCGAACACCAAGGCGTTCTACGCCGAGACGATCGGCAACCCGCGCAGCAACGTCCTGGACATCCGGCTCGTCGCCGACATCGCGCACGAGACCGGTGTGCCGCTGCTCGTCGACAACACGGTGCCGACGCCGTACCTGGTGCGGCCCCTCGAGCACGGCGCGGACATCGTCATCCACTCCGCCACCAAGTTCCTCGGTGGGCACGGGACGAGCATCGGCGGCGTCGTCGTGGACTCCGGCAACTTCGACTGGGCGGCCCATGCCGAGCGCTTCCCCGGCCTGACCACCGCGGACCCGAGCTACCACGGGCTGAACTACTCCGAGGCGCTCGGCCCGCTGGCGTTCCTGATCAAGTTCCGGGTGCAGCTGCTGCGCGACCTCGGCCCGTCGATCGCCCCGCTGAACTCGTTCCTGCTGATCCAGGGCATCGAGACGCTGTCGCTGCGCATCGAGCGGCACGTGCAGAACGCGCAGGCCGTGGCCGAGTGGCTCGAGGCACGGGACGAGGTCGAGAAGGTCTACTACGCGGGGCTGCCGTCCAGCGAGTGGCACGCGCTGCAGCAGAAGTACCTGCCGCGCGGCGCCGGTGCCGTCGTGGCGTTCGACATCCGCGGCGGCGTCGAGGCGGGCAAGAGGTTCGTCGACGCCCTGGAGCTGCACTCCCACCTGGCCAACATCGGCGACGTGCGCAGCCTGGTGATCCACCCGGCGTCGACCACGCACAGCCAGCTCTCCGGTGAGGAGCAGCTGTCGACGGGCGTCGGGCCGGGCCTGATCCGGCTGTCGGTCGGGCTCGAGGGCATCGAGGACATCAAGGCGGACCTCGACGCCGGTTTCCGGGCCGCGAAGAGCGCGTGACGCTCGTACTCCCTCCCGCCACCGGTGCGTGGCGGGAGGGATCGGACGCCGGACGGCGTCGGTTCCTGGAGCTCCCCGCGCCGCTCCCCTTGGAGGCGGGCGGGGAGCTGCCCGGCGTGCGTCTGTCCTACGAGACGTGGGGCTCGCCCAGCTCCCCGGCGGTCCTCGTGCTGCACGCGCTCACCGGGGACTCGCACGTCACCGGTGAGGCCGGGCCCGGACACCCGACGCCCGGGTGGTGGGGGGACCTGATCGGCCCCGGCCGGGCGTTGGACCCGCAGCGGTACTTCGTGGTGGCGCCCAACGTGGTCGGCGGGTGCCAGGGGACGACCGGACCGTCCTCGACGGCGCCCGACGGGCGGCCGTGGGGGTCACGGTTCCCGCTGGTCACGGCCCGCGACTCGGTGCGCGCCGAGGTCGCGCTGGCGGACGCGCTCGGAGTGGGCCGGTGGGCGCTCGTCGTCGGCGGGTCGATGGGCGGGATGCGCGCGCTGGAGTGGGCGGTGACCGAGCCCGCCCGGGTCGAGCGGCTGATGCTGCTCGCCTCGCCGGCGGCGTCGGCCGCGGACCAGATCGGGTGGGCCGCACCGCAGATCGCCGCGATCGAGGCGGACCCGGGCTGGCACGGCGGGGACTACCACCACCTGCCCGCGGGCTCCGGTCCGCACCGCGGGCTCGGGGTGGCGCGGCGGATCGCACACCTGTCGTACCGGAGCGGGTACGAGCTGGCGACCCGCTTCGGCCGGGACCCGCAGGACGGGGAGGACCCGTTCCACGGCGGCCGGTACGCCGTCGAGTCCTATCTGGACCACCACGCCGAGAAGCTGGTGCGCCGCTTCGACGCCGGCTCCTACGTGCGGCTGACCCAGCTGATGAACGCGCACGACGTCGGGCGGGGGCGCGGTGGGGTCGGCGCCGCCCTGGCGGCGGTCGAGGCGCGGACGCTGGTGGTGGGGATCAGCTCGGACCGGCTGTACCCCGTCGCGCAGCAGGAGGAGCTGGCCCGCGCGATCCCGGGGGCGCGGCTCGAGGTCATCGAGTCGCCCTACGGACACGACGGGTTCCTCATCGAGTGGGAGACGGTGGGGCGGTTGGCGGGGGAGCTGCTCGCCGGCGCGTGACGCTCGGGACGCCCATGCGTCGCCGGCCGGCGCTCGGGCGTCACACTGAGCCGCGGCTGACGTGGACCTGGTCGAGGTCGCCTGCCGGCGGCGGCCCGGCGTCGTGCAGCCGGGATCAGACGGTCCAGACCGCGATCCCGTTGGGCACCAGACGCGGCGACGGGTCCGACGGGTCGTTGACGATCGTCGTCGCGGGATCGCCGGGGCCGCGGTAGGTAAGGGTGGAGGAGCCGCCGCCGTCGAGGTTCATCCCGTCCTTGAGGCCCAGCTCGCCGAGCATGCGGGAGAACTGGAGCAGGGTGGCGCCCACGCTGTCGGACTGCCGCCCGTCGACCGTCACCAGCGAGATGTGTCGTCCGTCCGGTGCGACGCCGACGCCGCTGCGCGGTGCGCGCGCGGAGTCGTTCAGGTCCTCGGTCGGGTGGCCGTCGCGCAGGATCGGGCTGCCGCCGACGGCCATGAACGGCGCGACGCCGCTGGCGGGCCGCAGCCCGTAGTCGACGTCGACGGGGTCCCCGACCTGCAGCGTCCGCAGGGCGGCGGCGCCCTGCTCGCGGCCTTCCAGAACCGTCTCCTCGGGCGGCAGGGTGCCGCCGCGCGGCGGGCGGATCTCGGCGACCCGCCCGTCCCGCACCGAGACCTCGACCTGGTCCGCGGCGCAGGGGGCGTCCCGGTCGTCGTCGGAGCCGCAGAGGGTGCGGGCGCGGTCGGCGTCGCCCCAGTCGCTTGTGAACACGCCGATCCCGTTGACGGGCACGGCTGACTGGTTGAGTGCGAGGATCGGGAGCGGTGGCGGGGTCTCGGCGCCCTGCGCGAGGAGCTGGACGCCCTTGCGCCGCACCTCGCCCTGCAGGGGCAGCCGGTCGACCCGCGCGACGCCGGTCGCGTCGACGGCGAACACGTAGTCCATCTCGGCGCCCGGTACCGCCGGTGCGGCCCGACGGCCTTGGGGCACAGCGCCTTTCAACGCGCGCCCGGCGAGCACGGCGGGCCCGGCGGGGGCGTTGGAGCGGCCGATGTCGAAGAAGTCCCCGTTGATCCCGGCGACCGCGCCGATCCGGTCCGCCATGGCCTTCACCGGCGCGCGGGACGCGACGGCCCCGTTCCACAGCAGGTCGACGCGCACCGCGGGATCGGAGAGGTCGACGTCCACGACGTCCGCCATGACCTGGCCCGCACCGAGGTTCGTGGTGATGTCGCGGTGGGTGATGCCCGGCGCGACCTCGACGGCGGGGCCGATCGACTCGATGATCGGCCGCGGGATCTCCTCGGCGGCCGCGGCGGGCGCGAGCAGGAGCAATGCCGCCCCGACGGTCACACACAGTCGTCCGACCCGCATCACGCCCCCCGGCTGTCGTGGTGAACGGGGTGGATGTGATCACGCGTGACGGGTGGGGCGGAAGGGGTGATCACTCGACGGAGCCCTCGAGGGCCCCCGGTCGGGTGATCGCGAGTCGGGTGCGCGCAGCGTGGTGCGGGCAACGCTGAGCGCACGCAATCCGTGATCAACCCACGCTGAGAGCACGAAACGTGCGATCACCGCCGGGACCACGCTGAGGGCACGAAACGTGCGATCACCGCCGCGACCACGCTGAGGGCACGAAACGTGCGATCACCGTGGCGCTCACCAGATCCTTGCGCCGTAGACCTTCTCCACGGTCAGTGCCATCAGCACCCGCCGGTCCGCCACCATCACCCGGCGGTACTCCGCCCAGTCCGGGTGTTCGCCTGCGGCGTTGCGGTAGTAGTCGACGAGCGCCTCGACCTCGGGGGAGTCCTCGCTCGTGCCGGGGCCGGTCAGGGTCACCGAGCCCTCGGCGGTGGCCCAGGTGCCCCCGTCGGAGCTGGTCACCTCCAGCGCGGCGCGGGGGTCGCGGCGCAGGTTGGCGGTCTTGGCGCGGCCCTCGGTCATGGAGACGTAGACGACGCCGGCCTCCCGGTCGTAGTACGGCGTGACGGGGGAGAGCTGGGGCGCCCCATCCTTCTTGATCGTCGCGAGGACGCCGAGGCGGGCCTCGGCGAGGAGGGCGTGCAGATCGGGCTTGGTGTCGGTCACGTCGTGGCCAACCCGGCGGGCCGCGGCCCCATTCCGAAACCGCGTGCCGCCGCTCAGTACGCTGCGAAGGGTGTTGACCAGGATGTCGTCGCTGTTCCTCCGCACCCTCCGCGAGGACCCGGCCGACGCGGAGGTGCCCAGCCACAAGCTGCTGGTCCGCGCGGGCTACGTCCGCCGGATCGCCCCGGGCGTCTACTCCTGGCTGCCGCTCGGGCTCAAGGTGCTGCGGCGCATCGAGGCGGTCGTGCGCGAGGAGATGGACGCCATCGGCGCCCAGGAGATCCAGTTCCCGGCGCTGCTGCCCCGCGAGCCCTACGAGGCCACGAACCGCTGGACCGAGTACGGCCCCAACATCTTCCGGCTCAAGGACCGCAAGGGCGCGGACTACCTGCTCGGCCCCACCCACGAGGAGCTGTTCACGCTCACCGTCAAGGGCGAGTACTCGTCGTACAAGGACTACCCGGTCATCCTGTACCAGATCCAGACGAAGTACCGGGACGAGGAGCGGCCCCGCGCGGGCATCCTGCGCGGCCGTGAGTTCCTGATGAAGGACTCGTACTCCTTCGACCTGACCGACGAGGGGCTGTCCGAGTCCTACGCCAAGCACCGGGCCGCGTACATCAAGACGTTCGACCGGCTGGGGCTCAAGTACGTCATCGTGGCGGCCACGTCCGGCGCGATGGGCGGCTCGGCGTCGGAGGAGTTCCTCGCCGAGTCCGAGACGGGCGAGGACACCTTCGTGCGCGGGCCCGGCGGCTACGCGGCGAACGTCGAGGCCGTGACGACCCCCGCGCCCCCCGCGCAGCCGATCGACGACAAGCCGGCCGCCGTCGTGCACCACACGCCGGACACGCCCACCATCGAGACGCTGGTGGACTTCCTCAACGCGAACTACGAGAGTAGCGCCGGCGGAACGAGCATCGGCGCCGACCGCAAGTTCACCGCCGCGGACACGCTGAAGAACGTGCTGCTCAAGGTGCGGCAGCCCGCAGGCGAGTGGGAGCTGCTCGCGATCGGTGTGCCCGGGGACCGCGAGGTCGACATGAAGCGCGTCGAGGCGGGGCTCGAACCCGCCGAGGTGGCGCTGCTGGAGGAGTCGGACTTCGCGAGGAACCCCTTCCTGGTCAAGGGGTACATCGGGCCGAAGGCGCTGCAGGACAACGGGGTTCGCTACCTCGTCGATCCTCGGGTCGTCACCGGCACGGCCTGGGTGACGGGCGCGGACAAGGCGGACCATCACGTCGTCGACCTCGTCGTGGGCCGGGACTTCACCCCCGACGGCACCATCGAGGCCGCCGAGGTCCGCGCCGGCGATCCCTCGCCGGACGGCACCGGGGTGCTGGAGGCCGCCCGCGGGATCGAGATCGGGCACATCTTCCAGCTCGGCCGCAAGTACGCGGACGCCTTCGCCCTCGACGCGCTCGGGCCGGACTCCAAGCCCGTCCGGATCACCATGGGCTCCTACGGGATCGGCGTCTCGCGGCTCGTCGCGGCGATCGCCGAGCAGTCCCACGACGAGTCCGGGCTGGTCTGGCCGCGGGCCGTCACCCCGTTCGACGTGCACGTCGTCGTCGCGGGGAAGAACCAGGAGCTGCTCGACGGCGGCGCCGAGCTGGCCGCCGAGCTCGAGGCCGAGGGCCTGGACGTGCTCCTGGACGACCGCAAGGCCAGTCCCGGGGTCAAGTTCGCCGACGCCGAGCTGATCGGGGTGCCCACGATCGTCGTCGTCGGGCGGGGGCTCGCCGAGGGCAGGCTCGAGGTCAAGGACCGGGCGACCGGCGAGCGGAGCGAGATCCCGCGCGAGGGTGCGGCACAGGCCCTCGCCGCCCTCGTCCGAGGGTGAGATCGATCATCGAGCGAAGGGTCGGGGCTGCCGGAGCCGCCGTTCGACGCGCTGCCGGCGACGCTGCCGAACGAGACCGACGGGGTGCCGGACTTCGACCACCCTCCGCGGGCGGGCCGGACTCGCGCGTACGGTTCATGATCCGCGGGAGTGTGCGCTCAGCGTGGCCGGAACCACGCTGAGCGCACGCTCGGTGTGATCGCGCCACGGTGGGAGCACGAAACGTGCGATCACGCTGGGAGCACGAAACGTGCGATCACGCTGAGAGCACGAAACGTGCGATCACGCTCAGAGCACGAAACGTACGATCTCGGGCGGTGGCGGGGCTGCGGTCTCGGGGCTGCGGCTAGTGGTGGGCGAAGTCGTGGGCGAGCCACCAGTCGTAGAGCAGGCTCGCGTTGCCGTCGGAGCGGCGGAGGTAGCCGAAGGAGAGGGCGGTGTCGTCCGTCCAGAACAGGTAGGCGGCGCCGCTCGGGTCCAGGTAGCAGCCCACCCGGCCCGCGAACCGGTCGTTGACGGAGTAGCCGGTGGCCAGGGAGGTCCCGTTGCGGCAGGCGGAGTGCTCGGCGCCCTGCTGCTGGGGGACGTTCGCGGCGGTGGCGGCGCCGTCGAAGCCCTCGTCGAGCAGGCTCTGGGAGGCGTAGCGGCTGAAGGTGCCGCCGTCCGGGCCGTCCGCGGGGCCGTTCTCGCAGCCCAGGTAGGACGTGCCGCCGATGCGGGTCGCCGTCTGCAGGTCCGGGGTGCAGTTCGCGGCGGAGAAGCCCTCCGGGAGGTCCGCGAGCAGCTGGGCGTCCCCGGAGCCCGGTAGGGCGGTCGAGACGGGTTGTGGGGTCGGCGTGGGCGCGCTGGGGGTGGGGTCGGTGTGCCCGGCGACGCGGTCGACCAGGAAGTACCCCGCGGTGCCCAGGCCCGCGAGCAGCACGACCACCGCCAGGACGACGGCGGCGAGCTTGCCCGCGCCGGTGCCCTTCCGGGCCGGCCGGGTCGACGGGCCGGTCTGCCACCCGACCGCGGTGTCCGGGGCGGAGGCCCACGCCGCGGCGCGGGGATCGGAGGCGCCGCCGCCCGGGTGCCCCGGCCACGACCCACTCGGTTCCGGGCCACCGGAGTACGCCGGGGGCGAGCCGGTCGCCCCCGCGGGTCCGGGGGAGGCTCCGGTGGCCGCGGGGCCGAAGGAGGAGGCGGTGCCGAAGGTGGAGGGG
>Ga0157379_10003511_pt1 | contig 13275 bp, 19 predicted proteins | sample S25metaG_FD_121802 | JGI IMG/M metagenome (GOLD analysis project Ga0157379, IMG submission 121802) | Switchgrass rhizosphere microbial communities from Kellogg Biological Station, Michigan, USA - S2-5 metaG | ecosystem: Host-associated > Plants > Roots > Rhizosphere > Soil | place: USA... | reverse complement strand
GGCCGAACCGGACGCCGATCGCGCGCCAGGTTCGGCCCGATTTGGAGCTTAGTTCTCCATCTGAAATGCCGCTTCCAGTGCAATTTCGAGCGCGGCTTTTTGCGCCAAGGCCGCCGCCAATTCTGCTCTGATCATTGCGATTTCGGCCTCCTCATCGCACGCCCGCAACTCGGCGCGCAACTCCTCGATCTGCTGTTCGATGCTCATCTTCGCCTCCTCAAATTCAAGACAGGAGGCTTGATCCGGTGGCGGGCGAGCCGGGTCAGGGACCGCGAAGCGGCCGCGTAAGCGGCGGTGGGGGTGACGATTTTGCGCAGCAAAATGGTGGGGCCCCGGCGTCCTTGACGCGGTTCGCCCGCCACCGGATGCTGGTCCTTCTTGAGTGGAAAGCCCCTCCTCCGCCCTCACCCTGAGGCGTTCACGCGCAGGAAAAAGCCCCGCGCCAGTGATCCGGCGCGGGGCGGTGCGGCTCAGTCGCCTGGGTTCCAAATCAGCGCGTAGCTGTCGTCGTCATCCTGGCCGGCGGCGCGGCCGAGATTGGCGTAGAGGGTGCGTTGCCCGAGTTCAGGAGCCGACATGGCGAGCCGGACATATTCGCGCTGGGACACCTCGCCGGTGCGGATCCAGCCGCCGCCGAGCTCGACCCCGTTCGAGAGGATGCGGTAGTCAGGCTGCTCTCCCGTCTTGCCGCGATTGGGGATAATCGCGATCTCGGCATTGACCGAAAGCGTCCGGATCGAGCCTTTGAAGCTGCCGTCCTGCTGGCGCTGCACATAACCGATTGCTGGCATGATAAGTCTCCTTCAATTGCTCGCCCGACCCACTGCCGGGCGATGGGCCGACCTCAGGACTGGCCGCTTGAGGCGCGGGCGAACCGCAGGCCGCAGCGCAGCGGAGGACCGGAGCTGCGGGACTGATTTGGAGGCGCAGCCGATCGCGAGGAGCGCGCGTTCGCGCGCGCGGGGAAATCAGTGCCGCACGATGGTTTCGGCGGCGACGGGGCCGGTCCAGGTCAAGCGCCCGTAACGCCAGCCATGGGCTCGGGGCCTGCAAGTGGAGCTGTCCTGGCTGCAGGGATGTATTGCAGCACCCAAGGAGGCAGCGGCCCCACGATCCTTGCTTGCGGACGCGGGAGGCATGATTATAGCCTGCCGTCATGGCGGGGGCAGCGACGGCGGCGGATCAGATCGAGGCGCTGATCGTGCGGTTGGACGGTGCCGCGATCTGTGACGGCTGCATCGCCGATCGCCTCGACCTGGCGGTGCCCACCGAGGTCAATGTCGTCACCCGAACGCTGGCCGGGCAGGGCCGTTATGAACGCAGGAAAGCGCCCTGCGCGCTCTGCGGCTCCCCCCGGCTCGTCATCCGGCGTAGCATCAGATAAGGCTCAGCCAGCTGGCGCGTCGGGTTTTTTGGCGCGCGTACGCTTGGCGGACGCTGGGCCCTCTCCAGCGAATTTGGCGGACAGCTTGCGCTTGGGTGCGGCCTTTTCCGGCGACGTCTTCGATTTGCTGGCGCGAGGTTTGCGGCCGAGACCGATCGCCAAGGCAAGGTCCTTGCGCTGCGCGGCATAGTCGGGCGCAACCAGCGGATAGTCAGCCGGCAGCTTCCATTTCGCGCGATAGTCAGCGGGGGTCATGCCATGGTCGGCCGCAAGATGCCGCTTCAGCATCTTCAACTTCTTGCCATCCTCGAGGCAGACAATGTGATCGGGCTTCACGGAACTGCGTATCGATACCGCAGGTTTGAGCTCAACCTCAGGGGCCGGCGCTGGCTCGCCGAGGCCCGCCAAGGCACCATGCACGCGAGCGATAAGTTCAGCGATATCAGCACTGGCGACTTGATTGTTGGAGACATGCGCCGACACGATGTCGGCGGTCAACGCAATGAGATTTTCGTCCTGCCCTTCGACCATGATTGTTCCTTATCTTTTGGATCGGCGCGACAAGTAGGCGTTTCACAACAACAGGTCAAATACTCACGCAAATTTGACTAAGGACCGCGCCGCATCGCCTGCGTGAAGACGATGCGGCACGATCAATTTCCGAAATAGCACGGGGCGGTATGACGCCGCCCGTGCCTTTTCATGCGGCGATGGGGTGCTGATCATCTTCGCAATATTCAGGCGCTTCAGACAGGATCGCTGCACCCTCCGACAGACGCCCCCGCTGTTCCGCACGCACGGCGGCGACCAGAGCCGCCGCATCCACGCTGCCGACGCCGCCGCGAGCCGTGTAGGCGGCGGGCGGAAAGGCGAGCCATTTCGGGATCCAGGCTTCGACCTTGGTCCGTCCGTTGGCGCCATTTAGATGATCGCGAATGATCGATTTGAGCAGCTTGGCTTTCTCCTTGTCATGCGCCCTCGCGGCCGCGTCACCCGCCATTTCGGCAAGCATTGCGGTCAGAACTTCCCGGTCACGTAGCGCTTCGAAGAAGGCCTCGTCAGCCTGCCAATAAGAGGCCATATCAACGCCTATTGTCTGTCCCACCGCGTCGACGGCAGCGCTACCAGCGGCAAGCGTTTCGCCCATGACGACGGCGATGACCTCGTCAAGCGCGTCATCGGACAGGGCCAGCAAATGCAGGAAGATGGCGACCAGACGCGCGGGATCGCCATTGCCGCCGCTGACGGTCGGCTCATCGGGCGAACAGCCAAGCAACTTGAGGACATCGCGGCGTTTCCGGTCGAATTCGACCTCGGCCTGCGAGACCTCGACGCTCTCGCGCACCGCCTCGTTGCGCGCAGTTTGTGGTTCGACCTTCACGGTCCACAAGGCCGAGCCGACGATCGCATGGGCAAGCAGCAGGCGCAATGCAACCTTGGGACGGCTGGTGAGCGCGGCACGCACGGCGGTGTGGCGGTGCAGGTCGATATAACTCTGCATCGTGCTGGTGACCTCGGGACGCACCGGTTTGCTGCTCGTGGGGAAGTCTTCGCCTCTGTCGCGCCGCCTTGCTTCGGCCCGCGTCACATAGCCCTCGTGAATGACCACCTCGCCGGTCGAGCGTAGGTCGAAATAGACGCGCCCGCCTTTCCGCTTGGGAGCCTTTGCATAGTCCCAGAGGTGGAATTGTTCAGACGGCGGCACGATGACGACATCAGGCCATCCGGCCTCAAGATAGGCGTCGCGGCGTTCCGCGACCGCTGCATTCTGGTGAGTCCAGAAGGCATCGGCATCGGCGAAGTAACGATCTTCCCCGAACAGGTCAGCGATGATGGCGAGGCCGCTGGTTTCGACATCGAACAGCGCATGCGCCACCTTGATCGACTGGCCGCCGAACAGCCAGTTTTTGAGCTGATGGCCGGTCAGGCAATAGGCGTCCGGATCGTCGGCCAGAGCCAACCATGCGCGTTGCTGGCTCTTGCTGGCGAGCGTCAGATGGCGGACGGTGGCCGCGTCGATCTCCTCGCGGCGATAGAGATCGCGGATGCGCGGCAAGAGATTGCCGAGTGCCAGAATGCGGCGGACGCCAAGCTCGGGAAGCGCGAAGGTGGTGGCGATGTCGTCGCGGCTGCGTCCCTCCCGGATCAGCCGGGTGAAGGTCTCCCACTGGCTCACCTGGTCGGGATCGCGACGCGCGACATTTTCGATGAGCGAGGCTTCGATGGCGGCGGCATCGTCACGCTCATCGATGATCGCGCAGGGCAGCGGCTCGCCGCTGCCGCCTTCGGCGGCGACGATCTGCGCGGCGATGAAGCGCCGCGCGCCCGCGACGATTTCGAAGCTGTCGGGCGCGCACCGCTGACCTTCGGTCGCCTCCGGCCCGACAAGCTCGGGACAGGAATTCGGGCGGACGATGAGCGGAACAAGGATGCCGCGTGCGCGCACGGTCGGCAGAAGATCGGCTACGTCGGGTGCCTTCTTTGCATAGCGCATATTGGTCTTGCTGATGACAAGCTTGCCAAGGTCTATGAATTGGAGTTGCATGGTTGGTACCTTTCGAAGGTGCCGGTCCGTTGTTGTTCGAAGCCCAGCGGACCGGCTTTGAATGCGGCGAAAATGCGCCGCGCATCATCCGAGCTGGTCGTCCCGGAATGGCGTAGGTCAGGTGTCGCGCGGCTCGTCGGTTGCGCGGAGAAGCTCGATCTCGGCTTGGAGGAGCGAGCCTGATCGCCGCGCCGTCTCGGCCCAGACCGACAGTGGTTGCAGCGGCGCGAAGCCAAGATCGCGCTCGATGCCAAGTCCGAATGGCAAGCGGATGGCCGCGATTTCGCGCAGCGAGAAGCTGCCGAGTTCGGGGCAGCCGAAGCCGAGATCGGCAAGCCCGAACAGGCTATCGTCGTCCTCGTCCAATTCGGTCGCGATCCAGGTGGCCGCGCCAAGCGGATTGAACAGCTTGAGCACGGGCGTGGGATCGAAGCGTTGGCCGCGTTCTGCCCGAATCCGCGCGGTCATGCTGTTGGCGCGAAGCGCAAAGCGGATGGCGTGCGGGAGGAGGATCATGCGGCGGCCCTCCCCTCGTCCGCGTCGCATTGGCGATGCCGCGCCAAGAGCCAGTCCGCCGCCTTGGAGGCTTGGGCGGCGGCGCGAAAGATCGCGCGCCCGCGCGGCCTGCCGTCTCGAACGGTGGAATCTTCGCTCAGATCGTCGCGCAGGACGGTGAGCCATGAGGCGATATAATCGGAATGGCGAACGGTGGGCACGATGCCGAGCGCAGCGCAGAGGAAGGCGCTGCCGATCTCGGCGACCAGTTCTTCGCGTGCATAGTTTTTGCTGCCGAACGTGCCCGACAGATCGCGTCCGAGGCGGGACGCGTGGCCGGTGGCATGGGTCAATTCGTGGAGGCAGGTGCGATAATAGTTGATCTGCTCGAAGAAAGCGGGCTGCGGCGGCACCTGCACGAAATCGGGGCCGGGCGCGTAGAAGGCGCGTGCGCCGCCGATGCGGAAATCGACGCCCGACGCAGCGATAACCGCTTCGGCGACGGGCACGGTCTCGCGTTCGGGAAGCGGCGCCGGATCGCTGGCGAGGTCGCCGCGCAGTCCTTCGCATTGCGCGACATTGAAGACAGTGAAGCGCTTGAGGAAGGGGATTGATCGCGCCTCCTCGCCGCCTTCGCGCGCGCGGTCCTGCTCCGCCTCGGGGGTGAAGCGGTCGGCATAGACGATGGTGGTGCCCTGCTCGCCCCTGATGACATTGCCGCCGGCTGCGAGTGCTTGGCGGAAGGTCAGCCAGCGTTGCGAGGGCCAGCCATTGGCGATGACCGCGCCCCAGAGAATGAGGATATTGATGCCGGAATAGGGCCGCGCGGAGAGGGCGTTGCGCGGAAGGCCGGGACCGGGAGCCGTGGACGTGCCCCATGGCTGGACCCAGGGGATGCGACCAGCCTCAAGCTCGCTGATGATTTTTTGGGTGACCTCTTCATAGAGCGACGGGCGCGCTTCGCCTTGCCTGCGATTGCGACGGCGGGGCTTGGCGGAACGGTCGTGATCGGAACGCATGGATATCCTCCAGACGCCACCCCAAATCGCGAAGCCTTCCCCGGACGCGGGGAGGATGGGCGGCGGCATGCGACCGGCGGGCGCGGCCAGCGAGGCGGCCCGCATCGCAAGACCGCAATGGGAATGGAGGAGCCGGTTCCGAGCGAAAGCGAAGGCCGGCTTGCGGGTTGCCGGGCCGCGCCCAGAGGGAAGCGCCGGCCATCCCCCCGCGTCTTCGGGAACGCCCCAGGCGGCAGCAACGGAAAGACGGCCTTCAGGCATCTGAAGTGCCATGACCGGCGGTGCTCAGCGACCAGGCTTCGAGATCATCGATATGATAGAAGACCAGTCGCCCATGCCGGCGAAAGCGCGGGCCGGTACCATTGCTACGCATTCTCTCCAGATGGCGCACTGTCATGCCGAGGCGGTGCGCGGCCTGGCGGGTGTTGAGATAGGGCCGATCCGCATGTCCGCCGGCATGGTGCCTCGGTCGGTCACTCACAGCTGCTCCCCCCCTCTGCCCAAGTTTCATTGGAGGCGCTGACCATCGGCGAACCGCGGCGGGTTGCAGAGGCTCGAAAAACGGAACGGCCAATTTCGAGCCTCTCCGGTCGCTCAGCCGTATCTCTCGCGAAGACGTGCGGGAGGGGAATCGAGGAATGTTCGCCATCCGCCATTGGCCATCGCCCGCGCGCCGGCGACGAGGCGCTGGACGCGCAGCCGATAGGATGGCGCCGTGGTTCGCCAGCGCGGACCGATGACCGCAGGGCCGAACAGCCGAACCGCGATCTCCCGCTGGCCGGCGCCTGCTACCACGGCGTCATGGGCGCGCAGCGTCGCAATCCATCGCGGGGCGCGGGATTCTCGAGGAAAGAGCTTGGCTGGCCAGCGACCGGTACAGGCGAGCGCCAGAAAACGGCGCAGGGTCAGAACGGCTGGGATGGCGGCGCTGAGACCGCCGATCCGATATTCGAGCTGGACTGCCCCGTTGCGCAGCGTGCCCTCGATGATGTCGAGCCGGATCGACCGCAGGTCATGTCCGATCCGCCAATGCTCCCCCTCAGCGTCGATCTGCACGACCGACCAGCCGCGCAGCTCCGTGACATCGAACGCCCCGTCGCCGCAAACCGGGTGCGCAATTGCCCTGAGGACCGAGGGGTCGCAATCGCTACGCCAGATCGGACAGCTCTCGCCGGCGGAAAGCGCCGGATCTTCGAAACGGCAGAGACCGAATTGCGCAGGCGAGGATGACGGCGTGACGGCCGCTGCGCGATACTCCGGCGAGCGCCGCAGCCATTCCCAGGCAAAGGCAGAACGGTCGCCGGCCATCAAATGGGCATAGGCTGAGAAATCCCCCCAATCCGGTGCAGCGAAGTCGGGCCCGCCCATGCGGAGCCGGATTCAGGCGGCCAATGCTAGCTGAATACGATCGCTACGATAGGGTGCAAACTCGAATGACCATCAGAGGAGTTGCAAGCGAAACGCACATCAACAGGAAATAGGAGCTCATGACGCGTCCAGGGCCGTTGCTCCAAGGGAGCAAAATTGCGCGACGCCGAGCGCCAATCATCCAGGATCTTGCCAGATGATCATCGCCAAGCGGTCCCGCCGCGATCAACGACCATTATGATCCGGCGTGACTGTTTTTAATTGAAGGCGCTTGATTGGAAATGCAGGGTGGCGGGCAGATCAGTTCCCTGCCGGCACCGTATCGCCAATTTCCGCGCTACTGCGCCAATTACAGCTAATAGTCACTCGCGCTGAGGCCGTCCCCGACTGGCCCGTTCCAGACTATAGCTGGATTTGAACAGGCTTATGGTCTTTGCAGACAGCCTCAGTTGATGACCTATGTGAGTGCAGCCGGTCTATCTTCGTCATTTCCCTGTCCAGTCCGATGGTGCGCCGACGCCGTTGACGCGCCTTCAAACGGGAGACGCTCGACACCCGTCACAAGGCGATCCGCTTCCTCTCATTGGAGATGGTTGATGATAGGCTAGGATGAACTGCAGCATCACCTCCGCCGTGAACGCCAAGAACGCCGCAAGGCCAACGGCACAAAAAACCAAGAAGCAAAGCTGGTACACCAACTCGCGGACAGCCACGGTCGGCCTGCTACCTGCGCGCGCGATCCTCAATACGAGACAATTGGGCCTGTCTTTGCTACCGCGAACTTAAGAGGCGACGCTCCAGGCCCCACAGGTATAGCTCGGGTCGGCTTCCGGAGGCCACGAATTACTGACAGACGGTCTGCCAGCTGCACTGCCCGGTGCTGTTACAAATCTCCGAGGAGAGCATGACCGCATGCCGATCGGCGGCACCGTTGGGCGTCCGAGTGGAGCGGGCGGATCGGCACCATCGAGTTCGGGGAGTCGCACAAGGGGACTTGCCGGCACTGTTCGCCGGTACAATTAAATTTCCACTGACAAGCGGCTTGAGCATTGCCAGCGAGCAGGAGCGCAAACGCCAACGTCACGATTTTTCTCATTTTGGTCCAGTGCCGAGATGGCTTTCACTCGCACCCATATAGGCGTTACGCCATCCAGTTCCCCCAAATGTGCAAAATCCGAGAGCCAAGCCAGCCACGATGCTGTCCTTCTCCGCTTTTCTGGCGCTAGCTTAGGTGGGACTCGCCCCGAGTCGCCAATAGGAGACGTGCCATGAAATCTCTTGCCCTGATCGCTGCCGCATCGCTGCTCATCGGTGGGGCAGCGAATGCCGCGCCTTGCAAGGATGCCAAGGGCAAGTTCACGAAATGCTCCCCTGCGACAGCCAAGAGCACTACGACCTCTGCCAACATCAGTAAGGATGCAAAGGGCAAGTGCCACATCGCCTCGGGTCCGAAGAAGGGTCAGTTTACGAAGTGCCCATAGACGCCTCTCAGCCCGACGCGGGCTTACAGCATCGGCTGCATGGTGGCTGATTTAACGTTTCGGCGCTAAGACCGTGGCGCGATGAAGCGGAAACGAAGCGCGAAACTCTATCAAATCTGGCCTGAGGCAAGGCCGCGACAGAAGAGCGGCGGTACGCTGCCGTGGCGGGCAGCTTTTCTGATTTTTGCGGGTGTGTTCACCAGCGCGATGGGAGTGATCCTGCTACAGGCAGAGCCGGGGAGCGAGCTAGGCCGCATGCGGGAAGCGCTCCATTTAAAAATTCCGGATGCCCCGACCGTTGGCGTCGTGACGGCTGCAAATCCTTCGATGTCATTCGGCTATTGCTATTCGGGTGGCGGTTGGAACTGCGTTGTCGATGGTGACACCTTTTGGATCAAGGGGCAGAAGGTCAGAGTGGCCGATATTGATGCTCCGGAAACCCATCCGCCGCGCTGTCCCTATGAGGCTGATCTAGGGCAGCGCGCCACTGTCCGTCTTCACGATCTGCTGAACCAAGGCCCATTCTCGCTGGAGTCGTTGCCCGATCGGGATGAGGATCGGTACGGTCGCAAGTTACGCGTCGTGACCCGAAACGGGAACTCGCTTGGCGATCAGCTCGTAGGCGAAGGTCTTGCCCGCACTTGGGTCGGCCATCGCGAGCCATGGTGTTGACCTTTAATGCTCCCCGATGATCGCGAGCTTTGGGCCTGCGCCCTTCAGGTTGAACGTCAGCATGGCGAAGATGCCCCGCGCTTTGTGGCCGAACGCATCGGTGCCTTAGCTGTCGCAGGTGACCAAGACGGCGTCACTACATGGAAGGCAATAGCTCGGCGACTGGATCAGCTTCGTCGCGGCACTCTGTCCCACGAGCTAGAAAAAGGACGCCGAACCTAAGCCCGGCGCCCGAGCGATCCGATGGAAAGCAGCGCCCGAAGGGAACGGTGGCGCTGCAAATTGACAATGCGCCGGATCTATTAATGGTTGGCGCACGAAGCTGGTTCGGCATCATCGTTACCGCCGCATCAGTCTATCCCCTGATCGTACACTGCCGCTTGCTGCGCTTCCATTCGTCATGCAGCCGCTTCTCTTCGATCACCTGCTTGAATGCCTGCGATATGCGATAGTGGTTGCGGTCCTCCTGCGTTCCAGCGGCCATCCGCAACAGTTGATCGAACTCCACCGTCTCGGGCATTCCAACCGAGCGGATGATGCCCTTCAGGCCGCTGCTCGCATTGGTGGTGCGAAGATATTGCTGCATGCTCTCATGCTTGTTGGGAGACCCAGGATCGCGAATGGCTTTCCAGAAATCATCATAAGGGAAGCGGGGCCCCTTGCTATGCGCCCACAAGAAGCTGAGCGCTAACCGCAGGCCAAGCGACGGTGTGAGCGGTGCAGGTCCACATGCAAGCGCAGCTTCTTTCACGACGGCGAGCGCGAGAAAGATCAGCCGTTCCTGGCTTATCCTCATGGTTGCCGGATCGCATCATCAGGCCACTGCAATAAGCTGAGATGGGAATGCGCAGGCAAGCTGTAAGGCATCCTCAATCGGTGCGCTGAGCCAGCGGTCATAATCTTCGTCATGGAGGATGACCGGGATGGCTTTGGGATGGATCGCGCCCACGACATGCGACGAAGGCTCGCCCTCATAGCCGCAGGTGAGAAAGGCGAATGCTGGACCTTTTTCGGTTGGCCTCCATACCCCGGCAAATGTGAAGATTGGCCGTGAGGGTATCGAAAACCAGTAGGGCCGCTTCTTGCCGGTGACGGGGTCGGCCTCGACCGACCATTCCTGAAATTCCGTGACGGGCACGAGGCAACGCCGCTCGGGGTTCTTGAGTGCGGTACGCCAGAAGGGACTTTGATAATTGCGGACATTGACCACGGGCTTGCTTGCGCTTTGCGGAGGAGGAAATCCCCAGCGCATCGCAGTGAGTTCGCGCTTCCCGCCGTGGCTGATGGCTACGAAGCCCTCACGCCCCGGCGAAACATAATCCTTCTCCAACTCCTGCCGCCAGGCATCCTCGGCCTCATAATAGGCGGTCAGTTCCCAGCGGCTCACCTTGAGATTGTAGAGATTGCAGATCGCCCGACTCCTCAAGTTCGAACAGACCATCAGTCGAGAACGACAGCTCCACCTTGTCAAGCGCCGGGCCGGGAACAAGCACCCGCTGCGGCGGACCATACAAACGGTGGATTTGGCCGATGTCGCTCACCACGTGCGGAAAGCGCAGCTCATAATGCGCCGGTCCCGCGATCGCAGGCAAAAAGCCGTCTTTGGTCCAGATCGTAAGGTCTTCAGGCTTCTTCCCGCCATAAGGATCGAACCCGAAAAAGCCCTCCATTGCGTAGAAGTCGCCAGTCAGCTCGGCGATCGTCATCAGGTCGATGTCATCGATCATGCCGGTCGCCATGCTCTCTGCGATGGAACTGGGATTGGCGAACCGGTCATTGGCGGCGGCTGGAGTATCCATGGTCATTCCTCAAGAGCGATAGCGCGACATGAAGTTCTTCCACGTCTGCTGATCCGGGTAAGGCAGCGGGCATGTGTCGGGCATGGTGCGGGTGATCTGTAATTTTGGGCGCGAGACCGTCTGCCGGTCACGCCAGCATCGCGTGCAATAGAAATGCTCCAGCACCTCCGGGATACGATCATCGATCCCCTTGCGGTGGAAATGCCACCAGACCGGCACCGCATCATAAAGGACCGAGTGCCGACACCTCCGGCACGATAGCCGCAGCGTCGTCCGGCTGAGCGCGCAGTGCATGAGCGTGCGCATTTTGCGGTTGAGATGATCGCGGTCATCCACATCATGCAGCCGCCGTCAGATGAGGGACGGCAAGAAATTCGAACGGTATGCGCAGCGCAGCGGCAAGCCGGTCAACCTCGACATCGGTGGCCAAGCTCATATCGGCCTCCAGCTGCAACAGGCGCTCAATCGCTATGCCCGAGCGCTCGGCCAGTTCATCAAGGCTCAAGCCGCGTTCCTCGCGCCAAACGGTGAGCGGCGGCTCATCATCGAATATGCGCTGCAATGCCTGCCACGTAACCTCCGACATCTCAGCACTCCTCAAACAAGGAAGGATGATCGACCGGACACGGCTCTTCGGCACGTATGTCATAACACCGCATGCGTGCTGCCAAATGGCCAGCCAGCGCAGCGAAAGCTGCACTCCTGCGCACCCGATCAAGGTGCTGGAGATCAGCGATCATAAAGGCTGGAGCGCCCGCTAAGGCCACCTCCAGCGTCAGCGAAAGCTCTGAATCAGCGACTCGGTACTGCATGCTGAGTATGAGAACATAACAAGAACGATTCGGCAAGCGCGGTTCAAGGTGATGCCGGTCCGCGTGCGGGAAACCCGCATCGAAATGGTACCGTTCGGCTACCGCCAACATAGCCGACATTCGATGGCACGGAATCGCTCCCTACAACCTGCTGTTCGTTCATAGGCTAGTCGGGCACAGCTTTTGACCGGGTTGGGGACATTCCCGACGTTCGCAAGCGATATACCGAGCGGCAGCTCTTGCCAGAAGCCGACGTTCAAAGTTCGCCTGACCGGCATCGTAGAACGACAAAAACTGGGCCGGTTGCTGCCTGTCGGCTCTTAGGGAACGAACCGGCTCAAGCTGCCGATTGAACCGCCCACCCACTTAGTTGTCGGCGCTTGCACCCTGGCGCGCGTATTTGTCCTGCAGAAACTTAGCGACCTGCTCGTGCATGGCCGCGCTTGCGAGCGCGCACCCGTGCCTTTGTTATTGCGCGTCCGGGTGGAATGCCGTGCTTTGCGCGAGCGCGGGCGTCAGCGGTGCTGCGTCGGCGAGCTGCTCGGGCCCGGCCTGCTGCCCGACCGGCGCGGCGTGGGCGACCGTCTCGCGGTGGGCCGAAGCGTTGCCCGTATGGTCCGCGAGGTAGAGCGCGGCATTGGCGGCAATTACCACGGCTGCGCATGCGAAAATCTTCTTCATCACTTGCCCCTCTCGCCCTGGCGTTCCGCTCCAGGGCGACCCCTGACCGCGCGCGCCCCCGCCCGCGATCGCTTTTTCCAATAACCGCGACGGGCCCCGCCATGGTGTGCAAATTCCGTTTAAAAAGTCTTAATTTCTATACCTGCCCCGGAATGACACGCTTCTCGCGCTGCGTGCGCTTGAGCAATACGCGTCGATCGACCCGCACGGTGCTCAGTGAAAATATCGAACCCGACCTTCCGAGGCGAAAAGGGCGATGACCTATTGAGAACCATGCGATCGAAGCCGACGTGCGGCTTTCAGTAAATTTTCGAGCGCATTTTCGATCGCCTCCAGTTCAACCGCCAGGGCGGCGACATCATTCCCTGTCAGCTGCAACATGACGCGCATGACCGGCCGACACTGCGCAGCCAGCATGATCATATGCACAGCGCTCGGACTGACATGACCATTGATCCATGCGCGAGCCGTGTGATCGCTGACGCCGGTCCAGGCCATGATGCTTTTGGACGCACGCCTGCTGCCTCCCAGATCCTCCTTAAGCGCATTTCCGATTGCCGCCGCGAATTCCATTTCTGACAGAAAAATCCGCGTTTTCGGAAGTCGCGTTCCGCTTTTAGGAACCATGGTTCCGCCTTTCTTGGTCTATGGCGTGCTGTCGCGAGCAAACGCACCAATCGAGATCGGCGATGGTGATTGACTGGAAGCAGACCAGCGAATCAGGCGCTTCTCCGCCGCCAAGGGTGCCGGCGGCACAATATGTCCGCATGTCGACCGAGCATCAGCAATATTCGACCGATAACCAAGAAGAGGTGATCCGCAACTATGCCGAGCGTCGCGGCTACGAGATCGTCAGGACCTATGCAGACGAAGGCAAAAGCGGGCTCAATCTGGGCGGACGCTTAGCGCTTCAGAAATTGCTTGATGACGTTGAAAGCCGGCGTGCCGATTTCACAGCATTGCTGGTTTATGACGTCAGCCGCTGGGGACGTTTTCAGGATCCGGACGAAGCGGCCTCC
>Ga0157379_10003510_pt1 | contig 13275 bp, 12 predicted proteins | sample S25metaG_FD_121802 | JGI IMG/M metagenome (GOLD analysis project Ga0157379, IMG submission 121802) | Switchgrass rhizosphere microbial communities from Kellogg Biological Station, Michigan, USA - S2-5 metaG | ecosystem: Host-associated > Plants > Roots > Rhizosphere > Soil | place: USA... | reverse complement strand
CAGCGGCTTGATGGGTAGGACCCGCGGTGGCAGATGACGGAGATCGGCCGCCGTCGCACGCTCCCAGAGCAAGCTGAGGGTGTCGTGCCGCCCCTCGGCAAACGACGTACGCAGCTGCTGGAAGAGGTCGGCGTCGCGGGCAAAGACGCGGCGGCGCGGCACGCCGATCAATGCGTGGCTCTCCGGATCGTCGTGAACGACGTCCACGACGACCGCGCCGCACGCGACGGCGATCAGCGCCAGCGGCTCGTCGTCGGTCGCTCGGACCAGCACCGTCATCCCGCGCGCATGCGCCGTGCCCGCGCTGAGCCGGTAGATCATCGGGGACCGCCGTCGCCATTCGGGCTGCTCTGGTGTTCGTCGAGCCACGCGAGCAGCTCGCGGACGCTGCCGGTCGCGAGCGCGATGCTGGTATCCGCCGCTCCGTAGTAGAGATTGAGCGTGTCGCCATCCTCTCCGAGCGTGTAGCCGCACGGAAATGCGACGTTGCCGACGTCACCCTGGCGCTCGTATTCGGCCTCGGGCCCGAAGATCCACGCGTCCCCGCGGGCCAGGCAATGGTCGGGCTTGTCCTGCGCCAGGAGGGCGATGCCGAGCCGATAGAGCGTACCCGCGGCCGTGCTGCGCACGCCGTGGTAGATCAGCAACCATCCGCGCGGCGTCGGGATCAACGGCGGCGAAAGCCCGACCTTGTTCGCGTCCCACCATGAGCCCTTGCGTGCCAGCAGCACGAGCTTGTGACCACCCCAGTTGCGCAGATCCGGCGAGTACGAGATCCAGATGTGTGCGCCCGAGTCCGCCATGGGACGATGCACGAGCGCGAAGTGCCCGTCGATCCGATGGGGGAGCAAGGCGGCGTCCTTGTCGTCGGGCTGCATGACGAGCCCGTAGCGCTCGAAGCTGCGGAAGTCCTCGGTGAGCGCCAGGGCCACCCCCGGCCCATCCTTGCTGAAGGCAGTGTACGCGATCGCGAACTTGCCGAGCTCCGGGACGAACGTGATCCGTGGATCCTCGATGCCCCACAGCTCCTCCGGGTAGCGCTCGGGGTCCGGGCTCATCGTCGGCTTCGGATCGATGATCCATCCGTCCACGCCGTTCTTCGAGCGCGCGGCGCACAGGTGAGAGTGCCCGCGGCGATCCTCGACACGGCAGAGAAGCAGGGTCGTACCGTCGGGCAGACGCGCAGCGCCTGGGTTGAACACGGTATGTGCCGGATATGGCCAATCCGCGGCCGTGAGAATTGGATTCGCCGCATGCCGCCGAAAGAGTGTCGCGTAGCCGTCCGTCATGCGCTGACGCTCTCCAGGACCGTCGGGCTGGATGCCGCTGCGCGATTGGCGGCACGCATCTCGAGCAGGGCCTGCAGGAACGAGAGCGTCGATTCCGCGCCTTGGTTCTCGTTCGCACGATCAGCGTGCAGTCCGTCGCGGCAGCCGCCCGTCGCCGCATTGTACAGCGGCCGTTGCAGCTGGTTCTGCCCGAGAAACCAGGTGAACGCCCGACGCGCGTCCGCCGGCCAGCGCGCATCACCGGTTGCCCGTGCCGCGTCGAGAGACGCCGAAACCATGGCGCAGGCCTCGACCGGCTGCTGGTCGAACGCCGCCTTCCTCCCGCCTCGGGGGAAGAACCCATTCGATCCGATCGGGGCGAAGTACCCGTCGTCGGTACATTGTGTCGTCGAGAGCCATTCCAGAGACCGCACGCCCGCATCCATCATGTCTGCGTCTCCGAGAGCCATTCCGGAGATGATCAGCGCCTGCGAGAGGCGCGCGTTGCAGTACGTCGCCCGATCCTCGAACCACGGCCAGGTCGACGTGCTCACGTCGCGATAGAGGTGGAGCAGCCGTTCCGCGAGGAGTCTCCGCATCGACTGCACGTACGTCTCGTCGCCGCGCTCGCGGAGATACTCGGCGATCCCCAGGAGGGCGTACGCCCAGGCTCGCGGGCTCGTGAATCGCGACACCTCGGGAAGCGCGGCGCGAAAAAGCTGACTGGCCAGGCTCTGCCTGCCGGTGTCACTCGCTCGTGCGGCCACCGTACCGAGCGCCCATAGCGCACGCCCATGGCTGTCCTCCGAGCCTTGCTGCTCGGTCCATTGCCGCGCGTAGGTCATGAAGTTACGAAAGCGCCCGCGTTCGCGGTCGAATGCATGATTCACGAACGCTAGATAGCGCGACGCGAGCGCGTGGGCCGCCTTGTCGTGCTCGGTCCCGGCGTCGTCGTCGATGAGTGCGGTCACGAGCAGCGCACGTGCATTGTCGTCGAGACAGTACCCGTCGTCGTACGACGGCACGTCGAAGGTGCAGTGCTGCAGCATGCCTGTCTCATCGGTCATCGAGGAGAGATGTTCCAGGTTGATCTGGGGCAGGTCGGACGCTCGCGACGCCAGCGTCCTCGCTTGAATCATGGTCCGCCTTCCTTGCGCGTGGTCTCGACTCGCGCGCGCAAAACTCTCGGCGTAACGCCTCGCCACTGCCGGCCACAGCATGTCACGTCCATAGGCAGCCGCGCGGCGTCGCAGCGCGAGTCGCTTCCCGTCGTCCTCGAGCAACTCGATGACACGCTCGGCGATCGCCCCCGAATCTCTGCGGGGCACGAGAATGCCCCGTCCGTCCGCAAGCAGCTCTCGGGCGTAGCGATACGGAGTCGAGATGACGGCGGTTCCGCAGCCGACGGCATAGGCCAGCGTTCCGGAGGTGATCTGCTCGGGGTTCAGATACGGCGTGACGTAGATGTCGGCCGCGCCGAGAAATTGCACGAGCTCTTCCTGGCTGACGAAACGATTGTGAAAGATCGTCGCATCACCCACACCGAGCGCCTCGGCGCGCTGCTCCAACGTCGTACGATACGTCTCGCCGAATCGCTCGCGGACGTGCGGATGCGTCGCCCCGAGAACGATGTAGACCGTGTTCGGGTGGCGCGCGAGAATCGCCGGCAGCGCCTCGATCACGTACTCGATACCTTTGTCCGGCGACAAGAGCCCGAAGGTGAGAATCACCGACTTGCCGTCGACCCCGAGGCGGTCCTTGGGGCACGCGGCCGGCACGGCCGGAATTCCATGTGGGATGACGTCGATCTTGCGATCCGGAACACCGTGGACGTCGCGGAGCAGCACAGCGCCGTGCGCGGTCATGACGACGAGACGCTCCGACAACGCGGTCAGCTCGTCCATGACGGCGCGTTGCTGCGGATTCGGCTCGGCGAGAATCGTGTGCAGCGTCGTGACGACCGGCATGCGCACGCGACGCAGCAGCGCGAGGACGTGGCTGCCTGCTTGGCCGCCGAAAATCCCGTACTCGTGCTGGACGCAGAGCACGTCGACCGAGCTGGCGTTCAAGAAGTCCGCTGCGCGTCGGTACGCGCCGGCGTCGTTCTCCGCGATCTCGAAACGTACCCGGGGAGGATAGGCGTGCTGTTTCCCGGCATCGTTGATCGCGAGCACGAAGCAATCCATGTCCGCACGTTCCGTGGCGATCGCGGCGCTGAGATCGCTCGTAAACGTTGCGATGCCACACTGCCGAGGTAGGTGGTTGCCGAGCATCGCAACCGTCCGAACGGCTTGGCTCTTGAGCGGCTGCACGACCGAGCCCACCAGGTGAGCCCGTACGCGCGTCGTAGAGTTCTCGATGAGAATCTCCTACTGACGTGGGCTCAGAGACGGAAGGGGCGGACGTAGAGTACGCCGCTCTGCGGTCTGCGCGTGGGAGCCGTACGCGGGCGAATCGCAGAGCTGAAGACCTGTCGATAGTACCTCTTGAGCCCCCGCCGCGCAACCGGACGAACTCCACGCGAAGTGTAGGAGGGCGGTCACGGTGCTCAATGTTCCGCCCATCAAGTCAGCAGCAGATGCAGTCCGTGCGTCCATCGTCGCCGCGCATCCCACGTCGAGTTGAACGCTTCGCTACTTCGCACCGTTGAGGAGCCCCAGCTCCTCAGCACGCCACCGGGCGATCACGAGCGTACCGTCGTGGCTATGCCCGTTGAGGATCGTGCTTTCCGGCTCAATCACCAAGCGGCCGAGTGAGACAGACTCTCCGCCCACGTTGCACACGACCGCAAGATCCGTGCGTCCCTCAACGGCGACATGGTCGAAGGTAACGACATCGGACGACCTGATCGGCATGGCTTCCCCCTCCCTGCAACCCCGAGGATGTTCTGTCGCGAACTGGGGAGAAAGGCTAGACGGGACTTCCACGCGCGTAGCTCTACGCCCGTCATCGAGCGGCGGGCCAAATGAGGACACGCCGAACTGTGGTTGCCATTTGTTAATACCCCTGCGACCCTACGAGCATGGGAGACAAATCACCGAAGTCGAAACAGCGGGACCAGAAGAAGCGCGACGCATCGGTCGCTAAAGACACGGCGTCAGCGAAGGCGAAGCAAGACGCGAATAGCCAGTATCAACGGCCGCCCGCGAAGGGGAAGAATTAGGACCTGCATCACGCGGCCTGCCTGAGGGGCCGAGAGCTCGCGCATCAAGCGAGTGACGATGCCGCGTGTCGGGCGGCCGCTGAAGAGATTGGTCAAGGCGGTGTGGCGCGCGTCCGGGGATTGGAGCGCCGCTCTGTGCTCGCGGTTCCGTCAAATGCGCCGCGACCTCACCGACCCTTGCCTCGCCCACTAGACGGCCGACGACGAGCCGTCGCCGCCTTCGCGCTCACGCGAGGACCGCTTCCGCGACCGCGTTTCTTCGTCGCCGCTGCCGCCGACGCGCCCGTCCGCTTCAGCTCCTCCCACAGCGCACTCGCCACCACGCCATGCGCCCGATCCCGCCGCCGGATCGCGAACAGCTCCATCGCGCCCACCTCGAACTCCGGCACCTCGAGCTGCACCAGCTCGCCAGACGCGAGCGCATCCGCGACGACGTGCTCGGGCAAACCACCCCACCCCATACCGGCAAGGATGACTTCTTTCTTCGCGGCGACGTCGGTCACGCTCCAACGCAAGACGCCCTCCACGACGTTGACGGACGGCGAGTCCATCCCCTGCGCGCTGTCACGCAGCACGATCTGCGCGTGCGCGCGGAGGAGCCCACGAGGAATCGGAGCGCCGCTCAGCGCGAGCGGATGATCGAAGCGGGCGACGGGGAGGATGCGGACGGTACGGAAGTGCGCGAGCTCGAGCTTGACGGAATCGACGCCGAGCTTCGTCGCGACGGCGAGGTCGGCTGTGTCCTCGCGTAGCGCGTCGGTGGCGCCGATCAGGCGCTCGGTGCTGAGCTCGATCCGCACGGTGGGATAGCGCTCCTGCGCAGCGCGAAGGATCTGCATGATGGGGGCGAGCGGGGTGACGGCCTCGACCGCGAGGCGAACGATCGGTTCGATGTCGCCCGCAAGCTGCATCCCGAAGCTCTTGAGCGCCTCGCTGCTCTCGATGACCGACGCGGCACGGCTGTGGAAGAGACGGCCGGCGTCGGTGAGCGTCGCACGGTACTGCGCGCGGTCGAAGAGCTGGAGGCCGAGCTCGTCCTCGAGATTGCGCACGAGCTTGCTGACCGCAGGCTGCGACTTGTGGAGCGCAAAAGACGCGGCGGTGAAGGTGCCTTCGCCGGCGACCGCGAGGAACGCGACGAGCTGATCGTAGGTCATGGCGACGGGGCCGATAATAAAAGTCTTTGGTTATGGAGTCTATCGTAACTTACGATTTTCTTGTTCTGGAGCGCAGGAGGTAGCTCCTGGGGACAGAAAGGAGATCCACCCATGTCCAATCGCATTGATCGGGTAGTCATCACGGGGGCGGGCAGCGGCATCGGCCTCGACCTGGCGCGGCGCTTCCTGGCCGAGGGCTCGCAGGTGGTCATCAACGGGCGCGACCGCGACAAGCTCGAGCGGGCGCGGCGGAGCCTCGGTGAGGAGCGCGTCGTTGCCGTCGCCGGGGACGTGGGCGACCCGGCTACGGCACACGCCGTCGCGACCGCGGCGCGCGAACGCCTCGGCGGGGTCGACGTGCTGGTGAACAACGCGGGGGTCTTCGGCGTGAAGCCCTTCCTCGAGAGCACCGTCGCGGACCTGGAGCGCTTCTTCACGACCAACGTAAAAGGCACGTATCTGATGACCCAAGCAGTGGTCCCGCTCATGATCGCAGGCGGCGGCGGCTCGATCATCAACGTCGGCGCGGCTCTCGTACAGCAGGCGATGACGGGGGTCCCGGTATCGGCCGCGATGGCGAGCAAGGGCGGCGTGCATGCGCTCACGGTGTCGCTCGCAGCCGAGCTCGCGCGCCACCACATCTGCGTCAATACACTTGCCCCGGGCATCATCCGCACGCCGCTCGTCGACGACGCCGACTCGTTGGCGGGGATCCATCCGTTGGGACGCGTCGGCGAGGTGGACGATACCTCCGACGCGGCGCTCTTCCTCGCCCGCGCCGCGTTCGTCACCGGCACGACGCTGGACGTCGACGGGGGATACTCCCATGGCCGCTGAGCGGGGACGGCACGTGATCCTCATCGGACTCGAGGTGACCGACGACGCCGCGTACGATCGCTACCGCGCGGGGATGACGCCGATCCTCGAGACCTACGGGGGATCGTTCGACTGCGACTTCGTCGTCGCGAAGGTCCTGAAGGGCCCCGAGCGCCTGAACCGCGTCTTCACGATCGCGTTTCCCGATCGCGACACCGGCACGCGGTTCTTCGCCGACGCGCGCTATCGCGAGGTGCGCGCGCGCCACTTCGAGTCGGCGGTAGCGCACGTGATGGTGCTGGCCGAGTTCGACCAGGGAGACTGAGGGATGGATGGGGCTGAGGCCGCGCTACTCAACGGCTAGCACCGCCCGCCACCGGAGACGCGCGGCGCGCATCTCGAGTCGCGAGCGACGCAGCTCGGCGCGGAGATGCTTGCGGCGTGCGCGGCTTCTGGCTCCCCACCGCCCGCGCGCCGCTGCGAACTCGCGCTCCACGCTCCCGAGGCGCGACGCCGCGTTCTCGACGCGCGCCGACATCTCCGCAAAACGCTCGCGCAGGTAGGTGCGGACATGCTCGGGTCCTCCGGTCACGGGCGCGAGCACCCGTTCCGCGTCGCAGGCAAGCTCGGCGGCAACGATCCGCTCGCGCGGCACTCGCCGCAGGTTCCAGGCGAGGCCAAGACGCTCGAGCCCGCCGATCAACCACTTGCTCGGATCCCACGAGCCCCGCGCTACCCCGTTGCGGTAGTCCCCGGCGAAGCGGTGATGAAAGTTGTGGTAGCCCTCGCCGAACGTGAGCAGCGCGGTCACCACGCTGTCGCGCGCCGACACGGCGAGCGTGTAGGGACGCCGGCCGAGCGTGTGGGCGAGCGAGTTCACGAGAAACGTCGAATGGTGCACCAGCACAACGCGGAAGATGCCCGCCCACAGCACGCATCCCCACGGGTGACCGACCGCCCAACCGAACGCGAACGGGACGCCGAATCCCATTAGCACCGCGAGAGGGACGTAGAAGCGGTCCTGGAAGCGGATCCACGGATCCGCCATCAAGTCGCGGACGTTCGAATAGTCGGCGCGGTCCCGGTGCTCGGTCACAAACAGCCATCCGATGTGCGCCCAGAAGAAGCCACGCCGGATGCTGTAGGGATCGTCGTCCTCGTCGAGATGCTTGTGATGGCGGCGATGATCGGAGCACCAGGAGAGCACGGAATGCTGGAACGCGGCAGCGCCGAAAAGGAGATAGAAGATCTTGACGATCCGCGCACACTCATAGGAGCGATGCGCGAAGAGCCGATGGTAGCCGGTGGTGATGCTGAAGCCGGTCGCGCAGACGTAGAACGCGAAGGCGGCGATCTCGACGGGACGTACGCCGAACGTGCGGATGTGCTCGATGCCCCAGACGACCCCGACGAGGGGCGTCAAGAGCAAGAAGGCGGTTGTGACCCAGTTCACCCTGGTCGGCGGAACGCTCCGCACGCCGGCATCGCTGATAGTTCCCGTGACGATCTCGCTGTCCATGCAGGACCGTATCATTGAAGAGTCGCGCTGGCGACCACATTCGAGCGTCCCGATGGCGGCCACCCGGGGCGTGCGATCCTTGGCCGCGCCAAGCCGACGTTTCACCCCCTCTCGGCGCCCGGACGCCGAACATCGACCGCTTAGCTCAGCGATGGTGATCCGCCGACGAGAAGACAGTCGGCAGTCGTAGCTCCTTGCGGACCGATTGGGGCCGGACGGCCCGGAGGCTCACGAGCCGATCAATCGGACGAAGCCAGTCCCGCAGGTTGTGCATCCACCGATGCTTCCAGGCGTATCGACGTGCCGTACAGACAGGAGAGGTAGGATCTTCTTGTCGTGACCGGCCGCGCAGTACGTCCCCGCGTCGACGACGACAGTCGCAAAGCCTTTGACGCTGAAGTCGTTCCCGTTGAACCCGCTCGTACACGTCTTGCTGACGACGGGAACCATGAAGGGGCCACTATTACCGTGGCTGCACACCAGGCAGTCCATGTCCTGGAACAGCGCAGTCACGGTACCGTTCGTCGCATTGAGCGTATCGCCGACGTTGATAATGGGAGCGGTCGCCCCCCCACCACATGGCACCGGAATGTACTGCTCTGCGTTCGGCCTGCTGTGGCCGCTGGTGAGACCCGTCCATCCAGCGTTGTTGCTCTGCGTGTTCAGGGTCGGACAATTGCCGGCCGTGCAGTTGAAGTTGGTGAAACAGTCACCGGAGAGCGCCAGCGGCAACCCCGGCCGTCCGTTCGCAGTCGTCGCAATCACTGCGGTCGCTGTCTTCGTCACCGTCGTGGTTCCGTTTGCGGCGCCGAAGATGCCCGCGAACAGATTGGTCACCGTGGCGACCGATTTCGCCTTGATGGCGTTGGCGGCTGCACCGCCGGCAGTGAAGTTACCCGACCCGTCGACGCTGCCAGCTTGCACACTGATGGTCGCGGCTACGGAAGCCACTCGGGAGTCGATCGTGTTTGCGCCCAACAACGTGGTTGCATCCGCCAATGGCGGCCGACCGTCGAGAAGCGCTCTCGCGCCGGTGAGGGCGGCAATGTCCGCGACGCTCTGAACCTCGCTGGCGGTGAACGTGATCCGGCCGACGTCGATGCCGACCGCCACCAAGGAGCAGAGCGCGACGAGCGAGAGAGCGGTCCAGACGAGACCGATGCCCCGCTCGTTCGCGAGTTGTGATCGGATGAGGTCAAGCGATTTCATGGCTAGGACGTCCTCGTCGCGTCTTACTTGCCCTCGTCGCGAAATGTCACGACGCGGGCGACGGGAATGTTCGTTCCCAGGAGATGGAACATGAGCGGCACGCTACCATTTACCGCCACCTGTACCGATGGCAACCCGCCGGTGACCGCTTGGGTGACTACGACGCTGCTGATCGTAGTCGCAGAGTCCACCGCGGCTATCTGCGAGATTACATTGCTTTGAATCGCGCTTTTCGTTGCCGCGCTTATGTTGCCGGACGCGTCTCGATTCGAGGGCCCGGCTGCCGCCGCGGTCCGCGCCGCATCTCGTGCAGCGTTGGAGATCATGTTGACGACCATGAACGCGCGCCCTGCCTCCACGATGCCCACGCTGAGGGTCACCAGCAGGGTAACGGCCATACCGACCTCGACGAGGGCCTGGCCGCGCTCGCTACGCAGGATTCCGAAACGACGCATACTCACCTTCGGTGCGCAGCCGCGTATAGGACGTTGGCCGCGCTGACTATGTAGTGTGGTGGAACGCATGGAGCGACTTCGACGGATGTCGAGTCGGACCCGGAGCAAAGGGCATGCCCGTTCACGCAGCGAGCGGAGCCGCGTCTTCCCAATGCATCGTCGCAGATTTGACGCCTCCAGAACTGCACGATCGGAGTCGCGACTGACAGGATTGCAGTGAAAGCCGCTGCGACAGCGCAGGTGCGCAATCGGATGTCCATGCGAGCCGTTCCTGATGGATGCCGCGGAGGTGAGGCCGCGCGGGACGCAAAGTCCATCGACTGATCATAGGCGTCTCGAAGGAGACGCAGCTGGTCGCAAGGCCGTCGACTGACCACCCAGAGCCGAGACGTCGTACTCTTCCCGCGTAACGGCGGCTCAGGGGTGATCGGCATTCAAGAGCCCGCCTCGCTCCATTCGGCGACTCATGGCGGAACGCCGGACCCGGTGCCGTGCGCCGCCTGCAGCGTGTAGACGTCGCGAATGCCAGCGGCGGCGTCCTTCCCGACGTCGGTATCCCCCGCGATCTCGACGACGCGCCGCAAGTGCTCCAACGCCGCGGTGTAGCTCTTTTCGTCGAGGAGCAACCCGGCGCGCAGGTAGTGCGCGTTATAGTTCCGCGGATCGAGGTGCAGCGCGGCATCCGCCGCCTCGAGACCCCGCGCATGCTCGCGTGCGGCCAGCGCGGTGTCGCCCGCGCGCGCGGCGGCGATGGCGCGATAGCGAGCGATGGTCCCGAGGCCACAATACGCAACCGCGTCGGCGGCGATCGCGTTTGCACTCGTGAAGAGCGCGACCGCTTCATCAAGGCGGGTGTCCTCCATGACGACGTAGCCAAGGCCGATGTAGGCACGTTGTCTGGTGGCGGGCCGCGCCGGCATCTGCAACGCCTTCCGGTAGGCGTCTTCCGCCTCGGCGCGGCGGCGGCTCTGATCGAGCGCGAGGCCGAGGTTGAGGTAGGGAGTCCCGTCGCTGGCACCGCGCGCGATCACCGCGGACCAGAGCGTGATGTCATCCTTCCAGTAGAGACTGCGCTGGACGGTGATCGAGGCGCACCCGATCAGGACGAGGCTCACCCCGATGATCCCAAACGGGGATCGCAGGATCCCCGGCCGGCGGGCGAGCGCATCGGCGACGAGAAGCGCCAACGCCACCACCGCCAAATAGAGCCGGTGCTCGGCCACCGGGGTGACGGAAAGACCCGCCAGCACGACCAGCACCGCGGACGTCAGCGTCAGAAAAAGCCACATCGCCGCGAAGCGCATGCGGCTCCCGACGCCTCCTCCAAGGAGCGCGAGGCCCGCCATCGCGGCGGCTCCCAGCGCTGCCATCACCAGCACGCCGGCGCCGACCGGCACTTCCGGAACGTACGGCTGAAAGCCATACGGAAACACGAGACGCTCGACGTGATACCCCAATGAGTAGACCATCCGCAGCGCGGCGGCGGCGTCGAACGAGGTGAGGTCGATGCCGGTGGCGGCGTCGCGCGGGCGCAGCAGGAGATACGCGACGACGCCGAGTGCCGAGGCGACGATTCCACGCACAGGCGGACGTCCGGCCGGGAAGGCCAGGCCATAGCGGGCTGCGAGAACGAGGAGCGGGACCCAGCACCCGGTCTCCTTGCTAGCGGCCGCGGCGAACGAGCACAGCCCCACCGCCGCGAGGCGTTTCCAGCCGGGGTCACGGGAGGTCCCCACGAACGCCCACACCGCCAGGATCGCAAAGGCCGTTGCGAGGATGTCGACGCGGCTCGTGACCCACGCCACCGATTCCACCTGGACGGGATGAAGGGCGAAGAGCAGTCCGCCCACCAAGGCGGCAGGACGCCCGATACCGAGGGCGCGCGCCAGCCCATAGACCAAGGTGCTCGTCACGGCGTGCAGCACCACCGAGGTGAGATGGAACCCGAGCGGGTTGCGCCACCACAGACGCTGGTCGAGAAAATAGGTGGTCTGCGACAGCGGCCGATAGACCTGGTACGCGTAGAGACGCGCGGGTTCGAACCACGGATCGAGCAGCCCCGAGTAGAAGCGGATCTTCTGCTCGAGCCAGTGCGGATCGTCCCAGACGAAGCGATGCGTCAGCGTGGGCGCGTAGAGCGCGAATGCCGCGACGCAGATGATGAGTGGATACCACCACCACTGCATCCCCGGGATCACGAGCCGTCGAGCCGCATTGCGTGGCTGCGCTCGCCCCGGCACGGACGAAGTCGTTGGGGAAGTTTTTACTCGGCGACGTGGCGACATCGATCATCCATCTTCGTCACGATGGAGGACGCGGCGGCTAGCGCGCAGCCAGGATCTCGCGTAGCCGCGGGAGGTGCTCCCGGCCCCAGAAGAGTTCGCCATTCTCGAGCACGAAGCTCGGCACGCCAAACACGCCCGCGGCCTCGGCGGCCTTCTGAATCCGCAGCAACTCCTCTCGCCCCTCGCCGTCGGCAAACGCCTCGAACCCCGTGACGTCGGCACCGACGTCGCGCAGGACCACGGTCATCGCAACCCGGTCTTCGATGTCGAGCTCGCGCGTCCAAAACCGTGTGAACACCGTATCGTTGTAGGCGCGAACCGCATTCTGGCGCTTGGCATACAGCAGCCCGACGTTGGCGAGCGTAGAATCGAAGATCTTCCGCGGGCCGCGAATCGTGAGGCCTCGGCGGTTCCCCTCGCGGCGGGCATCCATGTAGGCGTACCTGACCCGACGCCATTGGTGAGGGTTGCGGTTCTGCTCGAGCACGGTGCCGTGGATGTCGACAGCGGCGCTACCGAGAAAGGCCGGAACATCGAGCGTGTAGGGCAACCAGTCGATCGTCACGCCGGTGTCGCGCGCGAGGTCGTAGATGGGGTCTTTCGCCAAGTAGGCGTACGGGCTCTTGTAGTCGATGTAGACTTTGAGGGTCATCCCGATCGTCGTGTCCGAATATGCCGGCATGGTTACTCCGCGACGGTCCCGTCATCAATGATCTCCGCCTCGGCTCACGATGGCTCGGGTTCGCTCATCGCGCGTTCGTCAGATTCGGGCACGGTCTGCGGTTGAGCAGGTGTGGAATCTCGCGGGTGCCGAAGATGTCGCCGCCGGGTACACGGGAACGGCGGCTACGAGCGCGCAGAGGCCCGGCAGCGCCGCAGCGAGGGGGGTGCCTTTCCCGACCCGGCTGGAGTATCCCCTAGGCGCTCCACCCTACGGAGGTACTCCCGAATGCTGTTGTTGGCGATCGCCCTAGCCGTCCTGACCATCGCGTCTCCCGCATCCGCCCTGATGCCTACCACCGCCATGAGTACGGATGAATCCGTCGCAGCCGTATCCGCTGCAGGTTCGTGAACCTACGCGCTCTCTCCCGACAGCAAAACCCTTTCCTACAAGGGGAAAACCGTCAGCATAAGGATCACGGCACAGGGCCCGACTTCCTCGTGTCCCGCACCTGACATAGTTCCCTCTGAGGACTGGATTACCCTTACCAACAGCAAATTCTCCGGCACCAAGGGGCAAGTGCAACTCGTTGTACCCTCATATGACAGTTCCATTCCGCGATCTGGATCGGTGTCCATCGGGGGAACTGTGGTCAACATAATCCAGAACGGAAAGCCCTGCGCCCTTGCTTTGAACGCCCCCTCGTCTGATCTGTTTCCGCATGATGGAGGCACGGGAGACT
>Ga0157379_10003501_pt1 | contig 13304 bp, 8 predicted proteins | sample S25metaG_FD_121802 | JGI IMG/M metagenome (GOLD analysis project Ga0157379, IMG submission 121802) | Switchgrass rhizosphere microbial communities from Kellogg Biological Station, Michigan, USA - S2-5 metaG | ecosystem: Host-associated > Plants > Roots > Rhizosphere > Soil | place: USA: Michigan... | reverse complement strand
GGGCCCGCGGATGGACTGGTAGTAGATCTGGCCGCGGGTGTAGTCGCTCAGCCACGGCGCCTGGCCGATGTACGACCCGACAGTCAGGTACAGCTCGTCCAGCGCGAACATGGTGCCGTCGACGAAGTCGGCCCGGTGCCCCTGCAGCGCCCCGTCCGCCGCGATCGCCGCGACCGCGTCCATGCACTCCTCCGGCGACCCGAACCGGAAGTGACGCAGGTGCACGTACGGCTGGACCGGCTCGAGCTCGATCGTCAGGGACAGCGCGTAGCCGAGCGTCCCGTAGGAGTTCGGGAAACCGCGGTACAGCGCGTCGTGCTCCCCGCCCGGCGCCGCGGTGATCACCCGGCCGTCGCCGGTGAGGATCTCCATTTCGGTCACCGACTCGTGCGGCATCCCGTTGCGCAGCGAGGTGGACTCGACCCCCAGCCCGGAGACCGCGCCGCCGATGGTGATCGTCTTGAGCTGCGGGACGACCATCGGCATCAGCCCGTGGCGCAGGGTCGCGTCGGCCAGGTGCTCGTACGTCACCATGCCCCCGGTAATGGCGGTACGGCTGCCGGGATCGACGCACAGGACCTGGCTGAACGCCGACACATCGAGCCCGGGGACGGAGGCCCGGCCGGACGCGTGGGTGAAGCGGAACAGGTTCGAGGTGGGCTTGGCCAGCCGGACCGGCTGCCCCGGCGGGATCGCCGCGTACTCCGCCTGCAACCGGTCGACGGCCGCCCGGTATCTCGCGGGCCGGCTGTTCCCGACGGGTACGGCCCAGGCCGGGGCCGCGGCCGCAGCCGGGCTCAGCTGCAGCAGCCGGCGGGCTGGGCCGCCCCGGCCAGTCACTCGCGCCACGGTGCCTCCCATAGTCACGGGCCAGCACTGCGGCCCCAGTGCGCCATCCCGGCCAGGATAGGCGCCGGGCCCTTCGCATGGCAGGACCCGCCCGCGCTACCCGCGGCCGGGGACCCGGGCGCTGAACCGCACGCGCCAGGGGCGCGCCCGGTCAGCGCGGGCGGCCACGGGACGGGGACCGGCGGGAGTGGCGACGGCGGATGCCGGGCTGGGCGTAGCTCTCCGCGACCTGCTCGGGGGTCATCGGCAGCCGGGCCAGGGACGGCGGCAGGCCGCGGCCGAGGAAGTCGGCAAGCATCAGCGCCATCGAGTACTGCGGGTCGGCGTCCAGGGCGCACTGCGCGGCCAGCCCGGCCAGCGCCCCGTCGCCGGCCTGCCAGGCGGTGAACGCGAGCAGCGAGGCCGGGGCGGGCCGGTACTGCGGGCACGCCCGCCGGGTCAGGTCGGTCCACAGCCGCTGGTGCGCGGCGCTGTGCTCGGGGTCCATCCGGGCCCAGGCGTCGTCCCTGATCCGCAGGTCGGACAGCGCCATGCTCAGGAAGGCCAGGTCATCGTCGCTGGTCAGCTGACCGCCGCCGCGGTAGGCCGCGATGGCGCTCTGGACTGTGCCCAGCCCGGCATCGACCACCGAGCTCAGCAGGTCGCCGGCACGCCCTGACGCCTGCCGCGCCATGATCAGCTCGCTGACCCGGTCCAGGGCACGGTCGGTGGCCTGCCGCATGGACTCGGCGGCCAGGCCGGTCACCGGCGCCAGCGTGGCGGCCAGCGCGTCCCGGTCCGGGTAGGCGGCCAGCCCGGCCGCGGCGAGGGCAGTGGCCGCGGGATGCGCCAGCGTGTCGTACGGCTTGCCCTCGACGGGGCAGCAGGCCGGGTCGTGGCACAGGTACGACCAGTACCGGCCCTCGTCGGCCCGGAGCACCTCGCGGAGCCCGATCCCGGCCGCGGCGGTCGCGGCCCGCAGCGCGTCGATCACCGGCGTGACCAGCTGGCCGGGGCCGAACCCGGCCAGCACGGCCAGGCTGAGCTGCTGCCGGGCCAGGACGCCCACCGCGTGCCCGGCGATGTGCGCGGCGGTCTCCGCGTCCGGCGGGTCGGGAAGGTCGTAGCGGAAGCCCAGCCTGATCCGCTCCCGCGGCGGGGCGATCCCGAGTATGACCATGCTCCGGTCCGGCCGGAACCCGATCAGATGCGGGATCACCGCGAGCAGGCCGGCCGCCGAATCCACCCTGATCCGCTGCGCCTCCCGCTCAGGCGCCGGCCCCGGCGATGCGCCAGGGCTCGCCGCACCGGCGGCCGCCACGCCGGCCGCCCCGGGCCCCGCCGGCCCTTCAGCCGGGGGTTTCGCCGGCTCCCCCACGCAACGCTCAGACGGGGAGGACACGCTCCGGCCCGGCCGGGGCTGAGCATCCGGACCCGGCCCGCCTGCCGGGGCAGGCGCGGCCGGCGCCATCGGGCCCTGCTGGTCACCGGGCGGCTGTCCCGGGCCGGCGGGCCCAGGAAAGGCCGCAGACCGGAGCCGCAGCACGGCCGACACAACGGGACGCGGCGGGCTGACCGACTCCGGCCGGAACCCGCCCGGCCGGGGTAACCCGGCTGGAGGCGGCTGAAGGGAGGCCGGCGGAGCCGGGGGCGGTGCAGATGGCTGCGTGCCGGGCTTGAGTGGCGAAGCGGGGCTGGAAGGGGCGGGGCTGAACGCGGCGTTGGTCTCCATGAAGCAAGCCTCAGGGGACCGGCCCAGGGCCCGCGCAGGCATTTCCCGCAGGCTGTGGATAACCGCAAAACGTCCACAGGTACAGAAACCTGTCTTGGCCAGACACCGGCTCCGTGGTACGCCGTCCGCCCGCCGGTAAGCGGTTGTTCAGGCGACGCCCCGCCGGCCCCGGGGACAGGTTTGTGTCCCCCTTAGGTAAGCCCGCCCGGCCGGCCCCCCGGCGTTTGCCTTCTAGCTGGGAAAACGCCGCAGGGCGCGATAACCAGGGCAGGAGCCGCCGAAGCCACCGCATGTTTCCGCCCCGCGGAGGGGGTGATTTTCCTCATGTTAGCGCTCACAATGCCCCTTGATGGGGTGGCGCCGGTTCCTGGCGGAATACCGACACACCCCGACGGAAACCAACGAAGGGATCTAGCATGCACACTTCGTTCAGCCCTCCGTCCTTCCCCAGACTCTCCGCCGCCCGGATTTCCTCCCGGAAGGTCATCCGTGCGGGCGCCGCCGCCGCGGTGGCCTTCGGAACGACAGGGGTGCTGGCGCTGAGTTCCGCGCCAGCCATCGCGGCGCCCGCCGCGTGCGGCCATCCGACCGTCACCAAGCAGTTCTTCGGCCGGGCCTTCGACTCGTACTTCGGCAAGAAGCTGCCGGTCTTCCGCTACACCCTGTCGAACTGCCACCGCATGCAGGTCAGGATCATCACCTACGGCGCGACCACCCAGTCGATCGTCGTGCCGGGCCGCACCGGCAAGCTGGCCAACATCGCGCTCGGGTTCCGCACGCTGCGCGAGTACGTGACCAAGGACAGCCCGCCGCAGGGTGGCGGCACCTACTTCGGCGAGACGATCGGCCGCTACGGCAACCGCATCGCCAAGGGCACGTTCGTCCTCAACGGCGTCCGCTACCACCTGCCGATCAACAACAACGGCAACAGCCTGCACGGCGGCACCATCGGCTTCGGCAACCACGTCTACAGGTCCCACATCGTGCACACCCCCGGCAGCGCGGGAGTGGCGCTGACAATCGTGAGCCCGGACGGCGACATGGGCTACCCCGGCCGCCTGACGCTGACCGTGACCTACGCCCTCAACAACAGCAATGACCTGGCCATCCACTACCACGCCACGACCAGCAAGGACACGGTCTTCAACCCCACCAACCACAGCTACTTCAACATGGCCGGCGAGGCGTCCGGCACGGTCTACGGCCAGGAAATGATCATCAACGCCAACCGCTACACCCCGACCGACACGACGCAGATCCCGACCGGGCGCCTCGCCCCGGTGGCCGGCACCCCGTTCGACTTCCGCACCGCGCACACGATCGGCTCGCGGATCAACGTCGCCAACCGGCAGCTGCTGATCGGCCAGGGCTACGACCACAACTGGGTGCTGAACCGCGGCGGCGCCAAGCCGGGTCAGCTCACGTTCGCGGCCGCGGCCTGGGACCCGCGCAGCGGGCGGGAGATCAAGGTCTTCACCGACCAGCCGGGCGTGCAGTTCTACAGCGGCAACTTCCTGACCGGCACGCTCGTCGGCATCAGCAACCACATCTACCGCCAGGGCGCTGGGTTCACCTTCGAGACGCAGCACTACCCGAACTCGCCGAACCAGCCCAACTTCCCGACCACCACGCTCCGCAAGGGCCAGGTCTACAACTCCACGACGATCTTCGCCTTCGGCATCCACCACTAGCGAACCGAACCGCCTGACCGCCCGGGCTCTGCCCGCCCTGATAGGGCAGAGCCCGGGCGGTCGCCCCCACGCCCCGCCGACCGCGACCGGTCCCGCCGCACCGCTTCCCGTTCAGATAGGGATACGGGATTTGCGGCGCGGGCCGCCCGCCTAGACAGCGGCCTGGCTGTCCAGGAACCTGGCCACCAGCCCCCGGATCACGGTGGCCATCGAGAATCCGTGTTCCGCACACCACTCGCGCAGCTGGGCATGCTGCTCGGCCGGGAACCGCACCGGCACGACCTGCTGCCCGGTCGCCCCGGCCGCCCGCACTGATCCCGTGCCCACGATGGGCTCGAGGACCGGATCGAACGCTGGCCTGGCCAGCGGTTCCCCGCCCAGCACCCGGCGGGTCTCAGCGAAGCCACGCAGGGCCTCATGCCCGTAGCCCAGGGGCCGCTGCCGGATCAGCCAGGCCAGCACGAGATCACGCTGGTCGTCGGGCAGGGTCCCGACCGCCTGGACGAGCAGCACTACAGGGTCCTGCTGGGCCGGCCCGGACGCCTCGGGCGGCTCAGGCGGGTTGGGCGGGTCAGCGGTCATCTGAGCTCCCAGGGCACGAAGATCGTCAGCGATATCGCTCTGATATCTCACGATATCGCGGCGTGCGGCAGGCCAGGGCAATCCCGCAGGTGCGGCAGGATGGGCGGATGCCACCGATCCCGATGTGCCTGTGCTTCCTGCTGCGCCCCACCCTGGACGGGCGGACCGAGGTCCTGCTGGGCCGCAAGCACGAGGGCATGGGCACCGGCAAGGTCGTCGGCCCGGGCGGCCACGTCGAGCCCGGCGAGGACCCCCTCGCCGCCGCGGTTCGCGAGGTCAAGGAGGAAACCGGCCTGATCGTCGACCCGGCGTCGGCCAGCCGGCGGGCCAGCGTGGGGCACCACTTCCCGACCCGGCCGTCCTGGGATCAGCGCGTTGATGTGTTCGTGGCCACCCGCTGGCACGGTGAGCTGGCTCCGTCGCAGGAGCTCACCCCGGCCTGGTACCCGGTCGACGGCGTGCCGTATGAGCAGATGTGGGACGACGCCCGGGAATGGCTCCCGCACGTGCTGGCCGGCGAGCGCATCGAGGCCGAGTTCGAGTTCGCCGCGGACTGCGAGACGATCACCGCGGCCCGCATCACCCCGGCGCCGGCCGCCTAGCTGGCGTAACTGGCCCAGCCGGCCCCTAGGCCGACTGCTCGAACGCGTAGGCCAGCGCCAGCAGCCGGGCCTCGCCCCAGGCCGGGCCCATGAACGTGACCCCGACCGGCAGCCCGGACACCCACCCGGCCGGCACGGTCACCGACGGGTAGCCGGCCACCGCGGGCGGCCCGGCCGTGCCGAACACGTGATGGTCGCCCAGGATGTGGTCGGTCAGCCAGGCCGGGCTGCTGCTCAGCGCCACCACCGCGTCCAGCCCGGCGCCCACCAGCGCGCTGTCCAGCGCGGCCGTGGCGATCCGCCGCGCGTCCGCGCGGGCCGCCTGGTACGCCGGGTCGGCCAGGTCCCCGCTGGTCGCCTCGGACTGCTCGAACAGCTCCTGGCCGAACACCGCCTGCACGGTCGCGGCGTGCTTGGTGTTCCAGGCGATCAGCTCGGCCAGCGTCCCCGGGTGCTCGCCCGGCGCCGCGGCCAGGTACGCGTTCAGGTAGACCTTGAACTCGTGCAGCAGCGAGGCGAACTCCGGCTCGCCGATCTTGGCGTAGTCGGGCAGCTCCACCGGGTCGGTGACCTGCGCGCCGCAGGCCCGCAGGCGGGCGATCGCGGCGTCGAGCACGGCCACCGAGGCCGGCCCGGCGGCCGCTGACCCGTCCCGCCAGATCCCGATCCTGGCCCCGTCCAGCGCACCCGGGTCCAGCAGCGACGTGTACCCGCCGTCCGGGCCCGGCGTCCGGCCGGGCGCCTGGGTCCCCTCGTCCGCGGGGTCGCTGCCGGCCAGCCCGTCGAGCAGCGCGGCCGCGTCGGCCACGTACATGGTCATCGGCCCGGCGGTGTCCTGCTCGGGCGTGATCGGCACGATGCCGGACCGGCTGACCAGGCCGAGCGTCGGCTTCAGCCCGACAATCCCGCACGCGCTGGCCGGGCTGACGATCGAGCCGTCGGTCTCGGTGCCGACCGTCAGCGGGGCCAGCCCCGCGGCGACGGCCACCGCGGATCCGGAACTCGACCCGGACGGGTTGCGGCCGGTGCCGTACGGGTTGACCGCCTGGCCGCCGAGCGTGCTCCAGCCGCTGCTCGACCGGCTGGACCGGAAGTTGGCCCACTCCGACAGGTTGGCCTTGCCCAGGATGATCGCCCCGGCCTGGCGCAGCCGGCCGACCAGGAACGCGTCCCCGGTCCCGGCGCCGGCCAGCGCGGGCGAGCCCGCGGTGGCCGGCTGCCCGGCGACCGCGATGTTGTCCTTGATCAGGACCGGGATCCCGGCCAGCGGGCCGGCCGGGCCACTGCCCGCGGCCCGGTCCCAGTCGCTGGCGGCGGCCGCCCCGGCCGCGTCCGGGCTGACCTCGATCACCGCCCGGAGCTCCGGGTTGAGCCGCTCGATCCGGCCGAGGTAGAAGCCCGTCAGCGCGGCCGAGGTGAGCTGCCCCGAGGCCAGGGCCTGCTGCAGCGCGCTGACCGTGACCGTACCGGTGCTTATGCCGGTCCCAGGAATGTTCTCGTGCGCCCAGCCAGCAGATTCCATGATCGAATAATAATGACCGGGCGGGCACAGGCAAGACCCGAAATCCGCCTTTCCGCAGAATTGCCTGCGGGCCGTTCCGTGCAGGCCCTATGGCCCGGTGCACGGCGGCAGGTGCTCGGGCGTGGCGAAGATGACCACGTACGCGTTCCTGAAGACCTGCCGGTAGCGGGACGGGTCCTTGCGGAAATTGAGCAGCTCGTCGATGTGCCCGGGCCGGTACATGACGATGAACTTCACGTGCTGCCGGGTGATGATCGTCGCGGTCCGGCAGCTCAGCGGGTTGTGCAGGACCTCGCGTGAGTCGAGCAGCGGGACCAGCCCGGCGGTGGGCAGCGACCGGGGATGCTCGGTCCTGTACGCCGAGTAGGACTGCAGGCCGGTGTAGCCGCCCATGGCCAGCACGGCCCGGTTGGTGATGCCCGCGTTCATCCCCGGCGTGGTGATGATCGTGCCGCCGGTGTTGTGCCGCCGCAGGAACGCGCCCGCGTCCGCGACCTGCTTGATCAGGATGCCGCCGGGCACCGGCGCGATGTCCGCCTGGGCGTCCTCGGTGATCTGGAGCCCGGCCGTGCTGAGCAGGGTCCCGGCGGCCACCACGGACAGCACCGCGGCCAGCGCCTTGCCGGCCGGCCGCCACCGGGCCAGGCCCGCCAGCGAGCGCAGCACCACGACCAGGCCGAACGCGCCAACCACGGCCAGCGGCCCGCCGAGGTCGGTCTCGAACCGGACCGGGAACCCGTCGAACGCGAACCGGCTGCCCAGGTACATGACCACGCACCAGAGCAGCAGCGTGACCGCGGCCATCACCTGGCCCGGCCGGCGCAGCCGGACCAGCCCGGCCGCCAGCGCGGCCAGCCCGAGCACGCCGAGCCAGACCACCGGCGCGCCGAGCGTGCCCAGGATCGTGGCACCGCCGTAGGCCGGCTGGCTGTTCAGCGCGATGTTCACCGCGGTGGACGTGGCGGACTGCCCGCCGGCTGCGTTGCCGTGCAGATAGGTATAGGCCGCGTAACCGGCGGCGAGCACGGCCGTGCAGGCCAGCGCGCCGGCCAGGGCCGCGGTCAGCCGGCGGGCCTGGAGCCGCTGCGCGGCCCCGCCGCCGCCGCGGGCGATCACCAGCCAGACCAGCCCGGCCAGCCCGGCCACGGCGAGCACGAGCGCGATGTAGAGGCTGGCCACCGAGTGGTAGAACACGACCGACGCGCTGAGCACCGTGACCAGCAGCACGGACCGCACCGACGGCTGCTGGTAGAGGGTGACCAGCGCCGCTACCGCCATCACGAGCAGGAAGTACGCGGCCGTGAGGTCCGGGTAGCGTCCCGCGGCGAAGCTCGCGTACGAGCCGGACAGGACCAGGCCGGACAGGAACGCCGCGGCCAGGCCGGGCCAGAACCCCCACAGCTTGACCGCCAGGGCGTACGCGGCCACCGCGGTCAGCACCAGCAGCGCGGGGGCCAGCACCGGGTACAGCCGCAGCGGCGGCAGCCCGGAGAACCGGCAGATCACCGCGCTCAGCGAGGCGAACCCGGGCGGGTAGACCAGGTACGAGCCGTACGCGCCGTGGGCGAGCACCTCCTGGGCCATGACCGCGTGCGAGAACTGGTCGCTGCCGCGCAGGTAGGGCCAGTCGTAGCCGACCGGCCCGGCGTAGTCCCGCACCGCGATCATCAGCAGGACCAGCGTGAGCAGGGAACGGCGCACCCAGGCGCGGCGGTGCCAGGGCAGCTTGCCGCGGGCGCGGAGCGCGGCCCAGTCCGCCTCGGTGGCCGGGGCTGCGGCCCGCGGGCCCGGTACCGCGCCCGCGGGGCCTGCGGTCCCGGCCGCATCCGCGCCCGCCCGCGGGGCGCCGGCCCCGGTCCGCACCCCCGCCGGGAGCACGGGCCAGGCGGTGACCAGCAGTCCGGCCACGGCCATCAGGGCGAGGATGGCGATGATCTGCCAGCCCGGGGTCTGCCCGGTGGACAGGGAGATCAGCGCGATCACGCCGGCCGCCGCGATCAGCAGGGATACCCACCAGCCCTGGGCCACGGCGGGCAGCGGCAGCACCGCGCCGTCCGGGCCGACCCCGCCGGGGATGCCGCTGCCGCGCCGGCGCCGCAGAGCCACCGCGGGCACCCCGCCCGTCCCGGGGAAAGTGCCGAACCCAGGGAGCCCGCCCGGCCCCGGGAAGCCGCCCGGGCCGGGATACGCCGCGGGCGCGGGAGCGCCACCGGGCCCGGGGGCCCCGCCGGGCCGCGGGAACGCGGATACCGGGTCGGGGCTCGGCTGGCCCGCGGACCCTGGCGCCGTCCCGTCCGGGCCGGGCCCGTGCGCGAAGCGGCCACCGCTTTCCGGGTAGCTGGCGCTGGCCAGGCCGCCGGGGCCGAACGGCCCGCCCTCCGGGCGCCGCCCGCGGGCCAGGCGGACCAGGCCGGCCAGCCCGCGCCGGCCCGGCCGGCCGCGGGCGATCAGCGCCAGCCAGCCGCTGACCAGCACGGCCGCGGCGGCGGCCACCGCGATCTTGAGCGACACGCCCTGATGCAGGATCCGGGCCGCGGCCAGGGCCAGCACCGGCACGGTGGCCATGGAGAGCGCGGTAGACCAGGCCAGGCCCCAGCCGCGCTCGGCGCGCAGGAAGCGGGCCCAGAAGATGCCGGGGAGCACGCCGGCGCCGACGGCCGCCAGCAGGGCGCGGGTCAGGTCGGCGTACATCGTCACTTCCCGGGGAAGTCGGTTCTCCTCGCTGCCGGGTGGGCTTCCGGGCCGGAAGCGCGGCCCCGTCTGGGAGGTCAGCTGCTGGCACCCCGTCACCGGCCAGCCGGTGCGAAGCCAGGCCGGGATGCATCTCTGACGGACCCGGACTCTACCGCACGTCAACCGGGGATAAGGCCACGCATAGACTTCCGCGGATGACGATGAGCATGGGGCGGCTGGACGCGGTCGCCGCGCTGGACCGGCCGGACCTGCTGGCGCCGAGCGTGGCCAAGGCGCTGGCCAACGACGACGGGACGCTGCCCGCGGCCGAGGTGGGCGTGGCGGAGATCGACCCGGACCTGGCCGACACGGCGGCGTTCTGCGAGCAGTACGGCGTCTCGCTGGACGTGTCGGCGAACTGCGTGGTGGTCACCGGCAAGCGGGACGGCGAGGCCCGGTTCGCGGCCTGCGTGATCCTGGCCACCACCCGGGCCGACGTCAACGGCGCCGCGCGCCGGGCCCTGGACGTGCGCAAGGCGTCGTTCGCGCCGATAGAAGTGGCGGTGGCGGAAACCGGCATGGAGTACGGCGGGATCACCCCGGTCGGGCTGCCCGCGGACTGGCCGGTGTACGTGGACGCCGCGGTCGCCGCGGCCGACCGGGTCGTGATCGGCAGCGGCGTGCGCCGGTCCAAGCTGACCGTGCCCGGCGCGCTGCTGACCCGCCTCCCCGGCGCCGCCGTGATCGAGGGCCTCGGCCGCTAGCGCGCCGCCGCGCCCGTCGATGGAGGCGGTCAGGGGAGCCAGGACACGTGGCCGTGAAGCACGGCGTAGCCGGCAAAGGCGACCGTGTCGATCAGCGTGTGCGCGATGATCATCGGCATTACCCGGCCCCACCGCTTGAACAGGTAGCCGAAGATCAGGCCCATCGCGGCGTTGCCGAGGAAGCCGCCGAACCCCTGGTACAGGTGGTAGGAGCCGCGCAGGACCGCGCTGAACACGATCGCGTGCCACGGTGACCAGCCCAGCTGACCGAGCCGCCGCAGCAGGTACCCGAGGACCAGGATCTCTTCCAGGATGCCGTTCTGGGCGGCGTTGAGGACCAGCACCGGGATCCGCCACCACACCGGGGGCAGGCTCTCGGCCACCACGTTGAGGCTCACGCCGAGGTGGAACGCGATCAGGTAGAGCCCCAGGCCGGTGCCGCCGATCAGCGTGGCGAGCGCCGCGCCGCGGAGCCCGTCCCTGGCCGGCTGGGACAGGTCCACGCCGATGTCGGACAGGCCCTCCCCGGAACGGGCCAGCAGATACCAGACCAGCGCTACCGGGGCCAGCCCCTGGGCCAGGCTGACCAGCTGCAGCGCCAGGTCGAGCCAGGGACGGCCGGGGGCCAGCGTGCCGACCAGCAGGGCCTGCTGCGTGCTCAGCGCCTGCGGTGCGGTCAGCGAGCCGATGAGCTCGACCAGCGCCCTGACGCCACTGGCGCCCAGGGAGACGGCAAAGACAACGAAGATCTCCCAGCCGATCAGTCGCCTGGGTGTCAGACTGACGCTGGTCTCGTCCTCCTGCACGGCCACGTCTGGACTTTAGCCGGTAGAAAGGTCTGTGCCGCGCGGCCACCAGGCTGCGCCGGGAGGCTCAGCAGGCCGTCGGGAGGACAGGGCAGATCAGTGCGTGACCAGGAGGTACGCCGCCCGGAGCAGCGTCCCGCGGCGCAGCCGCCGCAGGAGGGCCCGCCGGAGCCCGGTGTGCGGCGGCGCCGCCGGGCCGTGGCCGGGGAGCTGACCGTGCTGGCCGCCTACCTGGCCGCCGGGATCGCGGTGACCTGGCCACGGGTGGCCACCGGGCCGGGCCGGGTGCCGGCGGTGCGGGACATCAGCAGCTACGTCTGGGCCCTGTGGTGGGTCGCGCACCAGGCGGTCCACCTGGCCAACCCGTGGTTCACCGGGTCGATGGCGGCGCCGGTCGGCATCCAGCTGGGCTACGACACCACGATGCCGCTCCTTGGCGTCCTGCTCGCGCCGGTCACGCTGACCGCGGGGCCGGCCGCCGCGTTCTGGCTGATCACGATCCTCCTGCCGGGCCTGGCCTGCTACGTCATGTACCGGGTCGCCCTGCTGTGGCTGGGCCGGGTGGGCGCGCTGGCGGCCGGCGCGCTGTACGGGCTGGCCCCCATGCTCGACTGGCAGGTCTGGTTCCACCTGAACATCGCGGCCGGGATGGTGCTGCTGCCCGCGGCGCTGGGCGCGGCGGTCCGGCTGCGGCGTTCCGGCCGCCGCCGCGACGCGGTGCTGCTCGGCGTGGTGCTCGGCGTCTCGGTGCTGATCAACCAGGAGACCGCGCTGCTGGCCGGGGCGATCGCCGGGGCGGTGCTGATCGCCGCAGTCGCCACCGGCTGGCTGACCTCCTCTCCGATCAGAACGGAATCCTCTGTTCCGATCGAAGAAGCGACCCCGGGCGAGGGCATCGTGGAGCAGGTCGCCACCGGCCGGCCGGCCCCCTCCTCGATCGGAACAGAACCCTCTGTTCCGATTGGGGAAGAGGACCGGGGCGGGGCCACCGTGAAGCGGGCCGGCGCGGGCAGGGCCGGCGCGGGCAAGGTCGCCGCGGGCAAGGTCGCCGCGGCCGGGCTGGCCGTGGCAGTGGCGCTGGCGGTGGCCAGCCCGCAGCTGATCGCGATGGCCCAGCAGGCCCGGTCCGGCGGCGCGTTCGCCCGGCCGGCCGAGCTGGCCGGCACCTATCTCCTGTACGGGGCGCAGCTGCCCGGCCTGTTCGGGCCGTCGCCGCGCCTGGGCAGCGCGGGGCTGTCCTGGCTGGCGTCCGGCTATCACTACCCGCAGGCTGCCGAGGGCGTGCCGGCCTTCGGGCTGGCGCTGACGCTGGCCGCGCTGGCCGGGCTGATCCTATCGGTTCGCCCCGGCGGCCGCGCGCCGTGGCGGCGCAGTACCGCGTGGCTGCTGGCCGCCGGGTGGCTGGGCAGCGCGGCGCTGGCCCTGGGCCCGACCCTGCGCCTGGGCACCCGCACGTACGTTCCGCTGGCCCAGGCCTGGCACGGCGTCCATGTCTCGCTGGCCATGCCGTACACCTGGCTGGTCCGGGTGCCCGGGCTGTCCGCGTTCCGCGAGGCGGACCGGCTGGCCCTGGCCGGGCTGGCCGCCGCGGCGCTGCTGGCCGGCTTCACCGCCGACCGGCTGGCCACGGCAATCCGCAAACGCTGGACCGCGCCGCGGCCAGGCACACCCGGTGGCCCCGCCCGGGCTCCCCTCTCCGATCGGAACAGAGTATTCCGTTCCGATCGGAGAGAAGGCCAGCCGTCCAGTGACGACCGCCCCGGTGGCCATGAGCAGCGGGACGGATCGGCGCCCAGCCGCCTGCGGACCTGTGCGCCGCTCGCGGTCGCCGCAGTGGTGACTGCCTTCGCGTTGCTCGAAATGGGCTGGTCGGGATTCCCGCACCGGACCACGGTCCCCACCGCCTACCCGGAACTCGACCGGCCGATCGCGGACGACTTCTCCTCGTCAGTGGTGGTGGACATCCCGTTCGGGCTGCGCGGCGGGATCCCGCTGTACGGGTCCGGAGTCAACGCGCGATCCCTGCTCATGGCCACCGCGGACGGCCACCCGCGGGCGATCTCGTACACCTCGTGGGTGCCCCGGCACACCACCGCGGGCATCC
>Ga0157379_10003500_pt1 | contig 13306 bp, 3 predicted proteins | sample S25metaG_FD_121802 | JGI IMG/M metagenome (GOLD analysis project Ga0157379, IMG submission 121802) | Switchgrass rhizosphere microbial communities from Kellogg Biological Station, Michigan, USA - S2-5 metaG | ecosystem: Host-associated > Plants > Roots > Rhizosphere > Soil | place: USA: Michigan... | reverse complement strand
GTTTGATTCATCCGTGTTATATAATGATCCTGCGTTAGAACCAAGAAGTAAGTTTCCATTACCATCTACAAGGTTTGAGCCCGCAGAATCACCAACTGCAGTATTTGAGGCCCCTGTGGTAAGGTTGCCTAGAGCGCCGTGCCCTATACCCGTATTGGCATTACCACTTAATATAGAAGACAAGGAACCTGCACCACATCCTGTGCAGTTAGCTGCAGACGTTGTGATTGCACTCGGATTTCCTGCAAAACCACCTATAAACATATTTGCGTTGCCTGGTGTAAGATTATGCAATACCGTTTCACCAGCAATAAGAATTTGCCCATTAGTCGATGATCCAATAGGCAATGAAAGAAAATTAAAGCTTTGAACTATAGTTGTGCTTGTACTATCAAACACACTACCCGATATGCCACCACTCAAGGCAATTGATCCCGATTGAGCAGTCCCAACATCTCCAGTCACATCATCTACAGCACCATATAGGTTCTGTGTGGCAGCGAGCATAAAAATCCCAATGCTGAATACTGACACATTACGATAATTCTGAGTCATAGAGATTCCTTTTTTCTGAAATATGAAAATAATTATCAATACCGGATTACACTAAATTAAAAATTTTGAGAAAGACAAGTCTCCAAAAAAAAAGAACCTGAAAGTAATTACCTTCAGGTTCTTTTTTATATGACTACCTATTAATTATCTATTTCCGCTTTCCTGTTGCTATATTGAGTTACTCTTGTTTGCAATGCAACCGTCGCACATAACAAGGAATCAAGTGCGCTAGCATGATTACTGACAATGGTATTTTGCGCGGATAGTTGCTGCTGATGCTTTTGAAGTTCTTCAATAGTAAAAGCATGTAGTGAGTTATATGCCACGTTTTCTGGTTGGTTATCCGCATTAAAAATAACTAAATTTGGCGCTATAAGATTCACGTCTTCAGCAATAAATCCTGGAATGTCATGCCCGTCGCCACATCCTTCTTTTGTATCATAGAAAACCGGATTAAGTTGATAGATTATTTCTGATCCAGAATTAATAGGTCGGATATTGGTTTTATACCGTTCACTTGAAGTGAATCCAAAGAGTTTGTGCGATGATGCATTGTAGTGTATTGGTGTTCCTGCAACGGTCGATGTGGAAGGATTCAACCAGCGCGGTGCATTTGTGATCCCGGTATTAACCTGATCAAATCTGATCACTGGCGTACCATCAACACCCACAATATCTAACTTAGCCGCTGGAGCAGCCTTACCAATACCAACTTTCACTGCGGTAGCAGCAGTATTTCCAAGCAAAATACCATCCACTAGTGCGATGGTTGCACCATTACCAATGGCAACAGAACGTGCACCACCTGAGGTTGAAGCTCCCGGAAACGTTCCATCCGATCCACCAATCGCAATAGTGCTTGCTCCCAACGTGTTTGCGCCTCGCTGTGCTCCATTTGCACTTCCAATAGAAATATTATTATTGGATGCCCCCACTGGACCAAGACCACCTGCTGCAGATGCACTTCCAAGAACAATTGTCCCAATGACGTTAGAAGTGCCTGCCGTGTTGGCATTAAGACCGATAGCAATACTTCTCACTCCACCAGCCGAGGGACCCGGAGTGATCCCATCTGAACCACCAATAGCGATGGACGATGTGTTTCCAGCATTCGCAGCTCTCTGTGCATTTCGCGCGCTACCAATACAAATCGCGGTTCTTTCAACCGTATTTGGCCCGAGGCCACCCGCGGTGCCCGAAGCACTTCCAATAAGAATACTTGAATTGGATTGACAAATCGGGGCAACGCCTATGGCAATACTTCGAGCGCCTCCCGCTTGAGCGCCGGGAAAAACGCCATCTGATCCGCCAATGCTGAGTGCAGTAGTCCCTAAAGCAGATGCTCCTCTTTGTGTTCCATTTGCACTACCGATAGCAATCGAATTGGCCGTTCCAGGGGTTGGTGCAAGACCACCTGCAACACCCGAGGCACTGCCAACTGCTATACTTGTCGCAACGGTTGTCGTTGCGTTCAGACCAAGAGCAATGCTGCGGTCACCTGTTGATATTGCACCAGAAAATACTGGTCCAGCACCACCAATAGAAATGGAAGAAATCCCACTTGCTAGAGCACCTGCGTTTGCACCATTTGCACCACCGATGGCAATAGCATTTGTGTTGCTTGCAAGAGGACCAACTCCGCCGCTAATTCCCGATGCGCTACCCATGGCGATACTCAAAGCAGAGCTTGAGCTGGCATTAACACCGAGAGCAATACTTTGATCACCAGCCGCTGAAGCCCCGGCAAAAGTTCCACCCGATCCCCCAATGGCCACTGCTGCTATTCCAGAAGCAAATGCTCCTGCATTGGTGCCGCTCGCGCTTCCCACCGCAATAGCATTAAGAGCGCTTGCTGTTGGAGCAGCGCCACTGCCTGCAGAATCTGCACTTCCTAGCACAACAGTTCGCGCGGCAGAAGTATTTGCACCATCACCAATAGTGATACTATCTGTACCGATTGCTTGGGCTGCATTGCCGATAGCAATAGTATTATTTTGTGTGGTTAATGCGCTGTTGGCAGTTGTACCAATACTAATATTATCTGTGCCAGTCACGCCCGAGTTGACAGCACCGCTACCTGCAAATAAATTGCGGGTACCAAATTCATACACATTCACCCGAGTTGCACCAGTGCCACCAAGTTTGAGAATGCCTTGAGTGCCACCAGCATCTGCTACGGGAAGAACAACATTACCGTTAACAGTTAATGCTTCACCTGCTGTGGGCGTTAGGACAGTAACAGCACCATTTTGATCAATGGTAACGCGGGGATTACAACCATTAGTTGCCAACACCAATGATGTTGCATCGTTAGTACCAATGGTGAGTGGCCCTGCCTGGCATCCATTCATAATAAAACCGTCAGTTGATATCAACACCTCTCGAACAACACCACTCGTATCAATAGTGAGGAAAGAATCTGCGGGCGTTGATGCTGGATTGCCAATCAGTGTTAAGGCTGGTGCAATCCCAGTGCCATTACCGGTGGCCACAATTGCTGACGCACCTGCATTGCCAGTCACACTCAGCGCCGCTCCCGAAGTTGGCGCTGCAAGCACCGTTCCGCCTTCATTGTTAACGCGCAGGTTTTGTGTCACGCCGCCATCAACGCTGACATAAAGACCGTTATCCCCTGGGATTGTGCTCGTACAAATACGAGCTTTTTCAACCAGAGCATCATCAACAAAAATGATACATCCTTCTTGCGGTGCACCTACAACTTCGAGAAATCCAGGAAAGATAGGAGAGATTGTAGCATGCAAAGTTCCTACGACGGTTAAATCACCGGCAACTAATTCATTACCGCTAACCGTCAAGTTACCATCTACAAACTCATTATTATTAACAGTCAAATCACCCTTTATTATTTCATTACCATCAACCGTTAGATCACCGTTGATAGTTGCGTCACATTTAACCTTCAAATTGACTGTTCGTATCTTATAAACATCTAGTGCACGAAATGTCAGACAGCTAAAACCTCGCACAATTGAAGGATCAACATTGTCATCTTCTATTGAATCAACAATGAGATCCACGGAGCCAGTTTCTAATTTTGCGAGATACTCTTCGAGATTGTGGAGTAACTGCGCGGCATCTTCTTGCGAAATTTCCATCCGATTACTCGAAAGATATTCAGACGCTTCATATAATGCTGCATCAATAAGATCAAAAGACGCAATTGTTTTACCCTGCGCAATCTGACTGCATACAGCAGTCAGATATTGGCAAGAACAATCTTGTGCCACCATGTGTTTCTGTATGTAGGGTAGATCGTGAATAGCGGAACAGACCTCTGGTCCAAAATAAACATACCGTTCACCATGACCGATAATTGCATCGATTTCTTCTTGGCTCAGAATGATAACCTGTTGAGGTGCATCGATAGATTCCTGCTCGAATTCTGCATGCAGTGCAGAACTAAATATGACAAGCAATAACCATAATGTATTCTTCATGTGTTTTCTCCTGAATCTATATGGTTATACACTTGCTTCTAACTGAGACATTGTTGCTTGTAGCTGCCCAATCGTTACTAACAATGAATCAATCACACTACCTTGAGCAGCAATGATGACATTTTGTGATTCAAGAAGTTGTTGATGGCCTTGTAGTTCTTTGATTGCCAGAGCATGGAACGAGTTGTATGCCACGTTTTCTGGTTGATGATCACAATTGAAGATAACTAAGTTTGGTGCTATGAGATTCACCTCTTCTGCAATAAATCCTGGAATATCGTGACCCACTCCAAATCCTTCTTTTGGATCATAAAGCACTGGATTGAGTTGATAGATTATTTCTGATTCAGTAGTGATAGGTCGGATATTTGTTTTATAGCGTTCACTTGAAGTGAATCCAAAAAGTTGATTGGATGCATTATAATGTATCGGTGTTCCTGCAACAGCTGATGTGGAAGGATTGAGCCAGATTGGAGAATTGACTGTTGAGGTCGTAACCTGATCAAATCTAATAACTGGCGTATTGTTAACACCAACAATATCCAATTTAGCGATTGGAGCCGCTATACCAATACCAACCTTAACTGTTGTTCGGGTCGCATCGCCAAGCAAGATAGCATCATCTTGGGCTGTACTTGCGCTAACCCCAATTGCAACGCTTCGAGCGCCCGATGCTGAACTTGCATTTCCAATAGCCACTGAAGCGATACCAGTTGCAGAAGCACCCGCACCCGCACCAGCTGCACCTCCTATAGCGATTGCATTAGCAGCACTTGCAGTAGCCCCCACACTACCCGCAGTCCCTGCACTACCAATCGCAATTGAATTTGCTGCACTTGCAGTTGCATTCACCCCGATGGCAACAGTGCGATCGCCCGATGCAACTGCACCGGAAGTAAAACTTAATACCGCACTTGTCCCATCAGCACCACCAATGGCAACGGAAGATATGCCAGTTGCCATTGCACCTGCACGAGAAAGAAAACCACTACCGATAGCTACCGATCCAATATTGCTTGCTACTGGAGCTGTCCCGCCGGCAAGGCCGGATGCACCTCCGATAGCGATAGTTGCAGCATTACTCGCTGTGGCATTAATCCCTAAAGCGATACTTCGATCGCCTGTTGCTTGAGCTCCGGCAAATAGAGCCGTATCTGCACTACCAACAGCTATGGCAGCAATACCACTTGCTACAGCACCTGCATTGGCGCCATTTGCACTACCAATGGCAATCGCATTGGTATTGTTTGCAATAGGACCAGATCCGCCCGCAGTACCTGATGCACTACCCAGAGTGATGCTCAAGCTAGAACTTGAAACTGCATCAAGACCAATGGCAACACTGCGATCACCTAGGGCTTGTGCGCCAGAAAATACAGGTCCAGCACCACCAATAGCAACGGCAGAAATACCAGTGGCTGCAGCACCTGCATTGGCGCCATTTGCACTACCAATGGCAATAGCATTACTGTTATTTGCAACAGGGGCATTACCACCCACTGTGCCTGATGCACTACCAAGCGCGATACTCACCGCAGAACTTGATGTTGCATCAACACCAACCGCTATACTACGATCGCCTGTTGCAGCAGCACCAGTGAAAGTGCCATCAGAGCCGCCAATACTTATGGAAGATACCCCAGTTGCAGACGCGCCCGCATTAGCGCCGCTTGCATTACCAATTGCAATTGCATTAAGGGCACTGGCTGTTGGAGCAGCGCCGGCACCCGCAGAATCCGTGCTTCCCAGAACAATAGTTCGCGCAGCAGAAGTATTTGCACCATTACCTATAGTGATACTATCAGTAGCCGTTGCTTGGGCTGCATTGCCAATGGCAATAGTATTATTTTGTGTAGTTAATGCGCTGTTGGCAGTTGTACCAATACTAATATTATCTGCACCGGTCACACTTGAATTGACTGCACCACTACCTGCAAATAAATTGCGTGTACCAAATTCATACACACCAGTGTCACCGAGTTTTAGAATACCTTGTGTTTCTGCACCATTTGCTGCTGGAAGAACAACGTTACCATCAACGGTTAACGCTTCTCCTGCGGCAGGCATTAGAATGGAAACTGCGCCATCTGGATCAATAGTAACGCGGGGAGTGCAACCATCTGTTGCCAGCGTTAATGCTGTTGCATCGCTCGTACCAATTGTGATTGGTCCTGCCTGGCATCCATTCATAATAAAACTGAAAGTTGATATCATCCCTTCGCGAACAACACCAGTAGCATCAATAGTGAGGAAAGAGTCTGTGGGTGTTGATGCTGGATTGCCAATTAATGTTAAAGCTGGTGCAGCTACTGTGCCATTCCCGGTGGCCACAATTGCTGACACGCCTGCATTACCAGTCACACTCAATGTTGCACCAGATGTTGGCGCTGCAAGAACGGTTCCACCTTCATTGTTAACGCGTAGATTCTGTGTCGCGCCACCATCAACGCTCACAAAAAGACCATTATCACCTGGAATTGTGCTCGTACAAATACGTGCTTTTTCAACCATAGCATCATCAACAAAAATGATGCATCCTTGTTGCGGTGCACCTACAACTTCGATAAACCCGGGAAAAATAGGAGAGATTGTAGCATGCAAAGTTCCTGTGACAGTTAAATCACCGATTACCAATTCATTACCGCTAACCGTCAAGTTGCCGTCTACAAACTCATTAGTATTGACAGTTAAATCACCCTTTATTATTTCATTACCACCAACCGTTAAATCACCGTTGATAGTTGCATCACATTCAACCTCTAAATAGGATGCCGTTAAGTTGCACACAGTTAATGTCGGGAATGTTGTACATGGACAGTTACTTCGCACCATTGAAGTATCAACATTGTTATCTGTTGAACCAACAACGAGATCCACCATACCTGTTTCTAATTTTTCATAATATTCTTCGAGATTACGGAATAACTGCGCTGCGTTTTCTTGCGTCATTCCTATCTGATTGCTCGCGAGATATTCAGCTGCTTCATATAATGCGGCATCAACAAGATCAAATGACGCTGTTGTTTTACCTTGCGTAATCTGATTGCATAGTGCGGTCAGATACTGGCAAGGAAGATTATCTGTCATCATGTGTCGATGAATACAAGGCAGATCGCGAATAGCCGAGCACACTTCTGGCCCAAAATAAACATATAATTCATTGCGACCCAGGATTGCATCAATTTCATCTTGGCTCAGAACCACTACTTGTTGAGAAATCTGTGTTGGTTCATTATCTAACCCCGCAAATACCGTGGCGCTCATCATTAGTAACGAAAACCATATTCTATTCTTCATCTCCACTCTCCCAAATTAAGATTTTCAGCTCTATGCTTTTTTTAATTCCTGAATAAAAAATAATCAGGCACCGAGGGAGCATAAATTTTTATGTCCAACAGATGCTAGATTTTTTTAGATTTTTTTTAATGGGCCCCTATGGAAGCTGTTTCTCGATTACAAAGTTTCAAAAAGACAGACCTACAAAAAGAAAGAACCTGAAAGTCAGATGTCATAACTTTCAGGTTCAAATATCGATTGATGCCTACCTTGCTAACTCTCTATTTTTCCTTTAAGAGTTGTATTGATTTATTCTTGCTTGCAAGTCCGCTATCGTAACAAGCAATGAATCAATAATGCTTGTCTGTAATGTCAATTGCTGCTGATGTTTTTGAAGTTCTTCAATAGCAAAAGCATGCAGCGAGTTATATGCCACGTTTTCTGGCTGGTTATCTTCATTAAAAATAACTAAATTTGGCGCTATGAGATTCACTTCTTCAGCAATAAATCCTGAAATATTGGAGCCTTCTCCATATCCTTCTTTTGGATCATAGAGCACCGGATTGAGTTGATAGATTATTTCTGATTCAGAACTAATGGGTCTAATATTAGTTTTATACCGTTCACTTGAAGTGAAGCCAAAAAGTTGATGCGATACCGATGCATTATAATGTATCGGGGTTCCAGCAACAGCCGACGTGGAAGGATTCAACCAACGCGGTGCATTTACGATTCCAGTATTAACCTGATTAAATCTCAAAACTGGTGTGCCATTAACACCCACAATATCCAATTTCGCTTGTGGCGCAGCTATACCAATTCCAACCCTAACGGCTGTTGCACTTGCATTGCCAAGTACAATATTATCAATTGCTGTTCCAGAAACTGCACCACTACCAATGGCAGCACACCGTGCAGCACTTGAGGATGAAGCTCCTGGAAATGTTCCATCCGATCCACCAATCGCAATGACACTCGCTCCAGAGGTGTTTGCGCCCGCTTGCGCCCCATTTGCACTTCCAATAGAAATATTATTATTGGATGCCCCCACTGGACCAAGACCACCAGCTGCAGATGCACTTCCAAGAACAATTGTCGCAATGACGTTAGAAGTGCCTGCCGTGTTGGCATTAAGACCAATAGCAATACTTCTCACTCCACCTGCCGAGGGTCCCGGAGTGGTCCCATCTGAACCACCAATAGCGATGGACGATACGTTTCCAGGATCTGCACCTTTCTGTGCATTTCGTGCGCTACCAATAGCAATAGCCGTTCTTTCAACGGCAACCGGCGCAATACCACCTGCAACACCCGAAGCACTTCCAATAAGAATACTTGACGATGGTCCTGCAACTGGATCAACTCCAATTGAAATGGTTCGAGATCCTCCCGCTTGAGCACCGGGAAAAACGCCATCCGATCCGCCAATGCTGAGTGCAGTAGTCCCCAAAGCAGATGCTCCTCTTTGCGCACCATTCGCACTGCCGATAGCAATTGAATTGGCCGTTCCCGGGGTTGGCGCAAGACCACCCGCAACACCCGAAGCACTGCCAACTGCTATACTTGTCGCAACGGTGGTCGTTGCATTCAGACCAAGGGCAATACTGCGATCACTTGTTACTTTTGCACCAGCAAATACTGGCCCAGCACCACCTATAGAAATGGAAGCAATCCCACTTGCTGAAGCACCTATGTTTGCGCCGCTTGCACCGCCGATGGCAATAGCATTAGTATTATTTGCTATGGGGGCAGTTCCACCTGCTGTGTCCGAAGCACTGCCCAGCGCAATGCTGAGAGTACCGCTAGAGATTGCATCAAGACCAATAGCAACGCTGCGATCACCTGTTGCTTGCGCACCAGTAAATCCAGCACCATCCGCACCGCCTATAGCTATGGCAGAGATACCGGTTGCTGCAGCACCTGCATTGGCACCGCTTGCACTTCCCATTGCAATTGCATTGGTAACGCTCGCTATTGGAGCAGTGCCACCCCCCACAGAATCTGCACTTCCTAGAACAATAGTTCGCGCAGCAGAAGTATTTGTAGCATTGCCAATCGTGATACTGTCAGTAGCTGTTGCTTGGGAAGCGTTACCGATGGCGATAGTATTATTTTGTGTAGTGAGTGCACTGTTAGCCGTTCTACCAATGCTAATATTACCTGCACCTGTCACGCTTGAATTAACGGCCCCACTACCTGCAAATAAATTACTAGTTCCAAATTCATACACATTCACACGAGTTGCGCTGGTGCCACCAAGCTTTAGAATACCTTGAGTTCCGCCAGCATTTGCTGCCGGAAGGACCATATTACCATTAACGGTTAATGCTTCGCCTGCGGTGGGCATTATAACGGTAACAGCACCATTTGAATCGATAACAACGCGAGAAGTGCAAGCGTTGGTTGCCAACGTAAATGAGGTTGCATCACTCGTGCCAATAGTGAGTGGCCCTGGCTCGCAACCGCTATAAATAAAGCTGTCTACCGCTATTGTAGACGTTCTGACAACACCCGCAGTATCAATAGTGAGTAAAAAATCAGTTGGATTTGCTGCTGGATTGCCAATCAATGTTAATGCCGGCGCCGCCGCAGTGCCAGTACCAGTTGCTATAATCGCGGAAGCTCCTGCATTGCCGGTCACAGTAAGCGCGGCGCCCGAAGTTGGCGCAGCAAGAACCGTTCCACCTTCATTATTAACGCGTAGGTTTTGTGTGGCGCCTCCATCAACGCTGACATAAAGACCCTTATCACCCGGGATTGCGCTCGTACAAATACGCGCTTTTTCAACCAAAGCATCATCAACAAAAATGATGCATCCCTGCTGGGGAGCACCTGTAATCACGAGTGAACCGGTAAAAACAGGAGAGATTGCAACATGCAAAGTGCCTGTGACGGTTAAATCACCAAATATAAGTTCAGTTCCGGTTATTAAATTACCGAGCACTACTTCACTGCCAGTAACAGTTAAATCACCCTGTATTATTTCACTACCATCAACCGTTAGATTCCCAGCAATAGTTGCATTACGTTTTACATTCAAACACGTTGTGGATAATGTGCCCACGCATGCTGCAAAGAAAGACGCACACCCACCACTTCGTAGAGTTGTAGTATCGCCATCTTCCTCGCCTGCGCGCGTGACAACCAGATCCACCATGCCCGCTTCCAATTTTGCATAATAATCTTCGAGATTTCGGAATAATTGCGCGGCATCTTCTTGCGCAATTCCCAGCCGATTACTCGAAAGATATTCAGCCGCTTCATATAATGCCGCATCAACAAGATCGAACTGCGCGGTTGTTTTTCCCTGCGCAATACGATCGCAAATTTCTGTTAGATATCGGCATGGAAGATCATGCACAACAATGCGTTTGTGAATGTAGGGCAAATCAGAAACGGCCGAACAGACTTCTGGCCCAAAATAAACATATAATTCATCGCGCCTTGAGATGGCATCGATTTCTTCTTGGCTCAAAATGACAACCTGTTGAGCCGCATCAATGGATCCCCGCTCAAATTGCGCATAGAACGTAGCACCAAATACGACAAGCAATAACCATAGTATATTCTTCATGTACTTTCTCCTGAATCTATATGATTATGCGCTTGCTTCTAACTGGAACATTGTTGTTTGCAGTTGCCCAATCGTTACTAACAATGAATCAATCACACTGCTTTGTGATTCAATCACTTGTTGATGTTTTTGGATTTCTTTGATTGCCAGAGCATGCAGCGAGTTATATGCCACGTTTTCTGGTTGATTATCACCATTGAGTATGGCTAAATTTGGCGCTATGACATTCACCTCTTCGGCAATAAATCCTGGAATATCGTGACCTACCCCAAATCCTTCTTTTGGATCATAAAGCACTGGATTGAGTTGATAGATTATTTCTGATTCGGTAGTGATGGGTCGAATATTTGTTTTATACCGCTCACTTGAAGTGAATCCAAAAAACTGATTAGAACCGTTGTAATGGATTGGAGTACCCGCAACGGCTGATGTGGAAGGATTGAGCCAGATTGGAGCATTAACTGTTGAGGTGGTAACCTGATCAAATCTAATAACTGGCGTATTAGCAACACCAACAATATCCAATTTCGCGACTGGAGCCGCAATACCAATACCAACCCTAACTGTTGTTCGGGTCGCATCGCCAAGCAAGATAGCATCATCTTGGGCTGTGATTGCGCCACTCCCAATGGCAACGCTTCGAGCACCCGATGCTGAACTTGCATTTCCAATAGCCACGGAAGCCACACCAGTTGCAGAAGCACCCGCACCCGCACCAGCTGCACCTCCTATGGCGATTGCATTGGCAGCACTTGCAGTAGCCCCCACACTACCCGCAGTCCCTGCACTACCAATCGCAATTGAATTTGCTGCACTTGCTGTTGCATTCACCCCAATGGCAACAGTGCGATCGCCCGATGCAACGGCACCAGCTGTAACACTTAATACCGCACTTGTCCCATCAGCACCGCCAATGGCAACGGAAGATATGCCGGTTGCCATCGCACCTGCACGAGAAAGAAAACCGCTACCAATAGCTACCGATCCAATATTGCTTGCTATTGGAGCTGTCCCGCCGGCAATGCCTGATGAACCTCCGATAGCGATGGTTGCGGCATTGCTCGCAGTTGCATTAATACCCAACGCAATACTTCGATCACCTGTTGCTTGAGCTCCGGCAAATAGAGCCGTGTCGGCACTACCAACAGCAATGGCAGCAATACCACTTGCTTTTGCGCCTGCAAACGCACCATTTCCACTACCGATGGCAATCGCATTGGTATTGCTTGCGATAGGGCCGAATCCGCCCGCGGTCCCCGATGCACTGCCTAGAGTGATGCTCAAGGTGGAACTTGAAACTGCATCATGACCAACGGCAACACTACGATCACCTGTTGCTTGCGCACCAGGGAATAGAAGTCCAGCGGCACCAATTGCAATTGCGGAAATACCAGTTGCGACAGCACCTGCGTTTGCACCGTTTGCACTACCAATAGCAATAGCATTAGTGTTGCTTGCAATAGGACCAGATCCGCCCGCGGTACCCGATGCACTGCCTAAAGTGATGCTTGAGGAGGAACTTGAAACTGCATCAACACCAATTGCAATGCTGCGATTACCTGTTGCCTGCGCACCAGGAAATGTAGCACCATCCGCGCCGCCTATAGCTATGGCAGAGATACTGGTTGCTGCAGCACCTGCATTGGCACCGTTTGCACTACCAATAGCAATAGCATTAAGACCTGTTGCTGTTGGCGCAGCGCCACCGCCTGCAGAATCGGCACTTCCTAGAACAATAGTTCGCGCAGTAGACGTATTTGCACTATCACCAATGGCGATACTATCTGTGCCAGTTGCTTGGGCTGCATTGCCGATAGCAATAGTATTATTTTGTGTGGTTAATGCGCTGTTGGCAGTTGTGCCAATGCTAATATTATCTGCGCCGGTCACGCCCGAATTGACTGCACCACTACCGGCAAATAAATTGCGAGTACCAAATTCATACACATTCACCCGAGTCGCACCAGTGCCACCGAGTTTGAGAATACCTTGAGTTCCGCCAGCATCTGCTACGGGAAGGACAACATTACCGTTAACAGTTAATGCTTCACCTGCTGTGGGCGTTAAAACGGTGACAGCACCATTTTGATCAATAGTAATCCGGGGAGTACAACCATTAGTTGCCAACGCTAATGATGTTGCATCGCTCGTACCAATAGCGATTGGTCCCGGTTGGCACCCATTCACAATAAAACTAGCAGTTGATATCGATTCTCGAACAACGCCACCTGCATCAATAGTGAGGAAAGAATCTATGGGCGTTGATGCTGGATTGCCAATCAATGTTAATGCTGGAGCTACACTGGTACCATTACCGGTAGCCACAATTGCTGACGCGCCTGCATTGCCAGTCACACTCAGCGCCGCTCCCGAAGTTGGCGCTGCAAGCACCGTTCCGCCTTCATTGTTAACGCGCAGGTTTTGTGTCACACCACCATCAACG
>Ga0157379_10003495_pt1 | contig 13314 bp, 12 predicted proteins | sample S25metaG_FD_121802 | JGI IMG/M metagenome (GOLD analysis project Ga0157379, IMG submission 121802) | Switchgrass rhizosphere microbial communities from Kellogg Biological Station, Michigan, USA - S2-5 metaG | ecosystem: Host-associated > Plants > Roots > Rhizosphere > Soil | place: USA... | reverse complement strand
CTCGAGCGCCGGCTGCGGGCCGACAGCGACACGCGCCCGCTCGTCGTGCTCGATCCGCGCGGCGCCGCGCAGGAGGAGGATCTCGACGCCGCCGTGCGCGCCGCGGCCTCGCTGGCCGTGCATCTCGCGCGCGAGGGCGGGTGCGCCCTGCTCATCCCCGGCGACCGGCGGCCGGCGTCGCTGGATCCCGGACTGGCCGGCTGGTCGCACGTGCACGCGCGCCTCGCGCTCGTCGACGGCGCGTCGCCGCCCGCGCTCTCCGGCGTCGCGGCGCGTCGCGGTCCCATCCTGTACGTGTCGGCCCGGCGGGTCACCCGCCCGCCGCGGGTGCTGGCCCATGCGCCCGGCGGCGGGCGCCTGCTGGTCGTGCCGGGGGCGATCGCGGGCCGCGCCGCCGCCTTCACGGTCGCCGGCTGCACGGGCTACGAGCTGTCCGAGGCGCGGCGGATGGCGGGGGTCGCGTGACGTCGCTGTCGGCACCCGCGCCGCGGCTGGCCACGAGCAGCGGGGTCCGGCCCGTCGCCGGCCGCCTGGGCCTGCGCGTCAAGGCGTTCCTGGCCCTCGGCCTCTACGGGGCCACGCACTGGGCCCGGATCGTCCGGCCCTCCGCGCAGGGCGACCTGCTGCTGATGCTCGTGATCGCACTGGCCGCCGGGCTGCTGTCCCGGGCGCTCCTGAGCCGCCCGGCCGGCGCACCGCGCGTCGCCGGCCTCGTCGCGCTCGGGTTCGTCACCTTCGGCCTGCTGCTCCTGGCCACGGGCGTGCCGCTGTGGATCCTGCGTCCTGACCACTGGGATGAGCTCGTCGGGCACCTCGGCGACGCGCTCACGGCCCTGCCGGCGCTGCGCATGCCCTACCGCGGCTTTGACGACTGGGTGCGCGCCGTCCTCGAGCTGGGCGGAGGCCTGCTGCTCGCCGCCGCCGCCGTGCTGCTGCTGGCCCCGCGGGCCCGGACCTTCGGCGCCGCGGTGTGCCTCGGGACGCTCTACGCCACCGCGATCATCGAGCACACCCCGACGCATCCCTACCTCGACGGCGCGGTGTTCGCCCTGCTGCTGGGGTTCGTGCTGTGGGGCGACCGGCTCGACGAGCGTGAGCGGCCGCTGGCGATCGGGTTCGGGCTGCTGGTCGTGCTCGCCGCGGTGATCCTGGCGCCGCGGCTGGACTCCGGCCGGCCCTGGATCGACTACGAGAAGATCGCCGAGTCGCTGCAGGGCGGCAAGTCCGACACCTTCGTCTGGAACCACCACTACGGGCCGATCACCTGGTCGCGCGACGGTCTCGAGCTCGCGCGCTCCCAGACGAAGGGCGACCTGTACCTGAAGACCGCCAACCTGGAGGACTTCGACGGCCGCGAATGGATCCAGGACCGCAGCGGCTTCGCCAACGACGACGACAGCCAGGACCTGGCCGGGCGCCATCCCGAGTGGCAGCAGACCATCCACGTGTCGATCAAGGGCCTGAAGTCGCGTCAGTTCCTCGGCGCGGGCAGCACCCTGCGCATCTTCAACGCCAGCCGTCAGCCCGTCGAGGTCACGCCCGACGTCTTCAACAGCGCGACCAAGCCGCTCAAGCGCGGCGACGGCTACGACGCGACGGTCTACTACCCGCGCCCCAGCACCGCGCAGATGAACGAGGCCGGCGCGGGGTACTCGTACGCGGTGGTCCGCGGGGACCTCGGCCTCGAGATCCCGGCCCGCGGCCCGGGTGCGACGCCGCTGCGGGTCGCGTTCGCGCCCTGGCAGAGCGGCCGGGGCACGTTCGCCCGCCGCGCCACCGGCTTCGAGCCGGTCGATGCCGACGCGGCGCTGCGGTCCTCGCCCTACGCCCGCACCTACGCGCTGGCGCAGCTGCTGGCCAGTGGCGCCCAGAGCCCGTACGACTACGTGCGCAAGGTGATCGCGCGCGTGCAGCGCGACGCGCGCTACTCCGAGACGCCGCCTGCGCCGAAGCGCGGAGTCGAGCCGCTCGAGGCCTTCCTGTTCGACGACCACGCCGGCTACTGCCAGTACTTCGCGGGCGCGACCGCGCTGCTGCTGCGCATGGGCGGCGTGCCGGCCCGCGTCGTCGCCGGCTTCGCGCCCGGCTCACGCGACGGCAAGGACCACGTCGTGCGCGACCTCGACGCCCACAGCTGGGTGGAGGTGTACTTCCCCGACATCGGCTGGGTGACCTTCGATCCGACGCCCGGGGACTCGCCCGCCCGCTCGCAGATCACCGACCGCATCGAGCGGTCGTCGTCGATCACGAGCGCCATCCCGAACCTCGGCGCGGTCGGCGAGCGCACCGCGGGGCCGACGCCCGAAGCGCCCGCCTCGACGGCGGCCGCCGCCGAGAGCGACTCGACGCCGTGGGTCGTGGCCGGGGCCGTCGTGCTGGCGGTCCTGCTGGCGTGGGCGGCGGTGTGGATCGCCCGCCGCCGGCAGCTGGCCCGTAGCGAGGATCCCGAGGTCGAGGAGCTGCGCCTCGCGCTGATCCGCACCGGCCGACCGGCGGCCGACTCCCTGACCCTGCACCGTCTCGAGTATCTCCTCGGCAGCAACCCCGGGGCGCTCGGCTACCTCGAGGCGCTGCGCCTGGCGCGCTACGGACGCGGGGCCGCCCCGCCGACCCCGCACCAGCGCCGCGCGCTGCGCCAGGCCCTCGGCGCCGGCCTCGGACTGCGCGTGCGGTTGCTCGCGCTCTGGGCCCTGCCGCCGCGTCCGCGCGAGGTCCTCGACGCGTTGAGGCCTCGTCGGCGCCGCCCTTACACTGGGTGACCGATGACCGACGCGAGCGCCTACGAGCTGTTCCGTCAAGGCACCGAGCTGCTCGAGAGCGGGGACTGCCACGCCGCGACGATCCCGCTGGCCCGGGCGCGCGAGCTCGCACCGGACAAGGACTCCGTGCGCGAGGCGTACGGCCGCGCGCTGTTCGGCGCGCAGCGCTTCCACGAGGCGGCCGAGGAGTTCGGCGCGGTCGCCGCGCATGCGCCGACCAACGACTACGCCCTGTTCTGCCTCGGACGGTCCCTGCAGCTGCTCGGCCGTCACGCCGAGGCACGGCACCCGCTCGCGCTGGCCTGCAACCTCCAGCCCCACCGCGCGGACTACCGGAAGTATCGCGACCAGAGCCGCCGCCGAGCCGCCTGAGGGCCGTCTCGCCGCGCCTGGTCGCACCGTCGGCCGGAGCCGGTGCGAACTGAGGCCGGGCCGCTCAGCTCAGACCCGGGCGAGCTCGGCGAGCTCGACGAGCGCCGCCAGCAGGCGGTCCAGCTCGGCCGGGGCCACCGCGCGCTCGGGCAGCTCGGCGTGCACGTGGACCTCGCCGGCGGCCGAGTGCGCGTAGCGGGCCAGCACGCCCAGGCGGTTGCGGTGCAGGAGCAGGTGCGGGTCGGACCGGCCCGCCGGCGCGACCCACGCCTGGGCGCGCAGCAGGCCACCGGCCAGGCGCAGCCCGACCTCCAGCGGCCGGCCGCCGACGGGGTCCAGGACGAGGCCCCATTCGCCGTCGGCCACGGCCCGGTAGGGGACGGAAAGGTCCTGCAGGTAGGCCTGCACGACGCGTTGAACCCCGTGCCCGGCCGCGGCCATGGTGCTATCCTCGCAGGACAACTTCCGGGCCGGCGGGCCATCGCCGGTGCAGTACAGGGAGCGGGCGACAGCCCGCTCTTTCATTTGAGAGGGGAGGGTCGATGAGCAGCATGCAGACGGAGATCGAGCACAAGCTCGCAGAGCGCGAGCCCGAGGTCGAGGTGCTGCTCGCAGAGCTCAAGGGAGACACCGTCGAGCTCTACATCGACCATCCCGACGGCGTGACGCTGGACCTGTGCGAGCGGGTCACGCACGCGCTGCCGGAGATCCTCGAGGAGCACGGGCTCACCGTGTCCTCGCCCGGGACGGAGCGCCCGTTGAGCAAGCCGGAGCACTTCCAGCGCTTCATCGGTCGGCGCGCACGCGTCCGCACGCGCGAGGCCCACGACGGCCACCGGTCGCTCACCGGTGAGCTCGTGGGCGCCTCGCCGACGGAGGTCACCATCGCGGCCGACAGCGGCCTCGTGGCGATCCCCTACGACGCCATCTCCCGATCCAACCTCGTCGAGTCCTAGGAGCATCGAGCGCATGTCCCGCGAGATCCTCGAAGCCATGACCGCGCTGGCGCGCGAGAAGAGCATCTCCCAGGAGAAGCTCATGACCGCGCTGGAAGACGCGCTGTTGTCGGCCTACAAGAAGCTGCCGGGGGCCGCCCGCTACGCGCGCGTCGAGGTCGATCAGGACACGGGCGACTTCGTGGTCATCCGCTACCGGATCCCCAAGGACCTCGAGGCCGAGCTCATCGGTGAGACGATCGAGGAGGAGTCCTACATCGACCCGGAGACGGGCGATCGCGTCGAGCCGCAGGACCCCGAGATCGACCCCGCCAAGTTCGAGCAGTACCGGGATCGCATCGAGGAGATCGACGACACCCCCGAGGACTTCGGCCGCATCGCCGCGCAGACGGCCAAGCAGGTCATCCTGCAGCGCATCCGCGAGGCGGAGCGCGACATGATGTTCGAGGAGTACCGCGACCGCGTCGGCGAGCTGATCACCGGCATCGTCCAGCAGTCGGACTCCCGCTACACGCTCGTGCAGCTGCGCGAGCGCGTCGAGGCCCTGCTGCCCAAGGGCGAGCAGGTCGACGGCGAGCGCTACGACCACGGCCAGCGCGTCAAGGCGGTCATCAAGGAGGTCTCGCCCTCCACGAAGGGACCGTCGATCATCGTCAGCCGCCGCGACGGCGAGCTCATCAAGAAGCTCTTCGAGCTCGAGGTCCCGGAGATCGCCGACGGCCTCGTCGAGATCGCCAACGTCGCGCGCGAGCCCGGCTACCGCTCGAAGATCGCCGTCATCTCCCACGCCGACGGGGTCGATCCGGTCGGGGCGTGCGTCGGCCCCCGCGGCTCGCGCGTGCGCATGGTCGTCTCCGAGCTGCGCGGCGAGAAGATCGACATCATCCCCTACAACGACGAGCCCGCCCGGTTCGTCGCCAAGGCCCTGTCGCCGGCGCGCGTGCGCGAGGTGCTCGTCGAGGACGAGTCCAAGCAGGCCACCGTCATCGTCCCCGACGACCAGCTGAGCCTGGCCATCGGCCGCGAGGGGCAGAACGCCCGCCTGGCCGCGCGGCTCACCGGCTGGCGCATCGACATCAAGTCCGAGTCCGACTTCGCCGCCACGGCGACGCAGCCGGAGGACTTCGATGGTGCCGAGGAGGTCGGCGGCCGCTGCCAGGCCATCAGCGTGCGCGGCCGGCGCTGCCCGAACGAGGCGCTGCCCGGCTCGCCGTTCTGCGGCCTGCCCAAGCACCAGGCGCTGTCGCGCTTCACCACCGCCCAGGTCGCGATCCTCGAGCCGCTCAGCGACCAGGAGATCACCGACCTGTCCGACCCGGACAAGACCTGGGAGGACGTCGAGGCGACCGTCCTGCGCGCCGAGGAGCTCTTCGGCGATCAGGAGGAGCCGGTCCTCGTCGAGGGCGACGACGGCGACGCCGACGAGGGGGAGGACGGCCTCGAGCCGGCCCCCGAGGCGGCCGAGCCCGACGGTGAGCTCGACGCCGAGCCGGTCGAGGCCGAGGCCCAGGAGCCGGCGTCGTAGGCTCTGTACCGCACCGGCGGTGCATCGGCTGCGGGACGATCCGTCCCAAGGCCGAGCTCATCCGCCTGGTTGCGGTCGACGACCGGGTCGTGGCCGACCCTGCGGCGGCACTGCCCGGCCGCGGGGCCTATGTCTGCGGTCCGGCGTGTGCGGAGCGTGCGGTCAGACGCCGCGCCGTGAGCCGTGCCCTGAGGCGCACGGTGGAGATCCCTGAAGAGTTCGTAGAATCGATAGCACTGCATGGCGAAAAAGCGCATCCACGAGATCGCCAAGGAGCAGGGCGTGTCCAGTAAGGACCTGCTCGACAAGCTCCAGGCCGCCGGCGTCGACGTGACGGCCGCCGCCTCCACCGTCGAGGAGGGCGACGCACTGCGCGCGCTCGGCAACGGCGCCGCCTCGGCACCCAAGAAGACTTCCACGGCCCCCGCGGGCCGGGGCCAGCCCGTCCGGGCGGGCGGGGCTCCTCCTGGCCGCGGACAGCCCGTCCGCGCCGGCGGCAGCCAGCCGCCGCAGGGGCGCGGCACGCCTGCCCGTCCTCCCCAGGGCCGTGGTCAGCCCGCGCGCGGCGGTGCCCCCGCCGGCCGCGGCGCGCCGGTGCGGCCGGGCCAGGCGCCCGCTCGCGGTGGCGGCCAGCAGTCCGGCGGCGGCCGTCCCGGTACGCCGCAGCCCGCGCGTGCCGTGCCGCGCCGTCCCGTCCTGGACGACCTTCCCGTCGATCCGCGCCGGCAGATGGGCCGTGGCAGCGCCGGCCCGGCGCGTCAGCAGCCGACCCGCCCGGCGGCGCCGCAGCAGCCCGCGCCCGAGCAGCCGGCCGCCGTCGAGCAGCCCACCGCGCCCGCGGCGCAGCAGCCGCAGGTCCCGGCCCCCGAGGCCCCCACGGCCGCCGCCACCCAGCCGGCGCCGGTCGAGACGCCGGCCGCGCCGGCGCCCGAGGCTGCGCCGGCCGAGCCCGAGGCCCCCGCGCCCGAGGCCCCCGCCGCGCCGGCTCAGCCGACCGCCGAGGCGCCCGCCGCCGAGTCGCCGGCCGCCGCCGCGCAGCCGCCGGCCGACACCCCCGCACCCGCGCAGGCAGAGGCGCCCGCGGCGGCCCAGCCCACCGCCAAGGCGACGCCCGCCGGCCGCCGGCAGCCCGCCCGCAAGGGCGACGCGCCCGCCGGTCCCGTGCCGCACACCCAGGCGCCCGCGCCGGGCACCGGCCCGCGGATCATCTCGGTCCCCGAGCCGCCCAAGCGCCCCAAGCGCGACGAGACCCAGTCCCAGCCGACGGGCACCGGCGGCCGGCCGACCCGCGGCGGGCAGCGCGGCGAGAGCGGCCCCGGCGCCGGCAAGCGCCGCGTCGTGATCGACTCGCAGGCCGCGCGCCGCGGGCCGGGCAGCGGTCCCGGCGGTGGCCCCGGTCCCGCCCCGCAGCGCCCGCCGCGCCGCCGTCGCCGGCGTCGCCGGACGCCGATGCCCGACACGCCCGACGTCCTCGCCGTCGACCAGATGACGCGGATCGACACGGTCCGCATCAACTCGGGCTCGACGGTCAAGGACGTCGCCGAGTACCTGGGCGTGCCGGTCCCCGACGTCATCAAGCAGCTGATGTCGATGGGCGTCCTCGCGACGCTGACCAAGACGCTGGCCGACGACGAGATCGAGCTGATCGCAGACGCGCTCGGCAAGAAGATCGAGATCGTGTCGCTCTCCGACGAGGCCGAGCAGGAGATCGAGTACGACGACGCCGACGAGGACCTCGTGGAGCGCCCGCCGGTCGTGACGATCATGGGTCACGTCGACCACGGCAAGACGTCGCTGTTGGACGCGATGCGCGAGACCGACGTCGCCGCGGGCGAGGCCGGTGGCATCACCCAGCACATCGGCGCCTACCAGGTCCACCACAACGGCAAGGCCATCACCTTCCTGGACACCCCGGGCCACCAGGCGTTCACCGCCATGCGTGCCCGTGGCGCCCGGGTGACGGACATCGCGATCATCGTGGTCGCCGCCGACGACGGCGCGCGCCCGCAGACCGACGAGGCGATCGACCACGCCAACGCGGCCGACGTCCCGATCATCGTGGCCGTCAACAAGATCGACAAGGAGGGCGCGGACCCGACCCGCGTCCGCACCGAGCTCACGCAGCGCGGCCTCCAGCCGTCGGAGTGGGGCGGCGACACCGAGTACGTCGACGTGTCGGCCAAGGCGCGGACGAACCTCGAGGACCTGCTCGACACGATCCTCGTGGTCGCCGAGCTCGAGGAGCTCGAGGCCAACCCGAACGCGGAGGCGTCGGGCGTCGTCATCGAGTCCAAGCTCGACCCGGGCCGCGGCCCGGTCGTCACCGTCCTCATCCAGCGCGGCACGCTGAAGATCGGCGACGCCCTCGTGGCCGGCCCCGAGCCGGGCCGTGTCCGGGCGATGATCGACTACCGCGGCGAGCGCGTGACCGAGGCCGTCCCCGGCGACCCGGTCGAGATCCTCGGCTTCGACGGCGTCCCCGCCGCGGGCGAGTTCGTCCGCGTGGTCGCCAACGACCGCGAGGCCCGTCGCCTGGCCCAGGAGCGCGAGACGCGCGAGAAGGCTGAGTCGCTGGCCCGCCGCTCGGGTCGCAAGATCTCCTTCGAGGACGTGTTCCGGCGCGCCCGCGAGCAGGAGGCCGCCGAGCTGCCGCTCGTCATCAAGGGCGACGTGGCCGGCTCGGTCGAGGCGCTCGAGGACGAGATCGCCCGCCTGCCGCAGGACGAGGTCCGCGTCGACGTGCTGCACAGCGGCGTCGGTGCGATCAACGAGTCCGACGTCATGCTCGCCGCCGCGTCGGAGGCCGTCATCATCGGCTTCAACGTGCGCCCGGTGGGCGACGCCGCCGCGCTGGCCGACCGCCAGGGCGTGGAGATCCGCAACTACTCGGTGATCTACGCCGCGCTCGACGACCTGCGGGCGGCGATGACCGGCCTGCTGGCGCCCGAGATCGTGGAGGACACGATCGGCACCGTCGAGGTCCGTCAGACCTTCCGCGCGTCGCGCATCGGCACCATCGCCGGCTCCTACGTCACCGACGGCATCGTGCGCCGCGGGGCGAAGGTGCGCGTGGTCCGCGATGGGACGGTGGTCGCCGAGACGACGATCGACACGCTGCGGCGCTTCAACGACGACGCGCGCGAGGTCGCGGCGGGCTACGAGTGCGGCATCGTCCTCTCGAACTTCCAGGACATCCGTGAGGGCGACGTGCTCGAGGTCTACGAGACGCGACAGGTGGAGCGCGAGCTCCAGCCGTCGTAGCGTTTCGGCCCTGTCTGGCCACGACCGCGCCTATGTCGCGCTGCTCACGATCGAGCTGCACTTCCCGGACGCGGGGTCGCTCAAGGGCAAGCGCAAGGAGCTCGCGTCCGTCAAGGCCCTGCTGCACCAGCGGCTGGGCCTGGCGGTCGCCGAGGTCGCCCATCACGACCTGTGGCAGCGGTCGACGCTGGCGGGCGCGCTGGTGGGCGGCTCGATGAGCAGGCTCCACGACCAGTGCGACGGCGTTCAGCGGTTCCTGGACGCCCGCTTTCCGCAGGGCGTGCGCATGAATCGTGTCGTGGCGTCGTTCGACGACGTGGAAGGTCTAGGATGAGCGCCGGAGGAGCGCGCATGCGCCGCGTGGACGAAGCCGTCCGCGAGGTTCTCGGCGATGCGGTCTCCCATGATCTCAAGGACCCCCGGGTCGGATTCGTGACAGTCACCGAGGTGAGGACGAGCCCTGACCTGCGCCATGCGCGGGTGTTCGTCAGCGTCTTCGGGACGCAGGACGAGCAGGCGGCGACCCTGGAGGGCCTGCGCTCGGCGCACGGCATCCTGCAGGGCCGCGTGGCCCGCGAGCTGCGGCTGAAGCGCACCCCGGCGCTGGAGTTCGCGTTGGACGACACCGCGGAGCGGGCAGCCCGGCTGGAGGCCCTCATCGAGGACGTCACGGAGGGTTCGGACTGACGATGGACGGCAACGGTGCGCTTCCCGCACGCGAACAGGTGCTGCGCGAGATCCGCGCGGCCGATCGCTTCTGCCTCGTCACCCACGAGCATCCCGACGGCGACGCCCTCGGCTCGCTCGTGGCGATGCACCGCGTCCTGACCGCGCTGGGCAAGGACTCGGTCATGCTCATGGCCGCCGACGAGTTCCCGCTGCCCTACGAGTACCGCTTCTTCGATCTCGAGGGGCTGTCGACCGTCGCGCCGGTGGACCTCGCCGAGCGGACGATCATCTTCCTGGACTGCGGCAACATCGACCGCACGCCGCTGGGCGTGGTCAAGGGCGACGACGCCCACATCCTCAACGTCGACCACCACCACGACAACACCCGGTTCGGCACGGTCAACCTGGTCGACCCCGAGTCGTCGTGCACGGCCGAGATCGTCTGGGACCTCATGCGCGCGCTCGGCGTCGAGCCCGACCAGGAGCTCGCCGAGGCGCTGTACGTCGGCCTGGTCACCGACACCGGCAAGTTCATGTACGAGAACACCGGGACGCGCGCGCACGTCATGGCCGCCGAGCTCATCGAGGCCGGCGTCGACACGCACGCGATCTACCGGCGCCTGTACGAGGACATGCCGTTCGCCAAGCTCCAGCTGCTGGCTCGGGCGCTGGCCAACCTCGAGCGCCACGACGACGGCGCGCTGACCATGGCTCGGCTGTCGCGCGAGGACTTCCGCATGGCCGGGGCCGAGGACAGCTACAGCGAAGGCATCATCGACCACCTGCGCTCCGTCGAGGGCACGAAGGTCGCGGCGCTGGCTCGCGAGGTCGAGGGCGAGGGCGGCCGGTCGCGCAAGAAGGTCTCGCTGCGCTCGACCGACGGCCAGATCGACGTGTCGGCGATCGCGCGCGCCGCCGGCGGGGGAGGGCACCGGCAGGCGGCCGGGTTCTCGACCGAGCTGAGCGACGCGGAGCTCGTCGCGTTCCTGCGCGAGCAGGTCACCGCGCAGTTGCAGCCCGCCTCGACCTGAGGTCGCGCCGCGTGGACGGGGTGCTCCTGGTCGACAAGCCCGCCGGGCCGACGTCGCACGACGTCGTCGCACAGGTGCGGCGCTCGCTGCCGCGCGGGGTCCGCGTCGGCCACGCCGGCACGCTCGACCCGTTCGCGACGGGGCTGCTGCTCGTGCTGCTCGGGCGCGCCACGCGCATCCAGCGGTTCCTGATGGACCAACCCAAGGCCTATGACACGGTCGCGCGGCTGGGGTGGACGTCGACGACGGGCGACCCCGAGGGCGAGCTCGTCCACACCGGGCGCGTGCCGCCCGACCCGCCGGAGCTGCCCACCGGGCGGATCCGCCAGCGGCCGCCGGCCTACAGCGCCGTGAAGATCGGCGGGCGTCGCGCCTATGCGCTCGCCCGCGCCGGCCAGCCGGTCGAGGTGCCCGAGCGCGAGGTCGAGATCCACCGCTTCGAGCAGCGCTGGCGCGACGGCGACCGCGCCGCGTTCGTCGTCGAGTGCTCGTCGGGCACCTACATCCGCTCGCTGATCGCCGACCTGCACGACGCCTACTGCCTGGAGCTGCGCCGCACGGCGATCGGGCCGTTTCGCGTGGACGACGCCTCTGACGAGCCCGTCGGGCTGGCCGAGGCGCTTGCCGCGGTGCTGCCGGTCCTCGTCGTCGACGAGGACACCGCCGCGCGCGCGGGGCACGGCCAGATCGTCGACCTCGGCGCCCAAGGCGACGGCGAGCTCATGCTCGCCGATCCGGGCGGCGCGCCCGTGTGCATCGTCGCCGTCAGCGACGGCCGCGGAAGGCCCCGCGTAGGCTTCCGGGCGTGAAGCTCACGTACCTGCCCGACGTGGAGTCCCGGCCGCGCCGGGTGGCCGTCGGCACCTTCGACGGCGTACACCTCGGGCATCGCGAGGTCATCCGCGGGGCCGACTCGGTCGTGACGTTCGACCCGCATCCGCAGTCGGTCGTCGCCCCGGGGACCGAGCCGCGCCTCCTGACGTCGCTGTCGCGCAAGGCGCAGCTGATCGCCGAGCTCGGGGTCGAGGAGCTCATCATCATCCCCTTCGACCGGGCGCTGGCCGCGCGCGAGGCCGACGACTTCATCGCCCACGTGCTCCTGGAGTCCGTGCAGGCGACCCACGTGAGCGTGGGGGAGAACTTCCGCTTCGGCCACAAGGCGCGGGGCAACGCCCAGCTGCTCGCCGACGACCCGCGGTTCGAGACGCGTGTCGTGCCCTTACTGGAGGTCGACGGCGAGGTCGTGAGCTCGAGCCACATCCGCGGCCTGGTCGCCGGCGGCGCCATCCATTACGCCGACGAGCTGCTCGGCGCGCCGTTCGCGATCATCGGCGAGGTCAGCCACGGCGAGAGGCGCGGCCGGACCCTCGGGTTCCCGACCGCCAATCTCGTCCCCGACCCCGGCCTCGTCCTGCCCGCCCACGGCGTCTACGCCTGCCGCGTGCGCGTGGGCGACGAGTGGCATGCGGCCGCCACGAACGTCGGCGTACGGCCGCAGTTCGTCACCGGCCTGGGCGTCCTGGTCGAGGCGTTCCTCATCGACTGGACCGGCGACCTCTACGGGCAGGAGATCCAGGTGGACTTCCTGCGCCGCCTGCGCGGCGAGCGGCGGTTCGAGAGCGTCGAGGCGCTGGTCGAGCAGATGCACGCCGACGTCGACGAGGCCCGGGCGATCGCGGCGGCTTAGCTGCTGCTAGCCTCCTTCGCCGCACATGAGCACGCTGACCGCCGAACGCAAGCAGGAGATCATCAGCCAGTTCGGGGAGAACGGCCAGGACACCGGGAGCACCCGCGTCCAGGTCGCCCTCCTCACCGCGCGGATCAACGATCTCACCGAGCACCTGCGCACGCATACGAAGGACCACCACAGCCGCCGCGGGCTGCTGATGCTGGTCGGCCGCCGCCGCCGGCTGCTGAACTACCTGGCCAAGAACGATCTCGAGGCCTACCGCGCGCTCATCGCCGAGCTCGGCCTGCGCCGCTAGCGATGGCCATCATCGCCGCGGGGACGCCCGTCCCGGACTTCGTGCTCAAGCGCGCTGACGGCACCCCGTTCACCCAGGACGACCTCAAGGGTGGCGGCACGACCGTGCTGGTCTTCTACCCGTTCGCCTTCAGCCCGGTCTGCACCGACCAGCTCCAGGTCTACGAGGAGGCGCTGCCCGAGCTCACCGAGCGCGGCGTGACGCTCTACGGCGTGTCGACCGACGCCTCGTGGTCGCAGACCGCGTTCAAGGAGAAGCTCGGCGTCTCGATCGAGCAGCTCTCGGACTTCGAGCCCAAGGGCGAGACCGCCAAGAAGTTCGGCGCGTACTTCGAGCCCGCCGGCATGACGAACCGCGCGCTGGTCATCGTCGGCCCCGACGGGGTCGTGCAGTGGTCGCACCTGGCGGACTCTCCGGGCGACCTGCCCGGCGTCAACCTCATCTTCGACGCGCTCGAGCCGTCGGCGGCGTAGCCCGCAGCACCTCCGCCCGGTAGTCGAAGATGGCGGCGATGTCCCGGTGCACGAAGGCGCGCGCCGCCAGCGCGCCGAGCGGCCCGAAGCCGATCGCGTAGCGCACCGTGTCGCGCATCAGGCACGTGTCGTCGTCGCGCGCCTCGAACTCGTGCGTGTGGTGCCAGAGCGCGTAGGGACCGCGCTCCTGATCGTCGATGAAGCGCAGTGGCGGTTCCCAGCTCGCGATGCGCGTGCGCCAGCGCACCGGCACGCCCGAGAGCGAGAGCCGGTAGTCGATCTG
>Ga0157379_10003490_pt1 | contig 13322 bp, 13 predicted proteins | sample S25metaG_FD_121802 | JGI IMG/M metagenome (GOLD analysis project Ga0157379, IMG submission 121802) | Switchgrass rhizosphere microbial communities from Kellogg Biological Station, Michigan, USA - S2-5 metaG | ecosystem: Host-associated > Plants > Roots > Rhizosphere > Soil | place: USA... | reverse complement strand
GGAGACGTCGGAGGCGAAGGGCTACATCCAGGACAAGATGCGGGCGGCGGCGTGGCTCATCAAGAGCATCCACCAGCGGCAGCGCACGCTCTACATGGTCACGCAGTCGATCATCAAATTTCAGCGCGAGTTCTTCGAGCACGGCGTGTCGCACCTCCGTCCGCTCGTTCTGAAGGACGTCGCCAACGACATCGGCATGCACGAGTCGACCGTCAGTCGCGCGACCGCCAACAAGTACGCGCACACGCCGCAGGGCATCTTCGAGCTCAAGTACTTCTTTACCTCGAGCCTGCGCAGCTCCGACGGCGAGGACGTCTCGGCCGAGAGCGTGCGCAAGAAGATCCGCGAGATGATCACCAGCGAGGATCCCAAGCGCCCCTTCAGTGACCAGTGCATCGCCGAGCGGCTCGCCAAGGACAACATCGACATCGCGCGCCGCACGGTGGCGAAGTATCGCGAGCTGATGGGCATCCTGCCGTCGTCGAAGCGCAAGCAGTTCTTCGGGACCTGAGCAGCTCGATCGCTCTTCGATCGTCCCCCGCCGATCGTCCCCCTCCGTCGCCCCGACAATCCGATTTCCGTTGCCTCCGACGGCTGGAGTCTCCTCTCCACTCACGGTCGCAGTGCGACCGAGTTACGCGCAAAGACGCACCGCGCTGAGCGATTTCGCTAGACGGTGGCGTTCGTCGCGTGGCGTACAAGGGGAACGATCGGGTGACGATCGACCCGAGCGTCACCGTGCCGGTCGATGTGAGGTGCCATGCGACGCAGACGTCGTGCGGCACCAACTGCCTCACCGCGAGCGCAACACGTGCTGCGACGTGGCGACCGGCTGCTTCGTGCCGATCGGCGGCGACTGCGCAACGCTCTGTCCGCCCTGACGCGCCCTGCGCCTAAACGACTGGAAGGCTCTTCGCGGGAATCGCGTCAAATGGCGGAAGGCACCGCCGTGCCACGCGGAGGGAGAAAAGGGTACGCGACCTGGCGGATGAAACCGGCGGGAACCGCATCGGGTATGCCGAAGCTGCCCGGCATCCAGTCGGCTGGAAGATGGTACCCTCCGAAGAGTAGGTCGTACACGCAAAAGGCGGACGCGAAGTTCTTGGCCAGGGCGTCGGAGGAAGTCTCGTGATGCCAACGGTGGAAGACCGGACTAACGATGACGCACCGAAGCGGGCCCAACTTCCAGGGCAGGTCGGCATGGGCGAAGCTGTTGTGGAAGAGGCGGAACGAGCTGATCCACACGAAGCACTGAATCGAGAATCCCACCCAGAGAAGAAGGGGCATCGCGGCCAGATAAAACATGATCTCCGCCGGGTGCATCCGATATGTGCTGAGCCAATCGAGGTTGCTGGAGCTGTGGTGGACTGCGTGCACCCGCCACAGAGCACGGTGGAGTAACCGGTGCTGCCAGTAGATCCCCAACTCCCAGGCCGCGAACACCGTCGCAACTTGCAACCATAGCGGCCACGCCGCGACGCCGGACGCAGTGTCACGATCCGAAGTCACCCCTCCCAGATATAGTGCCCCGATCCAGCAGCACTGCGGCCCTCGTGAAGAGACCCTGCGTATAGAAGAACGTGAGGTCTCCCACGAGGGGACGACCATGCAGGCGCCAGCGCCGTCCAGTGACAAGGCCGAGGGTCACGAACACGGCGACCAGACCCCCCAAAGTCGTGCTTTGCCGAAGGAGGTATTCGATACCGAATGTCGCCATGCTCGAGGCGTGCGCTAGGCGCTCTTGAGGCGCATCGGCCCCATGTAGTCGCGCTTGCCGATCGGCACGCCCTTCATCCGCAGGATGTCGTACGCCGTCGTCGCATGGAAGTAGAAATTGGGGAGCGAGAACGACAAGATGAATCCTTCGGCAGTGAACGGTACCTTGAAGTCGCGGATCTGAAAGACGACGTCCTTCCCTTCGAGAGCGTTCAACTCCCCGGGCGTCACCTTCTGCAGCGCCGCCTGCGCGTCGGCGACGAGCTGCTGCAGCTCGCGATAGTCGTACGTCGGCGCCTGCGGCGGCGGTTGGAAGAGGCCCTTCTTCACGCCCTCGATCGCGCCCAGGGAATGGTGCGCCACCGATTGTAGCTGGAAGCGGAACGGCAGCATGTCGGGGAAGAGGCGCGTCTCGACGACCTCGGCGAGGTCGATCTTGTTGGCGGTGCAATGCTCGAGTCCTTTTTCGAGGATGCCGCTGACGGCCGCCAAAGTCTGAAGGTAGTTCGCTACACTGAGATCATAGAGTGCAATTGCCATGGGAAACCTCCCCGCCGACGATTAGCCGCATCGACTCCCGCCGGCAAGCGGCGCGGGCCATGCCTCGTGCCGGGGTGATTGCCGCGCCGTGCCTCGAGACAGTACGCTGGTCTCGAACGCGAGAGTATCGATCGTGGACATTCGCGACGGCTTTCCCGGCGCCATAGGCAACACGCCGCTCATCGAGCTGCGTCGAGCCTCGGAGGCGACCGGTTGCACGATCCTCGGTAAGGCCGAGTTCATGAACCCGGGCGGATCGGTCAAGGATCGCGCCGCGCTCTCGATCATCCGGGCGGCGGAGGACGCGGGTCAGCTGAACCCGGGTGGCCTCATCGTCGAGGGCACCGCCGGCAACACCGGCATCGGGCTCGCGCTGGTCGGCAACGCGCGTGGCTACCGGACCCTGATCGTGATTCCCGAGACCCAGAGCCAGGAGAAGAAGGATACACTGCGCCTCTGCGGTGCGGCGCTGCGCGAGGTGCCGGCCGTGCCGTACCGTGACCCCGGGAACTACGTGCATGTCGCCGCGCGGCTCGCCGGCGAGCTCGCGGCGACCGAGCCCGCGGGCGTCCTCTACGCGAACCAGTGGGACAACCTGGCCAACCGCGATGCCCACTATCGGACGACGGGTCCCGAGATCTGGCGTCAGACCGCGGGCCGGGTCGATGGCTTCGTGTGCGCGATCGGAACCGGCGGCACACTCGCGGGGGTGTGCCGCTATCTCAAAGAGCAGCGGTCGAGCATCGTCGTGGCCGTCGCGGATCCCATGGGCGCTGCGATGTATCAGTACTTCAAACACGGCGAACTGAAGGCGGAAGGCACCTCGATCACCGAGGGCATCGGCCAGGGGAGGGTGACCGGCAACCTGGAAGGCATCGTCGTGGACGACGCCTTCCAGGTCCCGGACGCGGAGGCGCTGCTGGTGTTGTTCGCTTTGCTGAAGGACGAAGGGCTATGCCTCGGCGGCTCCAGTGGGATCAACGTGGCAGGCGCGATCCGGCTCGCTCGCGCGATGGGCCCCGGTCACACGATCGTGACCGTCCTCGCCGACTACGGCACGCGCTATCAATCGAAGCTTTTCAATCCCGCGTTCCTCCGTTCCAAGGGCCTGCCGGTACCGGACTGGCTCGCGTGAGCCTGCGGGGCATGGCCTTCGGTGTTGACTCAGGTCGGCGGGAGCGGCCTTAGTCGCCTCGTGGATGAAGTGAAGCCCCGGCCGGCCATCGAGGCATTCGTGCTCGCGCTCATGGAGGCGACGACGAACCTCGGAGCGGACGGTCGCGACGCGGCGGCGACCCTGCCCGCGAACGAGGCCGGCGAGTGCGCCGGCAGCGACGCACCGGCGGACTGACCGCACCCCGATTCGCGCCCCCCGCGGCGGCGCGTGAATATCTGGGAACGCACGGCTATATTGGGCTTGTTGCGTTCTCGGGGACGCGCCGGACGGAGGTGGATGCATGGAAGTCAGCGTGACGTTTCGGCACATCGAGGCGACGGAGGCGTTGCGGCAGCACGCGGAACGACGGGTGGAGCGGATCGCCAAGTATCTGCATCGGCCGATCGATGCTCACGTGGTGCTCTCGGTCACCAAGCGGCGGCACGCCGCCGAGATCACCCTCAACGCCGACCGCACGACCTTCAGCTGCAAGGAAGAGACGAGCGATCTCTACTCGGCGATCGACGCCGCGGCCGACAAGCTCGAGCAACGGGCGCGCAAGCACACGAGCAAGTTGAAGAGCCACAAGGTGCCCCCGCCGATCTCGCGCCGCCGCACGGCGGCGATGCCGGCACCCGCCCCGGAGCCGGGCGGCTCGGGCCTGCGCATGGACGTCATCCGCGCCGAGAGCTTCAGCCGGCGGAACGGTCCCGACGTCATCAAGACAACGCGGCTGCCGGTGAAGCCCATGTCGGTCGAGGAAGCCGTGATGCAAATGGACCTCATGAGCAACGAGTTCTTCGTGTTCCGTAACGCGAAGACGGACGCGCTCAGCGTGGTGTACCGCCGCAAGGACGGCAACTACGGTCTCATCGCCCCCGAACCGTCCTGACTTTTGCCCCGCGCCGTGCGGTCGGGTATACGCGACTCAAGCCGATGAAGATCACCGAAATCCTCGAACCGGGCGCGGTCATTGCCGACATGCGGGCGACATCGAAGAGCGATGCGCTCGAGGAGCTGGCCGGGGTGGTCGCGAAGCGCCATCCGACGATCGACCGCGAGCGCCTGGTCGACGTGCTGCACGAGCGCGAAGAGCTCGGCTCGACGGCGATCGGTGAGGGCATCGCCATCCCGCACGGCAAGATGCCCGGGCTCTCCAACGTCGTGGCCGTCTTCGGCCGCAGCCTGAAGGGTGTGGAGTTCGATTCGCTGGACGGCGGGCCGACGCGTCTTTTTTTCCTGCTGGTCGCGCCGGAGGACTCGGCGGGGGCGCATCTGAAGGCCCTGGCGCGCATCTCGCGCCTCTTGAAAGACCGTGATTTCCGCACGCGCTTGCTCGAGGCCAGCAGTCCGGACACCCTCTTCGCCGCGATCCGCGAAGAGGACGACAAGATCTGACGCAACACGAGCGCGCACGGCCATCCGCCGCATGCTAAGCTAGCGTCGTGGTCACGATCACGGAGCTGATCGAGGCGCGCGGCGAGGCCTGGAGCTTGACCGTGCTGGCGGGGCAGGTTGCCCTCGGCAACACGATCAGCCTGCCGCGCATCCAGAAGCCGGGCCTCGCGCTGGCCGGCTATCTGCCGATGATCCACCCCGAACGGGTGCAGGTCATCGGCAACACGGAGCTCGGCTACCTGCGCACGCTCGCGCCGGCCGAGGCGCGTCAGGCGGTGGACCGGGTCTGCTCGCAGCGCATCGCCTGCTTCGTCGTCACGAACGGTGCGGCGCCGCCGGACTATTTCGTCGACATTGCGGCCCGCCACGACGTGCCGCTGATCACGACCTCGCTCAGCAGCTCCGAGCTGATCCGCAAGCTCACCACGTGGCTCGAGGAGCGCCTGGCGCCGCACGCCCTGCTGCACGGTACGCTGGTCGAGGTGCACGGCCTCGGCGTGCTGCTCTTCGGCAAGAGCGGCATCGGCAAGAGCGAGGCCGCGCTCGACCTGGTCTCGCGCGGCCACCGGCTCGTCGCCGACGACGTCGTCGAGGTGCGGCGCACGGCGGCGGGCAAGGTACTCGGCTGCGGCGCCGAGCTCATCCGCCACCACATGGAGATCCGCGGCCTCGGGATCATCAATGTGCAGGACCTGTTCGGCATCCTCGCCACCTTGCGGGAGAAGGACGTGCAGCTCGTCGCCGAGATGATCGATTGGACGGTGGAGGACGGTACGGACCGGCTCGGGCTGGAGGATGCCACCTACGATATCCTCGGCGTGACGCTCGCCAAAGTGCGCATCCCGATCCGTCCGGGGCGCAGCATCGCGACGATCATCGAGGTCGCCGCTCGCAACCACGTCCTGAAGGGGCTCGGCCGCCATACCGCGCGCGAGTTCGCCGCGCGCCTCGATGACGAGATCGCGCGCCGCCGCGGTGTCGCGCTCGTCGGTGAGCGCGGCGCGCTCGCCGCCCCGCGCACCACAAGCCACGAGCAGGCCGCGCCCGGGACGGAGGAACGCGGACGCCGAGGCCGCACGTGAGGGACACCTCCCTCCAGGTCGTCATCGTCACCGGCCTCTCCGGGTCGGGGAAGAGTACGGCGATCCGCGTGCTCGAGGATCTCGGCTTCTACTGCATCGACAACCTGCCGGTCGTGCTGACGCCGAAGTTCATCGAGCTCTGCCAGAACTCGGAGGAGCAGATCAGCCGCGTGGCGCTCGGGATCGACCTGCGCGAACGTGCGTTCCTCGCCGACTATCCCGCCGTCCTCGGCGACATCCGCCGCGCCGGCCACAACATCGAGATCCTCTATCTCGATGCCGCGGACGACGTCCTGGTGCGGCGCTTCAGCGAGACCCGGCGGCCCCATCCCCTCGCGGAGGGGACCAATGTCGCCGCGGGCATCCAGCGCGAGCGTGAAAAGCTCGCCGGGCTGAAGGAGATGGCCGATCGCATCATCGATACGTCGGCCTACACCGTGCACCAGCTCCGCGACGAGCTCCGCGGGCTCCTGGGTGTCGTGAGCGGCGGCGAGGAGGCGATGCGAGTGTTTCTCGTGTCGTTCGGCTACAAGTATGGCTTGCCGTCCGATACCGATATGGTTCTCGACGTGCGCTTCCTGCCGAATCCATTCTTCGTCGACGAGCTGCGTGCGCTCGACGGCACCGACCCGGCGGTGGCGCAGTTCGTCCTGCGGCGCGGCGAGACCGAGCGTTTCCTCGAGCGCACGATGGCGCTCCTCGATTTCACGCTGCCGCTCTACGAGCGCGAAGGAAAGCGCTATCTCACGATCGGCATCGGCTGTACCGGCGGGCGGCACAGGTCGGTTGCGATCGTGGCCGAGCTCGAGCGGCGGCTCGCCGGCCAGGGGTATCCGGTGAAGGTTCAGCATCGGGACTCGGCCCGTCCATGAGGGGGTCATGATCGGCATCGTCCTCGTCGGACACGGTGCGCTTGCGCCGGCCGTCCTACGCAGCATCGAGAGCGTACTCGGACACTCGGTACCGGGCATGGTCGCGGTCGGTGCCGCGGCGGACGATACGCTCGAGAGCTTGAAGGAGCGCATCGGCAAGGCCGCGGCCTCGGTGGACGACGGACAAGGCGCCATCATCCTCACCGACATGTTCGGCGACTCCGCGACCAACGTCAGTATCGCGCTGGCGCGCCACGCGAATCTGCAGGTCGTCACCGGCGTGAACCTCCCCGTCCTGCTCAAGGCGATCTCGGCGCGGCACGCGATGGGACTCGATGAGCTCGCCGACTTCGTGGTGGAGTACGGGCGCGATCACATCCTGCGCGTCGGCTCGGGGGCGCCCATCGTGCCCGGCCGAGTGGCGAAACGGAACGACTGATGCAGAAGGAGCGCCTCGCCGACGGCACGATCCGCGCGCAGGTCGAGATCGTGAATCGCCTCGGCCTGCACGCGCGCGCGGCGGCGCGCTTCGTCGAGACCGCGAACCGCTTCGCCGCCGAGGTGACGGTCGCCAACGGCGACGAGTCCGTCTCCGGCAAGAGCATCCTCGGCCTCATGATGCTGGCCGCGGCCGAGGGGACGCCGCTGACGCTCACCGCGTCGGGCCCGGACGCCGAGCAGGCGCTCGACGCCATCGCCGAGCTGATCGCGCAGAAGTTCCACGAAGGCTCGTAAGCGGAGCCACGCGCCCGCGTGCCGCCGGCCGTCCCGTGCGCCCCGCTAGGCGCCCAGCCAGAAGCGGGCGCGCTCGCGTCCGAGCAGCGCCCGCGCACGTCGCCTCGGGCACCGCCGCCATGGTCCCCTATAGCGTCGGCCGCGCTGGCGTATCTCGCCTTGACGCTCTGCGACGGGTGTCGATATAACTTCGGATTCGAAATTCCTTGGCCGTACAGCCCCGCCGGGAGGTAGCTCATGCCGTTGAAAGATTTCCTCTTTACGTCCGAATCCGTGTCCGAGGGTCACCCGGACAAGATGTGCGACCAGATTTCGGACGCCATCCTCGACGCGCTGATCACGGACGATCCCAACTGCCGCGTCGCGTGCGAGAGCCTGGTGAAGACGGGCATGGCAGTCGTCGCGGGCGAGATCACCTCGCACGCGGTCGTCCCCTACGCGGACATCGTCCGCCAGACGGTGCGCGAGATCGGCTACACCTCGTCCGAGATGGGCTTCGACGCCGACACCTGTGCGGTGTTGATCGCCGTCGACCGCCAGTCGCCGGACATCTCGCAGGGCGTGACCGAGGGCGAGGGGCTGCACAAGGAGCAGGGCGCCGGCGATCAGGGCCTGATGTTCGGCTACGCCTGCGACGAGACCGATGAGCTGATGCCCTTCCCGATCCACATGGCGCATCAGCTGGTCGAGCGCCTCGCCGAGATCCGCAAATCGAACAAGATGGACTTCCTCCGTCCCGACGCGAAGTCGCAGGTGACGGTACAGTACCGCGACGGCCGCCCCGTCCGCATCGATTCGGTGGTCGTCTCCACCCAGCACTCGCCGGACGTCACGCACGCCAGGCTGTGCGAGGCGATCACCGAGGAGCTGATCAAGAAGACGATCCCGGCGCAGTACCTCGACGCCAAGACGCGGTTCCACGTCAACCCGACCGGCCGCTTCGTAGTCGGCGGTCCGATGGGTGATTGCGGCCTCACCGGCCGCAAGATCATCGTCGACTCCTACGGCGGGTACGGGCGTCACGGCGGCGGCGCGTTCTCCGGCAAGGATCCGTCGAAGGTCGACCGCAGCGCCGCGTACATGGCGCGCTACGTCGCGAAGAACGTCGTCGCGGCGGGGCTGGCATCGCGTTGCGAGGTGCAACTCGCGTACGCGATCGGTCTCGCGGAGCCGCTGTCGGTGCTTGTCGATACATTCGGCACCGGCGTGATGGACGAGGACAAGATCGCCGCGCTCTTGCGCGAAGCGTTCGACTTCCGTCCGGCGAGCCTGATCAAGACGCTCGACCTGAAGCGGCCGATCTACCGCGCCACCGCAGCGTACGGCCACTTCGGACGGCGCCCCAAAGACGGGCTCTTCCCGTGGGAGAAGACGGATCGCGCCGATGATCTGCGGCGTGCGGCCGGTCTGCAGCCCGCGGCCCGTTCGGCCTGAGCAGCAGCCCTTCCCAGTCGACGTCATTCGTGAGCGCACGCCGCCGCTCGGACTCGGGCGGCGGCGGCCTCGCCCCACGTCGCCTGCGCGATCGCACGTCACCTGGAGCGACAGATCCGCCCGTGCGTGAGCCAGCGCTGACACCCGTGTCGCGGCGAGTGTGCCAGCAGCGCCCGTTCGCGCCGCGGCGTCGCGCGGCCAGTCCCGGTCCCGGCTGACCTTCGCTCCACTGCTCTCCCTAGCGGATGCTGGCGCGTGGCTTGCTCTCGCCCTGTTACGTGGAGTCGAGTGCGGAGCGGCAGACGGCGCAGATCGAGCGCCTGACGGAGGAGAACGTGCGCCTGCGTGAGGTGCTGGCGCGCTCGGCCGCCCTCATGCAACGAGCCAATCGTCTCGCGTCGCTGGGAGTCCTGAGCGCCGGGTTGGCGCACGAGATCCGCAATCCCCTGGCCACCATGCGCACCTTCGCGCAGCTCCTGCCGGAGCGCTGGCAGGACGAGGAGTTCCGGAGCGAGTTCGCCTACGTCGCGGTCGCCGAGGTCGATCGCATCGAGACGCTGGTGCGCGAGCTGCTGCACATCATGCACGAGTCGGCGCGTGACGACGAGCCGGCGCCGCTTCCCGCGCACGAGCCGTCGGCCACGTCCGCGGTCAGCTTCACGGCGACCATCGAGTCGCTGCTGCCGCTGCTCCGCCTCCAGGCCCTGCGCCGGGGCATCGATCTCGTGCTCGAGGTAGGCGACCCCGTCCAGGTCGCGGCCGAGCCGCTGCGCCTGCGGCAGGTCGCGATGAACCTGGTCCTGAACGCGATCGACGCGACGCCGGACGGCGGCACGGTCGCGGTGATCTGCGGCGGTCGCGTGCACGGCGCGACGCGGCGCGCGACGCTGTGCGTACGGGACTCCGGACGCGGCATCGCCGCCGACGATCTGCCGCGCATCTTCGAGCCCTTCTTCACCACGCGCGCCGACGGCACGGGTCTCGGCCTGGCGATCACGAGCGAGATCGTCCGCGGATGCGGCGGAACGATCCGCGCCGAGAACACGCCGGGGGGCGGCGCGACCTTCGTCGTCGAGCTGCCCACGGCCGACCCGGCCGATCAGGCGCTCGCCGCCTCGCCCGCCGCCTAGAGCGCGCCGCGTCCGCGGCCGAAGCCCGTGCCCGCGGCGACCGTCAGAACGACACGAGCACGCCCGATCCGACCAGCGGTATCGGTGTGTCGCTCGGTCGAACGCTGTTGGCACCGTCGACCCTCACGGCGAGCCGCCTCTGCTTCCGGCCGCCGACCCTCGATGGCGAGCTCACCGCCGTTGCCGTCGGGAATGCTCTCGGAGATGTCGAGGTGGCCGGTGAAGCGACCTCGAAGATCGTTGCTGGAGAACGTGCCGCGCGCGGGGTCGCAGCGCATTCACGAATTGACTTCTTTGCCCGTGGATCTCGTCGGATCGGCGCGCTCCAGGGCGGCGAAAACCTTGTCAATGGCCGGGGCCGGGGGCGGCGTTGTTCTCACTTGGTGCGGGCGCTAGATTGGGTGTCCAGCGCGTGATGCCGTACGCGCGGCTGCCCGACGCGGCTGCCCGAAAGGAGCTCCGTTCATGAGCTACGAGAACGTCGTCGTCGCCCGAGATTGTGAGGCCATCCAGATTCCCCACGGCAACGTGGTGACCATCCCGAAGGACACCATGGCGATCATCACGCAATCGCTCGGTGGCACGTACACGCTGCAGATTCCGGCGATGGGCGGCCTCTTTCGCGTCTCCGACAAGGACGCCGACGCCATCGGCAAGGAGCCTCCGGCGGCGACCGGCGGCGTCGCGGCCGGCGCCGATACGGCCGGGTCTGGCGCCGACGTCAGCGAGGACGCGGTCTGGGGCGAGCTACGCAACGTCTACGACCCGGAAATCCCCGTGAACATCGTGGACCTCGGGCTCGTGTACGACATGTCGATCGAGCCGCTCCCCGTGGGCGGCAGCAACGTGCAGGTCGCAATGACCCTGACGGCCCAGGGATGTGGCATGGGGCCGTCGATCGCGATGGACGCGCAGCGTCGTCTCGAGGCGCTGCCGGGAGTCGGCGAGGCGCACGTGCGGGTGGTCTGGGATCCGCCGTGGAATCCGAACATGATCTCTCCCGAGGGTCGCGCCAAGCTCGGTATGGCCTGAGCGGTTCGCACAAGTCCGGAGAGTCCAAGGAGGGGCGCTGCGGTGTCGATGACCGACCGCGATCGCTACGCCGCACTCGAATGGTTCCACCGTAACCGTGCGCGTTCGCGCGCACTGTTCGCGACGGTCGCACCGGAGGCGTTTCTCGCACGCCCGATCGCGTTGCGGCACCCGGTTGCGTTCTACGAGGGCCACCTGCCGGCGTTCAACTACAACACGCTTCTGCGTCGCGGCCTCGGGCGGCCGCCGCTCGACGCCGACCTCGACGTGCTGTTCGAGCGCGGCATCGATCCGCTGGATGAAGGCACCGCCGCCGCCTGCGGTCCGGCCGCGTGGCCCGAGCGTGCAAGGGTGCAGGCATACGTCGACGCCGCCGACCGTGCCGTCGCCGACGCGATCAGCCACGGCGACATCGATCGCGACGAGGATCCCGTGCTGCGCGGTGGACTCGCGCTCTTCTCCATCCTCGAGCACGAAGCGATGCATCACGAGACGCTGCTCTACATGCTGCACCAGCTACCCTATGCGCAGAAGCGGGCACCGGTGAGCATGCCCGAGACGGCCGTCGCGGCGCCGGCAGCGCTGGCCACCGCGCGGGTGGGCGTGCCGGCCGGCAGCGCGACCCTCGGCGCCGACCCGGCGCGCGTCCCCTTCGCCTGGGACAACGAGCTGCCGTCGCATCGCGTGAGCGTTCCCGCGTTCGAGATCGACGCGTGCAACGTCACCAACGAGGACTACCTCGCGTTCGTCGAGTCCGGCGGCTATGCGCTCCCCGAGTTTTGGGACGCGGAGGGTTGGACGTGGCGGACGCGTCACGGGGTCCAGTATCCCGCGTTCTGGTCGCGCCATGACGGTGCATGGTGGTGGCGCGGCCTCTTCGCGGAGCGGCCGCTACCTCCATCGTCACCGGTCTACGTCAGCCACGCCGAGGCGTCGGCGTACGCGCGTTGGCGCGGCCGGCGCCTTCCGACGGAGGCGGAGTTCCAGCGCGCCGCGTTCGCGACTTCCGAGGCCCGTGAGCGGCTGCATCCCTGGGGCGACGAGCCTCCCGACGCCACGCGCGGCCGCTTCTGGGGTGATCTGGACATCTGCGACCGCGCCGGTGGCGTCGTGTTGCCGTCCTTCGAGCCGGCGCCCGTGGGCGCGTTTCCGGCGGGCGCCAGCGCCTGGGGCGTGCACGACCTCGTCGGCAACGGATGGGAGTGGACGTCGACCGTCTTCGCGGGCTTCCACGGCTTCATCCCCTCGGCGGCGTATCCCGGCTACTCCGCGGATTTCTTCGACGGCCGGCACTTCGTGATGAAGGGTGCCTCGCCCGCCACCGAGACGCCGTTCCTGCGGCGCAGCTGGCGCAACTGGTTCCAGCCGCACTACCCCTACCCGTACGTCGGGTTCCGGCTCGCCGCATGAGCAGCGCGCTCCTCCACCCGCTCGGCGGCGCGCCCGCCCCCGATCTCGCCGCGACTCCCGGAGTCTTCGCCGCGGACGTGGCGCGCGGCCTGTCGCTGCGCCCGAAGCAGCTGCAGCCGAAGTACTTCTACGACGCGCTCGGGTCGCAGCTCTTCGAGGCCATCTGCGCGCTGCCCTGGTACCGCATCACGCGCGCCGAGCGCGACCTGCTGGCGCGCCACGCGGCGGCCATGACGGCCGCGCTGCCGGATCTCACGACGGTGATCGAGCTCGGCTGCGGCAGCGGTGAGAAGATGGCGTTGCTCCTCGGCGGCCTGCCGCGTCGCGCCTGGCCGGTACGGGTGCACCTGATCGACATCTCGGCGACGGCGCTCGCGCTCTCGTCGCGCGCCGTCGGCGTATTGCCCCAGGTGAGCGTCGTCACCCATCGCGTGCCCTACGAGGTCGGCATGCGCCAGGCGGCGGCCTCGCGGCTGCGGCATGGGGCGACGCTCGCGCTCTTCCTCGGCTCCAATATCGGCAACTTCGACCGGGCCGAGGCCGACGGGTTCCTGCGCGGGGTGCGACGCATGCTGCGTCCCGGAGACGGTCTGCTGCTCGGCGCGGATCTCGTGAAGCCCGAGGCGGAGCTGGTTCTCGCCTACGACGATCCCCTCGGGGTCACGGCGGCGTTCAACAAGAATCTCCTCGTACGCATCAACCGCGAGCTCGGCGGCGGGTTCGATCTCGCCGACTTCGCGCACGAAGCGCGCTGGAACGCGGCTGCGTCGCGTGTCGAGATGCACCTCGTCTGCCGCCGCGCGGCGCAGGTGCCGAT